>Ga0187784_10002206_pt1 | contig 15647 bp, 13 predicted proteins | sample 1015_SJ02_MP15_2_FD_132964 | JGI IMG/M metagenome (GOLD analysis project Ga0187784, IMG submission 132964) | Tropical peat soil microbial communities from peatlands in Department of Meta, Colombia - 1015_SJ02_MP15_20_MG | ecosystem: Environmental > Terrestrial > Soil > Wetlands > Peat | place...
CTCCTACATCAACGGCGCCGAGATCCACGTGAACGGTGGCGAGCATGTGTAAGGTGTGCTCGCGGCCGACGCAGACGCCGGATCGCGCGCCCCGGAGAGCGCCATGAGCTTGCCTGAGTCGACCGAGGCACGTGACATCGCCCACGTGCTGCACCCATACACGAACCTGAAGGCCCATGCGCAGAAGGGCCCGATGGTCATCGAGTCAGGCGAAGGCATCTACGTCGTCGACAACAAGGGGCGTCGGTATATCGAGGCGCTGGCGGGTCTGTGGTGCGTCGGTCTCGGATTCAGCGAGCCCCGCCTGATCGAGGCCGCCGTCCGTCAGATGCGCAAGCTCCCCTCCTATCACAACTTCGCTGCCAAGACATACCGCCCGTTGGTCGATCTCGCCGAGCGGCTGACTCGCATCGCGCCCGGTCGGATGGTGAAAGCATATTTCGCCAATTCAGGATCGGAGGCGAACGACTCGCTCATCAAGATGCTCTGGTACCGCTCCAACGCGCTCGGCCAGCCCAAGCGAAAGAAAATCATCAGCCGGATGCGCGCCTACCATGGGGTGACCGTCGCATCGGCAAGCCTCACCGGCCTGCCCAACAACCACCGCTCGTTCGATCTGCCGCTGCCGAATTTTTTCCACCTCACCTGTCCGCACTTCTGGCGCGAGGGGCGCGCCGGCGAAACCGAGGAGGAGTTCGCAAAGCGCCTCGCGGCCGAGCTCGAGACCGTGATCTTGCGCGAAGGGCCCGACACGATCGCCGCATTCGTGGGCGAGCCGGTCATGGGGGCGGGCGGTGTGGTCGTACCGCCGCGCACCTACTGGCAGAGAATCCAGGAAGTCCTGCGCCGCTACGACATCCTGCTCGTCGCGGACGAGGTTATCTGCGGGTTCGGGCGAACGGGCCGGCTGTTCGGCTCGCAGCTCTTCGGCATCGAGCCCGACGCCGTGGTCGTCTCCAAGCAGATTACCTCGGCGTACGTTCCGATGTCGGCGCTGTTGGTCAATGAGCGCTTCTATGCGCCGATCGCGGAGGAGAGCGGGCGGATCGGTGTGTTCGGTCACGGCTTCACCGGGGGCGGCCACCCGCTCGCCGCAGCAGTCGCGCTCGAGACCTTGAACATCATCGAGGAGCGCGGCCTCGTCGAGCATGCCGCGCGCGTCGGCGCGCATCTGCAGTCGCGTCTCAAGGAGCTCGAGGATCATCCCTTGGTCGGCGAGCTGCGCGGCGTCGGGCTGATCGCCGGCGTCGAGGTCGTCGCCGACAAGGCCGCCAAGCGCGGGCTCGAGGAACCGGGCGCGCTCGGTGCGCTCGTGAACGCCCTGTTCACGGAAGAAGGCTGCATCACGCGGAGCATGCTCGACGCCGTCGCATTCTCGCCGCCCCTGATCATCACCGAGGAGCAGGTCGATGATATGGTGGCTCGATTCGCGCGCGCACTCGACCGCGCCGCCGCGCAAGTGCTCCGGCGCAGGGCGTGACAGATCCCGGAGAAATATATACCTATGCGTTCATTCCTCAGGAGAGAACCATGGCCAGCACGATAGTCACCGCGGCCGGCGCGCTAGATTCCCCCGTGGCAGCCAAGCGCGACGCGCGCGGTGTGGTCACTTTGACTCTCAATCGCCCACAGGCCTTCAACGCATTGTCCGAGGGCATGATGGGGGCCTTGCAGCAAAAGCTCGATGCGCTCGCAGCAGACGACACGCTGCGCGTGCTCGTGTTAGCGGGGGAGGGTAAGGCCTTCTGCGCGGGTCACGATCTCAAGGAGATGAGGGCGAATCCCTCGCTCGAGCACTACCAGCGCCTCTTTGCGCAATGCTCGCACATGATGCTGAGCCTCCTACGCCTGCCCGTGCCGGTGATCGCGCGGGTGCACGGCATCGCCACCGCGGCAGGCTGCCAGCTCGTGGCACAATGCGACCTTGCGGTGGCCTCGAGCGAGGCACGCTTCGCGGTGAGCGGTGTGAATCTAGGGCTCTTTTGCTCGACTCCCAGCGTAGCACTGTCGCGCAATCTCTCGCGCAAAGAAGCCTTCGAGATGCTCGTCACGGGCGAGCCGATCGATGCACGGGAGGCTGAGAAGCGGGGTCTCGTGAACCGCGTGGTCGAGCCCGGCTCGCTCGATGCGGAGATCGAGCGGCTCGTCTCGAGCATCCTCGCAAAGCCGCGCGTGGCTGTCGCGATGGGCAAGGAGCTCTTTTACCGCCAAGCGGAGCTCGGCATCGAGGCGGCTTATGCCGTGGCCGGCCAGACGATGGCCTGCAACATGATGGAAGGAGCGGCGCTCGAGGGTGTGCAAGCCTTCATCGAGAAGCGCGCCCCGCGGTGGTGATATCGCCGGGCATCAGCACGAGGAGCGCGGCGCCGCCGATCAAGGCAAAGACCGCGCCGTAATAGAACACGGCTTCGTGAGCGACATGGTCCCAGAGCAAGCCCGCGATCACGCTTGACACGAGCTGCAGGAGGCCCACCGTCGCGTTGTACCAACCGATGCTGCTCGCCTGCAGATTCGACGGTACGAGATCCGAAGCAAACGCTTTGCCGACTGTCCGAAAGGTCCCCTGATACAGACCGTAGAACACGAAGAGCGTCGCGATCCATGCGATGCTCCCGAGCAAGGCAAAGCCCAAGTAGGCGAGCAAGAACACGACAAAGCATGCAAGCAGCGTGTTGCGCCGACCGAACCGGTCCGAGAGTGTTCCCGCCGGGTAGGAGATGAGGGCAGCCACGAGGTTGAAGCCCGCATAGGTGAGGATGGTCGTCTTCAGGGACACCCCGCTGTCCTGGGTGCGCAAAATCAGGAAGGCGTTGCTCGAGTTGCCGAGCCCGAACAGCGCGGTCACGATGAGGTAGGTCCAATAGGTGCGTGGAAAACCACGAAAGCTCACGTCGATTTTGGACTCTGCAACCACCGGGACTCGCCGCTCTGCGACCAGCAGCACCATGAGGAAGGCCAAAAGACCGGGAACCATCGCGAGGTAGAACACCGCACGCATGTCGATCTTGAGCACATAGAGCAGATAGAGCGCGACCAAGGGGCCCAAGAACGCACCGGCATTGTCACCTACGCCTTCGAGCCCGAAGGCTCGACCCCTGTTTGCCTCATCCACCGAGGAGGCGATGAGCGCATCGCGAGGCGCGGATCGGGATCCGGCGCCCAGCCGATCGAGCAGCCGCGCACCCAGCAGCCCGTGCCAGCTCGCGGCGAGACCCATGAGCGGCTTGGCGACGGCAGCGACGAAATAACCCGCGAGCGCGACGGGCTTGCGCCTCTGCAACCGGTCCGACAAAGAGCCCGACAGTCCCTGCACGACGTTCTGCGCCGCTTGGGCAAAGCCGTCCACGAGTCCCACGATGCTGCCGCTTGCCTTGAGCGTCTGAGTGAGAAAGACCGGTAATACGGGATAGAGCATCTCCGTCGAGATATCGGAAAAGAAACTCGCGAAAGCGAGGAGGAACGTGTTTTTCGACAGCCCCGCAAGCTGACGCCGAGCGATCGGCGACATCAGGTCACGATTTGTGTGGTGCGGCGAGGGAGCTGGAGTCTCATTGCGCGATCGGGACCGCATCTTTAGACACCCCCCACCTGCCCGAGGGTATTAAGCGATCGGTGTGAGCTCGCCGAGCACGGTGGGGATGAGCTCGCATACCGTCGGATGGATGCGCACGCCGTGCTGCACGACCGTGTAGGGCAGATGGCCGTACATCGCATCCACCAGGGAATGGATGGCCTCGTCGCCACCGACCCCCAGAATCGCAGCGCCCAGAATCAGCTTGCTGTTCGCGTCCACCAACACTTTCATGAACCCCAGCGTCTCGCCTTTCTCGCGCGCTCGAGCTACATCCGTCATGGGCATTCGCCCGATCAGTAGCGTGTGGCCCGCGCGCCGCGCTTCCGTCTCCGTCATGCCGACGCGCCCCAGAGGAGGGTCCGTGAACAGGCCATAGATCGGTATCCGGTCTGTGACCTTGCGGCTCGCGCCGTCCAGGAGATTGTCGGCGACGATCTCGTAATCGTTGTAGGAGGTGTGTGTAAAGGCGCCGCGACCGTTGCAATCGCCGAGGGCGTACACGTTCTCGGCGCTGGTCCTTAATGTGTCGTCCACCCTGATGTAACCGCGCTCGTCGACCTCGATTCCCGCTTTCTCGAGCCCGAGGTCATCCGTATTCGGAGTGCGGCCGACTGCCAGCAGCACGTGCGTACCCGTGACGCTGGCCGCGCCGTCCGCGCAGTCGAGGTGCACCCGGATTGCGCCGGCGGCCGGCTCGAAGGCAATACACTTCGCGTCGAGTCGGATCTCGATGTCCTCAGCGGCGAGAATGTCCCTCATCGCATCGGAGACGTCCGGATCCTCTCGACCGACGAGCCTCGGGCCCATTTCGGCGACAGTGACTTTGCTGCCGAATCGGCGATACATCTGCCCGAACTCGAGCCCGACGTAGCTGCCCCCTACGATGATCAGATGCTCGGGCACGAAATCGATGGCCATCATGCTCTCGCTCGTCAAGTAGGAGACCTGGCCGATCCCGGGCAGTTTCGGGATCACGGGCCGCCCGCCGACGTCGATGAAGATGCGCTCTGCGCTGATCGTATCGGCACCCACGCTGACGGTGCGTGGGCCGATGAAGCGGGCGTACCTTTTGTACACGGTCACATTCGCAAGCGAGCTCAACCATTCCTCTTGGGATTTGCTCGAGGGCTCGACAAGAGCGTCCTTCCTCGCTTTGACGCGAGCCATGTCCATCTTCACGGGGCCATCGATGATCACCCCATAATGCTTCGCTCTTTGCACGAGTCGAGCGGCGTAGGCGCTCGCGATCAATGTCTTCGTCGGGGTGCAGCCGTTGTTGACACAGGTGCCCCCGAATTTTCCGCGCTCGATGATGGCCACGCGCATTCCGGCTCGAGCGAGCCGCTCGGCGAGAGAAGGTCCCGCCTGACCGGTACCGATGATGATGGCGTCGAATGTGTTCATGGGCTCGCGACTTCGATGTTTCAGGGTTGCGGTCGTACGATCTGCAGCTGCGTCCAATTGCCGGTGAGCGCCCCGTTCGGATTGAAGCTCGGGTCATCGCTCATGACGTACTCATTGGAGCCGTTGAGCCAGGCATGGTCGTACTGATTGCTGAGCTCGAACGTCGCGCCGGTGGTGGGATCACGGAAGGTTTGCACTCCACGCACGACCTGATCCTCACCGAAAGCTGCGTTGTAGGCGCCTCGCTCCCGGTTGGCGACGACTCCATTGATCGTCTGTGCGACGTGGGCCTGAAACTGCGCGATCATCGCCGATTGCTTCGCCATCTCCTGTTGTTTCGTTTGATAGAGCTTGGCGATGACGCCGTTGCTCCACGCCTGCCACTGCGGATCGGGCTCGATCGTACTCGCGATCAGCTTGAACAGTCGGTCGTTGCTATCGAGTTGGCCCTTGGGCGCGTGCAGAAACAGCACATTGTAGGCGTGCCAATCGTAGAGTGACCCACGGCCACCGCCGGGAATCGTCCGCACCACGATCACCGCGGTGAGCCATTCCTCGACCGGCCGGCCGCCATCGTCGGTGGACGCGACACGCACACGGGCGGCATCCGTACGCACTCCATCGGCCGCGCCGGCAGGTGCCAGCCCGAGGCGGTGACGGGTCATCTGCTCGAGCTGGGGGAACGGCTCGGTCGACACAATCGTCTTACCCTTAAGTATCTTCGGGACCAGGTCATCGCGTAGAAAGTCCCCTGCACTCACCGGCGCGCGGACCGGGCAGGGTTTCATCCCCGAGCGCGCATCCATCTGAGTCCGCTGCTCCATCTGGCGTCGCACCGCGGGGTCGTCGGCGTACTGCCAGGTGTATTGGGGCAGCATCTGAAACTCGACCGAGCCGTCGGCGCTTTTTGCGTCCCCGACCACAAGGAACCAGTCGGCGAAACAACCGCCTTCCGCGACTCCGACGTTCACCCATCCCTTGAATTGCCACGTCGTCGGAATCATGAGGCTGTAGGCCGGCCGTCCCTGTCCCGCTGCTTGATCGATGATCTGCACGCGCTTCATCAAAAAGTAGCCACCACTCGGACTTTGCTTGGTGCTGGCGGTCGCGGTGGGATGATCGCCCCCAGCCGCTTCCGCATGAGCGGCCGGTTTGCTCTCCGCGACTTGGTCCTGATGGGATGTGGAATTGCTCGACGGGGTGGCTGGAAGGGATGCCGGGGATGCCGGGGACGGGACCGGTGGAGCGCTCGACGATGAGCCCGGGGCGCCGCTCGATGTCTGAAGTGCACTCAGAACCGCTTGTTTACAGTCGGGAGAGACCTCCTCCTTGTGCTGCTTGAGACACGCGAGGAGCCTACCCCCGCCCGGAGCGACGCCGGCGCAGAACCTTTGCAGATCGCTCTGGCACGCGGCACGCGCGTCAGACAAAGCCTGCGAGGGCGCTTGCGCCTTTGTGCCGTGCACCGCGACGATGAGGAACAAAATCAGCCACTTTATTGTCTTCGACATCCCTCAGACCCCGATTGTCAGTGGACAGTGGACGCGTGCTTGCGAGCAGCATACCCCGGATCCCTGTGCGATACACAAAGCAGCGGCGAGGGGTGCCGCCGCGGGCGATTCCGCCGATAATGCAGACGCTGCAGCATCGCGGGATGCAAGGAGCGTGGAGGCGCGGGTTCCCGCTACGCCTGCGCGCCTTGGTCAGCGGCCGCCAAATTAGTTATGATCCATAACAAATAATTTCACTTCTGAGATCGACCGAAGATGGCGAGCTCCTCGATTCCCGCGTTCCCGACGGACGTCACGACGATGCCGGACGGTTCGATCGTGCTACGACCGACGGGTGAGCTGCCCCCCTATCCCGATCGGATGACCGATGCGCTGGTTTCGTGGGCAGGGGCGGCGCCCGAGCGCGTGTGTTTCGCCCAACGAGATTCGAGCGGTGCGTGGCGCACGATCAGCTATCGCGAAGCGCTCGCTCGGGCACGCGGCATCGGCAGCGCACTGCTCAAGCTCGGGTTGTCGGCGGAGCGCCCGATCGTGATCCTGTCCGGCAACAGTCTCGCGCATCAGTCGCTCGCGCTCGGCGCGATGTATGCGGGCATACCCTACGTAGCCGTCTCCCCGGCATACTCCTTGATCGATGGATCTCTCGGCAGAATTCGCCGCCTCGCCGAGCTCATGACACCGGGGCTCGTGGCGGTGTTCGGATCAGGAGCGTTCGATGCGGCAATCGAGTGCGTCGCCGACGATGATGCTCCGCTGCTGACGGACGAGGAACGTCAGACGAAGCGGCGGCTAATCGAGTGGGCGGCGCTCGAAGGGTCGCAGGCATCGACACTCGTGGACGCGGTTCACCGAGCGCTCGGCCCCGACTCCATCGCAAAGTTCATGCTGACCTCCGGGTCGACGGGCATACCGAAGGCGGTCACGACCACGCACCGCATGATTTGCAGCAATCAGGCGATGTTGCGGCTCGCGCTGCCGTTTCTGGCTTCCGAGCCTCCGGTGCTGGTCGATTGGCTGCCGTGGAACCACGTGTTCGGCGGAACCCATAACATCGGCATCAGCCTCATGAATGGCGGAAGCTTCTATCTCGACGAGGGTCGGCCCACCCCGGGCGGATTCGCCGAGACCGTGCGCAATCTTCGCGAGATCTCCCCGACGATCTACTTCAACGTGCCGCGGGGATTCGAAGCGCTGACCGCCGCGCTCGAGCAGGACGAGGCGCTCAAGGAGAGCTACTTTCGCCGCCTGCGCGCGAACTTCTTCGCGGGCGCGAGTCTCGCGCAACCCGTGTGGGACGCCCTGGACCGCATCGCCGTGCATGTCACTGGAAATCCCATTCCCATGATATCCGGCCTTGGGGCGACGGAGACCGGTCCGTCGGTGACCTTCACCACTGCCGCGATGAATCGCACCGGCTCGATCGGCCTGCCCGTCGCCGGCGAGACCGTCAAGCTCGTCCCCGTCGCGGGAAAGCTCGAGATTCGCGTCAAGGGCCCGAATGTCATGCCCGGGTACTGGCGCCAGCCCGAGCTCGCCGCGGAAGTCTTCGACGCACAGGGTTTCTACCGGCTCGGGGATGCGGTGCGCTGGGTGGACCCGCGCATACCCTCGCGGGGCCTCCTTTTCGATGGGCGAATCTGCGAGGATTTCAAGCTCTCGAGCGGAACGTGGGTGAGCGTCGGCCCGTTGCGGCTCGAGCTCCTGAACGCGCTCGCGCCGCTTGCCGCGGACGTCGTCATCGGCGCACCCGACCGCGACTTCGTGACAGCGCTCGTGTTCCTCGACCCCGTGGCGGCTGCGGCCTCCTCGAGCGAGTGCAAATGCACGTCGCTCGGCGCACTCGCCCGCTCATCCGAGATCCGCCGCTCGATCTGCGAGCGGCTCAGGCGGTTCAATTCAAAGTTTCCGTCGAGCTCCATGCGGGTCGCCAGGGCCGTGGTGCTCGAATCGCCCCCCTCGCTCGCCGACGGGGAAATGACCGACAAGGGATCGATCAATCAGCGAATTGCGCGCGAGCGCCGTGCGGCCGAGTTGAACGCCATGTACGCCGATCGTGCGCACGAGCGAGTCATCATTCCGGACGAGGGGCGGGCCGCATGACAAGTGCCTCGGGTGCTCGAGCCGCCGAGCTCACCCGTGAGCTGGAAGCGAGCGTGGGGTATGTATTGCGTCGGGCGCAGCTGGCAGTCTTTGCGGATTTCATCGCGAGCCAGTCGGGAGCCGTGGTTCGCCCGGGTCAATTCGCGGTTCTGCTGGTGATCGGCATGCATGCGGGCCTCACGCAGAATCAGCTTTGCGAGGCGCTTGCCATCAAGCGCGCGAACCTGGTCGCGATGCTGGATGAATTCGAGTCGCTGGGTTTCGTACGTCGCGTCCCATGCAGTCGCGACGGCCGCGCCAAGCGGCTGCACCTGTCGACGGCCGGAGCCAAGGTGTTGTCCCAGGCGGTGGATGCACAAAAGCGACATGAAGCCCGCATCACGGCTGCACTGGGAGCCATCGGCCGCCGCCAACTGATCGACCTACTCAACAGGCTTCGCACTTTACCGGCCTCATGATGTTTTACCGTTGTGCTCATCATCAGTGTCCAACCGTATAAGGTGATCCGCCCATGAACGTGGAAGACCTCATCGCCATCGATGTGCACACCCACGCCGAAGTCTCGTGCAGGGAGCCTGCCGACGAGATCTGGCAGGCTTACGAGGATGCTGCGTCCCGTTACTTCAAGGCGGGCCGTCGTCCGACGATCGCAGAGACGGTGGCGTACTACCGCGAACGCCGCATCGGTCTCGTCATGTTCAGCGTCGACTCGGAATTCGAGATCGGCAATCGGCGCATCCCGAATGAGGAAGTGCTGGAGGCGGCAAGACAGAATGCCGACCTGATGCTCGCCTTCGCCAGCATCGATCCGCACAAGGGCAAGATGGGTGTGCGCGAGGCGCGACGGCTGATCGAGCAGGGAGTGCGGGGATTCAAGTTTCACCCAACCTGCCAGGGATTCTTTCCCAATGACCGCGTCGCCTACCCGTTATACGAGCTCATCGCGGAGCACCGGTTGCCGGCCGTCTTTCATACGGGACATTCCGGAATCGGAACCGGAATGAGAGGCGGCGGCGGGTTGCGGCTCAAGTACTCCCAGCCCATCCATCTTGATGATGTCGCGGCGGATTTCCCCGACATGACGATCATCGCAGCTCATCCGTCATGGCCCTGGACGGATGAAGCGCTGTCTGTGTGCTTGCACAAACCTAACGTGTATATCGATCTGTCCGGGTGGTCGCCGAAGTACTTTCCACCGCAGCTCGTGACGTACGCGAACGGTCTGCTGAAGCAAAAGATGCTCTTCGGCTCGGATTACCCGCTGATTACCCCCGATCGCTGGATCAAGGATTTCGAGGGGGCCGGATTCAAGCCGGAGCTGCGTGAGTTGATTCTGAAGAAAAATGCGATCCGCGCGTTGCGGCTCGGCTGATCCGCGGTACGCGAGAGCGCGGCACATGAAGAAACCACCATGACAAACTCAAATCTCGAGTCGCTCCTGCAGGCGGCAGGCAACCCCGTCACGCTGCTGCGCAGCTCCAAGGTCGGCGCATACGTATACCCCGTCGTGCCCAGCGAGTTCTCGAACTGGCGTGACGAGCAGCGTGCCTGGCGCGAGACTGCCGTGCTCTTTGACCAGTCGCATCACATGGCGGAGTTCACCGTAAAGGGCCCGGACGCGCTAACGCTGATGTCACGCTGCACGATCAACAGTTTTGCGGGGTTCGTGCCAGAGCAAGCCAAGCAGATGATTGCCTGCAGCCACGACGGTTATGTCATCGGGGACGGGATTCTGTTCTATCTGGACCGCAACGAGTTGCTATTCGTCGGGCGTGCGCCGACGGTGAACTGGTTGCAGTTCCATGCGGAAACCGGCGGATACAAGCTCGGGTACATCCGCGACGACCGCTCGCCTTCACACCCGCGCGGCAAGGCGGTCGCTCGTCGTCACTATCGTTACCAGATTCAGGGACCGAGCGCAGCGAAGGTTCTGGAGAAACTGAACGGCAGTCCGCTGCCCGACATCAAATTCTTCCGTCTCGGTTCAATCGCGATCAGGGGCCGAAGCGTCCGGGCACTCAGGCACGGAATGGCAGGCGTGCCGGGTCTCGAGATCTGGGGTCCGTACGCGGAGGGCGAGGAGATCCGCGAAGCCATCATCGCGGCAGGGGAGGAGTTCGGGCTCAAGCAGGTGGGGTCGCGCGCATACGCGAGCAATACCCTGGAATCCGGTTGGATTCCCTCGCCACTTCCGGCCGTGTACTCGGGCGAGTCCATGCGATCCTATCGGGAGTGGCTGCCGGCGAGCGGTTACGAGGGAACGGGCTCCCTCGGGGGCAGCTTCGTCTCGCCGAGCATCGAGGATTACTATCTCACGCCGTACGATCTGGGCTACGGCACATTCGTGAAGTTCGATCACGACTTCTTCGGGTGCGCGGCGCTCGAGCGCCGCGCCGCTGAGCCGCATCGCAAGAAGGTGACCTTCGAGTGGCACGGTGAGGATCTGGCGAAGATCTACGCCTCGCTTTTCACGCGAGGTGATGACCCCTACAAGTTCTTTGATCTACCGATCGCGAACTACGCCTCATCCTCCTACGATCGTGTCCTCAAGGGTGGCGAGACGGTAGGCCTGTCCATGTTCACCGGCTACAGTTACAACGAACGCACCGGACTCTCCCTCGGGGTGGTCGACCCTTCGGTTCAGGCAGGTGAGACCCTCACGCTCGTTTGGGGGGAGGAGGGCGGCGGGACCTCCAAGACGACCGTGGAGCGTCATCGCCCGCTCGAGGTTCGGGTGCGCGTCTCGCACGCGCCCTATTCGCGGGACGCACGGGAAGCGTACGCCGCGGGCTGGCGTACTCACTCGGCAGCGGCCGGGACCCAGGGTCGCTGACGGCTGTTGGGAGGCGCGAGCGCGCGATCAGCTGGGTCCTCAGCGGAAGGAACGACGCGGGCCGGCGCAGTCATGAGACGGTTCGGGACGACGCCCTCTGCGCTCAAACGGCCTGCTGGGCGACTCTGAGGTTGGCATGGTGGTATGCCGCGCCGCGGGAGACCCGGTGTAGCTGCGCGAACCGGATACGTGGATAAGGATGTCCACGTCCGTAAATGTACGGATGGGCATCTGGGATGTCCTCCGTACAATTGTTACAACGTACAGTAGGGGAGCGATCAACCATGTCGATCAGAGTCGGGATTAACGGTTACGGACGCATTGGACGCGCCATCGTGCGTTCGCTTTATGAGTCAAAGCGCACGGGCGAGCTACAGATCGTCGCCATCAATGATCTCGGCGACGCCAACACCAACGCGCATCTCACGCGGTATGACACGGTCCACGGCCGCTTTCCCGGCGAAGTACGGGTGGAAGGCGATGCGATGATCGTCAACGGTGATCGCATCCGCGTGCTGGCGGAGCGCGATCCGGCAAAGCTGCCCTGGGGTCAGCTCGGCGTTCATTTTGTGCTCGAATGCACCGGCCTCTTCACCTCAAAGGCAAAGGCCGCGGGTCATCTGAGCGCCGGGGCAAGACGAGTCGTGATTTCGGCGCCGGGTGAGAAGGACGTCGATGCAACCATCGTCTATGGCGTAAATCACGGCACGTTGAAGGCGAGCGATACCGTAATCTCCAACGCTTCGTGCACCACGAACTGTCTGGCGCCCGTCGCCAAGGTACTGCACGATAGGTTCGGCATTCAAGCGGGCGTGATGACCACGATCCACTCTTACACGAACGATCAGGTCTTGATCGATGTCTACCACAAGGACCTGCGGCGTGCCCGCGCGGCCACGATGTCGCAGATTCCAACCAAGACCGGTGCTGCCGCGGCCGTCGGTCTCGTGCTTCCGGAGCTCAATGGTCGTCTGGACGGCTTTGCGATTCGCGTTCCCACGATCAATGTATCGCTGGTCGATTTGAGCTTCACCGCAAAGCGCGAGACCTCTGTGGAGGAAATCAACAAAACCATGAAGGATGCCTCTCTCGGAGCGATGAAGGGTATCGTGGCCTACAACGACGAGCCCCTCGTATCGGCCGATTTCAACCATGATCCGCACTCCGCCATCTTCGATGCGTCCATGACCAAGGTCATCGGTGGCACGCTGGTCAAAGTGTGCGCCTGGTACGACAACGAATGGGGCTTCTCGACTCGTATGCTGGACACGACCAGCGCCTGGTCAAAAGTACTTTGATCGCGCTCGTCGAGGGGAAGTGAAAATGCGCTCGATCCTACGGATGACCGACCTCGATCTGCACGATAAGCGCGTTTTGATTCGCGAGGATCTCAACGTGCCGGTGCAAGATGGGGTGATCACGAGTGATGCGCGCATCCGCGCATCGCTGCCGACGCTGCGCCACGCGATCGATGCGGGCGCCAAGGTGTTCGTGATGTCTCATCTCGGCCGTCCGGAGGAGGGCGTCTACGATGAGAGCTTCTCGCTCGCACCGGTCGCGACACGGCTCTCGGAGCTGCTGGGCAAGCCGGTATCCCTGCGCAAGGACTGGCTGAACGGGATCGAGTGTGCATCCGGCGCTGCCGTGTTGTGCGAGAACGTGCGTTTCAACAAGGGAGAGAAGAAGGACAGCGAGGAGCTGTCGCGGCGCATGGCATCGCTCTGTGACGTATTCGTGATGGATGCCTTCGGAACGGCTCATCGAGCGGAGGCGAGCACTCACGGGGTAGCGAGGTACGCCAAGGTGGCATGCGCCGGTCCGCTGCTCGTGAGCGAGCTCGAGGCGCTCGAGCGGGCGCTCACTAATCCTGCGCGGCCGCTCGTTGCGATCGTCGGAGGTTCGAAGGTCTCGACCAAACTGACGGTGCTGGAGGCCTTGCTCGCGAAAGTTGATAAGTTGATCGTGGGGGGCGGCATCGCGAACACCTTTCTTGCGGCAAGCGGTATCGCAGTTGGCAAGTCGCTGCACGAGCCGAACATGCTCGATATCGCGCGGCGGCTGATGGCACAGGCGCGCGAGCGCGGCCAGGAGATTCCCTTGCCGACGGACGTGGTGGTCGCAAAGGAGTTCGCCGCGACCGCTCCGGCCGAATTTCGCTCGATCCGGGAGGTCGGGGCCGGCGACATGATACTCGACATCGGACCGGACACATCCAAGCAGTTCGGCGCTCTGCTGCAAGCGGCCGGCACGATCATCTGGAACGGCCCCGTAGGGGTGTTCGAGTACGATCAGTTCGGCGGGGGCACGCGGGCCATTGCGAATGCCATTGCGCGCAGCAAGGCCTTCTCTCTTGCCGGCGGCGGCGACACGCTCGCGGCAATCGATAAATATGGTGTCGAGAAAGATATCTCCTACATTTCCACGGGCGGCGGGGCGTTCCTCGAATTCGTCGAAGGCAAGAAGCTCCCGGCAGTCGCCATTCTCGAAGCTCGAGCGGCCTAGGCGCAGCTAGCAAGCGCCTCGAGGTTGCGTCCACGGGGTTTCCTCCCTTGCGGGATCAGATACGCACGCTGCATCTGCCGCTGGGCGAATGACTCCTGATCTCGACAACGGAGTAAAGCTTATCAACCTGCCGCCAAGACTTCGGCATCAGCGCGACCATCGCGGATACCCAACCACCAAAAAAGATTCGTGAGCCGATTTTTCAGAAAAGAACGCTCTGTATGAGTGAGGCAGCAATTCCAGGTCGGTATGCGTGGAATGCCTCGCTTCGGGACGGCGCAATCATCAACACCACTTTAGGAGATCATCATGACCATTGAGAACTTTTTGAAAAACAGGGGTGACAAAATCCAGACGACCGACAGCACGGACCCCGATGGAGTCATTGAGCTATTAACGCAGGAAGATCTCAGGCAGGTACACGGGGGGAGTTGTTCGCTCAGCGATTTTTCTTTTACCGCCAAGCAGTCCGCGAATATCGAACTCGACTCGTTTTCTTTTGGCGCTTCCGCACCCGGTTGAGATAGACGGCGCGGACCGGGTGGTTGCGCTGTTCGCTGGCGGCTACCCGGCGCCGCAACTCTCGATCGAGCAGCCAATCGGGCGCTCTAATCGACCGCGCGCAAGCATCCCAGGCCAATCAGAGTGGCTTCGACCGCTTCGTCCAACGCCGTGTGCGGCTCCCGCCCGAGTACGGCCACGAGGCGGGCGTTACTCATGCGCGCCGGCTGACGCCAGAGATAGCGCATTTCGAGGAGCTCGCGCAGCGTCACTACAAAGGGCGCCGCAAGACGAACCAGCCACCACGGAAAGTTGCGGGTGCGCGGGACCTTGCCCGTGCGGTGCGCAACCACACGCTGGACAGCCGTCGCTAGCTGAGTGCCGTCGGAATCCCAATGGCCAGACATGTGGAAATTGGCGAACGGTTCCAGGCGTTCGCGATGGGCCAGCAACTCCACCATCGTACGCGCTACATCGGGCAGGTAAGACCACTGGTGGCCTACGCCGCGATCGCCCGGCAGGGTGACCGCTGCAACGGGCTGCCCTGGCTTCACCAGACCCTGCGAGAACCAATTGTTGCCGGCTCGCGGTCCGAAGAAGTCGCCGGCCCGTACGATGATCACCCGCGCCCCCTGTTGAGTAGCCGCGCGCAGTCGCCGCTCGAGCTCGGCGCGAATTGCGCCCTTTCGAGTTGCTGGGTTCTGTGGGGCATCCTCCGCCAGTTCCGGAAGTGCATCGGGTCCGTAGCTGTAGACCGTTCCCGGCAGAACAATGGTGGCGTGCTCAGCGATGGCCGCCGCCACGGTGTTCTCGAGCATCGGAAGAACCAGTTCTGCCCAGCGACGATAGCCCGGCGGGTTGACGGCATGCACTATGACGGCGCAGCCCCGTGCCGCCCGCAGCACGTCCTCTCGACTCATCGCATCGCCACGCATCCACGTGAGGCCGTCGCGTTGCTCTTCTTCATGTGCCAGCCCGCGCTTCAGCGCGCGCACCTGCCATCCCGCATCGCGTAGCTGTCGCGCGACCGCACCACCGATGCCGCCGGTGGCACCAAGCACCAACGCCATTCCTGGCTGTGTCGTCGTCGTCATAGTCTGTTTCCTTCAGTTGATTGACCGGCGACAATTCTGAAGAGCAGCCAGGCTAAAAGGAATTGACGACAACAATGGATCAGCTATACATATTTGTATGGCGCAAATGAAGTCGGTTGGGAACTCTA
>Ga0187784_10002207_pt1 | contig 15643 bp, 14 predicted proteins | sample 1015_SJ02_MP15_2_FD_132964 | JGI IMG/M metagenome (GOLD analysis project Ga0187784, IMG submission 132964) | Tropical peat soil microbial communities from peatlands in Department of Meta, Colombia - 1015_SJ02_MP15_20_MG | ecosystem: Environmental > Terrestrial > Soil > Wetlands > Peat | place...
CAGCTGCGGTCACGCCAAGTGGCACGCGAGCAGGTGGCGACGTATCAAGAGCAGGAAAAGGCGGCGGTGCAGGAGCGCACGCTCAACGAGGCGAAGGCGACCGCCGCGGCGCAGAGCGCGCTGACGCAGTCGGTGATCCAGATCAAGGTTCACGAGAACGAGGGCGCCGCGGCGTTCGCGCGCGCGCAAAAGGACGCCGAGACGATCAAGGTCACCGCGGCCGCGATGGGCGAGCAGTCCCGCCTCGAAGGCAAGGGCGAGGCCGATCGCGTGCTCGCGATCGGCACCGCGAACGCGCAGTCGACCAAGCTCTCGGTCGACGCCTATGGCGGACCGGAATTCCGGCTGGCGGAGCAGAACTTCGCGCGCTTCGCCGAGGCGCTGACCAAGATCAACCAGCCGCTGGTTCCGCAGTTCCTGATGTCGGGCGCGCAGGGCCAGGAGAACGGCAGCGCGGGTCTGATCCCGACCGCGATGCTGAGCTCGATGTTCGGCCAAATGATGCCCGGTGCGCTCGATCGATTGAAGAACGAGGCGCCGAAGGCTGGCGGGAAGGGCAACGGGCCGTGACGGACTTAGCGCGGGGGCACTGACAAACGCGACGTCCGCTTTCGGAGGTCAAGCGGAAGTCCGGCGATCGAAGACCCGAACTGACTCTGTCGCGAATGACCCATATGCGACATCGGCTCAGCCCGGCCTCGCCCGGCAGAACTTGACCACGTTGCCCACTTTGTCGGCCCTTGGCCATCAGATAGGCGAAATCAAATGCAAGGCCGCTGAGAGCGCGGCGCACCACGTTGTCGGTTCTTGCAAGATTGTATCAGCCACGGAGGACTCCGATGCAACGACGCGAGTTCATCACTCTCCTTGGGGGTATGGCAGCAGTCTGGCCGTTCGCAGCTCGGGGGCAGCTCACGCCAGCAGAGCAGGTCGCACCGCCCGTGATTGGATTTCTCAACGACCTACACCCCGACCGATGGTCGTCAGCTGTCACGGCACTTCGCGAAGCCTTGAGCGATGCGGGCTATGTTGAGGGTCGGAACGTGGCTTTTGCGTACCGTTGGACCGAGGGTCGCCGGGAGCGTCTTCCGACCTTAGCAGCTGACCTGGTGCGAGCGAGGGTCGGCGTTATCGTCGCCTCTGGGCACACGGCCGCAGCCATCGCCGCGCGGGCCGCAACCTCGGACATCCCAATCGTTTTCATCACCGGCGATGACCCAGTCAAGTTCGGCCTCGTCGCCAATCTTGAGCGGCCTGGCGTCAACGCGACCGGCATTTACCTCGCGAATTCTGCCGACGACGGTAAGATTCGGCAGGGCTTGTTGCGACAACTTGTGCCCAATGCCAGTGTGTTTTTTGGCCTCAATATCGCGGACTCCAGCAGCGTCGTCTGGGAAAGCGATCCCGAGGAAGCGATCGCCCGAGTGTTTGGCACGACCCAAACCTTCCAAATTAATCCCGCACTCACGTTGCCCACGGTGCGGTCCCTGACGATCACGTCCGGTCCGTTCCTCGACAGCACGCGTCGCAATCACCTCATTTCCCTCGTGGCGCGCAAAGGCGTCCCGGCTCTCTATAACTGGCGCGATTTCGCCGAAGCCGGCGGTTTGATGAGTTACGGTCCGAGCCTTACGGACTTATATGTGCGAATGGGCAACTACGTGGCCAGGATTCTACGCGGAGAGAGCCCGGCCGACCTCCCTGTCTTAAAGCCGACCAGGTTTGAGACTGTGGTCAACCTGAGAACTGCTGCTGAGCTTGGCATCAAGGTGCCGCCAGCATTGCTCGATCGTGCAGACGAGGTGATCCAATAGCGGTCACTTCCAGCCCATGCAGCCAAACTATTTCCGGTATTGGCCCATCGCGCCATGTAACGCCGCTGCATGATGATGGTCGCGAACGGATCGAAGCGGACATTAACTCGGGCGTGTCGCCAGCTTTATGAGTACACGCCCTCGCATCGCGCTATAGGCCGACGATCCGGACCGCGACCCCGCCTTCGCGCAGGATGATCTGCGCGCGTTCGAACGACGCGCCCCAGACCGGATCGTCGAACGCCGGGGCCGGCGTGTCGAGACCGACGATCCCGGCCTCGACGATCGCGCGCGCACAATCGATGCAGGGAAAGAACGTGGAGGTGATGTGGCCGCCGGCGGTCGCAAGCCCGCGCCGCGCGGCCTCGAAGATGGCGTGACGCTCGGCGTGCTCCATCCAGACGAAACGTCCGTCGCCGGCGTGACGCTCCTCGAGATCGCGCACGCCGGAGGGAAACGTGTTGCAGGCCGCAATCTCGGTCCCGTCGCGCAGCAGGAGGACCGCGCCGACCTGCCGGACCCGGTTCGGGCTTGCGCGAGAAGCCGCCAAGGCGGCTTGCATCCTGGCGCCTGGCGGGGTGGCGTCACTCACGGTCTGGCGATCCTTAGCGGTCTAGCGCATATCCCGGAAAAGTGGATACCGGTTTTCCGAAAAGGATATGCGCCAACGAAAGAAACGAGATCATAGCAAGCGCGCTGCGGGATTTGCCATGAAACAACGCACCTTCGCCAACGCCTCGACCGTGCAGGGCCAGTGCCTGTGCGGCGCGGTCCAGTTCGAGATCGACTATCCGGCATTCTGGGCCTGGCATGACCACACCCGCGCGAGTCGCCTTGCGCACGGCGCGGTCTATGCGACCTATGTCGGGACCTGGCGCAAGCGCTATCGCGTCACGGCCGGTGAGGAGGCGATCGCGCGCTACGAGGACAAGGACACCGGCGCTGCGCGCAGCTTCTGCCGGCGCTGCGGCACGCCCTTGCTCTACGAGCGCGCGCGCTCGCGCCACATGATCAACATTCCGCGCGCGCTGTTTGCGGCGCGCACCGGGCGCCAGCCGATCTATCACATCGGCATCGACGAGCGGCAGGACTGGGCCTATGCGGGCGAGCGGCTGGTTCCGCTGAAAGGCTACCCGGGCGTGGTGTGGGAGCGCACGCGCAAGAAGAAGCGTGTCGATCACGACGCGCCGTTCTGAGCGGCGAACGCGGCCGCGATGAAGGCCGCCGCGCGCGCGAGCGCGGCGTCGGCGCTCGGCAGCCAGCCGGCGAAAAGCTGGAACGCGTGCCATCGTGCCGGCACGATCTCGCAGCGCACCGCGACGCCCTGGCGCTGCAGCGCATCGTGCAGGCGGATCGCGTCATCACGCAGAATCTCGTCGCCGCCGGCCTGGATCAGCGTCGGCGGCAGGCCGGCGAGATCGGCGTCGAGCCAGGACGGCACGGTGGCGCCCGCGAGGTAATGGCGCGCGCAGGCGGTGAGCCATTCGCCGCTCAGCGCCACGTCACGCGCCGATGGCGGGTAGGCGGCGGTCAATTCGATCCAGGGCGAAAACAGCACCAGCGCGACCGCCGCGGGCACCGCGCGGGCCGCCGCGAGCGCGAGCGCCGCGCCGGCGGAGTCGCCCATGATGACCAGCGGCCCTTGCGCCGCGAGCGCGCGGGCGACCGTGACGGCATCCTCGACCGCCGCCGGATAGGGATGCTCGGGCGCGAGGCGATAATCGGCGGCAAAGACCGGCATCGCGGTCGCGCGGGCGAGGCACGCGGTGACGCGCCGGTGCGTCGCGGCGGAGCCGACGCAATAGGCGCCGCCATGGAGATAGAGGATCGCGCCGCCGGTTCTGCGCTGCAGGCGCAGGCATTCGGCGCGCGGCGTGCCCAGCCATTCGCCCGGCACGCCGGCAATCGTCGCGGGCGCGGCGGCCGCCCGCCGCGGCCAGCTCAGCCGGCCGAGCCGCGCGAAGCGGCGGCGCTGCGCGGCAAGCGGAAAGTCCGGCGAAAGCCTCGGCTTCAGCGCGAGCCGCAGGCCGAGCCGCAGCAAAGGCGCGGCAATGCGCTCGCGCGCGCTGCGCGGCGTGAGCTCCGCGCTAGCCGATATCATAGTCGTTCCACCGCGGCCGGCGGGTGCGCCAAGCGTATTCGAAGGTGTAGCCCGGCCAGTTGGTGATGTTCTTGCCCGCGGCGGTCAGATACCAGCTCGTGCATCCGCGCAGCCAGATGGTGCGCGCCGAGCGGCGCTGCAGGCGCGCATTGAAGCGCCGCTGCACCTCGCCCTTGACGGCGAGGCTGCGGCACTCGCCGCGCGCGAGACGCGTCAGGCAGGCGACGACGTAGCGGATCTGCGCCTCGAGCATGAACACGATCGAGTTGTGCGCGAGACCGGTGTTCGGACCATAGAGCATGAAGAAATTCGGAAATCCCGCGACGGCGATCCCGAGATAGGCGCTCGCGCCCTCGCGCCAGCTTGCGCGCAAATCCTCTCCGCCGCCGCCGATAATGCGCATCGGCGCGAGAAAATCGGTCGCGGCAAACCCGGTGCCGAAGATGATGCAGTCGACCGGATGTGCGCGGCCGTCGGCGGTCGTGATCGCGCCGGCGCGCACCTCGGCGATCGGCTCGGTCACGATCTCGACATTCGCCCGATCGAGCGCCGGAAAGTAGTCGTTGGAGATGAGGATGCGCTTGCATCCGATCCGGTAGTCCGGCGTGAGACGGCGCCGCTTCTCCTCATCCTTCACGCCGCGCGCGAGGTGCCGGCGGAAGGTGCCGCGCTTGATGTTCAGCGCGGCCGGCCAGGTGACGAAGGCGAACGCGGTCACCTCGTGGGCGAGGTATTGCCAGGCGCGGCTCAGCCACAGCGCGCCCGGAATGCGCGCGAACGCGGCCTTCTGCCAGGCCGCGTAGGCCTTCTCGGATTTCGGCAGCACATAGGCGGCGCTGCGCTGGAACAGCGTGAGCGTCCGAGCCTGCGGGGCGATCTGCGGCACCAGCTGGATCGCGCTCGCGCCGGTGCCGATGACGGCGACGCGCTTGCCGGCAAGGTCGACGTCGTGACGCCATTGGGCCGAATGGAATGCCGGACCCTCGAAGCGCTCGAGCCCGGGCAGGCGCGGTACGAACGGCCGGTCGAGCTGACCGGTCGCGCTGATGAGCGCCTGCGCCTTGAAGGCCGCGCCGTCGCGCGTGCGCACGACCCAGAGGCTTTCGGCCTCGTCCCATTCGGCCGCGGTAACCTCGGCGCCGAAGCGGATATGCGCGGTCAATCCGGAGTCGCGCGCGCATCGCTCCAGATAGGCGAGGATGTCGTCTTGTTTGGCGTAGCGATCCGGCCAATCGGCGCGCGGAGCAAAGGAGAAGGAATAGAGCAGTGACGGGACGTCGCAGGTGGCCCCCGGGTAATCGTTCGCCCGCCAGACGCCGCCGACGCGGTCGGACTTCTCCAGGATGATGAAGTCGGCGAGCCCGGCCTGCTTCAGCTTGATGCCGAGCCCGATGCCCCCGAAACCGGCCCCGATGATCAGGGCCCCAACCCGTGTCGCGATTGCTTCGCTCATGCCTATTCTGTTGTATGGACGGCTCTTGCGCTTCTCAAGCGGTCCGGCCAGTCATGTCGGGGAGAGGCGCGTCACGCTGATGCAAGTCATTCGCGGCAGGAAGGCTCTGGTGACCGGCGCGGCATCCGGGATCGGACGCGCGATTGCGCGCGCGCTCGCGTGCGAGGGCGCCGACCTGTTCCTTCTCGACATCGACGCACCCGGTCTCGAGCGCGTTGCCGCGGAGCTCCGTGCGCAAGGCGTCGCGGTGGTCGCGCAGGTCTGCGACCTTGCCGACGCTGCTGCCGTCAGCGCCGCCGTGCAGGCGCTGCAGGCGCGCTGGGGCGCGCTCGCGATCCTGATCAACAATGCCGGGATCACCTTCTACGGTCCGACCGAGACGATGAGCGCGGCGCAATGGCAGCGCATCATGGCGGTCAATCTGCTGGCGCCGATCCAGCTGTTCCGCGAGACCTTCCCGCTGCTCGCCGCCGCGGACGAGGCGCATGTCGTGAACGTGTGCAGCATGTTCGGCGTGATGCCGTGGCGCAAGGCCGCCGCCTACCAGACCAGCAAGCACGGGCTGGTCGGCTTCACGCGGGCGCTGCGCGCCGAATACCAGCGCGATGGTTTCGGGATCACGGCGCTCTGCCCGGGCTTTGTGCAGACCTCGCTGCTCGAGGGACAGAAGCAGGCGCCGGGCTGGATCGCGACCACGCCCGAAATCGTGGCAGAGAAGACGCTCACCGCGATCCGGCGCAACCGCGGCCTGGTGTTCGTCACCTGGCCGGCGCAGCTTTATTGGCGGCTGTGGCGGCTTGCGCCGGGCCTCGTCGACTGGCTGTTGCGCGAGGGCTGGCGCCGCAAGGGCCGGGTCGGCGCCTGAACCGCGCGCCCCGCCGCCCGATCTCAACGCTTCGGACACGAACGTAACATCCGGCCATTTGCGGGAGGCATGGTAGCGGCAGGTTCTTTCACGCGAAGCCGCGCGCTTCGCGGGAACCAGAAGCGTACATTGGAGAGCCAAGATGATGGAACTGATGAAAGCTGCGGCCCCGGCCGAGGGACGGCTCGCGCTCGCGGCGACCTGGGAGGCGAAGGAAGGCGAAGGCGATGCGGTCGCGGAGATCCTGCGCCGCATGGCCGAGGCGGTGAGGTCCGAGCCCGGCACGCTCTTGTTCTGGCCACATCGCTCGCCCGCGAACGAGCGCCTCTTCTTCCTCTACGAACTGTTCGCCGACGATGCCGCCTTCGCGGCGCACCAGCAGACCGAGGCTTTCAAGACGCTGGTGGTCGGGCAGGCCCTGCCGAAGCTGGCACGGCGCGAGCGCGTGCAGCTCACGCCATTCCGGCACGCGAGCGCTCCGGTTGCGTAGTAGCGGCAAGCGCCGAGAGCAAGGCTCCCGGCGTTTGCGTCGTTGCGCGTTACTCGATCGCGATCACCGCCGGCTTGCCGTCCTTCATGCCGATGATCTGCAGCGGCGTGTGCGCGTGATTGTGGTCGTCCGCCTTGTAGTTGCCGCCGAGCAGCGTCGGCATCGCGGTGGTCTTCAGCGCCTGGTGGATCGCCGCGGCGTCGTCGGAGTTGGCACGGCGGATCGCGTCGGCGACCAGCAGCGTCGCCTCGTAGACGAAGAAGGAGCGTTGCGTCGGCGTCAGGCCGTAATGCGTCCGGTAGGCGGCGACGAAGTCCTTGATCCCGGGCAGGTCCTGGATCGGCGTGAACACCGCGATTCCCGTCATCGTCGACAACGCGCCGGAGTCGCGGAACTGCGGCGAGACGGCGGCGAGCGCGGCGGCAAAATCGATCCGGCCGGTGAGCGGTGCTTTCCACCCCGAGGCCTCATAGGCCTTGAAGAAGCCGGCGGTGAACGGTCCGAGAATGGTCACGACCTGCTCGGGCGCGCCCGCTTTCAGCTTCGCGACGACCGGCGCGAAGTCGGTCGTGCCTTCGTTGATCGTCTCCTGCGCGGCGACGGCGATGCCGGCATCCTGCGCGGCTTTTGCCATGGCAACCGCGTTCGCCTGCGGGAATCCGCCGGCCGCCGCGACGATCGCGACCGACTTGACGTTCTGCGCCTTGAGATGACGCATCAGGCCGCGCGCAATGTCGACCTCGGAGGGGATCGTCTTGAACGCGTAGTCGTTGCCGCCGACGCCGGAGGCATCGACGAAATCCTGACCCGCCGAGGTCGCGATCACGAGCGAGATTTTCGCCTGCGCGATCACCGGCATGATCGCGTGGGTGACCGGGGTGCACAGCGCGCCGATGATGACCGGCACGTGCACCTGCTCGATCAGCCGCTTGGTCTCCGGCACGCCGATGTCCGGCTTGCAGGCATTGTCGGCGTAGTAGGCCTCGACCGGCCGGCCGAGCAGGCCGCCGGCCTGGTTGATCTGATTGAGCGCGAGCTGCGCCCCATACTGCTCGGACTGTCCGCGGTCCGCCGTCGGTCCGCTCAGGACGGTCGTGATGCCGATCTTCACCGGCTCGGCGGCCTGCGCCGCGGTGGCGACGACCAAACCGGCAAGCGCCAAACCGGCAAGCGCAGAGGCAATGCGCGTCATTGAGGGCTCCGTCGATGTGTGATTGTTGCGGCGATTATCCGCGATGATCATCGCGCAGTGGAATGACGATCGTGTGATCGCCGCGTGTTCGGCTGGCCGCCGCCGTGCGCGCAGCGCGCCGCTACTGCGCCGGCCGCGTCATCGTCAGCGGCGGGCGCATCGCCGGAATGCGGCTCCAGGTGTTCTCCTCGTTCTCCTCGAAGCGCCAGCTCTGCCCCTTGGCGTCGAGCATCACGAACTGGCCGCGATCGAAGCGCCAGGCGACCGGGCCGAAGCGCGTGATCAGCGCGTCGCAGCCGGGCTTGAGCACGAGCGTGAAAGAATCCGCGTCGAACGCCGTGTTGCCGAGCGTGAGCTGGCAGATCGTCTTGCCCGAGCGCGCGAACTGCCAGTCGCCGAACAGGTCGTCGGTGATGCGCTCCCTGCCGGTCGCGGCGAGCGTCTGCAGGAAATAATGCGTGTAGCTCGGCGTCGTCTCGTACATGCCGCTCTCGACCTCGTTGAGCTCGCTCAAGGTCGTGCCCTTGGCGTCGACCAGCTTGAGCGTGTCGTCACGCGCCATGGTCCAGGCGACGATCGGGCGCAGATCCGGAAACGCGACCGCGCAGGCCGGCGCCAGCGCGATCGACCAGCCCTGCGGCGCCGGGTCGAGCTTGAAGGTGATCTGGCAGCGCCGGTCGCGGTCGGGATTGGACAGTTCCCACGCGCCGACCAGCGCCTTGGCGGCATCGCTCGGCTCGCTCGGCGGCTGCGCGGACTGCGCCAGCGCGAGGCCCGGGATCAGCAGACTGAAGAGGCTGAGGAGGAGGTGTCGCATCGCCATACCCGACGCGTGTCCCGGGTGCTGCGCAGCGCGAAGCGGTGCGCTGCTAACCCGGGACCGCCACAGACTGGTGCGGTCCCGGTTCTGCGTCGCACCACTCGCTTCGCTCGTGCTGCGCCGCGCCCGGGACACCGCTCACTTCTTCTTGCCCGATGCCTCCGGCACCGGCGTGATCGGACCTTTGCCGGAGAACCATGACACAATGTTGTTCGCGACCAGCTCGTCCATCGCGCGGCGTGTCGCGAGCGAGGCGGAGCCGACATGCGGCAGCAGCACGACATTCTCCATCTCGATCAGCGCCTGCGGCACGTTCGGCTCGTGCGCGAACACGTCGAGGCCGGCGGAAAGAATGGTCTTGTCCTTCAACGCCTTGATCAGCGCCTCCTCGTCGACCACGGAGCCGCGTGCGACATTGATCAGGATACCGTTCGGTCCGAGCGCCTTGAGCACCTCGGCATTGACCAGGTGCCGCGTCGCCGCGCCGCCCGGCGTGATCACGATCATGAGATCGACGTCGCGCGCCATGTCGACGAGGCTCGGATAGTGCCGGTAGGGGACGTCGGCGACCGGCCGGCGCGTGTGGTAGACGACCGGCACCTTCATGGCCTCGAGGCGGCGCGCGATCGCCTTGCCGATGCGGCCCATGCCGACAATGCCGGCGGTGCGATCGCGCAGCGAGGGGGTGAGCTGATAGTCCCCGCGCTTGCGCCAGTGGCCGGCGCGCAGGTAGCGCTCCGCCTGCGGCAGCTGCCGCACCGTGCAGAGCGTGAGGCCGAGCGCGGTGTCGGCGACCTCCTCGTTGAGCACGTCGGGGGTGTTGGTCACCACGATGCCGTGCTCGCCCGCCCATTTGGCGTCGATATGGTCGTAGCCGACGCCGAAGCTCGAGACGATCTCAAGCTTGGGAAAGCGCGCCATCAGGGCGCCGTTGACCGGGCCGTGCCCGGCGACCGCCGCGATCGCGCGCACCGTCGGGGCGATCTTGTCGATGAAGGCGTCCTGGTCCGGCGCCGCAAAGGCACGGTGCAGGCGCAGGTTCGGCGCCTTCGACAGGACCTCCTCGATGATCGGCTTCGGGCCGAACATCACCACATCGGCAGTCTCGCCGGACATGAACACTCTCCTCAGGCTGGACAGGGGTCGACCGCGGCTGCGGGCCCCGAAAATCCGGGCCAGAGTCGGCATCCGTCGCACGGGCGTCAAGGGCGAATCAGCCTACAGGCGCGAGCACTTGGTGGGCGCTTGCTGAGCACTTGGTGAGTACTTGGCGCGGTTCACCGCGACTTGATCCCGGCCGCCACCCTGGTGGATGCTGTAACAATCGGTAGCATTGACTTCCGCCTGCGCGCGGTCGATGACTGCATCAACAAAACTAACATTCCAGTGTCGGACGGTATGGGAGGTGCGTGATGGCGTCGGTCGGAATCCGCGACGTCAAGAAGGCATTCGGCGCCACGCAGGTCATCCACGGCGTCGACATCGCGATCGGCGACGGCGAGTTCGTCGTGCTGGTCGGGCCGTCGGGCTGCGGCAAGTCGACCCTGCTGCGCATGATCGCGGGCCTGGAAAACATCACCAGCGGCGAGATTCGCATCGGCGAGCGCGTCGTCAACAACGTGCCGCCGAAAGAGCGCGACATCGCGATGGTGTTCCAGAACTACGCGCTCTACCCGCACATGACGGTCGCCGCCAATATGGGCTTCTCGCTGCGGCTGCGCGGTGCCGCGCGAGCCGAGATCGACGCGCGCGTCAACCGCGCGGCCGAGATCCTCGGACTTAAACCCTTGCTCGAGCGCTTCCCGCGCCAGCTCTCCGGCGGACAGCGCCAGCGCGTCGCGATGGGGCGTGCGATCGTGCGCGACCCTCAAGTGTTTTTGTTCGACGAGCCGCTCTCGAACCTGGACGCCAAGCTGCGCGTCGCGATGCGCACCGAGATCAAGGAGCTGCATCAGCGGCTCAAGACCACGACGGTCTACGTCACGCACGACCAGATCGAGGCCATGACCATGGCGGACAAGATCGTCGTGATGCATGACGGGATCGTGGAGCAGATCGGCACGCCGCTCGAGCTCTACGACCGGCCGGACAACCAGTTCGTGGCCGGCTTCATCGGCTCGCCGGCGATGAACTTCCTGCGCGGCAAGGTGAGGCAGAACGGCGCGCTCGGCTTCGAAGGGCCGAACGGCGTGAAGCTGCCGCTCGGCGCGGTGCCGGCCGGTTCCGACGGGCGGGCGGCGGTCTATGGCGTGCGCCCGGAGCATTTCACCATCGCGGACGACGGCGCCGAGGCCGAGATCGTCGTGGTCGAGCCGACCGGCTCGGAGACGCAGGTGTTCGCGAAGCTCGGCGGCGAGGAAGTGGTGGCGGTGTTCCGCGAGCGTCACAGGTTCGAGCCCGGCGACAAGGTCCGGCTGCGGCCGAACCCGTCGCTGGTGCATCTGTTCGATGAGGCGACGGGCAAACGATTGAACGCCTGAGTTTCAATCAAGCAAGAACAAACGCCACATGGGAGGAATGACGATGAACGACCTCACTCGCCGCACGCTGCTGCAGGGCGGCGCCGCGCTCGGCGCGGCTGGCGCGCTGACCGGTCCGGCGCTGTTTGATTTCGCCAAGGCCTGGGCGCAGTCCTCGCCATGGACGCCCGAGAAGGGCGCAAAGCTCACGCTGATGCGCTGGAAGCGCTTCGTCGAGGACGAGGACAAGGCGTTCAACGCGATGGTCGACGCGTTCAAGGCGACGACCGGCACCGAGATGAACGTGTTCAGCGAGTCGTTCGAGGACGTGCAGCCGAAGGCGTCGGTCGCGGCCAATACCGGCTCGGGCATGGATCTCGCCTGGGGCCTGCACACGCTGCCGCAGCTGTTCCCGACCAAAGTCATCGAGATGAACGATGTCGCCGACTATCTCGGCAAGAAATATGGCGGCTGGACCACGGCGGCGGCGACGACCTGCAAGCTCGGCGACAAGTGGCTCGGCATTCCGGTCGCGACCATCGGCGGCTACATGAATTACCGCAAGTCCGCGGTCGACAAGGCGGGCTTCACGGAATTCCCCAAGGACTTCCCCACCTTCCTCGAAATGTGCAAGGCGCTGAAGAAGAACAATACGCCGGCCGGCTTCGCGCTCGGCCACGCGTCCGGAGACGCCAATGCCTGGCTGCACTGGGTGTTGTGGGGCCACAACGCCTGGACGGTCGACAAGGACGACAAGGTCATCATCAACTCGCCCGAGACCGTGAAGGCGCTGGAATACGCCAAGGCCCTGTCCGAGAATTTCATCCCGGGCGTCGCGTCCTGGAACGACTCCTCCAACAACAAGGCGTTCCTCGCGGGCGAGCTCTACTGCACCGGCAACGGCATCTCGATCTACATCGCCGCGAAGGACGATCCGACCAAGCAGGAGCTCGCCGCCGACACCTATCACGCGCTCTGGCCGGTCGGGCCGATCGGCAAGCCGACCGAGCTGCAGCTCTGCGTGCCGATCCTGGCGTTCAAGTTCACCAAGTACCCGAACGCCGCGAAGGCCTTCATCGCCTTCATGCTGGAGAAGGAAAACTTCGACAAGTGGCTGACCGGCTCGCGCGGCTATCTCACCCAGACGCTGAATGCCTACGAGAACAGTCCGATCTGGACCGCCGATCCGAAGAACGAGGTGTTCAAATATGCGAGCGCGCGGGCGCTGCCCGCCTCCGGCATCGGCCATCCGGGCGAGAAGGCTGCGACCGCGATCGCGGACTTCCTGGTGGTCGACATGTTCGCGAGCTACTGCACCGGCGCCGCCGACGCCAAGACCGCGATCGCGACCTGCGAACGGCAGTTGAAGCGCATCTATCGCTAGTGCGTGATCGCGCCAAAATATGAGTAGCGGAGCGGGCGGACAGGCTGCCGGGTGCTGTCCGCCTGTGAAGTCCTCCCCGCGGGGCGGGGAGGAGACGCAAGCGAGCCGGATGGGGCACACGCCCCATCTCGGCCGCCTGCGGCGGGCCCGACCGCGTTGGGAGCGGGGAAGGCCAGAGAGGATGACTGATGGCTGACATCGCTCTTCCCTCCAGCACCCGGGCACAGCCGCGCGAAATCAGCGCGTGGGACCGGCTGAAGGTCAATCGCGACTGGCTCGGCTTCTGGTTCATGCTGCCGGCGTTGGGCTTCCTGATCCTGTTCCTCGCCTATCCGCTCGGCTTGGGCATCTGGATCTCGTTCACCGACGCGAAGATCGGCCGGCCGGGCGAATGGATCGGCATCGAGAACTACGACTGGCTGAGGGACGACGCGATCTTCTGGCTCTCGGTCACCAACACGCTGCTCTACACCTTCGTCGCGAGCACCGTGAAATTCGCCGTCGGGCTCTACCTCGCGCTACTCCTCAACGAGAACCTGCCGTTCAAGGCGATCCTGCGCGCCGCGGTGCTGATCCCCTTCATCGTGCCGACCGTGCTGTCGGCGCTCGCATTCTGGTGGATCTTCGACGCGCAGTTCTCGATCATCTCGTGGTCCTTGAAGCATCTCGGGCTGATCACGCAGAACATCAACTTCCTCGGCGACGCCAACTGGGCGCGCGCGAGCGTGATCTTCGCCAATATCTGGCGCGGCGTGCCGTTCGTTGCGATCACGCTGCTCGCCGGGCTGCAGACGGTGTCGCCCTCGCTCTACGAGGCCGCGACCATCGACGGCGCGACACGCTGGCAGATGTTCCGCCACATCACCTATCCGCTGCTCACCCCGATCATCGCGGTGGTGATGACCTTCTCGGTGCTGTTCACCTTCACCGACTTCCAGCTCATCTGGGCGATGACGCGCGGCGGCCCGGTCAACGCCACGCACCTGATGGCGACGCTCTCCTATCAGCGCGCGATCATCGCCGGGCAACTCGGCGAGGGCGCGGCGATCTCGACCGCGATGATCCCGTTCCTGCTCGCCGCGATCATGATCTCGTGGTTCGGCTTGCAGCGGAGAAAATGGCAGCAGGGAGAGTCGAATGACTAACATCCCGGCTCGCCACTGTGTCCCGGGCGCAGCGCAGCATGATAATGCTGCGCTGCAGACCCGGGACCGCCCGAGCCTGTGGCGATCCCGGATCAGCGCTGCACCGTTCGCGCCAAAGCGCGTCGAAGACGCGCGTAAACGCGCTTTCGGCGCTCACGCTGCAGCGCGTCCGCGACACGGGGGCTCGAATGACTGATGTCCCTGCCAAGATCCCCAACGTCAGCACCGTGTTCCACGGCTCGTCGGCGAGCGCGACGCTCGCCGATCACAGCGAGGGGATGAGCTATCTCAACTCGCTGCCGCGCCGGCTCGTCACCGTCTACCTGCCGCTCACGATCATCGTCGTGATCCTCTTGTTCCCGTTCTACTGGATGGCGCTGACCGCGATCAAACCCGACGAGCAGCTGCTCGATCTCGACGCCTACAATCCGTTCTGGACCACCGCGCCGACCTTCAAGCACATCCACAAGCTGCTGTTCGAGAGCCACTATCCGCAATGGCTCTGGAACACGATGTATGTCGCGGTGGGCGCGACCGTGCTGTCGATCGTCGCGAGCGTGCTTGCGGCTTATGCGATCGTGCGGCTGCGTTTTCGCGGCGCCAACCTGGTCGGCGGCCTGATCTTCCTCGCCTATCTGGTGCCGCCCTCGATCCTGTTCATCCCGCTCGCGACCGTCGTGTTCCAGTACGGGCTGTTCGACTCGCCGTTCGCGCTGATCCTCACTTATCCGACCATCCTGATCCCGTTCTCGACCTGGCTGTTGATGGGCTACTTCAAGACGATTCCGTTCGAGCTCGAGGAATGCGCGCTGATCGACGGCGCGAGCCGCTGGCAGATCCTGATCAGGATCGTGCTGCCGCTCGCGGTGCCGGGGCTGATCTCAGCCTTCATCTTCTGCTTCACGCTGTGCTGGAACGAGTTCATCTACGCGCTCACCTTCCTGCAGTCGGTGCAGAACAAGACCGTGCCGGTCGCGATCGTGAACGAGTTCGTCGACGGCGACATCTACCGCTGGGGCTCGCTGATGGCGGGCGCGCTGTGCGGCTCGCTGCCGCTCGTCATCCTCTACGCCTTCTTCGTCGAGCATTACGTCTCGGCGATGACCGGCGCCGTGAAGGAATAGCCGCGTAGGGTGGACAAAGGCGCGCCTCGATCGCCTTTGCGCGTCTTGAGACGCGCTACGGCGCCGTGCCGACGCGTTCGGCATGTGTTGCAGCGTCCGCGTGGGCTTCGCTCCACTCAGCCCACCCTACGATTCCTCCGGGCGGTCGCTAGACGATCATCGTCACCGGCTGCTCGACGAAGCCCTTGAAGGCTGACAGCAGCTCCGCGCCGCGGGCGGCATCGATCGTCGCCGGATCGCAGCTGAGTGTCACCACCACCGCGTCGATGAATCTCACGCTGCCGTCCGGACCCTCGACCGGTGCGCGGCGCGGCGCGCCGATGCTGAGGATCGTCGTCGCCGGCGGACGCAGCACATCGGCAATCGAGACAATGCCCGGCAGGGTCGCCATCGAGACGGCGGTCGCGGCATGCGCTTCTGCGGCAGCGCCATCGCGCCGCATGGCCGCGATGGCGGTCAGCGACTGGCCCGCGGCGTCGCGGATCGTCGATCGATTGTCACCGATCATCAGCGCAATGTTGGTCTCCAAGGACGCGCGCCGCAGCGCGAGGGCCCAGGCCCTGGCGACCACGTCGATCAGCTCGATCTCAGCCGTTTGCATCGCACTCGCCTGCTCGCACAGGCCAAGCGCCTGCCCGATTGCCACATCGGCGGTCAGCGTGATCTGTGCGGCGGCCTGAGCCGCCGGGGCCGGGGCCGGGGCTCTCGTCCGCGTCGCGCTCTCAATGTCGGCGGCAACGATGCGGCCATGCGGGCCCGAGCCTTTGAGTTTCGTGAGATCGATGCCGGCTTCGCC
>Ga0187784_10002208_pt1 | contig 15633 bp, 12 predicted proteins | sample 1015_SJ02_MP15_2_FD_132964 | JGI IMG/M metagenome (GOLD analysis project Ga0187784, IMG submission 132964) | Tropical peat soil microbial communities from peatlands in Department of Meta, Colombia - 1015_SJ02_MP15_20_MG | ecosystem: Environmental > Terrestrial > Soil > Wetlands > Peat | place...
ACCCTGTATCTCCGGTCGCCTCGTAAAGCTGCCAGTTTGCGAGCACCCAGTATCCCTGCGTCTGCATGAAGACGTAATCGTCTCCCCAGGGTACGAAATCGAAGGCGCTTTTCAAAAACCGCCAGGCGCGAAGGTTGAACCGAACCCCAGGGTCAGGTCCTTGAAGAATTCCGTCCCGGTAGTGGGTTCGAGAGAGGTAGGAATGCAAGCGTTCAGCAGAATCGATAAGGGATGCGTTTGTGGGCATTCCAGTCAACTCGAAGTTCAATTCCTTCTTTGAGGAAAGAAGGCCTGAAAAGACCAGAACATCTCTCGCCAAGACACTAAGCCGCAAAGAAGCGCAAAGAGTACGCCCTTGCTTTCCTTTGCGGTCTTTGCATCCTTTGCGCCTTCGCGTGAAACCGGCTTGTCTCGAAACAGCTCCCTCATGACAGGGCGAATGTCATGAGATCGCCACCCGAGAGTAAACCTCCAAAATCCTTTTCGCCGTGGCCGGCATCGAGTAGGGACCCAGCCGCTCGCGGCCTCGGCTGCGCTCTCCCCGGCTGCAGACTGCAATAACCTTCGCTGCCAAAGCGTCCCGCTGCCGTGGCACGATATAATTTCCGTCTCCTTCGCAGATCAAGTCCATCGCGTCTCCCACGTCCACAGATACGATGGGAAGGTTCGTAGCCATAGCTTCTCTGACCGCAAGCGGCGAACCTTCAATCATAGAGGCCATCACCAACACGTCCGCTGCGTTCATATAAAGCGGCATCTCGGAATGGGGTTTCCTGCGCACCTGGAGGATTTCGAGTTGCGGAATCTGTTCCCGCGCTTTGGCAACGGCGGCTTCAATGAGGTCAAAACGCTTCCGCGGCTCTTGGGGATTGTAGGGAAACAATACGTACTTCTTCCCCGGATCCAGGCAGGCACTTCGGCACGCTTCTTCGCGCTGCATGGGACGGAACAGTTCCAAGTCGATTCCACAGGGAATGATCTCCGCCGACTCCAGTCTCAGCGCCCGTTTCATCTGCCGGTTCTGTACAATAACAGCGGACGCAAGCGGCGCCAACATATAACTCGAAGCCTGAAAGAATCGGCCTGTGGGGGTAATATGGCCGTCCGCGGCGGGCCGGCCCAGAACATCGTCACCGTGAAAAGTGATCACCAGCGGTACCCCAAACTGGAACCGGGCCACCCATCCGGATAAACCGAAATGAGCGTGGATCAAGTCGTAGTGCGTGGCTCGTAACCGACGCCGCACCTCCCCGATTCCAAACAAGTAGTTCCATCGCGATTGACGGCCGTTCACAAAAAGCACGTCATAGTCCACTCCCAGGGGCCGAAGGGACTCTAGCTGGTCCTGGACGAAGCTGCCGAAGCTGGGGTCCGCCTCGTTGGGCCACATGTTCGTCACAGCCAGTACGCGATAAGTCCTAGGCATGGCATTTTCCGCGTGGCAGCCGATTATAGCATCCTGTGCCTCCTCACAATGCAAGGTGTCATTCCGAGCGAAGCGAGGAATCTCGCTCTGCGTCGCATCGAAGCGCGAAAGAAAGAATCAGAGCAAGATTCCTCGCTTCGCTCCCCCGAGAATCACCTCCGGACTCGTCATTCCCGCGAAAGCGGGAATCCATTGCATAGACAATGGGTCCCCGCTTTCGCGGGGACGACAACGGCGATTTTCATGGCCTCGGGTGGGCCGCAGGCCCATGTACACTCGGAATGACATGACTGGACGGTTCTCTGCGTTCTCTGTGCCTCCGTGGTGAACCTTCTCTACGCTGGCCGATTGCCGCGAGCCGCCACTGGGCGCGGGAGAAGGGTGATATTCTCGAACCCGGCTTTTTCGAACCAGGCCTGAACCTGCGGGTACGTATGCTTCCACTGGTACCGCGGAGAGTACCAATCGAAGGTGTCGAGCACACGCCACTCGGGGTCAGAATGCATGGCGATTTTAGTCAGGAGGCGCAAGGGGTAGAAAATCGGGATGCGATACACATAATAAAGCGGAATCGCAACGTGGCAAAGAGCGTAGAGCCACCGGCTGGGCAGGCGAGTGGTGAAGAAACGCTCGAAGCGGCTGGAAGTCTCCCTCGCCCAATCCAGTGCTGGGGCGAGGCGGGAAATAGGTTTTTGCCACTTGGCTGGAATCTGATAGTTACTGTCCTGAGCCAGCACCTCGTTCACCTGATCCGGAAAATATTGGAAAGTTTCGGTCAGTCGGCGCAGAGGATAGACCCAGATGGCCGCCACGCCCTGCGGCTTGACCATTGCAGCCATGCGCCTAAAACCCTCGCGGCTGTCAGACGTGTTTGGCAGCACGCCAATGCTGTAGGCGAAATCGAAGGTGCTGCGGCGCAAGGGCGGGAAAAGCGCATTCGCTTGAATGAAGTGGCAGTTCGGCAGGCTGTGCAGTTGTTCCCTGGCGACATCGACCGCCAGGCTGGGGTCGATTCCCACGGTTTCGGCCCCTGACCGCGCGACGACATCCATGAAACGGCCGCTCCCGCATCCTACGTCGAGCACGAGCTTGCCGGCGAGCTCTTCCGGCCGCGTCCCAGTGGAAGCTACGAACGTGGACTCGCTGAGTTTTCGCGACTCAGTGTCGAATTGTCTGCGCCGCCAGCGTTTCCACAGCAAGCTGGAACTCGACAGGTAGGCGTCAATGGGCACGAAGCGCGGAATTCCGTCCCGAATGGGAAAGTCACAGCGGCACCTCGGGCAACCCAGCAGCCCTGCGAGAATCTCCTCTTTGTCACTTTGCTGGATTTCAAGCCGGAGCGAACCTGAGCATTCCGGACAGGCCAGCAACTCGGCCAATCGGGGTTTCACGGGAGAGCCACCTCATGCCGGCGATCATTGGCTTCCGTCTGGATTGCGATGCCGTACAGTTTCGAGTGTAGCGCCTGCCTTCAGGTCTGCAGCGACCGTGCTAACCAAAGGTTCAGCGCTACTCGCCGAACCCTTCAGGCCTGATGGAGTGGCTTTCGGCTCACACAGTAGATAAATGGAGATGTCCAGCGGTTTTGCGGGAGCCGAACGAAGTGGTCATCAACAAACCACACGGCCCGGGATATGGCCGTGTGGGAACGGATAGTGAACCAGTAAAGCAAATTCCTGGGCCACCTTTCCACGTTGATGACCTCCAAACAAACGGGCATAAAATAATCGCAGACTTCAATCTCCAACCCCGCCTCCCGATGGGCAGCAGCCAGCTTCTCGCGGCTAAGAGGTACGTGAGCCTCGTACATATGCCGGTCGAGCAGCTTTTGATATCTTCCCAAAACGCCCGTGAAATTCGGAATGTCGTCGAACATCCTCCCGCCGGGTTTCAGCAGCTTCGCCATGGCCCGCAAAGCTTCCGCAGTCCGCTTAAAATGCTCTATAACCCCGAACGAAATTACCACGTCGAACCGCCCGACGAGCTCCGGGGGAATTGCGAAGAAATCCGCGCAATAGATTTCCCCCTTGATTCCTTCTCTCTCCAGAATCTTGCGCGCCCTTCCACAGCCCGTTTCCGAGCGATCGATCCCAGCCACCTTGAACCCATAGTTCTTTGCAAAGTAAGGCAAGTAAACCGACTGGGCGCAGCCGACCTCGACCAGTTCCATCGACGAGGTGTCGTAGCCTTTGAACAGTTGCTCGAAGGCCTGGTGAAATCTCCTGACCTCATAATTCTTGAGGCCAGGGCGTTGGGGGTCAAGAGCAGGGGGCAGGGGCAGACGGGTTCTTTGCCACCAGTCCTCCCAAAATTCTGCGCCCGCCTGATCGCCGCCGGGATACTCGACATTTGTCGGTTCACTCAAATCCCCATCACCTCTACCAAAATGGTAGCACGTGGGGATTCCAATCCAAAATTGCCTTGGCGCTCCCACCTTGTGCTCTGGTCTGAGGAGTTCATGCCAAACCCGGGTCACAATTGCATTCGGGCCCAGTCGGGCGTACACTGCCGGTCGGAACGGAGGGCGTGATCTAAATCCCGCTTGGGAAGGGCCTGGTGCGCGGCGGAAATTTCGCCCCCCTGTCACCGCGAGAGGTACCATGACGATTGTTCGAGAGTTTCTAAGATGGCTCATTCCTCGTCAAATCAACGTATTGCTCCATGCCGGGTACTCCCTCGAGTCGGTGCGAGACAACCTGGCCGCCCTTCGTAGGGGGTCCCTTCTGGCAACCGAGCGTGCCCAAGACCCCAAGAGGTTGCTCCGCTACGGGTTCAAGGGATACTCCCAGAGTGACGAAGACGGCATCGTGCAAGAAATATTCCGGCGCATCGGTGCGGCCGAAAGGACCTTCATTGAATTCGGCGTTGGCTGCGGTACGGAGAACAACACCTTATATCTGTTGCTATCCGGCTGGCGTGGTTTGTGGATTGAGGCGGATCATAACTCAGTCATGGCCATACGTAAAGGTCTGTCAGAATACATCCGTGGTGGGCAACTCACGCTCTTCGAGGCAATCGTCGACAAAGACAACATTAACACTCTTCTGCGGCGCGGGGGCTTTGCCGGCGAAGTCGACCTGCTGGGCATTGATATCAGCGGGAACGATTACTGGGTTTGGAAGGCTATCTCAGCCGTAAACCCGCGAGTCGTTTGCGTCGAATACAATTCCACCTTTCGCCCCCCGGCGAGTCTCGTAATGGGCTACCGCCCCGACTATAAGTGGGACCTCACGAACTACTCCGGCGCCAGCCTGACGGCGCTCGAGCATTTGGGCGCGCAGAAGGGGTACGCTCTAGTGGGGTGCTGCCTGGCGGGGGTAAATGCCTTCTTTGTTCGGAAGGACCTTGTGCAAGATCGGTTCTGCGAACCCTTCACGGCTGAAAACCACTATGAGCCCGCGCGCCACTCTCTGTTCATTTCCGAGCCCGATGCCCATCCTCCAGGGCTCGGCATGTACGAATACCTAGGTCCCGAGCGTCCACCCAAATAGCGTGGTCACTCTTCAAGCAATTTCTCATACTCCCGCATCACTGTCGTCACATCATAACGGTTGAGAAACGGTTCGAGAGAGGCCAGGGAATGAGCTTGCCGAGGTGCTGCCTTTAGCACGGAGATAATAGTCTCCGCCAATGCCGGCGGTCCTCCTCGAGGAGCCACCCAACCTAAGGGGCAGTCGCGAAGTATCTCCTCGAGAAGTCCCCCGCAAGACGCGGCGACCACGGGTGTACCCACCGTCAGGGCCTCAACAACCACCAAACCGAAGCCCTCGTTGGTGGATGAAAGCACGAACAAATCGGCATGCTTGAAGTAGGGAAAAGGATTGGGCTTGTAGCCGATCAGGTGAACCGTCTGGTTCAAGCCCAGCCGTTCTCTTTGTGCCAGCAGTTCTTGTTTGAGGACGCCGTCACCGATAATGGTGAGCTCGGCGCCGGGGACGGCCGCGCAAACGCGGGGCATGGCATCGAGGAGGATGTCGAACCCCTTCCGCTGCTGAAGCCTCCCGACGGCGAGAAGATGCGGGCCTTTGCCCTCAAAGGGATTGCCTCCTTCATTTCCAAGCTTTGCAACAAGCTTGGTGTCCACGGGCGCATAGATGTGAATCAGCACCTGTCGCGGAATGCCCATCTGAGCCAGATCTTCAAGGACGGACGCGCTCAGGCAAATAACCTTGTCAGCCCGCGAGTACAGCCGCCGATAAAGCCAGTTCCAGACCGCCGGATGTTTGCGGGTTTGAAAGTTGTCCACACTCCCCACGATTTCCTCACGAATCAGCACACGCACGCCGGAAGGCAGAAAAGGTCGGGACAGAACTGCGGCCATGTTCAGTTCGGGCATCGATGTGTGCAGGACTTTGGGCTTTAGTTCCCAGACCAGGCGAATCAGTTTCCGCACGGCCCATCGCACTCTTCTTGCCTTCAGGTCGTGAATCGGAACATCTGGCGGTACGTCCCTTAAAAAAAAGCCTTTCTTCTCGACTATGGCTAAATGCGGTTCAAACCGCGAGCGGTTCAAGTGGCTCAACAGCGTCACCAGGACCCGCTCGGCCCCCCCAATCGGAAGCGAGGGTATGACAAACAGAATTCTCTTCCGTATCGGCGTCATTCGGATGTTCCTTCAACTGCTCGCTGGGTTTTGAGCGATCGACCGATCGACGCGTAAACAAGACCACAGGCGACTATATAAACGAACGAGGTCGAGAGCGCAATACCGGCCACCCCCCAATACTTCATGAGGAGGAGATTGAAAAACACGTTGACGACCATGTTTACGCCGGCAATCGCCATCAGCACCCAGTTCCTCTTCAAGGCGCTGATGAGCCGGACACCGAGTTGGGCAAGGAAGTAGAACGGGATCTGAAGCGAAAGGAGGGCCTGAACCCGGCTCACAACTGCTGTGTCCACGGCGGTGAAGGCCCCGCGCTGGAAGACGATTCTGATCAAGGGATGAGAAAAACACACCAGCCCCGCGGTGATGGGAACGGTAATCAGGACAATGGCCCGCGAATAGACTTTCAAAATGCGCCGGCAGCCGCTCCAGTCCCGGTTCGCCACCATCTGTGAAAAATAGGGCAGGGCCGCCGTACCCAGCGGGGTGGCGCCGATCACGATGAAGAGACTGACTATCTTTCGCGCGTAATTCAAAGCTGCCACGCTCCCGGGTGCGAGCATGGCGGCCATGGACTGATCCACCAGTTCGGTGCTGCCCATCAGTAACGCGCCGGCCAGCATGGGTGCGTACTGGCCGACGACCCTGCGCAAGCCGGGCTCCAAGCCATGCCAGCGAGGCTCCAGCCGCACGCCTCGCGTTCTCAACAACCAGCCCAGGACGGCGGCCTGCAAGCTGACCCCCGTCACGGTCCCCACCGCCAACGTATAGACGCCCCAATCGTTGCCCAGCAGCAGAAGGAAACCAATTATGCAAAGCGGGGTCGTTACGGCTGATAAAGCGGGCAGGCCAAAGCGTTCCCCGGCATTCAAAACCGCAGTCCACGCCACCGCCAGCCCGCTCAAGACGATGAATGGCAAGAGAGCGTAAAGAAGATGCCGGGTAAGCATTAACTTGGCGGGACCGAAACCGGAGCCCAACAGCGGCAGGAAATACGGTGCGAGCATGCCGAGCAATACCGACACTCCCACCAGAAGGGCCGCGCTAAGCACCATAACTCCGGAAAAGAGTCTTTGAGCCGCCTCTTTGCCCTCCCGCTCCCGCACCTCGATAAAGGTTGGGATCATAGCCGCGTTGAAAGACCCTGCGACCAGGGCCACGAGGAAGGCAGGCAGGAGGTACGCGATCAGGAATGCGTCCAGCGCGTCGCCGCGCCCGAACCAGCGCGCCACGGCCAGCTCTTTTGCCGTGGAGGCAAGTCCCGCCACCGCCGAGCATACGGCCACGCTGGCGGCGGCGTTGAAGATCTTGCGGCCTGGCGTCAACGGCGGGGTCGTTTGTGGCGGTGACGAGGTAGGTTGCATGCCGTTATTACGGGATCTTCCGCCACTCGGGGAGTGAAGCTGTCAATGACGGTGGAGAGGCGGGTCCTGGGGCGGCGCTGGGGCGCGCCCAGGAATAAAGCTCGCTCGCAGAGTCCTTGATTTCCTTTGCGGTTGGTGTTGGCTGCGTGTAGTCGGTGACTTCATCCACCCGGTCCCCGAGCAAGGCCCGAATCCATGTCTCGACGTGCCTCTTGGGGATTAACACCACAATGGGTTCGTCGTCACGACGCCTGTTTAGGCTCGCGGACTTGAGCGCGTCCGAGAGTTGTAGCCAGCGATGTTGAGTAGTTTCCATGTCGGCATCAAGAATAACGATCAAAAGCGCATCCGCTCGCTTTCTAAGCAACGAACGACACGCTTGCACTTGGCGCGGGTATTGGTCCCGGAGATACTTCTCACCGCTGCCGCCGACGCCTTTCGCGGGCAGCGGCACGAGCCGGAACGGCCCCGTGTGTCCACACCGTTCCAGGTAGCGGCGCACAAGGTTCTGCTGGATGGTGTCTTCGGCGAGGATGATCTTGTTGGCGATCCGCTCAGGCAAGTTCTCACCCACGCGCGATGATCTCGGATGGTTTCAAACCAGTGTCGCCAGGTGGGGCAAACGGCCGCACCCTGGTCTCGCCGCCGTTGGGCCGGTCGAGCAGCACCCCGCCTTGGCAGGCTAACTGGTCGAGGAGTTCCGGGTGATGGGAAACCAGAATGACCTGGCCGCCCGTCTCATCCACGCGGTCAAGTAGCTTCATAAGCCAAGGCTGGATTTCAGCCAGTGCAATGAAGTTGTCGGGCTCGTCGATGAGCAACGTACGATCGTCGCCGACGGCACAATGCAAAAGTACATAGAGCGCGATCAGAGTGCGCCGCCCTTCCGATAGGTCGCTAAGAGGCACCTCAACGGGCTTACCATTCGGCCTGCGGATGGTGGCTTGGAGTACTCGCACATCGAGCCCCGCCTCCTTCGCGTCGAGCGCCTCGAAACCGGGTATTGCCTCGCGGAGGTCTTTTATCGCCTCAAAGACAGCGTCGCCGCTTTCGAGCCGAAGGTGCCTGTCCCAGTCGGCGAAATTGCTCATGTCCTTCGAAGGATATAGGGATTCGCGTTCGGACCTTGCCGACATTGCCCAAGGGTTGATTTGTGCCTGGTCGAGCCTGGCGAGCCATAGAAAGAACCAACTCGATTTCTTGTTGTATCGCGGATCTGCCACAGATAAATGGAGCGCTGCACGTTGCCCATCGAGGGGGATTTCATAATTTGGAGTTGGCATTTGTTTATCGTTGAACAAACTGGCCTTCCCCTCGAAAAACCGGAACAGGGGCTTGCCTTCGAAGTCGAGCCTTTCAAGCTTGACAAAGAGGCGAGGCGGGCTACCCCCCTCATCTACGATTAGTGTATAGCGGTACTCACCCCCATTACCGGTCACGTCGAGTTCGAATCGTTGCTCAGTGGCCTCTTGCCAGTACGTCCATGTTTTACTACCAAGACAATCCTCGAGTGGTTTCGCACGCACCGCAACGTCCCTGACCATGGATAGTACGTCGAACACGGTCGTCTTGCCGGTGTCATTTCTGCCAATGATCAATTGTTTGGCGGTGGGCTTGAACTCGAAATTCACGAGGCAGCGATAGTTGGTGGCGTATAGTCGGGCAAGCATATGGGCATTGTAGCTTAGCGAACAGGGAACAGGGAATAGAGGAGGTAATAAACCCAGCTCCCTACTCCCTGTTCTCCACAATCTGCCCTACGGGAAGCACGCGCAGGGCCGCCAGTGCGGCGAGATAGGCGAGGCTTCCCACTCCGCACATCTCGCAGAGATAAACAAAGTTCCGAAACCCGGAGGGAGGGGGCGCAGCCCAGAGGCGCAAGGCCCACACCGCCAAGGCAGTCAGGACAGCCCCAAGAAGATTCTTGGAAGCGATCCACGCCTCTTCCCGGCCCAAAGCTTGACGGAGATCGCCCAGATTCCTGTTGATAGACATGGCGCAGACAAGAACCGACGCCACCAACAAGCCCAAGGGTATGCCCTTCGCCCCCAGCCGCAAGACCCCCACGTAAAACAGATCGAATCCCAGGTTAAGACTGTAAAGCAGGATGGAAAGGCGCAGAAAGGCTCCGCCCTCCCCGCGCGCAAAAAGGTAGAAAGTCAGCAGACGGATGAAAGACAATGGAAGCAGGCTGAGGCAATAGCAGAAAAAAACTCGCGACATCAGGCCCGTGGCGACCGTGGTAAAGTTGCCGCGCTCAAAAACCAGCCGGATGATATTGTGGGCGAGCAGCAGGCAAAAGACCACTACGGGCGACGTGAGGAAAAGGCTGATTTCCGAAATATGTTTGAAAGTCCTTCTTTCTTCCTCGTGAGCTTTGTTCATCGCAGCCTGCGCCAGTCGCGGCAGAGCGGCTGTGCCCACGCTGCCACCCAGTAATTCCACCATGGTGTAGAGAATCTTGGAGCCATAGGTCACGGCGGTCAGGGTTCCGGCGGGCAGGAATGAGGCAATCATCCTCTCCGCCAGCACCACAACTTGCCACGCTAACGCGCCGCCCACCTGGGCGGCGCCGGCTCCCCGCAATCTGCGAAATGCTTCGCCGCTTCCCGTGAGTGTCAAGGAATAACGGACCGGAAAGGAAATCACGATTTTCGCGCCCAGCACCAGCACTTGAAAAAGATATCCTGCGATGTAACCCAGCACGATGCTGAAGGGGCCATAGCGGTTAAAGCGCCATAGGATGACCGCGATCACCACGATGTTGCGGACAAAGCCCGCCGCTGAGGAGAGGACAAAGCTGTGACGGCTCAAGAGGAATGAGCGAAAGGTCTCGGCGATGCCTGCCGGCACGATGATCAGAAAGAGCCATCGGCTAAGCTGGGTGGCCAGCTCGATTTCCGACCGCGTGAAGCCCGGAGCAATTCCGCGCATGAGCCAGTGTGCCCCCAGGGCGCCCACGGCTGCAAACAATCCCAGCCCGAGAAACATCAGGTTGACCACATAACTGACGCCCCGCCCAAGGCCCTCTCGCGAACCACGCGGATCCAGCGTCGAAAAGAAGGGTACCAGGGAAAACTGGCTGGTCGCCGAAAGCAGATTGGTGATGATGTAGGGGATTGTAAAAGCGGCATAGAAGCTATCGGAGTTCCTCGAGAGCCCCAACTGGGCCGCAATGCTGGTTTCGACAAGGATGCCGGAGATGCCGCTGAGAAGGCTGAAAAAGCCGACTACCACGGAACCCCACAACAAGCGACGAGCGCCAAGTGGCGAGTGAGGAGTCTCAGGTTCCAAATTCAGTCTCCGGCCACGGATATCATCCGCTTCATCGTTCGCCGCAAGGAAAACATCCAGCACGGAGCACAAAGAGAGCAGGCCGATACGATGCTCTTGCTGTTCTCTGTCAACTCTGTGCCCGCTGGGGTGAGCTCAGTCCTCGCTCTCGGGTTGCGATACTCTGCGCTATAAAGGGCGTCGACATCATGAACAGGAAAACCATGAGGACCGGTGTAGTGCCAAAATTGAACTCGAAAAACCCCTCGGCTACGAATGCCAGCCATGCCGCAAAAGCAGCGTCCGCCACCCACCGCCCCCTAGAGAGACTGCGACGAATCCTCAAGATATGCCAGCCAAGGGACAGCATGAACCATGACCACGCGATCAGGCAAGGCAGACCTCGCTCTGCGGCCATCTGCAGGAGGTTGTCGTGAAGATGATCGTGGTACCCCAGTAGGGGTGTGGTGCCTGGGGGCAGATACTTCATGTAGACCAGCGGTATATTGTCAGGTCCGACTCCCACCCAGGGGTGTTCCCTCACCATCCTTAGCCCTGTGTGCCACATCTCGAGGCGGATGGCCAGCGCAGGGTCCTCCTTGGGGTGGAAGACCGACGATACGCGACGCCGAATCAGGGAAGGCCCACCCAGAAGGACAACGGCCAGTAGAACCGGGACCACCCAAAGCGTGCGTGGTTTCCACCTGGCGAGCACGTAAAGACTCGCCACCACGCATCCCAACCAGACACCGCGTGTAAAATTGAGCACAACAGATACGGCCACGACGCCGAGGATCAGCCAATAGAACGCCCTGGCCCGCTTGTTAGCGCTGTCATTCCGAGCGCAGCGAGGAATTTCGTTCTGATCCTTGGCGGCTGCGTCACCGCGCAGCCGTGCGAGATTCCTCGCTCCGCTCGGAATCACATCTCCGGACAGCAGCACGAAGGCCAGCAACGCCGAAAAAACCAGCATTTGCTGCCCGCCAAAGTTCATCCAATGGCCCATAAATCCATGCGTGCGAGTCAGTGTCATGTAAAAGTAAACACGGTTATGGTAATGACGTAGCACTCGATCATACTGAATAATGAACTGTGCTATTCCGGCCAGGCCGGCCACTGCCGCCGCCCAGAATACTCCTCGCAACAGACCGCTGAGGTGCCTTCTGCTGGCCACCAAGTTCACACTCAGCAACAGAATCAGAAAAAGAAGCAGCTTGCGCAGAGCGAACCCGCCGGCCTCCGGATGCTCGGCCCACAGCACGGAATTGATTGTGGCCAAGCAATACAAGAGCAACGGCAGCTTGACGGGCGGGAAGTAAAGGGCCAGTGGTGCCGGCGTCTCGCCCCGATTTTGTAGGGGAGCGTCCCGCTCCCGCGCGCGGGCAAAGCCTGTACTGAGCGTAGCGAAGGAAGGCCCGCGCCACAGCGGGTGGGACGCCCTCACTACGCGAAGCCAGTGGACGATATAGGCGACGCCGGCGGCGGCAAGAAAAGCCTGCGATGCAGCTACAGAAATCAGCAGCGTCAGGACGTACAAGCTGAAGAACAACGACGCCCAGCGCGCTGCCGCGGCGCGGGGTAGTTCCCTCCACGAGGATTCAATGAAGCCGCGCAAACTTGTCATGCCAGCTATCAGCCGTCAGTTCTCAGCTCCCAGTAATTGGCTATCAAAGTGCGCACGCTGATAGCTGAAGGCTGACGGCTGATCACTCATTGATGGCCTTCCCAACCCATCAGCCTCCCTGCGACGCTCCACCCGTCTTTCACAGCGAGCGTAACAAGCCCCGGCCCCGTAATCAGCACGTTTCGGTTGTAAGCCAGGGCATCGCCGAGCCGCCCATGAAAGAATGCCGCTAAGGCATGCAGGCTACCACACGCGGGACAGGCGCCCAGGTGGAAGAGGGTCTGCCAGAGGCAGAGGTGGGGACCTTGCGATAAGGCCTCCGGGGGCAGGAGGCAGAATCCTGCAGTCACGATAGCCACCGCGAGTAAACGCGGCACTCCGCGGCAAAACAGCGCCATCCTTACCTCTGTCGCAGGGGACGGCCCTGTGCATCCGGGAGCTTATTCATGGCGATAAGAATAACGTCAACCAGCCACCAGACACCACAGCCACCCAGGGTCACGAGTTTGAGGATTCCCAAACCGATGTAGCCCAGATAAAAGCGGTCCACGCCCAGCGTCCCGAGCAGGGCGGAGAGAATGAGCGCCACCGTCCAGTCCTTGTCGCTCACGGCCCCCAGCCGCACGCCGCATTTTACGCAGATCTCCGCGCCCGGCACCGTCTCCTGCCCGCAGGATTGGCAGTAGCAGCTTCCCTGAAGCGGCCGCTGGCCACAGTTAATGCAAAACTCCGCGTTGTCCGCCAACTGCTTTCCACACTTACGACAATACATAAAGAGGCCTCGCACGAGGGATGCACCTTCGCGCGCCCATTATAGCTGGAAAATAGAAACTGGAACCTGGAAGCCATGGCCATCTTCTTCGAGTCACCGTAAGACTGGAGGGCGAAACGAATATCGAAAATGAAAACTGGAAACTGGAAAATTCGGAAACCGCTGACGGGCACCAGTTTCCAATTTCCGATCTTTACTAGTTGGGCGTTCCAGCAGCCATGGGGGTCAAAGCCACCTCGCGGGCCGGCCTGCCCACCTCAAGGGGCACCGGCTCTTTCTCCAACGCCAAGTCAATCACGTCATGAATGGACTTGACGTAGTGCAGCACCAACCCATCCAGGAGTTCTTCATTAAGATCTTCGTGGACGTTCGGCTCGTTGTCGGCGGGCAGGATGATCTCAATCACCCCGGCGCGCTTGGCCGCCAGGACCTTCTCCTTGATTCCTCCCACCGGCAGGACTTGCCCGCTTAACGTAATTTCGCCCGTCATAGCCACACGCGGCTTGGCCGGCCGCGAAGTCAAAGCTGAGACCAGCGCGGTCACCATGGTGATACCGGCCGAGGGGCCGTCCTTGGGGATGGCCCCCGAAGGAACATGGAAGTGGATATCCTTGGACTGGAAGAAATCGGGGTCGATGTCGTATTCCACGGCGTGCGAACGCACCCAGGCAAGCGCCGCTTGCATCGATTCTTGCATGACCTGCCCGACATGACCGGTCATCATGAACCCCTTGCCGCCCTTCATGGCGTTGGCTTCAACAAACAGCACATCGCCGCCCGTCGGGGTCCACGCCAGCCCTACTACCACGCCCGGTTGTCGCGTGCGCTCCACCACTTCAGTCTCCAGGCGGAAGCGCGGAATGCCGAGGAAATCGCGAAGATTGTCGGGAGTCACTACGAGTTTTTCCGCGTGGCCCTCCGCGATCTTGCGCGCCTGCTTCCGGCAAACGGTGGCAATCTCACGCTCCAGGTTCCGCACCCCGGCCTCCCGCGTGTAGTGCCGGATGATGTGCGCCAGGGCGGGCCGCGTGAATTCAATCTGGTCGGGAGATTTGATGCCGTGCTCCTCTGTCTGCTTGGTAATCAGATGCCGTACGGCGATCTGAATCTTCTCTTCCTCACTGTAACCCTGGAGTTCGAGAACTTCCATGCGGTCGAGCAGGGGAGGAGGAACGGTATCCAGCACATTCGCTGTGCAGATGAATAACACCTTGGAGAGGTCGAATTGAACGTCGAGATAATTATCCCGGAAGTGCGCGTTCTGCTCCGGATCGAGAACCTCGAGCAAGGCCGAGGAGGGATCGCCTCGGAAGTCGCGGCCAATCTTATCCACCTCGTCGAGCATGAAGATCGGGTCGCGGGTTTCCGCACGGCGGATGCCCTGAATGATCTGCCCGGGCAGCGCTCCGATATAAGTCCGCCGATGGCCGCGAATTTCCGCTTCGTCATGGATGCCGCCCAGTGACATGCGGAAGAATTTACGATCCAAGGCGCGCGCGATGGACTTCCCCAAGGACGTCTTGCCGACTCCCGGAGGCCCCACAAAACAGAGTATAGGACCCTTGAGCTGGGGCTTGAGCTGGAGCACTGCCAGATAATCCAGGATGCGCTCCTTCACTTTCTCGAGATCCCAGTGATCCTCGTCGAGCACTTGCTTCGCCTTCTGGATGTCAACCTTGATTTCGCTGACCTTCGTCCAAGGCAAGGCCACCAGCCACTCCAGATAGGTGCGCGTAACGTGGTAGTCGGCGGCTGCCGGCGACATTTTCGCCAGCCTGGCCAACTCCCGCATTCCTTCCTTTTTAGCCTCCTCTGTCATGCCCGCCGCTTCGATCTTCTTCCGCAACTCTTCGATCTCTTGTTGCTCGTCGGCGTCTCCTAGCTCCTTCTGGATGGCCTTCATCTGTTCGCGCAGGTAATACTCGCGCTGGCTTTGCGAAACCTGGTCCTGAACATCGGATTGAATCTTGGAGCGCAGTTGCAGGACCTCGACTTCCCTCATCAACTGCCGGTTCAGCCGTTCCAAGCGGACCTTCAAATCAAGACTTTCCAGCAGCTCCTGCTTCTCCGAGCTGGAAAGCGATGGCAGGTTGGCGGCGATAAAATCCGTCAGCCGTCCGGGATCGTCGATGTTCATGACGACGGTTTGAAGGTCGTCCGAAAGCGTGGGCGAAAGCTGTACCACCTGCTGGAAGAGCGCCGTGACACTCCGCACCAGAGCATCGAAATCGGCTTGCTTCTCCTTGGGCAGGATATCCTGGAGCGGCTTTGTGCGTCCGATCATGTAGGGCTCGACCTGGCTCACTTCCTCCACCGCAATCCGCTGCAAGCCCTCCACAAAGATAAAGAGGCTTTGACTCGGCAGCTTGATGATCTTGTGCACAAACGCCACGGTCCCGATCTGAAAAAGGTCCACCGGCTGGGGATTATCCACCCGCGGATCACGCTGGGTGATCACCCCGATGAACTTCTCCTCCTCTTTGAGATCGCCGACCAGCTTCAGAGAACTATCGCGTCCGATGGTAAGAGGTAATATGGCGTTCGGAAAGAGCACCGTGTCGCGGACGG
>Ga0187784_10002209_pt1 | contig 15631 bp, 16 predicted proteins | sample 1015_SJ02_MP15_2_FD_132964 | JGI IMG/M metagenome (GOLD analysis project Ga0187784, IMG submission 132964) | Tropical peat soil microbial communities from peatlands in Department of Meta, Colombia - 1015_SJ02_MP15_20_MG | ecosystem: Environmental > Terrestrial > Soil > Wetlands > Peat | place...
GTGATTGTGCACCCGATAGGCGATCGCGCGGTCATTGAACAGAGACGCATAGACCTCGTGGATCGAGCGCAGCAGCGGCTCCTCGCCACGCACGTTCAAAAAGGTCTCCTGCTGGCCGGCGAAGGAAGCCTCCGGCAAATCCTCGGCGGTGGCGGAGGAGCGCACCGCAACCGCGAGCTCCTCGCCGCCGCCGAGCTTGCGCCACGACTGGAGAATCTCGTTTCGGAACCGCTGCGAGAACGGCGCCGCGAGCACCCAGCCGCGAATCTGCTTGCCGACGGCGGCGAGCCGCTCGACATCGTCCACATCGAGGGTTTCGAGCGCTTGACGGATGCGCTCGTCCAGGCGGCCTTGCGCGAGGAAATCCCGGTAGGCGTGAGCAGTGGTCGCGAATCCGCCGGGAACGGATACCCCCATTCCCGCGAGCCGCGAGATCATTTCGCCGATCGAGGCGTTCTTGCCGCCCACCAGCTCGATGTCCTTGATCTGGAGCTCCTCAAACGGAATGATGTAGCGATTCATGCTTGTCCGAAGATAGGTTAAGTGAAACACTTCCCTGCAGGGCTGCACCGCCTAATGGAAATGACGTGATCAAACGAACCGTGTTTTTTGTCTCAGACCAGACTGGCATCACCGCGGAGACGATGGGGCATAGCCTTATGACACAGTTCGACGGCATCGAATTTCGACAGGTGACTGTGCCATTTATCTCCACGGTTGACAAGGCAAAGGAAGCGGTGCGCAAGATCGATCTGGTCGCCAAGCACGAAGGCGTGAGACCGATCATTTTTTCGACCTTGGTGCAGGAAGATGTGCGCAATGTCGTACGCGGGAGCGCGGGCTTTTTCCTCGACTTCTTCGATCCCTTCCTAGCACCGCTCGAGAACGAGCTCAAAACGCTTTCGTCCCATGTGATGAGCCGGACTCATCGGATGGCCGACACGCATTCCTACGCCTTGCGCATCGATGCAACGAATTTCGCGCTCGCCAATGACGACGGCTCCGTGGTGCGCGACTACGAGCGCGCCGACGTCATCTTGATCGGCGTGTCGCGCTCGGGGAAAACGCCAACGTGTCTGTATCTGGCGATGCAATATGGGATCTTCGCCGCCAATTATCCGTTGACCGAGGACGATCTGGAGTCGAGAAAGCTTCCGCGCGGCCTCGAATTGCACACGCGCAAGCTCTTCGGGCTCACGATCAAGCCGGACCGTCTGCAGCAAATCCGCAACGAACGGCGTCCCGATAGCCGCTATGCCTCGCCGCGTCAAGTCGCCTTCGAAGTGCGCGCGGCGGAGTCCTTGTTCGAGCGGCACGGCATTCCCGCGATCGATGTCACGGAATGTTCCATCGAGGAGATATCGACGAGAATTCTCGACCGCACCGGGATCGAGCGACGACTGCGTCCCTGACAAGCCGTACGTGCATGGTATAGTCGCAGCATGATCGCCGATCAATGGTGCAGGACCTCTTGGCGGGCTCGCCCGGCGAGCTTCGTGAGCCTCATGACGCTCTACGAGAGCAATTTTCTAAGGCTCCGCTGGCTCGCGAGCGATTTGCGCTCGATCGAGGCGCGCTGCGTGTCCTGCGTTGCCTCGGACTGTGATCTCTATCTCACGCCGCTCGAGCTTTGCCGCTATACGAGTGTGTTTCGGCTCACGTATGAGTTCGACGACGAGGGCGGTGTGCGCGTGCGCGATCCAGATCTCGAAGTGTGCGTGTATCACGATGCGCGGCTTGCCGAAGTTCGTAGCTTCATGGGCTTCCGTCGTCATCCCGAGCTCGCCAAGCTCGAATCCGGACTCAAGCGTGAACTGGATCAGCGCTGGACCCGAAACATGATGTTAAACAAGTGGCTTGAATACTGCGCCGAGCGGGGCCATCACTTCTAGTGGGTAGAAACCCCCGTTGGAGTCCCGCAAGCCGAAGCTGATGGGCGGGACATTGATCGATAAGCTAAGCTTTCTCAAGGGGGGATCAGACGGGGGAGGCGTGAGCGCCGACGAAGAGCGGCTCATGCAGCTCTTCCAGAATCGCGCGGGTCTGAAGAAGGCGTACGGCGATCTCAAGGACGAGTTTCACCTCCTGCGCGATAAGCTGAAGCAGCAGGAGGGCGCGACCATCCGAGTGCAGGAGCAATTGGACGCGCTCGGGGATCTGCTCGCCGATCCGCGCACCGGCTTCTGCGCGCTCGTGTTCTTCCAGCTGCGCGGGCTGTGGAAGACCTGCCAGCAACAACTCGCTGCGTTCGCGACTGATCTCACGCGCCAGCAGGAGGCGCGCGAGGCGGCCAAGCACAAAGCCGAATGTGAAGAGGCCAAGAACGCGCAGCTCGCCGATGTGGATCGGCGCCTGCAGGCCGCGGCGGCGGAGGCCGACCGGCAACGCGAGAGCTTGGCGGCCGCGCAAAACGAGCTCGCGCGCCTCACCGCGTTCTGGCACTACTTCAAGCGCCGCCGGCGCCAGAAGTCGCTGGAGGCCCTGCGCCAGGGCGTGGTGGTGGCCGACGCCGCGGTCGGGGACCTGCATGCCGAGAGGAGCGCGATCGCGGGCCAGGCGTTGGCGGAATTTGCGGGCATCTCCTTGAGCGCCCGGCGCAACATCAACCTCGCCATCATCAGCTATGCGGAGGCGCTTTGCGAGCACGTGGACGCGTTCGCATTGACGGCCCGCGCCAAGGAGGCCCAGGCGCGCCGAGTTCATGAGATGAGCTTCGGCGCGCGGGCGGACTGCGAAGGCTACATGCAGCGCGTACAAAAGGCGCTCGTCGACATCGCCAATCACAGAGATCTCATGACGGGGGTCAAGGCCAAGTGGGAGAGGCTGCGCGCCACGTGCGAGTACCGAAATTCCGCCGACACCGTGCCGACCGCGGACTCGATCGCGGCAGCCAACACCGCGGCCTCGGCGAGCTGGAATGTCCTCGCCGAGGACTACTGGGACCTCTACAACGTGCTGCTGCGCTGAGGCTTCAGTGCAGCTCGGTGCGCCGCGCCTGCGTCGGGCCGACCTTGCGCGCGGCCACTACCGCGAGATCGGCCGCGATTTGCGTCGTCTCGTCGAGTATGACGCTCGCGGCGGTATCATCCTTGATCTCCTCCAATGTTTTCGCGAGCGGCATGTCGTGCGCCGCGCGCCAGGCGTTCTCGCGCGCGAGGCGCTCGCTTTCCTGGCGTTTGCGATCGGCCTCGCGCGTCTTCAAGTTGAGCGACAGCGTCTTCTGACTACGCATCGTATCGAGCGCGGTGATGTCCTCGCGCAAGTAGCGAAAATCGGCGCTGTCGGCGGTGCGTTCATCGTGCAATTTTTGCAACGTCACGGTCGCCGGCTTCAAGTCCCCTTCGACCTTGAAGACCGCCGGCTCGATGTGATCCCAGGGCAGGGCGCGATCGCGCGTGCTCTCGCCGACCTCGCTCGCATCGATGAGCGAGGGAAGAGCGATGTCGGGGGTGACACCGCGGTCCTGGGTGCTCTCGCCCGTGATCCGATAATATTTGCCGATCGTCACGTTGAGCTGTCCGAGCTCGGGCTTGCGCCCGAAAATGCTGTAATTGAGCGGATGCGCATTTTGCACCGTGCCCTTGCCGTAGGTCTGCTGCCCGACGATCAGCCCGCGCCCGTAGTCCTGGATCGCGCCGGCGAAGATCTCGGAGGCCGAGGCGCTGAATCGATCCACCAGCACGATCAGAGGTCCGGTGTAGAACACGGCCGGATCCGGATCGTCATCGACCTCGATGCGCCCGGTGGTGTCGCGCAGCTGAACGACCGGACCCCGATCGATGAACAGGCCGGTGAGCGACTCGGCCTCGGGCAGATAGCCGCCGCCGTTGGCGCGCAGGTCCATGATCAACACCTCGGCTCCGTCCTTGCGTAGCTCGCCGATGAGGCGCTGGACGTCGCGCGTGGTGCTGCGAAAATCCTTGGCGCCGGCGCGGCTTGCATCATAGTCCTGATAGAAGCTCGGCACGGTGATGATGCCGACCTTGACGTCGCGGCCGTTTCTCTGCACGGTGCGCATCGATTTGTGCGCGGCCTGCGCCTCGAGCGAGACGCGGTTGCGGGTGAATTCGACGATCCTCTGCTGCGAGCCCGGTGCCGCGCCGGCCGGCAAGAGCTGCAGCCGCACCATGGTGCCGCCCGGTCCGCGTATCTTTTGCACCACGTCATCGAGGCGCCAGCCGATCACATCGACGAGATCGCCGGTCGGCCCCTCGCCGACCGCCGTAATCCGATCATTGGCCGCGAGCTTGCCGCTGATGGCCGCCGGGCCACCCGCGATCACGTCGATCACGGTGACGTAATCGTCGTTCAATTGGAGCGACGCGCCGATGCCCTCGTAGGAGAGGCTCATCTGGATGTTGTATTCCTCGGAGTTGCGCGCGGAGAAGTAGTTCGAATGCGGATCCAAGGACAGCACGAAGGCATTCATGAATGCCTCGAATACATCATCGGGCTTGCTTTGATCCATACGCTTCGCCACGTGCTCGTAGCGCTTGCGCAGGATATCCACGACCTCCGGCCACTGCTTGCCGGTAATGATCAAGGACAGCGCGTCGTTCTTGACGCGCTTGCGCCACAGCTCGTTCATCTCGGCGGCATTCGCCGGCCATGGCTCCTTCTCCCGATCGAACGAATAGGATTCGTCGATGTCGAAGTCCGGCTTCTTGTCGAGCAGCTCGATCGCATACTCCATGCGCTCGCGGCTGCGCTGCTGAAAGCGGCGGAAAATGACGAAGGCCGGCTCCACGTCCCCTGCCTTGATGGCGTCGTCCAGCTCGTAGCGATAGCGCTCGAATTCCGCGATGTCGCTCGCATAGAAATAGCCTCTACCGGTGTCGAGCGCATCCAGATACCGATCGAGTATGAGGCTCGACAGCCGATCGTCGAGGGGTGCCCGCCGATAGTGCTCCCGAGCGACGATGTCGCTCACGCGACGTGCGACATAGCTTTCTTGTTCGGTGGGCGCGAGCACGGCGCTTGCGGATGGCGGAGCGACTGCCGGCGTCATGGCGGCACCGAGCAATGCCGCAAGTCCTACCGCGCTCGTGCACACGGCCAGCGCGCTAAGCCAGCGCGGGCGTTTGGGGGCAGGCGCCCGATCAGTCGCGTCCGTCATCACCGTCACCGTTCTCCTGTAAAATGGGTCGCCCAGGCTGCCTTAAGGCTAGACGAGCCGGTCCCCCAAGCCAAGTGTATACGAGCCCGAAGATATGCGTCCGTTCACGGTTCTGACCGGTATTGGTTTGGGCTCGGCCGCATCGATCAGGCCGCCGGCCGTGCCGATCCTGCGCGCGGTAGCGGCCGGTGAGCGCCCGGATCGCCCGGGGCGCGCCTTCGCGCGTGCAGCAAGGGCCGCCACCCTCTCCCTGATCGTGCCGATGTGCCGGCCGCACCGCGGCTGACACCGGGGCTTTGCAGGTGACCGGCAAGCTCAAGGGGGGGTCGATGTGCGCGCTGCCGACGCGCCTCGTCTGGGCGCTCTGCCTTGCTGCGGCGCTGTCGGGCTGCGCGGCTCCAAAAAAGGGGCCGCCGCCCTCAACGGACATCGACGAGAGCGGATTCCAGGACGCCGTGCGCATCCTCGCATCCGATGACTTCGAGGGCCGCAAGCCCGGGACGCCAGGGGAGGAGAAAACCGTCGCTTTCCTCACCGCCCAGTTCCGCAAGTTGGGGATCAAACCGGGTAACGGAGAGAGCTATGTGCAGCAAGTGCCGCTGGTGGAGATCCGGGGCGAGGCTCAGAGGCTCGTGGTCGGCACTCGCGGGGCGACAAGGACGCTCTCCTACGGCAAGGACATGGTGATCTGGTCCCAGCGTGCGCTGTCCGATGCTGCGCTCACGGGCAGTGGGCTCGTGTTCGTCGGCTACGGCATCGTCGCGCCCGAGCGCGGATGGAACGACTACGCAGGCACGGATGTGCGGGGCAAAACGGTGCTCGTCCTGGTGAACGACCCGGGCTACCGCGCGAAGGAGCCGGGACCTTTCAAGCGCAACGTCATGAGTCGCTACGGGCGGTGGGCCTACAAGCTCGAGCAAGCGGCGCGACAGGGTGCCGCCGGTGTCTTGCTGATTCACGATGGGGACGCTCTCGGCTACGGCTGGAACGTGGTGGCGAGCACCTGGACGGGAGCGCAACTTCAGGCCGCGAACACCGAAGACGGTGCCACGATCGAAGGCTGGGTCAGCAACGAGGCCGCAAGGGCCCTCTTCGCCCAGGCGGGGCTCGACTACGAGGCGCTCAGCGCCGCTGCCGCGCGCGCGGGATTCAAGGCAGTACCCATGGGCCTCGAGGTCGACGCCGAGGTGCGCAGCTCCGTGCGCCGCCTGAGCTCCTCCAACGTCGTCGCGCTCCTACCCGGCGGGGCGCGCAAGCACGAGTACGTGCTCTACACCGCCCATTGGGATCACTTGGGACGCGATGCGAGCGGCGCCGTCTTCAACGGCGCCGTGGACGATGCAACCGGTGTGGCGGGACTTCTCATGATCGCCCAGTCCTTCAGCCGCACGCGGCCTGCTCCGGATCGCTCGATCGTGTTCATTGCCTTCACCGCCGAGGAGCCCGGGCTTCTCGGGTCCGCTTATTATGTCGAGAACCCGGTCTTTTCCCTGGGCGAGACCGCCGGCGTGATCAACCTGGACGCCCTGCACATCGGCGGACGAACCCGCGACGTGATGGTAATCGGCGCCGGCAATTCGGAGCTCGAGGAGCTGGTGCGCGCGGCGGCGCTGTTACAGGGCCGCGAGACGCTGCCGGAGCCGCATCCCGAGCAGGGGCTATACTTTGAATCCGATCAGCTCAACTTTGCGCTGCACGGTGTGCCGGCGCTCTACGTCAAGGCGGGCACCGACGACTCAGCCCGAGGTCCCGCCTGGGGCGAGGCGCTGATCGAGGACTACATGAGGCATCGCTACCGCCAGCCGAGCGACAAATACTCCGAGGACTGGGATGTGCGCGGCGCCATCGACGATCTGACCCTGTGCTACGCGGTCGGCGATCGCCTGGCGCGCATGCACAGATTTCCCCGCTGGTATCCGACCAGCGAGTTCAGCGCGAGCCACGCTCGCGCAGTGCCGGGCAATTGATCGCGCGAGCCCTTCACTCGCGTCTTGCCGAAGTCGGCTAGCGCTTGCCGACGCGCACCCAGTTCTTCTTGCGATCGAAACTGCCCGAGTTATTGTATGGGTCGAAGCCTCGCGCCTCGCTCTTGGTCTTGCGAGCCGCATCCTCGAGCTCCATGCGCGTATCGCGCTCACGCGTATCGCGCTCACGCGCCTCGCGCTCATGCATCTCACGCACGCCGTAGCTGAATTTCGGAACCTTTGGGTCCGAAGACTTGCGATCGTTTGCCATCGTTCTTCCCCTCTCCGCCCTCGCCGCTGCCGCATGGCTCGCAGCACCGGATTTCACTTGCAGGGAAAATGTTCCCAAATTGCGACAGCGAGCGATGCGCTGAATAGTGAAACTGTGACGCAATTCAAGCCGCAACATGACTTAATGCGACCGGCCGAGGACATATTCCGGCGCCGCCTGCGCAATGCGGCCGCGTGCGAGCTCAGCTTCTCGGTGCCGCCCTCGATGATCCACCGGCGAGCACGTTCGGCAGCTGCCGATCGAAGGGGACGCTGCGGTTGCGGCCGCGAAGCTTTGCAGTATAGAGCGCCTGATCGGCGGCCTTCACGAAGTCGGCGACGCTTGCGAAGGAGTTCTGACGCCCGTGCGTCGCGCAACCGATGGAGATCGTCACCTTGGCGTGCTCGGATCCGATCATGTGCCCGGTATTTTGGAATGCCGCGACGATTCGCTCGCAAATGCTGCGCGCCGTATCTGCATCGGTCGCGGGCAGCACCACGACAAACTCCTCGCCGCCGTAGCGGGCAATCAGATCGGTCTCACGGGTGTTGTCGCGCAAGATGCGCGCGGTCGCCTGCAAAATCCGATCTCCCGCCTGGTGACCGAATCGATCGTTGACGCTCTTGAAGTTGTCGAGGTCCGCGAAAGCGACGGAGAGCGGCCATTTGTGGCGTGTGGACTGCTCGAACTCGCGCGCCAGAACCTGATCGAGGTGCGCTCGGTTGTACACGCCCGTGAGCACGTCGCGGCGAGTCTCCTCCTCGAGCTCGAGCGTGCGTGAATTGGAGCTTTCCGCGGCGGCGCGCAGCGTGTTGATCTCGCGCAAGGCGCAGAGATTGCGCAGCATCAACGCCTCGCGGGCTTGCTCCAGGATCAGCTCCGGATGCTGCTCGGACAGAAGATCGGTCTCGAATATCGCCTCGGTCTCCGGCAGCATCGAGCCCACGGTCCCCAGCACTTGACCGAAGGCGAGCTTGTCGAGCCCGAGGCTGCGTTCGGCGCAGAGCGCGGTCTCGGCAAAATGCCGATCCTTGGGCTCTCGCAGAAACAGGTCCGCCACCTTGCCGGACAGGGCGACGCAGCGCTCGAAGATCTGCGCGGCATCGCAGGCCGCGTTGAGATTGAGTTGGTGGCTGCGCTCGATGGCGCCGTGAAGCCGCGGCGGCAAGTTCCACGTCTTCATGAGCCAGGCGCCGATCTCCGCGTGGTCGAGCTCGAGGCGCTTTTTCTCGAGCGCAGCAAGGGCGGCGTGATCGCGCTGCAAGGACTCGCTGCCGCGATACAGATCCGGCACCGCTTGGTCGAGCGCCAGTATGCCCACGTCCTGCAGGAGCGCCGCAAGGAAGATCTCCTCGGCGAGCGACTGTCGTAGAGCGTCGGCGAGCGCGCGCGCCGAAGTGGCCGCCACGAGCGCGCGGCGCCAGTACAGCGGAAAGTCGATGCCGTTCGCCTTGCCGGCGCGCAGGTGCTTCACCAGGGAGAAACTCAAGGCGAGCGTCAAGGTGGCGTTCAGCCCGAGCACCACCAGCGCCTGGCGCAGGTTCTCGCTCTTGCGGCGTTGCGCGTAGAGCGGGGAGTTGGCAATGCGCAAGATCTTCGTCGCGAGCGCGGAATCCATGCTCAGAGCCTTGGCGACTTTGCCCATCTCGATGTCAGGATCGCGCGCAAGCTCGATGATGTGGCTCGCCACGCCGGGCGGAGACGGGAAATTCACCAGCGAGCGAAGGTGAGCTTCGATCTCGGGTCTCAAAGCGGGCACTCCCACGGTCAAGCTGTCGGCCTAGGCAGGTTAGCGTCCGCCCCCGACATAACTTAAGGGCGCTTGAGGGTTTCTCGCAGACTCCGTGCGGGGGTTATGCCAGGCGAGCGCTGGCGCGCCACCAGGCTCGCAGGAGCCTGAACAGGAGGTACAGGCCGTATGGCCCGAGGAGCACGATCCAGGAGGCCGTCGAGCCGGCGGCGAGACCTTTGTAGATGCTCACGAACATGCGTGCGAGGCCCGCGCCCTCGTAGCGCCCGAGGAGCCACGAGCCGGCGAGGAAAATGAGCACGGGCATGAGCGCGAAGCCGAGGGCGAGCGCCACGGCGCTGATCCAGAGCTCGCGCGACCATGGGCTCAATCGGCGCCAGCCGGTCGAAATTGCTCCACTGTCCATGGCTGTCATTTTAACCGAATGCATCCTCGAGCGCGTGTGGCTAGACTAAGCGCAATGCGCGGCTGGACCCCGAAAGCCCTCTATGATGCAAAGCCTTGGGCCTTCATCCTCATCGGCACGGTGCTGGCCGTCGGCATGACCGCCTGGTCATTGGCGGAGGGCTACTGGACGGTGTGGCGGGGGCTCGCGATGTTCGCCGGAGCCGCACTCGCCATCGTCGGCGGCGCGACGCTGCAGATGCGCCAGGACTACCGCGCCCGGAGCAAGTGGCGGCGCGAGAAGCCCCCCTGATGCGCACCGCCGTCGTCGGGGTCGGCTACCTGGGTCGGTTCCACGCGCAGAAGTATCGGGTGCTCGCGGGCTCCGAGCTCGTGGGAGTCGCCGATCCGTCGCCCTCTGCCAGGGCTGCGGCCGCGGAGTTGGGGGTCCCGGCGCACGCCGATCATCGCGAGCTCGTGGGCCGCGTCGATGCCGTGAGCATCGTGACCCCGACGCCACTGCACTATGCAATCGCCAAGGAATTTCTCGAATCCGGCGCTCACGTCCTGGTGGAGAAACCCATGACCGCGACACCCGCGGAGGCCGAGAGCCTCATCGAGGTGGCGCGCCGCGCGAATCGGATCTTGCAAGTCGGTCACTTGGAGCGCTTCAACGCCGCGGTGCAGGCCCTGCAGCCGATGCTCGCCGTTCCGCGCTTCATCGAGTCGGCGCGACTCGCGCCTTTCAAGCAGCGCGGTACCGACGTCGATGTCGTGCTCGATCTCATGATTCACGACATCGATCTGATCTTGAGCATCGTGCGCTCGCCGGTGGTGGCGGTCGATGCGATCGGCAGCAGCGTATTTTCACGCGAGATCGATATCGCCAATGCGCGCCTGCGATTTGCGAACGGCTGCGTCGCGAACGCGACCGCGAGCCGTGTGAGCCTGAAGACCGAGCGGCGACTGCGGCTCTTTCAGGATGATGCCTACGTGTCAGTGGATCTGCACCAGAAGGTGCTCACGGTGATCCGTAAGGCCGGTGGAATCGCAGTGGGCGGGACACCCCAGGTCGACATTCGCGAGACGAGCTACGAGCAGGGCGATGCGCTCAAGGCCGAGATCGAGGCGTTCCTGGAGGCGGCCGCCGCTGGCCGCGCGCCCCTCGTGAGCGGCGAGGATGGCCTCAAGGCGCTCAACGTGGCGGTGAGCATCACTCAGCAGGTGGCAGCTTCCATGGCGCTATTCTCCTGACGGAGACAGGCTCCTAGGGGTTGGATGGTGCGGCGCTCGAGGACGAGGTGCCCGGTGGCCTGATCGAGGAGGGGGCAGGACCCGGTGCAGCCGGCGCTGCCGCATTCGGCGGCGGGGGGGCGAGTGATCCGGCGGGGACCGTCTCGATCACCGTGACGTGATCAACGAAATAGCGCGTATCGGCGAAGCAGCTCGATGGGACGCCCGGATGCTCCGTATAGTGCAGCTGCACCCGAGAGCCAACCACTTTTTCGAGCTCGGTGCCGATCGCCCGATCGCGCACGCTGAACTGCCAGATCTGGGGCGATACGCCGGCCACCACGTACTGCGCCAGCTCGCCTTCCTCGGTCTTGCAGATCCAGCCCTTGCGCGAGAGCTTTTGCAGGACTCCCGCGCGCGTGCCGTCCGAATAGGCCCAGGACAGGGTGAACCAGGTCCAACCTGCGGCGGCTGCGACGAAAAAGAGCAAGCCGATCAATGCATAGCGCATACCGCGAGCCCCTCATCGCAGCGCCCAAGTCATCTGCACGCCTGGTGGAGCCGGGGGGAATCGAACCCCCGTCCATGAGTCCTACGCTTCACGCTCTACGTACGTAGCCGCAGTCTATTGATCTCGCCCTGCGCTACCCGACGGGCAGGGAAAGCGCACGGCCAGCCCGGTGACGATTCGCCGAACACACCCCGAGCCCGTGCATTCGGCTAGCTGATGAGCGCTACCCCTGAGCCGTTCGCACCAGCACGAGCCGGTCAGGGTTCAGCTGCGATTAGGCAGCTAGAGCGTAGTTGTCTTCGTTGGCAACTATAGTGTTGCAAGCAGTTTAACGAGGCGCTCGCACCTCGGTACGCACCTGAAGTTTCGCAACCCATGTCGAAACCGGTCGGCCCCGAAAGTGCGAGATATCCAAGCTAGCGGCCATTTTACCCCCTCCGCGCTCGCGCTCCAAACCCGCCTCGAGCCGCGGCTTGCGCCGCGCCGGCGGACCCCGCGCGGGATCCACGGGAATTGCGCGGGCTCTTAGCGCCGGTGCGCCTTGAGGATGCGGCTCTTATCCCGCTGCCAGTCGCGCTCCTTGTCGGTGGCGCGCTTGTCATGCTGCTTCTTGCCCTTGGCGAGACCGATCGCAAGCTTTGCGCGTCCGTCTTTCCAGTAAAGCTCGAGCGGCACGATCGTGTATCCGCGCCGCTCCACCGCGCCGACCAGATGATCGAGCTCGCGGCGGTTGAGCAAGAGCTTGCGCGTGCGGGTGGGGTCGGTGTCGACGTGGGTCGATGCCGAGCTCAAGGCATGAATATGCGCGCCGAAGAGAAACGCTTCCCCGTCCTTGAGGTAGACGTAGCTCTCTGCGATTTGCGCCTTACCGGCGCGCATGCTCTTCACCTCCCAGCCGAGGAGCGAGATGCCGGCCTCGTAGCGCTCCTCGATGAAGTAGTCGAAACGTGCTTTGCGGTTGACCGCGATCGGCGGCAGCTTGCTCTTGGGTGCAGAAACGCTCATGGGGCCGCGATTTTACCGGTTCGCCGCGGGCTGAAGTGTGCGAGTATGCGAGAATTCGTGCATTGCGGCAGGGCGCCGCGCGGGAGAGTTGTTGCAGACCGTCGAGCGCAGCGCGATCGTCAGTTTTGCACCCGCGCAGATGTATTCCCTGGTGATCGATGTGGCACGCTATCCCGAGTTCCTGCCGTGGTGCGCGGGCGCCCGGGTCGAGCAAGCGGGTGCCGGGGAGCAGGTCGCGGCGATCAAGGTAGCGCGAGGGGCGCTGCGCACCGAGTTCACCACGCGCAATACCCTCAAGCCTGACGCCGAGATCCTCATGCGCTTGGTCGACGGCCCTTTCAAGCGCTTGGAGGGGCAGTGGAATTTCGACGCGATCGGCGAGTGTGGCTCGCGGGTGAGGTTCAAAGTGGAGTTCGAGTTCAAGAGTCGGCTGATGGGAGCGGCGCTCGGCTCTGCCTTCGCGTCGATTTGCGATTCCGTCGTCGATGCGTTCGTGTTGCGCGCGCGAAAAGTCTACGGTTAGCTCTCTTGGAAGAGCCGTCGCCCGAGTCCTTGGCGCCGCCCGCGGGGTCGAGCTCGACCGAGCTCGTCCCCATCGAAGTGGTCTACGCGCTCCCCCACCGCGCCATCGTCAAAGCCTTTGGGCTGAAGCCTCCCGCAACGGTTGCCGACGCGCTAGCGCTCGCGGTGGCCGATCCGGCCTTTCGGGGTATCGAGTTCGCCCAGGCGGCCGTCGGGGTGTTCGGCACGCTCGCGCGCCCCGAGCAGATCCTGAGGGCGGGAGACCGGGTCGAGATCTACCGGCCGATCACCGTCGACCCGAAGGCCGCGCGCCGCGCTCGCGCAAAGCAGGCGCGCCGCGCTCGCTAGACCCGAGGCCCAGCGACGGATGCGTCGCGTCGACGGTGCACCGCGTCAATAGATGCGGCCGGTCTTGATTTTGGCGGCGGATGCGTCTTGAGCGGCCGCCACGGCCGCGGACGGCTTGTCGAGTCGCGCGACCTTATCAGCGTCGAAATACACCGTCACACGGCGTGAGTCGACCCGGCGGCTGCGGCCCTTCTTCAGGTAATAGATATAGTCCCAGCGCTCCTTGTTGAAGCTATCCGCCACCATGGGCGTGCCGAGGAGATAGCGCACCTGGCTTCGTGTCATACCGGGCTTGACTTGCTCGACCGCCGCCTGGTCGAGAAAGTTGCCCTGCTGAATGTTGATGCGGTAGACGCAGCCGCTGGCGAGCAGACTCGCGCCGGCAGCCAGGAGCAGTGATCGAGCGGGTTTCATCGAGGTGGTGCCGGGCGCCCAAATGACCGATAATCGGCGCAAGATGATACCGGATGGGACTGCATGCCGCACCGCCTGAAAAATCCTTCCAGCGCCGAGGGCAATGACCTGCGCAACGCGGGGCTCAAGGTCACGCTGCCGCGGCTCAAGATTCTGGACATTCTGGCCGACGGCTCGGCGCGCCACATGAGCGCCGAGGACATCTACAAGAAGCTCCTGGTCTCGAACGAGGACATCGGCCTTGCGACCGTGTATCGGGTGCTCACCCAATTCGAGGCCGCCGGGCTCGTCACGCGCCACCATTTCGAGGGTGGCATGGCGGTGTTCGAGCTCAATCACGGCTTGCACCACGACCACATCATGTGCGTCGATTGCGGACGCGTCGAAGAGTTCATGGATGGGGGCATCGAGGAACGACAGCAGGCCGTGGCGAAGCGCCTGGGCTTCGAGATCAGCGACCACTCGCTGGTCTTGTACGGGCACTGCCGCAAGCCCAACTGCCCGAATCAAAAGCGGCCGAAGTAGCCCGCTGCGCCCTTCTTGAGCATCTCGCGGGCGTGCGCCCGCGCGCGGTCGGTGATGTCGACTCCACCGAGCATGCGCGCGAGCTCATCGATCCGCTCGGCCGCCGACAAGGCCTTGATCGTGGTGCGTGTGATCGTGCCGTCGGTGAGCTTGCTCACGCGCAGCTGCCGCGCCGCCTGGGCGGCAACTTGCGCAAGATGCGTGACGCACAGCACCTGCCCTCGCTCGCCCAGCGCATGGAGCTTGCGACCGACGATCTCGGCCACCGCGCCGCCGATTCCGGCATCGACCTCGTCGAATACCATGCACAGAGCTGCTGTGTCCGCAGCCGCGGCCACTCGCATCGCCAGACTGATGCGCGAGAGCTCGCCGCCCGAGGCGACCTTGGCGAGACTCTTCGGGGGCTGACCCGGATTGGCGCTCACCAGGAACTCGACCTCGTCGCAGCCGTGGGGGCTCACCGGCTCCGTGCTCGGTGTGACGCTCACCTCAAACCTCCCGCCGGCCATCCCGAGGGTCTGCATGAGGCCGCTGACCTCTTGCCCCAACGCGCCGCCGGCGGCTCGTCGTGCCTCGGAAAGCCGCTGGGCGGCCTCGCCGTACTCGCCCGTCAGGGCGGAGAGCCTGCGCTCGAGCTCGGCGAGACTCTCGCCCGCGCCCTCGAGCCGGCGGACCTCCTCTCGGGTGCGCGCCAATTGCGCCGGTAGCTCCGTGATGGCCTGCCGGTGCTTGCGCGCAAGGGCCTCGAGCGCGGCCGTCTTGCGCTCGATCTCCTCTTGGCGCGCTGGATCGATGTCGAGCGCTTGAAGGTAGTGGCGCAAAGCCTCGGCGGCCTCGCGGATCACAATGAGCGCCTCGGTGAGGAGCTTATCCGTCTCGGCCAGCTTCGGGTCGAGGTCGGCCACCGCGCGCAGCGCGCTGGCCGCCCTCGCCAGCAAATCATGGCTGCTCGGCCCATCATCCCCGTAAAGCGCCGCGAGCGCAGTGCTCGCCGCCGCGGCGAGCCGCCCGCGACCGGCGATGCGCCTCTGCTCGGCGAGAAGCTCCTCGATCGCGGCCACGGGGCTCACTTCGGCCTCGAGCTCGGCGAGCTGGTAACGCAGGAGGTCGAGCTGCGCCTCGCGGTTCTCGGCGGCTGCTCTGAGCGCATCGTACTCGCTGCGGCACGCGCGATAGCGCTCGTAGAGATCCGCTACCCCGGGGGCGAGACGCCTGTCGGGGAGGCGCTCGTCGAGGAGCTCGCGCTGTGCGCTACGCCTCACCAGCTGTTGATATTCCTGCTGACCGTGGATCTCGATGAGGAATTCCGCCAGCTCCTTGAGCGACTGAACCGGGACCGGCTGACCGTTCACGTAGGCGCGCGAGCGGCCGTCGCTGCCGATCAGCCGCCGCACGATGACCTCCCCGTCGTGCTCCATCGACTGCGCCTCGAGCCAGCTCAGCGCCGCGGGGCAGAGCCCCGAGAAGCCCGCCGCGACCTCGGCCCGCTCCGCGCCGTGACGCACGAGGTCCTTCTCCCCGCGCCCGCCGGCGAGGAGCATGAGGGCCTCGACCACGATCGATTTGCCGGCGCCCGTCTCGCCGGTGA
>Ga0187784_10002210_pt1 | contig 15628 bp, 11 predicted proteins | sample 1015_SJ02_MP15_2_FD_132964 | JGI IMG/M metagenome (GOLD analysis project Ga0187784, IMG submission 132964) | Tropical peat soil microbial communities from peatlands in Department of Meta, Colombia - 1015_SJ02_MP15_20_MG | ecosystem: Environmental > Terrestrial > Soil > Wetlands > Peat | place...
ATAAGGATCGTGCGGATCGAACAGATGGACCCACACAAAGCGCGGAGAGTTTGCAGGTGCATGGCTTGACTGAAGATCGGAAGGATGAAGCTCACGGGGATGCTGAGCCAACCATGCCTCTGCGTGGTCGATGACCGTTTGTGCCCGCCGCTCGACCCGTCCCCACCGCTCCTTTGTGTCGGGATGGGCCGGGAAGTTGTCGTAGAAATCGAATCCGCGATCCAGCCCCGGGGCCAGCTGGTTGCTGTCCAGGATGACAGCGCCGATAAACGCTGCCGTTTGGTATCCCTGCTTCTTGAGCAGCTCCGCCCAGGTGACATGGGCAGGTGCAAGGGGAACGCCAAAATCCGTAACGCCATGAACGCTGGGCAGAAGACCGGTCAGAATCGTGGTGTGCGAGGTATTTGTGATCGGGCTATGTGTGAATGCTTCGGAAAAGCGTACTCCGTTGGCTGCCAGCGCGTCGATTGTCGGGGTCTCAGTCTGCTTATATCCATAGCAGCCAAGGTGATCGGCGCGCAGGGTGTCGATCGTGATAAGAAACACGTCAGGTGCGGCGGCCTTGTCCGGGGGTGCGGCAGAAACCGACGACGCTCGGTCGGCAGAGCCAGATTGACCTATAGCCGTTGCGCCAGCGAAGTTTCCGAAAAGCCCAAAGTAGGCAACCGGCAACAGCAGAAAAACTGCAGCCCATCGTCCCATATCGTCCTCAGGCTACCACAGCCAGATCTCTCCTCTGGAAGCCCGGAACCATGCCCCCGGAAGCCTGCGAACCGTACCCTAAATTACAAGAATGCCCGGGGCAAAGCTCGGACGTCGCACGCCCACCCGACTCCTTCCTATGAAACTTCATATTCCCGCGATGGCTCAAGTCCCGATTTCGGGAGATTGGCCGCGATGCTACGGTAGTAACATCAACAAAATCAATGACATGAATCGATGTCCCTTTGGTTACCAGCTTGCTCTTTTTTTTCGACACACAGGTCTAATTGTGGTTGTGTGCCGCTCTCAGGTTTTCTCAAGTTTTGTTTGTTTCTGCGGCCGCTAATCACTTGAGTTTGCGACATTTCAGAGGTTAAACCAATAAGTTTTCTTCGGGATCGAAATTGGAACTGAGGAGGCAGCTAATGAGCAGGTTATTGAGCCAAGGACTGTGGCGGACGATGGCGATTCTCGCCGCCTTCATGCTAATCAGCGTGTTTGTCTTCGGGCAGGCGGAACAGGGAACGATCGCAGGCGTGGTGAAAGACAGCACGGGAGCGGTTGTGGCCGATGCCACCGTAACCGTTACCAATCCCGGCACCGGTTTGCAAAGGTCAGCTACAACGAACAGCTCGGGCCAATATAACGTGCCTGACTTGACGCCGGCCGTTTACCAGGTAGCTGTGTCGAAGACGGGCTTCAAGACATACAAGGCCACGATCGAAGTCGCCGTCGGCGGCCACTCGACATTAGATGCCCAGCTCGCCGTGGGTACGGGCAGTACCGTTGTCGAGGTGGTGGCAGGAGCGGCAACGGAAGTAAATACCCAGACGCAGGAGCTGCAGCAACTCATCGACACGCAGCAAATGGCGCTGTTGCCCAGCTTGACCCGCAATCCGTATGACTTCGTCGCCATATCCGGAAACGTGAGCAATGGAGACACGACATCGAATGGCGCGACTATGTCTCCCGGTGGTGGTGGCCAGGAGCTCTCCAACCGCGGCGTTGGCTTTTCCATCAATGGGCAAAGAGAATCAGGGACTGAGATCCTGCTCGATGGTGTTGAGAACGTGAGTATATTCAGCGTTGGAATCGGCACCAATATCCCAGCTGACGGAGTGCAGGAATACAGCGTTATCACGAACAACTTCTCTCCGGAATATGGCCGCGCGTCCGGTGGTGTCGTCAATGTGACCACCAAGTCCGGTACCAACGGCTGGCACGGTTCCGCTTGGGAGTTCAACCGCTTGGCGGCATACACAGCCAACACCTTCAACAACGTGGCCAACGACATACCGAAGGGCGGGTACACGCGCAACCAATTTGGATTCCAGGTTGGCGGTCCCGTGATTAAGAACAAGTTGTTCGTCTCCGAGAGCACCGAGTGGGTGCGGGTCCGTAGCGGTGCTTTCGAGACTGCGGAGATCTTTGACCCGTCGTTCACCTCTTTGTTGCCCACCAATGCGTATGACTACTTCAACTCGTATGGCTCAACCTCGTTGGCTGCTAAGGGTGTGGCGTCCACGTGGGGACAATGGCTGACAGCCGGTCCGGGCGGAACCTGCTACTTTACGACTCCATCGGGCGCCTGCTTCACTCCATTGGTCAACGGTACGACGACGATACCGACCAGCACGCCGGTCCTCGACACCGTCAACTTTATCGCCCCCTTTAACGCCGGCGGCGGGCCTCCGCAAAATACGTACTTCCTGGTGGGCCGGCTTGATTACAATCTCAGTGAAAAGACCCAGATGTTTTTCCGCGCGGGCCGGGAAAGCAACGACCTTTTCTTGGGCACGGCTTTCTACAGTGCCTATCCCCAATATTGGGCTGGCGGGCTCAACCTGAACCAGAGTTACTTGTATTCTCTGAATCACACCTTCAATTCCAACCTGCTCAATAGCACAAAGGTCAGCTACACGCGTTACAACGACATTACGTCGTTTGAACAGTCCTACACCTACGTTCCCAACCTGATGTTTGTTACCCCCGGAGATCCCGTAACCGGCGCTCTAATTAACATGCCCGGAGTGGAGAACCAGTCGGCGCCGGGTCTGGGTGGAGTGCCCGTAGGCGGACCGCAAAATACGCTGCAACTTGAGCATGATTTGTCGTGGACGAAGGGCAAGCACAGCATGAAGTTTGGCGGTCAGTTTACCTACATCCAACTGGACTACGCCTATGGTGCCTACGCCCAAGCCGTCGAGCAGCTCGGCGGCGACCAACAGCAGAGCATGGAAGACCTGCTGAATGCCGGCGGAAACCCGGGCGGCGCCATACTCTCTACGTTCTCTACCAGAGTTGGGCCAAACACACTTCCTTGTCCGTTTAATATTTGGGGAGAATTTATCGGAACGATTTATGCCCCTGGGGAGACGGGCTACGGAACTCCCGGAACCAATACCTGCCCCTCGAGCACTACCGTGACTCCGCCCCTGTCTTCTCCCAGCTTTGCCCGCAGCTATCGTTACAAGGACTGGGCAATCTATGGCAATGATAGCTTCCGGCTTACTCCTCGGTTGACTGTCAACTACGGCTTGCGCTGGGAGCATTACGGCGTGCAGCACAACAATCATCAGGGCCTAGACTCGAACTTCTATTTCGGGCCCGGGGCAGGGCTTTTCAACCAGGTATCCAGCGGTAACGTCTCTCTCACTCAGCAGAGTTCGGTCGGCCAATTCTGGAAGCCGAGCTGGGGAACCGTGGGGCCAAGAGTTGGTTTTGCCTATGATCTGTTCGGCGATGGCAAGAGCAGCTTGCGCGGTGGCTTTGGTATCAGTTACGAACGCAACTTCGGGAACGTAACCTACAATGCCAGCTTTAACCCGCCGGCCAGTGCGGTGATTACCAATATATGCCCGCCTATGTCCGCGACCTGCACCCAGCTTGTCACCAACTCCGACCTCGGGACTTTGGGTGAGGCCACCACTCCTCCCAGCGCACTTCCGCCCGTCGAGTTGCGCTTCCTCGATCCCAACATCCACACGGCTACAACCCAGTTCTGGAGCCTCGCACTACAGCGCGAGGTGATGCACAACACGATCGTGGAACTCGGTTATAGCGGCGCTCACGGGGTTCACCTCTATGACCTTAACAACGTGAACAACGTCGGAATGGCCCAGCAATTCCAGGGTGCGCCGCTGGTCACGACGCCTGATCCGGTGACCGGATGGCCGTGCCCTTACGTAAACATGTACACTGGCGCTTCCGAGTGTCTGACCCGTCCGAACATGCAGTATGCCAATATCAACGAACGCGGTAGCGGAGGCAGCAGCAGCTATAACGGGTTTAACGTCAAGTTCCAAACGCAAAACCTGCGCAATACCGGTCTCAGTATGGTGGCCAACTATACTTGGGCTCACTCGCTGGACGATATAAGCTCTACGTTCTCCGATAGCATTCAAGGCGGATCGGGCACGGGTTATGGCAGCCTTGGCTATACCTCGGTTGTCAATCCAAAACTCGACTGGGGACCGTCAGATTATGACGTTCGCCAGCGCCTGGTGGTATCGCCGATTTGGCAAACTCCCTGGTATAAAACTGGCACGGGAGCCGAGGCGCAGGCGTTCGGTGGCTGGTCGGTGGTGGGCGTGTTCACGGCCCGCACTGGCATCCCCTTCACCTTCTACGACCTTACCAACGAGGAGTTCTACTACACTCTTCCGCGGTTGACGCCGGCTTATAAACCCACATTTAACGTCAGCTCGAATCCGCAGCCGATCGGTCCGAACATTTACGGTCTGCTGAGCGTGCCCCCGCCGGCAAGTGGCCTGCCTCTCAACATGGAAACGGGAGTTTCCGATTACGGCCCATTCCCGGCCGGTATGACCGGGCGCAATGCGTTCCGTGGACCTGGGGCGTGGAACCTCGACACGGCCGTGGAGAAGGCGTTCAAAATCACGGAGCGCTATGGCCTGACGTTCCGTGCAGAGGGCTTCAATATCTTCAACCACCATAACATGTACACGCAAACTACGTTCCTGTTTTATCCTGCGTATACCACAACGCCGACTGAAGTCACCGGATTTAAGGGCGGTTTGAACAGCTTCGCCTCCGGCTTGAACAACGACGAGCGGCGGTTTGGTCAGTTCTCGCTGCGGTTTACGTTCTAAGAAAGTGGCAGCATGGTTTACAGGAGCCCGAGACATTCGGGCTCCTTTTATTTGCCTGTTTTGGTTATTGACAGCGCGCGACACCGGCTCGCGCGGCCCGGAATCGCCTTGCCCCAGGTGGGCCAGCGCCCGAGGTACTTCGCTTTAGACACGGAGCCTAAGAACCGGCGGAGCCTAAGAACCATGGATCACGGCCCGATTTGGCGTGTCTGGTTTCCGATGATCGCAGGCCTGTGTGCTCTCCTGCTGGTTTTCATGTTCGGGTCCGGTCCGCGCGGGCCGGCCCGTTGGCTGGGGCTCGTACTCGGCCTGATTGGCCTGAGCGGCGTGATTGTCGCGCGCTACACGCTGGGGCAGTCGTTCTCGATTGCGCCCAAAGCTCGGGTGCTGGTCACACGGGGCATCTATTCGCGCATTCGCAATCCCATCTATGTCTCGGGTGAGGTTTTTCTGATCGGCGTTGCCCTCATGCTATGGCGGCCTTCGATACTGGTGATTTTTCTGGTTTTGATCCCGATTCAGATCTTGCGCGCACGGCGCGAAGCGGCCGTACTGGAAGAGAAGTTTGGCGAGGAGTATCGGGAATATCGGCGGCGAACGTGGTTTTGAGATCGTCTTCGCTCCGATCGCCGCTCAGCGGGTAACCGTGAAGGTAACGGTTGTCAACGCGGGAGCCAGGAAGTAATCTAAAAGCTGCCCATGCGGGCATTTGCAAAGGTCCCTGTGTCTAACGCACAAGCCTTGTGCCTAATCGTCACGGATTTCGGTGACATGAATCACGGCAGGGCGTCCCCGCCAGGCATCCAATAACTTCAGCCGCGCTTTCAGCGGCGTTCTACGGTTAACAATCCCAAAATTCGTTCATTGATGACAAACTCGGAGGCAAGCCTATGAGTGCAGTGATGGAACCGCCCAAGAAAAATGCTGCGGCGGACTATATCAGCCAAATTCTCAACCTCGTAAAAGCCAAGAACCCGGCCGAGCCGGAATTTCACCAGGCCGTGCTGGAAGTGCTCGAGTCCTTGCGGCTCGTGTTGGAGCGCCACCCGGAATATCAGGAAGCAAAGATTCTGGAACGCGTTACGGAACCTGAAAGAGTGTTGATGTTCCGTGTCCCCTGGTTCGATGACAAGGGCAAAGTGCAGGTGAATCGCGGGTTCCGGATCGAGATGAACAGCGCAATTGGGCCCTACAAGGGCGGCCTCAGGTTCCACCCGTCGGTGAACCTCGGCATCCTGAAGTTTTTGGCGTTCGAACAGGTGTTCAAGAACTCGCTTACCACGCTGATGATGGGCGGCGGCAAGGGCGGTTCGGATTTCGACCCGAAGGGCAAGAGCGACAACGAAGTCATGCGCTTCTGCCAGAGTTTCATGACCGAGCTTTGCCGCCACATCGGACCTGACACCGACATTCCCGCTGGCGACATCGGCGTGGGCGGACGCGAAATCGGATTCCTGTTTGGTCAATACAAGCGTCTGCGAAATGAATTCACGGGCGTGCTGACCGGCAAAGGCCTCGGCTGGGGCGGCTCACTGATTCGTCCGGAAGCGACCGGCTATGGCTGTGTCTACTTCGCGCAGGAGATGCTGAAGACGAAGAAGCAGACGCTCGAAGGCAAGATCTGCTTGGTTTCTGGCAGTGGCAATGTATCGCAATACACGGTGGAGAAGCTGCTGGATCTTGGCGCAAAGCCGGTCACGGTGTCCGATTCCGACGGCGCGATCTACGACGAGGAAGGCATCAACCGCGAGAAGCTGGCCTTCGTCATGGATCTGAAGAACAACCGCCGCGGCCGCATCAAGGAGTACACGGAGAAGTTCAAGAAGGCGCATTACAACCCGGTCGATCGCAAGCTCGAACACAACTGGCTCTGGAACATCAAGGCCGACTGCGCGTTCCCCGGCGCCACCCAGAATGAGATCAATGCGAAAGACGCGGCGAACCTCATCAAGAATGGCGTCAAGGTCGTCAGCGAGGGCGCCAACATGCCGAGCACTCTTGAAGCCACCAAGCTGTTCCTGGAGCACAAAATCCTCTATGGACCGGCCAAGGCTGCTAATGCCGGCGGCGTGGCCACATCGGGTCTCGAAATGGCCCAGAACAGCCAGCGCATGCCCTGGACTCGCGAGGAAGTGGATGATCGTCTGCACAAGATCATGATCGCGATCCACAACAATTGCTATGAGACGGCCGAGAAATACGGCACGCCCGGCAACTACGTGAACGGTGCCAATATCGCCGGCTTCCTCAAAGTCGCCAACGCGATGCTCGATCAAGGGCTGGTATAGACAATCTGTTGCAGGAAGTTCTGTCTGACGCGGGAAGAGGGCACTCTTTCCCGCGTCTTTTTTTCGTCTGAAACGCCTCCGTGGCTCCATCATCCTTGACGGCAGACTCGCTGTCGGATGATGATGTTTGGGGCAAAAATCAGCTAATGTTCAACGAAGAATAGCTGTGCGGTCATGCGTACTCCTGATTGACAATCAGGCAGCAAAATAAATTCGCCCTACAAGGAACAAGCAGATGAAAGATCTCCAACCGAAGTGTGCAAGGTTGCTCGCAAGCTCGCTGCTGTTACTGTTCATAGCTATAAGCCAACCGGTCCGTGCCGACGAAGGCATGTGGACATTCGACAATTTCCCTTCGAAAACTGTCGGCGAGAAATATGGTTTCTCTCCTTCGCAGGCATGGCTCGACCACGTCCGTTTGTCATCGCTGCGCATCGCTGGCGGCTGCTCTGCCTCCTTTATTTCTCCCCACGGGCTGGTGATGACAAACCACCATTGTGTGGTGGACTGCGTCGAAGAAATATCTACGCCGCACCAGAATTTCGTCGACGATGGTTTTGTCGCGAAAACGGAAGCTGAGGAGAGGAAGTGTCCCGCGTTTGAACTGGATCAACTGGTCGAAATCCGCGACGTGACCAGAGACGTGCAGGCCGCCACCGCCGGCAAAACCGGTGACGCGGCGAACAAGGCCTTGCACGCCAAAGAGGCGGAATTGCAGCAGAGTTGCGGGTCGGGCGCCGACGTCCGCTGCGATATTGTTTCTCTGTACCACGGCGGAATCTACGATCTGTACCATTACAAGCGCTACACCGATGTCCGCCTGGTGTTCGCGCCCGAATTTGCCGTGGCTCAATTCGGTGGCGATCCCGATAATTTCAATTTCCCGCGTTTCGATTACGACATCGGCCTCTTGCGCGCCTATGAGGCCGACAAGCCGGCTGCGAGTCCGGACTATCTGCGCTGGAGTGCGAAGGGATCCACCGATGGCGAGCTGGTGTTCGTCTCTGGAAACCCCGGTGGCACGAGCCGGGAACTGACCATGGCGCAGCTTGAGTTTGAACGCGACACGTTGTATCCGGCCAGAATGCCGGATATGGCAGAGTATCGCGGTGAATTGGAGCAGTTCATCACTCGCGGAGCGGAACAGGCGCGCGAAGCCAACGAGGACCTTTTCTTCATTGAGAATTCTTTCAAGGCCAACGTCGGGCGACAGGGAGCCTTGCTTGATCCGCAATTCATGGCAGAAAAGCGCCAGCAGGAGCAAAAGTTGCGTTCGGCTGTGCTGGCCGATCCCAAGCTTGCTGCCTACGCTTCAGCCTGGGACGACATCGCAAAGGTGCAAGTAACGCGTACCCAGCTCTACGCGCGTTACGGCGTCTTGAACAGCCGGTTCTTCAGGTCGGGTCTGTTGGGTTACGCCATGACGCTGGTGCGGGCGTCGGCAGAACGCACCAAGCCCAACGGCGAGCGCTTGCCGGAATTTACCGATCAGAGCCTGGTCCACGTGCAACAGGAAATGTCCGCGCGCGTTCCCATTTACAAAGACATCGAGGAACTCAACCTGGCGTTCCTGTTCACGATTGTCCGCCGCTATTTGGGCGCCGATGATCCGTTTGTGCACAAAATGCTAGGCAAGGAATCTCCTGAGCAATTGGCGCACAGGCTGGTCAACGGCACGCACCTGGAAGATCCAAAGGTGCGCGAAGAGTTATACAACGGCGGCCAGACGGCCACCGCCGGCTCTGAGGATCCGATGATTCGCTTTGCCGACTCGATCAACGCGGAGTTGCTGGCCGCTCGCAAGGAATTTGAGTCTCGCGTCGACGCGCCAACCCGCGCCGCAGCCGAGCGCATTGCCAAAGCGCGCTTCGCCGTCTATGGAACCAGCGTCGATCCTGATGCCACGTTCACCGCGCGCTTGAGCTATGGCACGGTGAAAGGTTTTGAAGATGCCGAAGGCAAATTTGTTCAGCCTTATACCATGATCAGCGGCCTGTTCGAACGCGCGAGCGGGGCGCCTCCTTATAAGCTCCCGCAAACCTGGCTCGACGCAAAGTCGTTGCTCGACCTTTCTTTGCCTATGAACCTCTCGACTACCAACGACATCATCGGCGGGAATTCTGGTAGCCCGCTCATCAACAAGGAAGCCAGTGTCATCGGCTTGATCTTCGACGGCAACATCTTTTCCCTGGGTGGCGACTACGGCTACGATCCCAAGCAGAATCGTGCGGTAGCGGTGGACAGCCGCGCGCTGTTGGAGGGGCTGCAGAAGGTTTACCACTTCAATCGCATCGTGGACGAAATTGAGGCAGCGCGCCGAACGGCAGGGAAGTGATGCGCACCCAACGACATCTCGTTAGCTCGGAGAGGAACGCCCGGACATCAACGCCCGGCCTTCCTCAGCGAGCCCGCGCCAGCACCAGCGTGATGTCGTCGGGTTGCTCGCTGTCGCCGATCCAGTCGGTAACCGCAGCCGTGGCGATCTCCGTGATTCGGGCAAGGGGTAGATGGCGGTTTTCTCGGACAATCTCGATCAGCCGCTCTGTCCCGAATTCACCATAATCATTTTCAGGTTCGGTCACGCCGTCGGTGAACGCCACCAGGACGTCGCCCTCGCGAAGTTCGACAGTTGCCTCGCAAAATTCCATATTGTCGAGAAGCCCGACAACCGGTCCGCCGCAATCTAAAGGCTGCGTGCTTCCATCCTTGGACAAGAGGATCGGTGGCAGATGGCCGCCATTCGAATACGTGAGGTGACGCGTGGCGCTATCGTAAATACCTAAGAATAAGGTCGCGTACTTTGAGTCCGGCGTGCTCTGGTAGAGTTGGTGATTCAAGAGACCGAGCAGCGCGGCCGGGGAAAGATCCCTGCCGCTCACATCAACACCAGTTACAACACCGCTATGCATTCGATCATCGGAAGCGGATTCGGCCGCACCGCGGCTGGCAAATCTGCGTTCCTCGGGTAATGGAATATCCTCAAGGCAATAGGCGCGCACGGCGGAGTGAATTGTGGCCATCATGAGCGCGGCTGAAATCCCCTTTCCGCTGATGTCCCCGACAGCCAGGATCATCTTGCCGGAATTCAGCGTCAGGAAATCGTAGTAATCGCCGCTCACCGTGCGCGCGGGACGGCAATATCCATGCACTTCCAGCGATTCGAGTTGTGAGATTTCCTTGGGGAAAAGCTGAGACTGCACTTCTTGCGCAATCGATAGCTCGTTTTCAAGACGTTGCTTTTCCTTTTGTTCCCGCACGAGCCGCTCGATCGAGGCCGTCATGGAGTTGAACGAGTTGGCGAGCGCGGACAATTGATCGGTCGAAGTCACCGTGATCCGATGGCTGAAGTCACCCCGGTTGATGTGGCCGGTTGCCTCATAGAGTTGCTCTACCGATGTAGTGATGCTCCGGGTGAGCTTGGTGCCAATCCAGATAGCAAAAAGCTCAAGGATCGCAAAGACGATTGCGATGGAGAACAGAATCAACTCGATGCCCTTCGCGTAGTAGCCGCCAGCGTTAAACAGGCGGGCATAGAGAATCGAGGGCCGCGTTTCCACCCTCGCCAGGGCGCCTTCGCGCTGGACTTTACCCGTTTCCCAATCGACAACTTGTAGTGGGAGGGGAAAAGGGATTCTAAAATCGAGTATCCCTGAAGGGGGTGGAATCTGGCCGGCGGTGAATGTCCCGTTCCTGGGAAGTCGGAGGTTGATGCTCTGCCTTGCGGCTTGATCTGAGGTCGTACTCCCGTTTGACGGGTTGGAGACGGCAGAGCTTTGCGGGTTGGAGGAAAAGGTGATCTGCCCGAGATCGCCCGCGATCCTTTCCAGCAGGCTCTTGTCGAGTGGTTCGCTGGTGATGACCCGCACTGATTCGGGATCGGTAGTGATGACGGTGGCGGCCCGCAGGTAGAGGTCTCCATGGTCGCGCACGACGTCCGCAAAATCACCAACAATGAATGGCGGGAAATCAAAGGCCGGTGCGCCTTCAGGTCCGGTGCAATTGGGATGTTGATCGCGATACCAGACGCAAATTTGACGCCGCGCCCATTCCGGACGCCGGGGACGAATGGAGGCGCCGATATTTCCGTCAGCCTTCGTGTCTCCCCCCAGCTGATTTATGAGCGAACGTGCGATCGCCGTATTGAAGGACTCCAGATTCCGCAGATGGGTCGCGACATCCGAGGTCACGACAAAACCGGCGAACTGCCGCGCAAAAAGGTAGAGGGAGGTCAGGGAGATTACGAGCAGCAGGAACACCGGAATCACGCCGACAAAGACGTAGGTCACAATCAGCCGGTTGCGGAGACGCCAGAGAAGATGCGAGCGCAGCCAGCGGAAACCCAGGATGACGAACAGCACGACCGCGAGAACGCTAAGGAAGGTTGTCCATCCCGCCAGGTTCGCAGATGCGCTCGAACTTATCCGGCCCAGCAGCAGTTGGAGCGCAACGAGTAACAGATCGAGTGCGGCAATGCAGAGCAAAGCCCACGCAATGCGGGTCCCGGGCCAGAGTCCTTTTCCGCGCAACCTGTTTTCGAACTCGCGGGAAAAAAGTCTCATAAACTTGCCCATCTCATGGTATTTCAATGGAGGATCACGAATAAACGCGTTGTCGGTGGCAGCGGCAGCGACGCAGCATCCCCTCAGATTTCTGGATAAAAATCGAAGAATGCGGCCAGGCTCGTCCTCAGTTGCTTTTCAATCTCTTCCTTGCCGCCTTCGAGAATGTGCATGGTGACGTGGGCTTCCCTGCCATTTTTGAGTTTAAGGGTCGCATCTCCCACTTCCTCAATTTCATCGGAAGGCAGCAGCCGCAGGCCATACACCAGTGTCAGATTCGCCATGTCCCGATTGTAGAACAGCAGGCAATTGGAGCGAGCATGCGAACGGGGCTGACTGAATTTGAAGTTCAGCCGCTACCGGCAAACGGGTGATTGGTTGGCGAAAGAACTATCCCGGCGGCCATTGCAGCGCTCGGCCGCCAATCAAATGCACATGCAGGTGAAAAACAGATTGCCCTGCGCGTGGGCCCACATTCAAGACAGTGCGATAGCCGTCTTCAATCGACCGCTCTCGGGCGATTTGCGCGGCGACTAAATGGCAGCGTCCAACGATCTCGCTGTCCTCCGGATTCGCTTCTTTGAGGCCGGCAATATGTTTCTTCGGAATAATGAGCACATGCGTGGGGCCTTGCGGATTGAGATCTTCAAACGCAAACACCTCTGCGTCTTCATAGACCTTTCGCGACGGCACCTCACCGCGAATGATGCGGCAAAACAGGCAATCAGCCATAATAACCACTTTCCACCGCCCTAAACCATTCAGGCGAGTAACTTCGAGAACTATGTCGGCATTTCAGAACTCAAAACAATAGCACCAGCAGGCACTAACTGCCAATTAGTAAGTTGCGGAAAATGTAAGCGTCGGCGGCATGAATTGACTTGCAAGGTGCTTCCAACGCATGACGGTTTCAATCCAGGCGCACGAGAAAAACCGGTGCGCCCGCGAAGGTCGTTTCCCGCAGCAGACTTTGAGCGCGGTCGCGATCGTCGTCGAGCACCCGCACTCGCACCCACCAGTCTCCCGCTGGACTCTGGAATTTCTGGACCTTGGCTGTCTGGTAGCGCCGCCGCAATCGGTTTGCCAAGGCAGAAGCACCTCGTTCGTCGGAAAAACCTCCAGTTTGCACCGCCCACCGCCCGCCAGTATCCAGAGCGGCAGGGGCTTCGAGAACTTCCAGTCGGACTTTGGCTGTTCCGGGCAGATAGACGTCAACGGCCTTGGCGGCGGCGAGCGAAAGATCGACGATGCGTCCTTCCACGAAGGGGCCGCGGTCCGTGATGCGCAAAAGAGCCGAATGGCCGGTTTTAACGTTCGTCACGCGCACAATCGAGCCTAATGGCAGCGTCAGGTGAGCAGCGGTCATCGCATTCATGTCGTAAATCTCGCCATTCGACCCGCGTCGATTGTGATAAGGAGGACCATACCAACTGGCCATGCCTGTCTGTTCAAAAATAGGTTTCGCGCTGGCGGGGATTTCGATCTTCTCGGCTCGCGGTTTGTTTTTCTGGTTCCTGCTTTCCGTGGAAGACGGAGGCCCAGGTTCTTCCTCGGAAATCGAAGGTGGAGGAGGAACTGCTACGGGAGTCTGCTTCTTCGCGCATCCGGAGGAAACGAGCGCGGCAAGGATCAATAGAAACGGCGAAACGCGCGGAACCATGGATCCGGAGCGGTTCAAAGACTTGTCTTGTGGGTTTCGAGGAAGTCCGCGAACCGGGCGAGTTTCTCTGCCGCAGCTCGCAGCGCTTTGGAAGAGTGTGTACGTACCGCGGGTACGATTTCGTCGTTCAGATAGGCGACGAGCTCGGCTGTTTCCTTCTCCAGGGTTGCCGCGATGTTGCTTGTCGAACGATTGAGCCGAGCCGACGCTTCCTCCATCTTGCGCTCGAATTCGCTCATGGTCATCCCGTTCGAATCGGTCGTGGTTCACGAATAACAGCGGCTGCCAAGCTTTTTCATTATCATCGGTGGCGGTCGCAGAGGTCAATCCGGGCGAATCAGTTGCGACAATGCAGGGGAGACAATGGTGTTTCCGGTCGCGATACAATTTTCGGCGTGAAAGCTCGCCGCGCCGATCGAGTGGCCGCCAGTTCCTCGTTGCAGGCACTGCCGGCGCGGACTGCGCGGGCCGCTGCGGCATCGCCTTCCGGTAAGAGCCTCGTCCGCTTTCGGCGCGTTTTGCTCCAGTGGTATCACCAGAATCGCCGCGATTTGCCCTGGCGCCGCACTCAAGATCCTTACGCCATTTGGGTCTCGGAGATCATGCTCCAGCAGACGCGCGTGGCTGCCGTGTTGGAGCACTACCGGCGTTTCCTGCAAGAGTTCCCGAAAGTTGAAGCATTGGCTGCGGCTAGGCTGGATCAGGTGCTGGCTGCCTGGAGCGGCCTTGGATACTACCGTCGCGCGCGCATGATGCGTGCGTGCGCACGCGAACTGGTGGCCCGGCATGGCGGCCGGTTTCCTGAAAACGCTGATACATTGCGACAGTTGCCAGGGATTGGACGCTATACAGCTTCAGCAGTTGCCAGCATCGCGTTCGGCGAGCCCGTCGCCGTTGTTGATGGGAATGTGCAGCGCGTGCTCCAGAGAATCGCGGACGGAAACTTGACTGGCGGGCAAATGTGGGAGCGCGCCCAGCAGCTGCTTTCTCCTACACGTCCGGGAGACTTCAATCAGGCCATGATGGAGCTGGGCGCGACCGTTTGCCTGCCAGCGGAGCCGCACTGTCCGGTTTGCCCGGCGTGCATCTGGTGTGCGACTGGGAACGCAGCAAAGCGGAATATGCCGAACGCACAAGTAACGCGGGCAAAATCCACATCTCTCCGGGAGCGACGCGAGATCTGGTGCGCTCTGGACCGGCGCGATGGACATCTGCGAATGGTCCAGCGCCCTCGAACTGCATCGGTGATGGCTGGCATGTGGGAACTGCCGTTGTTGAACAACAGTTCCACCAACGGTTTGAAACTGGCGCATTGGCGCACGTTTCGGCATTCCATCACGAAGACGGATTACACTGTGCATGTGCTCCAGAATCTCAGCGTCAACGGTCGCGCTGCGGGCATCAGAGGGAAATGGATCGCAGTCGACCGGATTCCCCAAATGCCCATTACTGGCCTTGCGCGTAAAATTTTAAAGGCTGGCAAAATCATCTGACAGTCGCCTTGACCGGCATCCTTGGAGGCATTCGGTTGAAATGGCTCCAACACCTACTTGGAGGTCGTAACGATATGGCTGCACTAACGGCGGGCACGAAGGCGCCCGATTTTTCCCTGACCGCAGTGAACGGAAACAAGTTTTCCTTGCCCGAAGCATTGCGGCGTGGACCCGTCTTCGTTGCTTTTTTCAAAATTTCCTGTCCCGTTTGCCAGTACGCTTTTCCCTATTTCGAGCGTCTGTACAAAGCGCATAGGGACTCAAAGATCACAGTTGTCGGGATCTCGCAGGATGACCGCAGCAGCACCTCTGCGTTCCTCAAAGAGTATGGCGTAACCTTTCCTGTGTTGCTCGACGATCCTAATGGCTACGCCGTGTCCAACGCCTATGGGCTGACCAATGTTCCCACTTGGTTTCTGATCGGTCCGGATGCAACCATTGAACTGAGCAGCGTGGGATGGGTGAAGAAAGACGTCGAGGAACTGCATCAGAAGCTGGCTCAGTCCCAGCACAGCGCGCCGCGCCCGCTCTTCCAACCTGCGGAAGATGTTCTCGACTTCCGCGCCGGTTGAGGTTCCAAGAACTGATCCCGCGGTCGCGGGAAAAGCACTTCAAAAAGCGCCCAACGAGAATAGGTTTTGACGCCCTCGGGGCCCGTCTTTTCCTAGCGCGAACTGAGGGCGGGAGCCGCACTGACTTCCGGCAACCCGGCGGCGTGCCAGGCATCGAAGCCGCCTGTTACATTGACCACCTTGCGATGGCCGGCGCGCTCCAGCAGGCTGCAGGCAATCATGCTGCGATAGCCGCTTTTGCA
>Ga0187784_10002211_pt1 | contig 15626 bp, 15 predicted proteins | sample 1015_SJ02_MP15_2_FD_132964 | JGI IMG/M metagenome (GOLD analysis project Ga0187784, IMG submission 132964) | Tropical peat soil microbial communities from peatlands in Department of Meta, Colombia - 1015_SJ02_MP15_20_MG | ecosystem: Environmental > Terrestrial > Soil > Wetlands > Peat | place...
CGCGCTCGTGGGTTCGTCGAAGAGGAGCAGGCTCGGATTGCGAATCAAGGCTTGCGCGACGAAGACCAACTGACGCTGACCGACGCTTAGTTCGGTGATGGGATGCCTGGCCAATGCCGCGACACCCACGTCCTCCATGACCGCATACGCACGTTCGACGTCGGCATCCCGGACGTGCCAAGCGAGTGATCCGAGCTTGCCGAGAAGCACGACGTCGAGCGCGGAGAGTCGGGACCGCACCTGAAGATCCTGCGGAAGGTACGCGACTTGGCCTGAGCGACCTCCGGCCGCGGGGCTCCGGGTGGCGGCCTCGCCAAGGAGGATCTGCCCGCGATACGGGACGAGGCCGTAGATGCAGCGTAACAGCGTGGACTTCCCCGCGCCGTTCGGGCCGATCAGCGCCGTGAGGCATCGGGGAGCCACGTCGAGCGACACGTCGTCTAGCGCCGGGACGCCGTGGAACTCTACGCTGAGGTGCGCGATCGACAGCCTCACCAGTAGCCTCGACGTGTGCGCAGGATGAGGGCAAAGAAGCACGGGACCCCGATCAGCGATGTCACGATCCCGATCGGGAACAAGGCACCGGGGAGCACGAGCTTTGATAGGACAGAGGCGGCGGACAGAAAGAGGGCGCCGCAGATCGCGGACATCGGAAGGAAGTACCGCTGGTCCTCCCCAACGAGCATCCGCGCGACGTGCGGAGCGACGAGCCCGACGAATCCGATCGTACCCACGAAGCTGACGGCCACGGCTGTGAGCAGGGCGATTGCCGTGAAGACGCGGATCCGGAGGGCGGCGACGTTGACGCCCAGACTGCGGGCGCGCTCCTCGCCGAGCCGGAGCGCCGTGAGCCGCCATGCGTCCCTCGCCAGGGCTGGGAGGATCACGGCCAGCGCCACCGTGACCATACCCGCCTTGGCCCAGGTCGCGCGGGTGAGGCTCCCGAACAGCCAGAACACAATGGTCTGCAGGGCTTCCGGGGACGCGAGGTACTCCAGTAGCGATAGCAGCGCTTGCGCGAGGAACAGCAGGGCGATGCCGGTCAACACCATCGTTTCGATGGACGGCTGACGTCGGGAGACGGCCAGAATCACGAGCGCCGCGAGGAGGCTGCAGCAAAATGCGGCGCCGGTCGCCGAATACGCCGGGTCCATCGGCAGCAGTTGTCCGAAGAGAATGGCCGTCGCCGCGCCAAAACCCGCGGACGCGGAGAGACCGAGCGTGTAGGGGTCGGCAATTGGATTGTCCAGAATCGTCTGCACCTCGGCGCCGGCGGAGCCGAGGGCGGCGCCAACGAGGAGCGCCATCGTCGCCATCGGCAAGCGGAGCGTCCAGATGATAACGTGGGTCGTGGCGTCGCTTGCGCCGGCGACCGGCGCGAAGATCGCGGATGCAACTTGACGAATGGTCAGCATCGCGGGCCCGGTGACCATGTCCGCGGTGAACGTTACCACGACCAGGGCCAGCGCCGCCACGATTATGGCCGTGCGCCGCGCTGCCGACGCGCGATAGGCGTCAAGCGGGCCCGCCGCTACCACGGCTCCAGTCGTCACCGGCGCAGTTGGAGCATCCACGTGCCATCGTACTGGACGGGCAGGTAGGAGGCGAAGTAGGTGCGCATCGATGCTTCAGGATCGACATCGGCGAACTGGGTCGGGTACATCGCCTTCGCGATAAACTGCATCCCGGCGAAGTCGAAGAGGGTGCGGGCGATACCGTGATGGATGGCATAGACGCGCCCGGTCTTGACCGCGGTGAGTGTGTTCCACCCGGGGCGCGTCAGGTACGCTTTGAGACGAGCATTCGTCAACTCGGGCGAGACGCCGAATCCCATTGCAACCGATTGAGGCGACCCCGGCCAAGTCGAGCCGGTGATGAAGATGTAGTCGGGATCGGCGGCGATGACGTACTCGGGATTGAGCGGTGCCGCCGACGTAATCTTGCCCGCGGCGATGTTGTTCCCGCCCGCGGTCTCGATCAGCGCGCCCCAGAAGTCGTTGCCGTACGTGTTCCCGTACGTGGCGGGCCCGTCCTGTCCGAGCTCCAGATAGACCTTCGGCCTGGGACGGCGGGCGCGCGCGACCCGGGCCTGCACGTCCGCCACTTTGGAGGCATACAACGCGGCCAGCTGGCGGGCGCGGGCGTCCGCCCCGAGAACCTGCCCGAGCGCAAGCGTGCTCACGACGTGGGTGGGAACTTGGTCTGCATTGTAGTCGATCACGAGGATCGGGATCCCGGCCGCCTCGATCTGCGAAACGTTCTGGCCGATTTCGGTGAACATCCACCGCGGCACGATCATGAGATCCGGTTTCAGTGCCACGGTCTTTTCGACGCTGAACGTGTTGTTCTCGGTGAACCCGATGTCGGGCACCTGTGCGATCTTGGGGATCACGGCCGCGTAGCGCTCCCAGATCGACCGCCGCCAATCGTACCAGACGGTCTTCGTGTAGCCCACGACGCGGTCGAACGCGTGCGGTCCGCCAACGGCCAAGAACTCCTCGTAATTGAACGTGACGATGATTCGTGCCGCGGGCGCCGGCACGGTGACGGTGCGCCCCGCCGCGTCGGTCAAGGAGACGCCGGCGTCCGCGAGCGCGGGACGCCGCAGCTCATTGACGACGAGGCACCCGGCAAGAATGCGGGTGAGCAGTGCGCGTCGATTCATTTGACACCTCCTAACCGCGTATGCCCTCGTTGAGGCGACCGCCCGCGACCTTGGAGACCGGACGGCGGACACATATAGGCTAGGATAGTGGGATGAGGCCAGGTTGTCTGTACTACTTTCGGCACATTTACGCCCGCGGTGGCGCATGATCGCGGCGGAGGCCAACGCGGTCGGGGACCCCGGCGTCCTTCGACGCGTCCGTGCTCCAATCACGTGCGGTGCCAAGCGGGGCGGGCATCGGACCGGGGGCGGACCGCAGGGGGTGAGTCCACGTCGTCACCTGCTCACCGAACACTCGCACCCGCTGGCGCCGAGCGAAGTGCCACCGGGGCCATGTGGTCGAGGCGCGGCAGCGGTCCCGGTGCCGCGCACGCCATTCGCTCGAGAATCGGCAGTTCGAGATCGGCGACGATGCGCTGGCCGGCGCTTGTCAGGTGGACGTGGTCGGGCAGATAGTACCGCAGGCGTTGGGGAGCACCCACGGGCCCGACTCGTGCGTCACCGGCGATGTCCACCAGCGCATTCGCAAACGTGGGCCACGCGCCCCGCACGTCCCCGTTCAGCAAGGCGCGGGCTTGCTCGAAATCGGGTGGGACGTCGTGGTCCTGGCGGGGAAGAGTGGTCAGGACCACGACGAACCATCCCACGCGCCGGCGAGCGGCTCCATAGGCTCGAAGCGCATGGAACGCATCGGCCGCGGCGGCCGCGGGTCCTCCCTTCGGGGAATGGTCATAGAGGTCGTTCGTGCCCGCCCACGCGACGAGCACGTTGACCGACGCATGAGGTCGATAGAATGGATCGACCACTGTCGGCGCACGGGCGGCCATCTGTGCCGCGGTCTGGCCGCGGACGGCGGAGATATGATACGCGAGCGATGGTCCCAGGGCGAGCCGGGCGTCGTCAAACGCCACCATGACGCGCGGCGGTGCCAGGAGATGTGCGGTGAGCGAGTCGCCGTCGTACACGAGCACGCCGGGGGCGCACCGCGTCGGGTTGCCTCCGGCGGTGCCGCCCGTGGCGACGAGTGCGAGGGCGGCGGCCACGGCCACGCCCAAGAGTTGTCTCCCACGCGGCCTTGGCCGGCCGGCGCTCGGCATCCGCGCGAGCGGGAACGGCGCCAGCAAGACTGCGCGGACGCGATGGCGTGGGAACGCCTGGTGCGTCATCGATTGGTTCCTCCCGTCCCCGGGTGGCCGGGCGACGTGCCGAGGGCCTGTTGGCTCGCGAGATAGCGCGCTATGCCGAGGGAAACGCCCTCGGCATAGCGCGCTTGCATGCTCGGATCGCGTAGCCTCTGCTCCCCGTATTTTGTCGGGCCGCGGCCCGCCCGTCGCCAAAAGGCAATCCCGTTCCTGCGTCGGCAAGCGCCGCAGGGGCGACGGGGCAGGCGAATGACTCGGCCGAAAACTCTCCGGAGAGCCACCTATGGCTTGGAACCGGCGAACACACGGTAGCCGAGCGTGTACGTCACGTCGAAGGTGAGCCCGAACGGCAACACGGTGTCGTTCCAAGCAGAGTAATTGAGACAGACCGTCATCGGGAGCAGGTGCAGCTCCCGGAGCGTGCCCGCAAACTGCCTGGTCGTCGTGCCGTCGACCTGGCCAAACGACAGCGGGCTCTGGGCGGGGGCGCCGCCGTTTCTCGAAAGCCAGGTGACTACGTGAAGGACGCCACTCACGTGCATCACCGCGTCCACTTCGTCGAGCAACGCGGCCCGGGGCGGCGGGGGCGTACAGTCGACTCCCAACCGATCCTGCTTCGCCCGCGGGCCGATGCCACTGCTCGTGAAGGTCATGGGGACCGGTCGCGGTACGGTGAGCGGGAGGGGGAGCACGTTTGCGGCCGGTCCGGCGGACGTCGCTTGTTGGACCAGCGCCCGCCCGAAGTTGATGGGTACTGCGAGGTTGAAATTCTGCGCTCCCGCCACCGAGGCGTCCATGATGCCGATCACGCTGCCGTCGAGGGACAAGACCGGGCCCCCGCTGTCGCCGGGGTTTGCGGAGGCGTCCACCTGAATGAACCGGTCCGCCGTGCGTACGGCGCTGACGATCCCTCGGCCGACCGTCACCGATGGCGCCCCTGGCGACGGGAACGGGTAGCCGATGACCACGACCCCTTCGCCCACCGACACCACGTCGGAGTCCCCGAGGGTCAGCGGGCTCACGGCGTCATGGGGCAGGCTCGGCACACGCAAGAGTGCGGCATCATGCTCGGCGTCCATCGCGATGACGTCCGCGCCCAACGCAGGATGTCCCGGAAGGGTTACCGTGATCTGGCTCGCCGTATCGACCACGTGGAGCGCGGTCAACAGCAACCCGCCGGCGTCGACCACGAATGCCGTCCCGGACTCAGTGGGTTGCCCGTTCGCGTCCTGCGCCACCACCAGGGCAACCGACGGCGTGGTGGCACCGACCAGGGGCACGAGATTCGAGGGCTGGGACAGACTTGGGAGGACAGCCAGCAGAAGGCATGCCAGCAGTGCCATCACGGGCACGCCCCGCCGCAGCATCCCCCACGCGATCCCTGCGCCGCTCACCATCGTCATCGTTGGATCGCGGTGGCCGCTCCGCCGATCCGCGGAACGCTTCGGGCCAACTCGTCCGCTCAGTTCGACGTCGGAATGGTCGAAGGCACGTTGAACACCCGGTAGACGAGTGTGTACGTGACGTCAAACGTTCGGTTTGCGCCACCACCGTCGTTATTGTACACGAGATAGTTGAGGCAGACCACGCCAGGCTGCGCCTCCACGGTCAAGGGCCTGATGAGCTGCGGCGGCACCGTGTCATCAATCAGCCCGAACTTGCGCGGATCCTCCGGCGGTAGCCCCTGGTCCCAGGAGAGCCACGCGAGCATGTGCAGCGGCTTCTGCACGTCCAGCTTGACACGGATCTCCGCCAACACGGCGGCGTTGGGTGGCGGCGGGGCGCAGGTGCTTCCTTCCCGTTCCTCATGCGTGCCCGGGCTGATCCCACTCCCGGAGTGACCAAGGGGCACCTCACGGGCGGAGGTCAGCGGCAGCGGCAATGGCGTCAGGACCGTGGCCCGCTCAACGAGCGGTCGCGCGAGATCGATCGGCACCGCAAAGTTGAATGCTTGGGCACCACGCAGCGAGGCATCGACGATGCCGATGACCCGGCCGTCGGCCGTCAAAACTGGTCCACCGCTGTTGCCGGGGTTGACGGCGGCGTCGATCTGCATCATGCCTTCCTGGGAACGAAGCGCACTGACGATTCCCTGGGTCACCGTGACCGTCGGATGTTCGGGGGACGACAGCGGGTAGCCGAAGACCGCGATGGTCTGCCCCAGTTGGACGATGTTCGAGTCCCCAAGAGCGAGCGATGCCACGTTCGGCCCCGCCAGACCGGGGGCGCGGAGGAGCGCAACGTCATGATCGATGTCGATCCCGACGACATCCGCCGCCACGGCTTCGCCGCCCGGCAGCTCCACGGACACCGTGTTGGCCTGCTGGACGACGTGCAGGGCCGTGAGCAGCGTGCCCGGGCCGACCACGAAGGCACTGCCGCCGCTCATGGGTTTCCCGTCCGTGTCTTTCGCGAGCACGAACGCCACCGATGGCGTCACCCGGCCGACGAGATTGACGAGGGGTTGGGCGCTGCTCCAGTCAGGCATGCTACAGGTCACCAGCAAACACACCGTCGCGAGAGCGAGCCACCACCGCATCGTTCCAGCCCTCCCGCACGCCAGCCGTATCCGACCGCGGGCTGCCGGCGCGTACCACTCCACGATCTTGAACGTATGGGTGCGCGTATTGGATCCCGGCTTTCATAATTTGCAGCATATATCCTACAACATATCATCCCGGAGTATCGGTCGCCCTATCATCGAAAAGCGGCAGCCGCGTCGCGGACCCGTGCAGCTTGGCTTGACGCGCGGTCGCAGTGCCGCGCACAGACGGGGAGGGGGGTGGATGCCACTTCACGGACTCGCGCGTGGAGGTATTCGGCGCTCTCGGGAGGCTCCCATCCAGACGGGATGGGATTAGTGCCGTGCGGCTACGAACGTGCCGAGCCGCGGGATGGCGGCCACCACCTGCTGGCTCGCCGGAAACCGGGTCGCAGCCACCACCGTCCATTGGGCGGCATCGACGCGCAATATCTCGGTCGCGTGCACCGGGTACTCAAGGGCGATGGTTACCGGTTTGGCGAGAGTGACCGGCGTACGAGAGCCCTGATAGATGACATCGACGCGATAGGCGTTGCCGTCAATGATGTGATCATGCGGTGGGGGTGGAAGGCGCGCGGGATCGAGCGGGGTAATCGTGATCCGGACCACCGAGTCGCCGGGCCGGAACGCGATCGCACCGGCGGGGAACGTGATGGTCGCCTGATCGTCGTCGGTCGAGACCGCAACTGCCGGCGACCCCTGAGCGCCGAGGCCGAGCACCGCTTCGCCGGCCCCGGCGGGCTGGTTGTTCTTGGCCTGTGCGGGCGGGGGCGTGACCCAGCGGTACGGTGGCAGCGGCACCGTCCCGTCGTACAGGACGCGCGACGGCATCGGCCGCGGCCACACGCCGATGACGATATACAGTACGGCCAGAAGGATGCCCCACGCCAGAGTTCCGAAGAGCCGGGGGTCTCGGACCATCATTCGCACTCAAAGACGAACGTGCCGGCACGGATTGCGAGGCCGTGCGGTTTCGCCCACAAGGTGGGGAAAGCGCGCACGCCCGCCGTCGCCGACGTCCGAGGTCGGCGCGGCGGGGACACCGCGGCGATTCGCCACAGGTGCCACCCGCCGTGCTGCGGCTGCGTCCCGATAGAACCGCAAACGGCAGGTGCGGGCGGCGCGGGGTTTGAACGCGGCGGGGGCGCTCGCCACGTCGCTGCGATTCGCGCCGCGCACCACCTGGACCGTGCCGCCGATCATTTCCCCGCTCGAGGGAGTCTCTGCCCGGCGTCACGTACGCCGGCGCTGGCGCATACTGCGGCGGGATGCTGGCGGTTGACGGCGCAGATCGCCGCGGTGATTTGGTTCGCCGTCCCGAGGATCGCCTGCGCGGCGGGGGTGGTCCCGAGCGAGAGAGATGCCGCGATACCACGCCAATCCTGTCCTTTGAGGACATCGGGTGAGAACGGCGATCCTGCCAGCAGATACTGTCGCCCGATCAGCAGGAAAGGGATATTCCCCGGAGGGTCGTAGCGCGCGAACAGTGCGGTTTCCCTCGGGGTCGGCTGCTGAAGGGGCGGGTACCGACCGGAGGCGTCCCGGATGTTTGTCTGCAGCTCCACTGTCTGGAGGACAACGTACGGGCTCCGGTACGCAGCGTGCACCATTGTGAACGTGGGGGTGTTTGGGTAGACGTCTGTTGCAGACGACGTCGAAAGTTCCAGTCCGCTGAATGTTCCGAAACGATCCAACGCGACGACCAACGGCCACCGGAGCACCGCGCAATACGGGCAGTATTCCGCCCCAATGTACAGCACGACCGGCGTGGTCTTGTCCGATGGCGATCCACCGACGAGCATCGGCGACGGGGTGTCGTCGGCGCCCACGCGGTCGAAGGTCGCCCGGGGGATCGACGCGAGGTCGTTGACGATGTCCGACAGGACAGGCGCGTGCTGGGTCCTCGCGGCCGCGCCTCCAGCCGGGCCCGCCGTCTGCCGCGGATGGACGGCGGCCCACGCGATTAAAAGCGCGAGTGCAAGCCCGAGCGCCGGAAGCAGCCACAGAGCGCCACTTCGTGGGCGCCGCTTCGTGGGTGCCGTTCGCGCGCGTCGGCCGTATCCCGCGCAGCACAAAAGGATTCCGACCAAGCCCAAGACGCCCGCCAAGTGTCGCATCGCGCTCTCCGGAGTAAACTCGCGTTCCCCGCCTCATCAACATAGGATACTGACACCCACGCGGCAACGAAGGTTTTGTCCCGTGCGCTGGTCTCCTCGCTCATGTCCTCCGGTTCGACGTGCCGCACAGAGCCGGCGCGCGGGTTCACGGCGGTCAAGGCGCGAGCCTGACCTGCAGGTGCGTGTCGAGGGTGCCGCCCCCGGCCGGCGTGGCCGTGAACTCGAGATCCCAGGTGCCCGCCGTCAGCTTGGCGTCTGCGACGAAGTGCCCGGCGCTGAAGCGCCGGACCGATAGCGTCCGCGCCGCGCCGCCGGGTGGCGCGACGGTCACGGTGATCAGGCGGGGGATCGAGATCTCGGCTCCCTGGGCGTTCGTGTACGTGGCATGGATCTCATTCAATCCGGGTTTGCCCGGATCGAGGTAGGTGCCGAGCGTCCCGCCGCCGGGCAAATCGATATTGTAGAGGGTGGGCTGCCCGGGGGCTGCGATCGTACGGATCGTCTCGGGCGGAACGCGGGGGGTCACGGTCAACGGAACGGTGACCGAGCGCACCCGCTGGCCGATCAGCGCCGAGATATCCCACGCGCCCTGAAGCGAGAGATTCGCTCCGTCGGCCTGGTACGTCCCGTCCGGGCGGCGCCGAAGGTCCAACGTCGACGGCCCGATGTCGGGCCGGTCGGGCTTGGTGAACGTGAGCGTGACCGCCGCGACGTTCACTGGACGTTGAGTGTCGTAGTCGGTGACGCGCGCGGCGAAATGATTCAGGCCGGCCGTCCCGGGGGCGACCTCCAGACGCAGTCGGACGGATGTGCCGAAATCGTGCCCGATTGCGACCAGCGCCGGCGACGTGGCCGAAGCGGCCGGCGCATAGCGCGGCGGCGCCAGCCCCGTGAGATAGCCCGTGAGTGCCAGGACCGTCGCGCCGAGGACGATCTCGGTTGTGCCGATCCGCATGAGGCTCCGCGGCGTGCGGGGCAGTGCGGGCAGGCTTCGATAACGGTTGAGGGCCCCGAGCACGGCGAGCGCCAGGAGCATCGTGGCCTTGATGTCGACAAGCCGTCCGAACAGGCTCCCGAGCACCCCTTGCCACGAGTCGATCTCATATGCGGCGCGGAAGACGCCGGTCGCCACGACCACCCCCAATGCGATCCCCGCCACGGCGGAGAAGCGTCGAGCCGCGCGCACGGCATCGTCCCCCGCGACGCCGGGGAGCGCCACGAGCAGCGCTGCGAGGCCGCCGATCCAAGCTCCGACCGACGCGAAGTGCAGCCATTGTGCGAGGACGTCCGGCCACCACCACGATCCGGGGCTGGCCGCGGCGTGTCCCGCGAGCACGTGCGCAAGCATCGTTGCAGCGGTAGCGACGCCGACGACGCCGAGGGGGAGGCGCCGGAGGGACGGGGCACGTCTCGACGCCGCCGCAACCGCGCAGCCTGCGAGGGCGATCGGGCCGGCCCGCCACCAGAGCGCTTGGCCGAGCCCGGTGGACAGCAATCGAGCCATGCTGACGCCGGCGTCGGCGGCCTGTGCCCAACCGAGGACGATCACCCCCGCCGCGCACGACATCCAAGAAACCCACAGAAAGCGGATCTGGGCGGGAGGCTCCCGGAACGCCAAGGTCCACACCCACGCGGCGCCCGCGAGCCCGCTGAGCCCCAGATAGAACAGCCAGCGGCTCACGACGTATCCGACCGAGGGGGGCGGAGAGGCGGGTTGGCTCGACGGCGCCTGCGTCGGCGTCTGTCCCACCCCGAAGGCGAACGCGCCGCCGGTGACGTGACCGTCGACTGCGGAAACGGTACGCCAAGAGACGGTGTACACGCCTTCCGGCAAGGGGCCGAGCGGGATCGTCAGCATGTCCGGGTGCCCGGGGACGGCGCGCACGCGGCCGCGCTCGACGGGTTTCCCGCTGCTGTCCAGGACGTGGACGATGGAGAGCGAGACTTCCGGTTGCTCCGTGAACGACATGGTGACGGCATCGGGCGCGCGGGTGACCTCCGCGCCATTCGCGGGGTCGGACTGCCGCAGCAGCGCGTGCGCCGAGACAGTGGCCGTAGCGGCGAGCACTCCCGCCGTCGCGAGGGCGAAGACGGTGAGCCGCCGCATTCTACTTGGCGGGACTCTTACGGGCGGTCATCCCCACGGCGATACCGACGAGGCCGACGACGATGCCGGCGATCCCGAACACCGTCGCCCGCGACGCCGCTGCAGCCGTCGCGGCGCTCGCCGCGTCCGTCCGCGCCGCCACCCGGGTGACGAGCTCCGCGACCTCCGCGATCGACGGATCCTTTGCCGGGAACTCGATCGCCGACGTGTCCACGACCGGGTCGAACGTGGTCTCGGACGACGTGAACGACTGGTCGATCTGCTGGCCGTTGATGGAGCCGACGAAGTGGAACGTGTATGTTCCCGGCCGCGTCGGAATGATGGCCGCCTCGTACTCCCCGGGACGCCTGCCCGACTCCTCGAGTGTGAGCGGTGCCGTCTTCTGGTTGCCGAAGAGTACCTGGACCTTCAGCGTGTCGGAAGCTCCCGTGATGGGCTTCTTCGACGCGTCGGCAAGGAATAGCTGTACCGCATTCTTGAGGCCGCTGTACGTGGGCTCGTCCACCCACCCCACGGTCATGCGCACCGCGCCAACGGTCCGGTGCTCGTGTGCGAGCGCGGGGCTCATCCAGGCTCCCCATTCGAGTGCCACGACCAGCGTCGCGACGAGCGCTCTCATCCATCGACCCCGCTTCATGCGACCCCGCTTCATGGGTAGGCCTCCATTTGGCTGGATTCAATCGGTCGCCGTGCCGGTTGAGAATTCAGAAGGGCGACATGTCTGCGAAGCATGATGCCAGATTCAGGCCGTGCGGCGCAACCACTGGGTGGCGCTTCGATCGTTGATCTCCGGGGCCACCGTCCGCGAGCGCGCCGAACGGTGGGACAGATGCGAATCGGCGTCCATCGCGGTTCCTAGGATAGAGGGAGGGGGAGGAGTTGTCTGTACTACTTTCGGCACATTTACGCTGACGACGGCGCATGCTAGGGTGCCGTTTAAGCAGGGAACAGGTGAGGGTACGGACGGCATTGGGTGCGGCGCGTTTGTGGTAGTGTTGTTGTCATTCCGATCGCCAGCTGAGCGGAGGTCACAGAGTGAAAAGACTTTTCGGGACAGTTGCAGTGTTCGTCGCAGGCATGCTCGTCGCCTTCGTTCTGTCGCCGCGGGCCTGGGCGCACGCGCACATGGTCAAATCGTCTCCCGCGGATCATGCGGTCCTCACTGGGTCCCCGGCAGTGATCCGCGCATGGTTCAGCGAGGAACTGGCCGCCCAGGGAAGTGTGATGCGGCTCTATGACGCCCATCAGAAGCTTCTGGCGCAGGGCGGGCTTGATCCGGCCTTCTCGTCACACGAGGTGTTGAGGCTCATTCCACCTCATTTGGGCCCGGGGTCGTACATGGTGGCCTGGCACTCGGTGTCCTCGGACGACCAGGCGATGACGCAGGGATACTTCCGATTCTCGATCGGGACGGCGATGCAGATGCCGCCCGCGCAGAGCGCCGGCCAGATGGGCAGCATGCAGGGCATGCCGTCGTCCGGCGTCCACGCCGGTTCGTTGCCCATGTTGCACCTCGTCGCCCCGGCGAACCGCGCCCGGCTCCACAATCCGGTTTCGATACTGATCGAGACGCCAGCCGACATCTCGCTCGTGACCATGGGGCCGAAGATGATGTCGGGGCCTGGGGTGCATCTCCATATTGTGGTCGACGGCATCGTGAACATGCCCGCATCGGATCAGTTGGTGGCTTCGGGGGCCCACCGCTACTCGTATGAGCTCTCCCCCCTGAAGCCGGGGGCCCATACCATCGAAGTCTTCTGGGCGGACAACCACACCCACGCCCCCGTGGGAGGCACGCAAGAGGTGACCGTGGTCGTCCTCTAGCCGGGGCGGCATCGCGATGGGAAGATCAACTTGGACGTTGCAGCCCGAGGATCTGGGAGTGGAGGTGCCGAAACATCCCGCCTCAAGGCAAGGTAGCGGGAGACGCGCCTCCGCTGGGAGGCGTGTCTCCCGTGCTGGCGATGACCGTGTTGCACTCCCGGAGCGTCACGTGACCCCGTGCGGTCGCGGCGATTTCTGACGGCCCGAGGAGGATCGCTTATCGTTTGCGCCGGCGTGCTCGCACGTTTCTTGCAGGTCGGCCTTGGTCGACAGGCTGGGTGATACCGCTGAGGGAGGTCGGAGGTCCTTAGGCGATGCACTTGCCCCTGACCCGTGACGTTGAAGGTGCCCGTCGCACCCTTGCGGACCGGCGACCCGCTGCGGACGCGGAGTGGGGGCCGGCAGACCGGGAACGTTTCGGCACGGGCTCCGGGGGGCCGCGCGACTGGCACAGCGTGTTTCGGCTCGCGACGGTCCTGCTCCCGGCGGTCGTCGTGTTCGGGGTGGAGTACCTCCGCCATGAGGTTTTTCATGACCTGGTCCCGGAAATCTATGGCAACCTCATCACCGGCGCAATTGCGCTCGGCACCTCGGCACTGATCCTTATCCCGATCTACCGGCGACTCGAAGCCGCGGACGAGAAGCTCCACGCGACCGAGATCGAGCACGCCGTGTCCGAAGAACGTGAACGGCTGGGGCGCGAACTGCACGATGGGATTTCGCAGGCGCTGTTCTTCCTCGGGGTCAAAGCCGGTGCTCTGGAGCGGGCCCTCGATGCCGCAGAACTGGAGCCGGCCCGGCGAACGGCCGTGGAAATCACGCAAGCGCTCCACGAGACGTCGTCCCGGGTTCGGGACGCGATTTTCGATCTTCGGACCGCTCCCGAACCCGGCGAGTCTATCGGTGTCTGGGCGCGCAGCTACGTTCGAGAGTTCGGCGAAGTGCACAATCTCCGCGGCGAGGTCAACGAGACTGGTACGGGTGTGGCGCTCCCGGCGCCGCAGGCCTTGCGGATCATGGCGATGATCCGCGAGGGGTTGCACAATGTTGCAAAGCACGCTGAGGCGCAGTCGGTCATGGCTCGGTTGACCTGGGGCCGAGGGAGCCTGACGATCGCGGTGGAGGACGACGGGTGTGGTCTGCCGTCCCCCGTACCCGGGCCAGATCGAGGACGGTACGGCTTGGCGACACTCCGGGAGTACGCTCAAGCGAACGGCGGGACGCTGACGGCTTCGACTCGACCCGAGGGTGGCACCGAAGTGGTCCTTCGTCTACCGTATGGTGGCGGGGTGAGCACATGAGCACGCGAACCCTGATCATCGATGACAGCGAGTTGGCGCGCCGCGGCATTGAGACTCTTCTGGCGGCGTCACCGGAGTTCGATCTGATCGGGATGGCCAGCGATGGGCTGGAAGGGCTCGCCGCCGTGCGTGCCCTGACACCGGACCTGGTGCTCATGGATCTCCGGATGCCGCGCCTCGGGGGGCTCGCCGCGATCCGGCTGATCAAGGAAGAGTATCCGGCGACGATCGTGGTCGTGCTGAGCGTGTCCGACGATCCCCAGGACCTGTTCGAAGCGATGCGATCGGGCGCCCAAGGGTACCTCATCAAGAACGTCCACCCCGACCTCTGGCTCGAATATTTGATCGCGCTCATGCGTGGTGACGCACGGATCTCCCGCGGGATCGCGGAGCGCATTCTCCAGGAGTTCATGCGTCAGACGCGCCTGCCCAGCGTGCCGCTGCCAACGTTGACGGCGCGAGAGCGGGAGATCCTGGCCCTGGTTGCGCGCGGCCTGGCCAACAAGGAGATCTCGGCCCGTCTGGACATCACGGAGGGGACGGTCAAGCGTCACCTGGAGAACATCCTGGCCAAGCTTCATCTGCGTAACCGCGTCGAGTTAGCCACCTTCGCGGTGACCCGGGGGCTCGTGCGTCCGGGATCCGCGGAAGCTCACCAGAGATCGTAGCCAATCACAGATCTTGGGGCAGCGCACGGGCTGCCGGCCCCAGCCCGGCTACACGGACGGGCCACGGGCGACCACCCGCTCAGTGTGGCGCCCGGAGCGGGTCTCGGGTATCATATGCCGGGCTCGCATCACGGCGCCGGGTCTGCAGTCTGCCGCGACCCGTCGCATGCGTGTGCGGGGGCCGGTGCGGCCGATGCCTGTGGGCGTGCTCGTGCGACGGGGCCATTCGTGCGGAGGCGCGGGCACGAGCAGGCGGTGGGACTCTTAGGACTGCGCGGCCACGGCTAGGCTGGCCCTCGGGAACCCCAAGGAGGGAAGCGTCATGGCGAAGGAAGGCAGCGCCGGATTTGACGGCGCCGACAGGGACGCGGACCGGATCGACTCTCGACCACGGTGGCAACCGCGACGCGAATGGATCATGGGCACGCTGGCTGCGCTCGCGATCATTGCCGCCGTCGCCCTGCACGGTCTGACCTCCAACAGGACTCCGGCACTCGCGGGCACGGCGCTCACCCCGCCGCGCCCGGCTTATGATTTTCGCCTGCGCGACCAAGACGGGCGGGACCTTTCCCTGTCGGAACTGCGTGGGAAGGCGGTGGTCCTGACGTTTCTCTATGTGCACTGTCCCGACTATTGCCCGGTGATCGCGGACAAGCTGCGCCAAACGGACGAGGAGCTGGGACCCGAGCGGCAACACGTGGCGTTCTTGGCGGTGAGCGTGGATCCCAGAGGGGATACACCGGCGGCGGTGCGCGGGTTTCTACTGACGCACCGCGTTCAAGGGGAGCTTGAGTATCTGACCGGCTCGGCCGTGCAACTCAGGCCGATCTGGGAGCACTACTGGGTCGCCGGCGTTGCCGCCCCGTCCTCGATAGCGGTCACCCACACGACGGTCGTCTACGTCATCGACCCGTCCGGGGCGATGCGGGTGTTCTTTGGATGGCAGTTTGCCCCGCATGAGCTGGCAAACGATCTGCGCATCCTGACCGGGCATATCCGCGACCGCGCAATCCGTGCGCGTACGGCGGGTTCCGAGGAGCGCCAGGAGTAAGACACGTGGGAGGAGGGAGCTGGCGTGCACAACTGGCGAACGGTATGGCGCTTGACACGTCTCGGCCCGTGGCTGCTCGTCGGCGGCATCGGGGAGGGTGTCGCGCTTGGCGTCAGCGGCGGAGCGGCTGCGGACGCGCAGTTGCCTCAGCCGAGGTGACGACGAACATCCTGTTCCCGGCGCCGGAGAGGCGCAGGATGCCGTCCAAC
>Ga0187784_10002212_pt1 | contig 15622 bp, 11 predicted proteins | sample 1015_SJ02_MP15_2_FD_132964 | JGI IMG/M metagenome (GOLD analysis project Ga0187784, IMG submission 132964) | Tropical peat soil microbial communities from peatlands in Department of Meta, Colombia - 1015_SJ02_MP15_20_MG | ecosystem: Environmental > Terrestrial > Soil > Wetlands > Peat | place...
GACGAAGCCAAAGGGAAAATCGTCGACCTCTTGACCGACGAGCACGACATCGTCGTTCGTTATCAAGGGGGCAATAACGCCGGGCACACGGTCGTCTTCGACGGCGAAACGTACAAGCTCTCGCTTTTGCCCGCGGGGATTCTGCATCCCAAGGTCGTCTCGGTAATCGCTACGGGCATCGTGCTGGATCCCAAGGCCTTCCTTCAGGAACTCGACACGATCACCCAGCGCCGAGGACCGATGGCTCCCGGCAGCCTGCTGATTAGCGACCGGGCCCATGTGATCTTTCCCTATCACGTCCTGGAAGAGGCCGTGATGGAGAAGAGCCGCTCCAACGACCCCATCGGCACGACGATGCGCGGGATTGGCACCTGCTACCGCGACAAGGCCGGCCGGACTCATGCCATCCGGGTCGGCGATCTTTGCCGGCCGGAGTTCTTCCAGCGCCGGCTGTTCGATGTGGTCGCGCAGAAGAACAAAATCCTCGGAGCCCTCGATCCCGACTTCAAGCCGCTCGACCCTGCGGCGATTTATCGGGAGTATTCCGCCTACGCTGACCGCCTGCGCCCCTACGTGACCGACACCACGACGTATTTGCATCGAGCGCTGCGCGAGGGGAAACGGATTCTGTTCGAAGGCGCGCAGGGGAGCCTGCTCGACCTCGATCACGGCACGTTCCCCTTCGTCACCAGCTCCAACAGTTCGGGCTGCGGGGTGCACAACGGGAGTGGCGTTTCGGAACGCGCGATCACGAAGATGATCGGCGTCGTCAAAGCCTACAGCTCGCGCGTCGGCGGCGGCCCGTTTGTGTCCGAACTGCACGACGCGACCGGCCAACATATTCGCGAGGTGGGAAACGAGTACGGAACAGTCACGCGGCGTCCGCGACGCTGCGGCTGGTTCGACGGCGTGGCCGCCGGATACGGCGCACGCTTGAGCGGCGTCGACTGCATCGCGATCGCCCTTTTGGACGTTCTGAGCGGCCTCGAAGAGCTGAAAATCTGCGACGCGTATGAAATCGACGGCAAGCGCACCAGCGACTTTCCCAGCCACGCCGACGATCTCGCGCGGGCGATTCCCGTCTATCGCACGCTGCCCGGCTGGATGACCGACATCTCCGGCATTCGCCGCTACGAGGAATTTCCGCCGGCGGCCAAGCGCTACATTGAGACAGTCGCCGAGCTCGTCGGCGCGCCCCTCGAGATCGTCTCGGTCGGCCCAGACCGCGAGCAAACGGTCTTTTGCGGCAACGGCGCCCGCTCTAGCCGACGCTAGTGGTGGAAAGGATCGCTGGCGCCGCAAGTTTTCAGAATGTGCTCAACCCGCCACCGGAGGCGATTATTCTTCAGGTGCGCGCGGAACCCTCTCCAAGGTGGCTGAACCCGAAGCACGGCAAAACCTGCTTCGACCCCGTCGACCGCGCTGTCAATGCTCAGATGAACCTCTGACCCTTTGTCGTGCTCGACGAGCGTCAGGCGTCTCGAATCTTTGACGTAGATCGCGTCGGCCGTAATCGCGATTCCATTGTCACGGAATGCGTCAGGCAGTTTTTGGACCGTTTCTTCTGGGATTTGCAGCAAGTGGATGCCCATTGCGGAGACCCCATTAGGACCGCGTTTCCCGGCCCCAGGCTTTAGCCAGCTCGATCAGGATGTCGACGGCTTTTTGCATCTCTTCCAGACAAGTCCATTCGAGCGGCGAGTGCGGATTGTGCTGACCCGAGGAGAGATTGGGCGTGGGCAGGCCGCGCTCGGTGAGCACCGATCCGTCGGTCCCGCCGCGGATCTGCGAAAGCTCCGGCTCCAGACCGGCGGCCTTGACGGCTTCGATCGCCTTGGCCAGGGCCCGCGGCTCTTTGAACAATCCCTCGCGCATGTTCCGGTATTGCTTGTGGATTTCGATTTCGATCTGCGCCCGCGGGTGTTTGGCCCGCAGCTCATGGGCAATCTTCTCGAGCCGCCGCGCGTAGTCGGCGAGCGTTGCCGTTTCAAAGTCGCGCAGAATGATCCTCGCTGAAGCCGACGCCACGCCGCCGCTGACTTGATACGGATGCAAAAACCCGTCGCGACCGTCGGTCATCTCCGGGCTCAACCGGTCAGTGGGCATCCGGCTGATGAAGTCGCTCAGAATCCGCACGGCGTTGACCATCGCGCCTTTGCCGACGGACGGATGCGTGTTGACGCCGGTGACTTTCACGATCGCCAGATCGGCCGAGAACGTCTCGCTATCGATCCGGCCGCACCCTTCGCTGTCGAGCGTGTACCCGCACACGACGCGAAGCTTGTCGAGATCGACGTGGTCGACGCCGTGACCGATTTCCTCATCGCAGGTGAAGCAAACGCGAATCGGGCCGTGGACGATTTCCGGATGCGCGAGGAGGTGGGCGGCGGCCGTCATGATCACCGCCAATCCCGACTTGTCGTCGGCCCCCAAGAGAGTCGTGCCGTCGGTGGTGATAATCGTGCGGCCGATAAGTTTCGCGAGCTGCGGATTCTCGGACGTGCGGAGCACTCGGCTTGTGTCGCCCGGCAGCACGATGTCTCGCCCGTCGTAATTGGCATGGATCACAGGGCGCACATTCTCGGCGGTGAACTCAGGAGAGGTGTCGACGTGCGCAAACCACGCGATCACCGGCGCGCGACAGCCCGGCGAGGCCGGCACAGTCGCCGTCACGATGCCGAATTCGCTCAGCGCGACGTCCGCCAGGCCGATCTCCCGACACTCGCCGGCCAGCATGCGGCACAAATCAAGCTGCTTGGCCGAACTGGGATAGCCAGTGGCCGCTTCGATGGCCTGAGTATCGATGCGCGCGTAGCGGATAAAGCGTTCGAGCAGGGCGTTCATTAATCGAACATTCACAGAGTTTAACAGAGTTTAATTGTTCGGGACGCAAAGGGATTTCATGCGGCAACCCAGTTGAGACCTCGCTATCATATCGCAGTCCCAGGCATGTCGCAGGCTGAGGCGAAGAGGGGTCGGGCCCTTCGCCGCGCAGACCACACCCGCATTCTGCCCGCGCGTTCGGAATGAGGAGCTTCCATGCAGCATGTGGCGGTTTCCAACGGGATGCTCAATGTCTTCGCGCAAGGCAAGGGAACGCCCCTCCTTTTCGTGCACGGCTTTCCCCTGAACCACGGCATGTGGCATCTCCAGGTGGATGCCTTCACCAAGAAAACCCGAGTGATCGTTCCCGATCTGCGCGGTTTCGGCGAGAGCACGGTGACGGTCGGCACCGTCGGCATGGAAGAAATGTCCGACGACCTGCACGGAGTTCTGCACGGAGTTTGGGTCGACAAGCCGGTCGTGTTTTGCGGCCTGTCGATGGGCGGCTACGTGGCCTGGCAGTTCTTTCGGAAATACCGTTCACAGCTGCGGGCCCTCATCCTGTGCGACACGCGCGCGACGGCCGACACGCCCGAAGCGGCGGCCGGCCGACAGAAGCTGGCCGAAACGGTGATGGCCGAAGGAGGCCAGGCGGCCTACGATGCCGTGCTGCCGAAACTCCTTTCGCCGAAAACAACGGAACGCTGGCCTGAACTCGTTGCCAACGTGAAGTCGATGGTTCTTCGCAACAAGCCGGCCGGGATTGCGGCGGCGCTGCGCGGAATGGCGGCACGCCCCGATTGCACCGACATCTTGCCGCAAATCGACGTGCCGACGCTGGTCATCTGCGGACAGGACGATCAGATCACGCCGCCGGCCGAGATGCAGAACATGGCCGAGGCGATCCCGGGAGCCCAGTTCGTGCAAATTCCGAACGCGGGGCATCTCGCGCCTCTGGAGAATCCCGACGCCGTCAACGGCGCAATCAATCGCTTCCTGATTTCGCTCGACGGCCGTCCGGCATAAGATGCGGGTCGGAGGGCACCATGGGTAAGCAACACTCCCCCGGCTTCCTCAAGATCGTCACCGAAGCCAAAAAGCGCGTCAAAGAATGCACGGTCGCCGATGTCAGGCATCGGATGGATCGCAAAGAGCCGTTTACTCTGATCGACGTGCGTGAAGACAGCGAGTGGGCCGCGGGCCATCTGCCTGGTGCGATTCACCTGGGCAAAGGGGTCATCGAGCGCGACATCGAGAAGACAATCCCCGACACGTCGACGCCGCTGGTCCTCTATTGCGGCGGCGGATTTCGCTCCGCGCTGGCGGCGAAAAATCTGCAGGACATGGGCTACACAAACGTGATCTCGATGGACGGCGGCTTCAGCGGCTGGAAAGCCGCCGGCCTGCCAATCGTGCTCGGCTGACGCGGTCCGCCTTCGTAGGGTGTGCCCAGTCCGCCAAAGCGGAAGCCGGCACATCATCTGCGTTTGCTCGACGCCGGTTTTTCGTTGCAACAGCGGTGTGCCTGCGGCCCGAAGCGGGCCTGGTCTCACCCTACGGTGAAGTCACTTTTCGCACGCATTATTTCGCCGCAATCAGGTCGAGCGCGTCGACGCCGAACGAGAATCCTTTCGACGTCGAGTTCTTGCCGACGCTCGTGATTCGCAGGGAGTGAGATCCCGCGGCAAGCTCGTGCGTGCCGAGCTCCAGCGAACCGGCAGGGGAGACGCGCCCGCAATAGAGGTCAAACGCGCCCGGCACGTTTCTCCCGTCGACGGCGACAGCCACCGTGCCGAAATCGGGCGCGGCTGTGGCGAGAAGCCGCACGCGATAGCGGCCCGGCTTGCGGACGTCGAAAGCCAACTGCACAAATCCATCTTTGCGGGCATTGCAAAACAACTGCTCGCCGTGACTCCAAAGCCTGGCTCCGAAGTCGTTCATGCGCTGCGGCGACGCCTGGCAACCGGATGCCGCCAGCACGCGCATCGACTCGGCCTCGAAACGAACGGCCGGAACCTCGGACTTCGGCGGGCCCAGGTGCAGCCAAAGCGCGTCGTTAGCGTAAGCCTTCGCGTAGGCGTAGGAAATCAATCCGTAACCTTGCTGCCCCCAATTCGGGCCGGCACTGTTGCGGAACACGAATGCACCGCCGCCGGGTTTTCCGGGATCGTCTTCATAGCCGACGAACATAATGCTGTGCCCGTCGAAGACCTGGTTGGGCGCGGGCACTTTAAGCAGCGCGGAGCCTTTCAGCTCTTTCGGCCACCGCAGGCCGCAGGCGACCGGGTGCCCCTGCGCGAGTGCGTGCTTGATCTCGAGCAACTGGTGATCGGTGAGACGTCGGTCGACCGACCAGCGCTTGATCCACGCGACCTGCCAGCGCTCGGCCAGTTCGCGTGCCTCCGCCACCGCTTGCGGGGACGGACGCTGTTGCGGCCGCGGCTTCTTTCCGTAGGGCATCAGCTCCTCGGAGCAGATTCCAAAGGCGTTCAGCCCCGCGACAGCTTTCCAGAACATCGCCTGATCGCCCGGCTCTCCCGACGCCTTGTCGCTGGCCCAGATCAAGAATTCTTCCGAGAGCCGCTCGGGCGACTTCGACAAATGTCGAGCCCGCTCGTACTCGACCACGCCGGTGATCGCAAACAGAGAACAGTCGTCGCGGTTTCCCTGCTGCCGAGCCGTGAGCCCGAAGTCCTGCAATTGGGGCTTGAGGTCGACCTTGGAGGGGAGGTCGGCCCGGACGACCGGTCCACTCGATGCCAGCAGCATCAGCATAGTCAGCGCCATGCGAGCTGGTCCTTGCCGCAACGGGCTCAGATGTCGGCGAACCGAGAACCTGACCATCACCGAATGCTCCAAGGGGACGCCGTCCGCAACGCCTGATATCATAAGCCCAACACAATGAGCGATTGGAAAAAAATCACGCTGGCCGATCTGGAAATGCTGTCCGTCGGACATCGGCAGAGGATTCCCGAGGATTACCTCGACGCGAACAACCACATGAACGTCATGTGGTATACGCACTTGTTCTCATGCGCGCTCATGGAGATTTGGAATCGGGTCGGCCTCACGAGCGAGTATTTCGAACAGAATCACGCGACCACGTTCGCGCTCGAGGGGCACGTCCGCTATTTCTACGAAGTGCGGGTCGGGCAGCAGGTGACCGTTCGCACGCGGGTCGTCGGTCGGTCTGACAAACGGTTCCACATCCTGCACTTCATGTCGAACGATGATGCGGGGAAGCTGGCCGCCACGATGGAGGCGATCGGCACGCACGTCGATTTTAAGTTGCGGAAGTCGTCGCCATTCCCGCCGCATATCACGGCGGCGTTCGACCGGCTGCTGGCGGAGCATTCAAAGCTGCCCTGGCCGGCGCCGCTGTGCGGCGCGATGCACGTGTGAACTCATGGTCACGCCCACAAGCTCGCCAAAACTGATTCTCGCGCTGCTGATGCTGGCTTTCGGATCCATTTCAGCGCTCGCGAAGCGCGAGGCCCCCAAAGACGTCCCGCCTGTTATCGTTGGCGGCGTCAGGTATACGGCGCCACATTGGACCCGTGGCAAAGCAAGGCAACAGCAGGGCGGGTACCTCGAGGCCCGAGACGTCGCAACGGGCCGCCAGCTTTGGGATCTTAGAATCTACGAAATTAAGTACGACCAAGACTTAGAGCGGGATGTTCAAGACATCTTCATCACGTCGCTCAAAGTGGTGGGCGGGAAATTGCAGGTCGTCAACGAGAAGGGGGACAAGTTCGTCGTTGACTTGTCTCGACGAAAGGTCATCGAGGGACGGCGCCGCGTTTACGAGTGTCGGCCATGAAACGGGCGATCGCAGGGAGCAAGCACCGGGCACGCTGGGGCGGCTGCGGCTCGCGAAACGCAAGTAGCGAGTGTAGACCTCGGCCTTGACGGTTTGCCGAAAGTGCAGGGTATAATTGAGCGTTCCGGCCGAGCGTCGACAGCACGCTCGACGCAGACTAAGCAGCGTCGAGTTCATCCTCGACGCAGAGTAAAGACTAACCAGCGTCGACGCCGCGTTCGACGCGACGTAGCCCGACCGCACGGAGGGGGCCGGCCAAAAGGCACCTCTTCCCGCGGCTTATCCCCTTTCCCTCTCGGAGCGCCCAACGGAAATGACCGACTCGGACCGTAACGCGGCGATCGATGAGTCGATCGACAAGCTGAACAACGCCTACAACGCGATTCGCGACCAGATGGGAAAGGTGATCGTCGGCCAGACCGAGGTCATCGACCAGCTGTTGATCGCCCTCTTTAGCCGCGGCCACTGCTTGCTCGAGGGGGTTCCCGGCCTGGCCAAGACGCTGATGATCAGCACACTGGCCCGCTGCTTGTCGATGACGTTCAGCCGTATCCAGTTCACTCCCGACCTGATGCCGGCCGACATCACCGGGACCGACGTGCTGCAAGAGAACCGGACGACCGGCAGTCGCGAATTCCGGTTCATCCCCGGGCCGCTGTTTCACAACTTCGTTCTTGCTGACGAGATCAACCGCACGCCTCCTAAAACGCAGGCCGCCCTGTTGGAGGCGATGCAGGAACGCCAGGTGACGGTCGGCCAGACGCGGCACATTCTGGCGGATCCCTTTTTCGTGCTGGCCACGCAAAACCCGATCGAGCAGGAAGGGACCTACGCCCTGCCCGAGGCCCAGCAGGACCGGTTCATGTTCAAGGTCTTCGTCCGCTATCCAAGTTTTGCGGAGGAGCGACAAATCGCGAAGCAGACGACGGGATTGGAAACGGATGAAGTCCGCACGGTTTTGAATACGACCGAGGTGCTCAACCTGCAACGCATCGTGCGGCAAGTCCCGGTGACCGATCACGTGGTGAATTACGCGCTGGCGCTCGTGCGGCAGACCCGCGTGGGCGAGTCGGGGACTCCCGACTTTGTCCAGAAATGGCTGGAGTGGGGGGCCGGACCTCGGGCCGTCCAGTGCTTGCTCCTCGGAGGAAAGGCCCGGGCGCTCTTGAACGGGCGGACGTTCGTGTCGACGGACGATGTGGCGTCGCTCGCGTCGCCAGTGCTGCGGCACCGCGTGGTGACCAATTATGCGGCCCAGAGCGAAAAGATCACGCCGGACCGCGTGATCGAGCAGTTGGTCGAGTCGACCCCGGCCAAAGAAGGCGATCTGACGAGTGACCCGCGACTCCGCAAAATTTTTGCAGCCTGAGCACATCTCGAGAATCTCGCGGCTGGAGGTACGCGCCCGGGAGATCGTCGAGGGATTTTTGTCGGGCTTGCATCGCAGCCCGTATTACGGCCAATCGGTCGAGTTCGTCCAACACCGCGAATACGTGCCGGGGGACGACTACCGCCGCATCGACTGGAAGGTCTGGTCAAAGACCGACCGGTACTACATCAAGCAATACGAAGAGGACACGAACCTTCGGACTCTGCTGCTGGTCGACGTCAGCGAGTCGATGAGTTACGGCAGCGGCCCGATGACGAAGTACGATTACGCCTGCACCGTGGCAGCAGCTCTCTCCTACCTGCTGCTGCGGCAGGCGGATTCGGTCGCGCTGACGACGTTCGACAGCGAGATCCGTTCGCGGGTTCCGCCGCGCAGCCGTCCCAGCCATCTGCATTCGATCATCGAGGCGCTGCACGCGCAGCAGGCGGCCAGCAAAACGGGACTCGATCGCCTGCTGGCCCAAATCGCGCAAGAACAGGCCCTGCGAGGAATGATCGTGCTGATTTCGGATCTCTTCACCGATCCGCAGGAGCTCGACAAGGGCTTAAGCCTGTTGCGGCACCGCGGTCACGACGTGATGGTTTTTCACATCCTCGACGACGAGGAATTGGACTTCGGCTTTTCGGGGACCACGAAATTCGAGGGGCTCGAGGAGGCAGGCGACGTTGTCTGCGATCCGCGCGCCCTGCGGGAGGGTTATCTGTCCGCTCTCAATCAATTCCTGGAAACGATTCGCCGCAACTGTGCCCGGCGGCTGATCGATTACCAGACGATCCGCACGAGCGAGCACCTGGATGCCGCGTTGGCCCATTACCTGAACCATCGGATCGGAATGCAAGGTTCCGCGCTGCGCTAAGAGCCGCGCCCCGGCGCCGATTGGGGCAGCCGCGTCCGCCACGCGCTGGCTAAACGATTTCGCCCTTCGAGGATCTCTCGCGACAGGAATTCACCGGAACATCATGAGCGACTGGATCGCCACGCACTTCCTGCATGCCTCGTACGTGCTCCCCGTCGGAGCGGCGCTCTTGGCGGTGCCGGTGATTATTCACCTGATCAACCGGCTGCGGTTTCGCCGCGTCCGCTTCGCCGCGATGGAATTCCTGCTGCAGAGCCAGCAGCGCAACCGGCGGCGACTCTTGATCGAACAGCTGATGTTGCTGCTATTGCGGATGGCGATCGTGGCGGCCATTCTGCTGTTGATTTCGCGGCTCGTCCTCGACCCGAGCGCGCTGTGGGCATTCCGTGGCGGCAAGTCGCATCACGTCGTGCTGCTCGACGACAGCGGCTCGATGCGCGACCGCTGGGGCGAAACGTCGGCGTTCAAGGAGGGGCTGGCCATCGTGAGGCGCCTGGTTGCGGAAGGCGCCCGCCGCCCGGGAACGCAGCAATGCACGTTGCTTCTCCTCTCTCATCCCGATCGGCCCCTGTTCCTCAAGCACGACGTGAACGATGCGTTCGCCGTGGAACTCGAGAACGTCTTCGAGCGCCTGGAGTGCAGCCATCAGGCGCTCGACCTGGTGGCGGGAATCGACGCGGCAAGCAAGCTGCTCGCGCAGGACCCGGGGGCGATCCGGCACTTGCATGTGATTTCCGACTTTCGCGCGTACGATTGGCGAGAGCGGCCCGCGCTGCGGACCGCCTTCAGCGCCGTCGCGAAGACCGGCACCTCGATCGATTTTGCGCGGACCGTCAACGAGTCGCACGACAACCTGGCGATTGCCGAATTGGGTGGCGAGGTTCGCACGGCCGCGGCGGGCGTGCCCGTGCGATTAAGGGCCGCGGTGCGGAATTTCGGCACGAAGGTCGCTAACCACGTGCGTCTGGGCGTGATGGCGGACGGCAACCTGCTGCCGCTTGGCGTCGAGATCGAAAAACTCGAACCGGGGACCGAGCAGACGCGGGACATCGACGTCAGCTTCAAGAAGGCGGGGAAACACACGGTCGAAGTTCAGCTGCCGGAGGATTCACTGGCCTCCGATAACCATCGCTACGCGGCCCTCGACATCAGCGTCGCGAACCCCGTGCTGATCGTCGACGGCGATCCGGAGAGCGATGACGGCTCTTACGTGCTCAACGCGCTGGCCGCCGATCCGTCGATCACCGGATTCTCGCCGCGGATCGAATCGCCCGATTTTCTGACCCGCGAGTCGCTCGATGCGTTTCGCTGTATCTACCTGCTCAACATTCACGAGCTGCGGGCCGACGCGATCGAAAGGTTGGCCGAGTACGTCCGCAAGGGGGGCGGAATCGCCTGGTTCCTCGGAAACGTCGTCAATACGGGCTTTTATAACGAGGAGCTTTTCACCAAGGCGGGGGGGCTGTTTCCCGTGCCATTGGCTCGCATCCCCAAAGCCGTCGTCCGCCCCGAAGTCGAGTCGAATGCTCCCGACCTCTCGTTTGCCAACCGGCCGCCGTTCGAGCATTTTTTCGGTCAGGAGAATCCGTTCGTCCATGGCGTGAAAATCAGCGAGTGGATCCCCGTCGGCGACAAATGGGTCCGCGACGACAACCAGCGCAAGGACGAGGTCTCGACCATCGCGTACCTCGCGTCAAAGGAGCCGATCGCGTTCGACCGGCAATACGGCAAGGGGCGGATCCTCGCTTTTCTGACGACGGCCGGACCGAAATGGAACGATTGGGGCAGGAACCCGAGCGTGGTCATTTTCCATCTCGAGTTGGCCAAGTACATCGCCCGCGAGAACCAGACGCTCGACCATCGGATCGTAGGCGAGCCGATCGAGATCTCGTTCGACCCTGCCGAGTTCCTGGAGACTGTGGAGATCACCGCGCCCGACGCCCATGGCCAGCGGGTGATCCGTGTCAAAGCGACGCGCCCCACGGAAACAACACCCGCGGCTCCGACCGCGGCCGCCCACGCCAGCCTCGCGCCAGAACCGCCGGAGAGCGGCAAGCCGGCAGCTGTCGCGCCGGCAACCAAAGCCCCTGCTACGCCTGCTCCACCGGCCGGAACAAAGGCGTCACGAGGAGCGTCCAATAAGTCAGCTGTCCGCATCTCCGCGACGTACACCGAGACCGATCGTCCCGGTATGTATATGGTGCGACTCTTCAAAGACCAGTCGGCTGCTCCGCAGGAGCGCTGGATCTCCTACAACGTGCCTTTGCAGGAGAGCGACCTCAGAATCGCGACGACGCCGGAGATCCTGGCGCGCCTGTCGAACGACGTTCACGTGCAGATTCACGACCCGGGCGCCTTCCAGTGGATTGAAGGGCACAGCGCGTCGCAGGAAGCTCGGACGCCGCTCTTGATGTTGCTCGCGGTGCTGCTGGTCGTCGAACAACTCTTTGCCCTGCGGCTGAGCTATCATCCGGCCGTGGCGAAGGGAGGTCCGACGAAATGAGCGCGGGCCTTTTTGCATCGGCGCTGATGCTGGCGGCTTCGGACGAAGCACTGCGTACGATCGAATTCGACTGGCCGGGGACCGTCTTGCAATGGGTCGCCGGCATCGGGATCGTTCTGGCACTTTGCTCGCTGGCCATTTCGGTTTATCGCCGCGATGCGCGCGAATCGGGGCCGGCCTGGCGGTATCTGCTGACCGGCTTGCGACTGGCGGTGATTGCGTCGCTCCTGGTGATCGCCGTCAATCCACAGGAGCGCACGCGCCAGATCGCCTATCGGCCGTCGCGCGTGGCCGTACTCATCGACACGTCGCTTTCGATGCGTTTTCCCGAATCGACGGCCCGGCCGAGCGAAGCCGCGCGAACCCGCGCCGACGCGGTGCGGGACTTGATGCTGCACTCGCCACTCATTTCCGAACTGCGAAAGCAACACAACGTCCGCGTCTATACGTTCGATTCTGGGCTCACGGGGCCGCATGTCGTGTACCCCTCGCATGCCGAGCGAACCGAGACCGTGGCTACCGCAGCGACCGCTGCGGAAGGCGCCGCGAACGACGAAGCACCGAGCGAGAAGGAGAAAACCGCGACCAACCGCCCCGAAGGAGGCAGTGCCGGGGGATCCGCTTCGGCGGCGGGCGCCAAGGCGGCCGTCGACTGGAATGAAATCGTCCGGCCGCGCGGACTGGAGACGCGACTGGGCGAAGCGGTCAACGAAGCAGTCCGCCAGTTGGGCGGACGAACCCTCTCGGGAATTGTCGTGATCTCCGACGGCAACTCGAACGCGGGGATCGAACCGTCGACCGCGCAAGAAATCGCGAAGCGAGCCGACGCCCGGCTATTTACCGTCGGCGTGGGAAGCACCGAGCAACCCGTCAATCTGCAGGTCGTCAGCATCCAGGCGCCTTCCGACGTTCATCTGAACGATCCGTACGACTTCGCCGCGTTCATTCAAGGATTTGGACTCAAAGGACGCACGGCGACTGTCGAGTTGTTGGTGCGGCCCGAAGGAGACGAAAAAGCCCCACCCAAGGTCATCGAAACCCGCGAGATTACGATTCGCGAAGACGGCTCACCGGTCGAAGTGCGCTTTCGGCAGACGCCGACAGTTGCCGGAAGCTTCGAGTTCTTTGTCCGCGCCAAGCCTCCCGCCGGCGTCCGCGAGTTGAGCGAGGAGGACAATGAACTCCGCAAGACGGTCAATGTCATTGACCGCAAGCTGCATGTCTTGCTGATCGCCGGCGGCCCGATGCGGGATTATCGCTTCTTGCACACCATGCTCAACCGCCATTCGTCGATCGACGTCGACGTTTGGCTGCAGACGGTTTCCGCGGTGACGGCCGGCCAGGTGAGTCAGGACGCCAAGAGAATCCTCGTCGATTTCCCGCGCACCCCTTCGGAACTGTTCGATTACGACGTCGTCGTGGCGTTCGACCCCGACTGGTCGCGGATCCCTCCGGAGGGACGCAACCTCTTGGTGAACTGGGTCAGCGAGCACAGCGGCGGTTTGGTCCTGGTCGCCGGCGACATCTTTACTCCGCAACTGGCACAAGCCGGCAACGAATTCGACAAAGTCAAGGAGCTGTATCCCGTCTTTCTGAGCGCGGCGATTCAGGATCTGTCACTCGACGCCAAGGCCGATCAACCCTGGCCGGTCGCGCTCACCGAGGCGGGCAAGCAGGCCGGTTTCCTGCAACTCGTCGAGAACTCGTTCGACCTGGCGGCCACGTGGAAGCAGTTCCCCGGCGTCTACCGCTGCTATCCGACGGGAGGGGCCAAGGCGGGGGCAACCGTTTATGCCAATTTCGCAGACGTCCGCGCGCAAAACGAGCACGGTCAGCCTATTTTGTTTGCGGCCCAGTTCTACGGTTCGGGACGTACGTTTTATATCGGGAGTCCCGAACTTTGGCGGTTGCGAGCCGTGGACGAGGAATACTTTGACCGATTTTGGACCAAGGTGATCCGGGAGGTCGGTCAGGGAAGGCTCCGCCGCGGGACGGCTCGGGGATTATTGCTCCTTGAGCGCAACCAGTACGCTTTGGGCCAGACGATTCGCGTGCGGGCCAATCTCCTGGACCCCCAGTTGCAGCCCTTGGATGTTCCCACCGTCGAGCTGAACGTGTTCGATCCGCACGGTTTGCCATTGAGTGTGCCGCGAGTCCTCAATCGCGACCGCGATCGGCCGGGGCAATACTGGGCCGATTTTCGCGCCTCGCTGCCGGGGACCTATCGGATTCTGGTCCGGCCGCAGCTCGACGACGAGAAACAGAACCTGTCGGCGAAAATTGACGTCGTGCTTCCCAACCTGGAATTCGATAATCCCCGGCAGAACGCCAAGCTGTTGGCAGACTTGGCTCGCGAAACCGGTGGCAAATATCTAACTTTGGAAAATGCGGCGGCTGAGCTGCCGGCCCTGCTCCCCGATCGGGGCGAACGCTTTGCCGTCGACGAGCAGCTGCGAGCTTTGTGGGACCGTCAATGGGTCCTGTATTTGCTGGTTGGCCTGTTGGGCGTGGAATGGTTGACGCGTAAGCTCTTGCGCTTGGCTTGATGGGCATGTCCGAAACCGCATTGTCGAACGCTGCCGAACGTCCCGAGCCGGCCGTGGGTGCTGCGCGCCCCCTGCGGCCGGCGATTACGGATCTTTTGAGGCAGCTCAAGCGGCGGATCCGCAGTTACGTGTTGATGGAGGGGACGGCCCTCGTTCTGATCGTTTTGCTCTCGGCTTTCTGGCTGACCCTCGGCATCGACTGGGCCTATTTTCACCTCACCGGTCTCGAGCTGCCGGTCTGGTTCCGGGAGAGCGTGGGACTGGCGGCCCTTCTGTTTGCAGCGTTGGGCGCATTGTTTTGGATCGGCCTGCGCCTCGTCCGCCGGTTTCGCGCGCGGGCTCTCGCGCTCGTCTTGGAACGGCGATTCCCCGAAATCGGGTCGCGGTTGATTACGGCCGTCGAGGCAGCCGAGGCGCGCGGCTTTCAAGATTCTCGTCACCGCGATTCGCAACTGACGGCGGCCATGCTCGAGCGAACCGTCGACGAAGCGGTCCGCCTGTCCGCGTCGCTTCCGATCGAATCGGTCTTCGATCGCGCTCCCTTGCGCAGAGCGCTGACGGCTGCGAGCGTGTTGTTGATTAGCATCGGCGTGCTGGCTGTGATCGAGCCTCGGGCCATGGCCCGCTGGGGCCGTGCTTTCGTCGCCCGCGACACAACCTACTGGTCGCGTGAAACGCGCCTCGTGGTGAAGGCGATTGTGCAACCGGGCGAACGGCTGCGCGAATTCCGAAACGGCCAGCTGAAGCATCCTCGCGGCGTCGATCTGACTTTGCTGGTCGAAGCGACCGAAGGCACGTCGGTTCCGGCCGACGTCGAGTTGCGCTACGCGCTCGACGCGGGACGCGGCGCCGGTCGCGTCGACATGGTGAAAAGCCACGACAACCAGTTCCGCCATACCTTCTCGGGACTTTTGGACAGCTTGTCGTTGTGGGTTTCCGGCGGCGATTACGTCTCACGCACCCCATTGCGAGTCGAAGTCGTCGAACCTCCGCGGTTCGACCGCGTGGCCCTCGACTGCGACTATCCCGACTACACGGGGCTCGACCGCGACGCCGACGGGAAAGCGGGGCGTAAGACGATCGAGGTCGAGGGATCGCAAGTCGCTCTGCCGATGGAAACGTCGTTCGTGTTTCACGCGCGAGCGAACAAGCCGCTCGTCGGGTTGCGCATCGAAACCGACGCGATGCGGATCAGCCTGACGCGCCAGGGAGGCCGAATCGCCCGCAAGAATGTCGCGGGAGAACTGGGCCCGGAGCAATTGTTTCTCGCACCGCCCGAGCAGGCATTTCTGTCCGCGGACGGCCTCAATGCCGCCTTGCCTTTTCTCCTGACGATGCACGCCGAACCCAAGAAGGCCGACGCGCCTGGGCATCCGTCAGCCGGTACGAAAACTCCGGACGTCAAACCGCAGCCCGATACCGGCTCGATCACTCTGCCGGTCGCGATCCCGGCCGACACGCGGCTGCGGATGGAACTGGAAGACACGGACGAAATCCTGAGCGTTGAGCCGATCCGCATCGTAATCAACGGCATCGTCGACAACCCGCCCACCGTTACAACCGAGCTTCGCGGCATCGGCAACTCGATCACGCGGAAGGCGACGATCCCCGTCAGCGGCACGATCACGGACGACTACGGCGTAGCCAAAGCGCAGTTCGAGTTCCGCATCGGCAAGGACCAGAC
>Ga0187784_10002213_pt1 | contig 15620 bp, 13 predicted proteins | sample 1015_SJ02_MP15_2_FD_132964 | JGI IMG/M metagenome (GOLD analysis project Ga0187784, IMG submission 132964) | Tropical peat soil microbial communities from peatlands in Department of Meta, Colombia - 1015_SJ02_MP15_20_MG | ecosystem: Environmental > Terrestrial > Soil > Wetlands > Peat | place...
CTCTGGGTGTGCCTTACCTGTATGTCGCGGTTCCAATCTCCGGGGGAGCGGTGCGGCTCGCGTATCCGTTGCCAGAAATCGAAATTGCGGACCGTCCCCTGGCAAGGGCCCTGTTCTGGGGATAGGTGACTGCGTTTCTGCTGGCGTTGCTGATTGCCGCTCTCACTTCGCAATACCTGGGCTGGAGACTCAGACGAATCGTGAGTTTTGCCGAGCGCGTCGCCGGCGGGGACCTCACGGCCAGAATTGCGTCGCAGTCGACCGATGAGATTGGCCAGGTCGCGGCCGCCCTGGACAAGACGGCGCGCCGGGTGGAAGAGAGCTTCGAGCGTTTGCAAACCAGCCAGCATGAACTGGAAACGCTGCTGAACAGCATGCAGGATGCGGTGATCGCGGTGGGTCCGGATGATCGTGTGCAATGGGCCAACCGGGGAATGACTCGCCTGCTTCGCCGTCCGCCGCAGCTGAATGCTCCGGTAATCGACAGTGTGCGCGACCCCGACTTTCTTACTGCGATCCAAGGGGCGGCGCGCGACCACGTGGTCACCTCGGCGCGCTCGAATACGATTGCTCCGGGCCGCACGTTCGATGTAACGGCGGCTCCCATGCCGGGAGGCGGCGCCGTAGCGGTGCTGCGCGATCTGACTGAAACCGAGCGCATGGAAAAAACCCGGCGCGACTTCATCGCCAATGTGTCGCATGAGTTGCGGACTCCCCTCACCTCGATTCAGGGCTACACGGAAACGCTTCTCGACGGTGCGCCGGCGGACGACCATGTGCGGGATTTTCTCGAAATTATTCGAAAAAACGCCGCCCGCATGTCCCGCCTTACCGAGGACCTGCTCACGCTGGCGCGTGTCGAATCGGGCGAGCAGAGGTTCGATATCAAGGAAGCGAGCTCGGACGAGTTGCTCCAGGACGCTCTCGAAAGCTTCTACGAAGTGGCGCGCTCTTACGGAGTGGAATTGACCGTCGAAAACACTGCGCCCGATGCGCACGTGAACGCCGACCGAGAGGCGATCCACCAGATTTTCTCCAACCTGATCGAAAACGCGCTGAAGTACGCCGCCACCGGCAAGAGAATCATTCTGGGAGCGAGGCCGGTGGAGGCTTCGTCCGGCACGGCGAGCAGCCCTTCGAATCCGGCTGTGACAAATGCCGCGGTTTCAGGTTCGGCGGCCAAGTCGGGCGTGCCGGCGCTGCCCAACGCTGTCGAATTCTATGTTCGGGATTTCGGGCCAGGCATCTCCTCCGAACATGTGCCCCGCCTGTTCGAGCGTTTTTACCGGGTCGATAAAGCGCGTTCGCGCGAATCGGGAGGGACGGGACTTGGCCTGGCGATCGCCAAACACATCATTTTTGCCCACGGGGGAACGATTCGCGCTGAAAGCGAGTTAAACCATGGCTCGACGTTTGTGTTTACATTACCTTCCTCGCAATCCTAAGCGCGGCCTGGGTGGGCAGAGGCTCGAAATTCACGGTGTTTTAACCTTTCCCTCGAAGCCGGGACATTATGATTTTTTGAGGCGTCCCGGAGATTCGGGATGAGCCCCAGATTCCGGCCCGGCATCTAAACTTAAAGATAGCGAGTTGGAATGGATTGTCACCCATGAGCACGGCCAGCATCAAAACGCCTTCGCCCGACTCGATTCCCCACGACCTGGTGAAGCGGACGGTGGAAGCCTGTGCACTGGCGCGGCAAGCGGCCGCCATTGCCGCCGAGGGCATTGCCACCGGTTCGATGTCGCGGCTGAATGCCATCCGCGAGTGTGAAAAAGAACTAGATGCGATCGACCTGGAAGTCGATTCTGGCGTGACTTCCACCATCAACCGCGCTCCCGAGGCGGAAACCGGCCAATTGCTGGCCTGCATGAAGCTGATGATTGGACTGGAGCGCATCGGCGACCTTTTGCTGAGTTTTGCCACCAGCGCACAGGCGGCGGGCAGTCACATCGATCCCCAGGATGTGCGGGAACTGACGCACATGGCTTCGATTCTGGAAAAAATGCTGGCCGATGTCGGCGCATCTTTCTCCGAGCGCGACGTCAAGAAAGCGGTCGAGGTCCTGCGCGCCGATGCCGAAATGGACCGCCTGCGCAATCTTATCTTCCTCCGCCATATCGAGAATCCGGAAAACGTCGAGCGACGCGCCAGCCTACAAGTCATTTTCATGACGCAGTCGCTCGAGCGCGCCGGCGACCACGCCAAAAACCTCGCCGAAGAAGTTTGCCATTTCGTCAGCGGACGAAGCATCCGCCATCTGCTCATGGCGTACGACAAACCGAAAGAGCAGATGTTCATCGATTGGCTGCGCCACAAAGACGGACAAGCGCAGTAACTTGAAAGCCCCACCGGAAGCGCCATCCAGCGGGCTGTGACCGTGGGAGAAGCGGCGTGCGAAGCGGCTCTCCGCCGAAGGATCCTGTTTCTACAAGGCAGAGTCCAGGCGCACGAGTGGTCGCGCTCTTGACAGTCGCAGAGCTCCAAGGAGAGACTGCGGATTAGCCGTTGACGATTTGGCCGTTACTCAGCAGCTTTGTCATGTCCCGGCTTCCCCAATCCGGTGATCCCGCTCTCTCCGAACGCGCCAGTCGCGCCATCGCGACCGCGCGACCAACCGCTCGCGAAATTGCTGCAAGCTCGCCCCAAGCCGCGGCGCTTGATGAGCACGAGCTCGATGCCGCTCTCCAGTTGCTCGTCGAACGAGCCCAATACATCACCGGTGCCACCGGTACCGCGCTCGCCTTGCCCAAAGGAGAGGAAATGGTGTGCCGGGCCAGTTCGGGGGCGTGCGCGCCGGTCGTCGGCGCGCGCTTGCAAGTCCGCTCCGGGCTCACCGGAGAGAGCATTGCCCGGCGGCAGTTACTCCGCTCCGATAATGCGGAATCCGATCCCCGCGTCAATCTCGAAGCCTGCCGTGCACTCGGCATTGCTTCGATCGTGGTCATGCCACTGCTGGGCAGCAATGGCGAAATTCGCGGTCTGTTCGAATTGTTCTCCGATCACGCCTATGCCTTCGAAGAGCGCGACCTGGTTGCGCTGGAACGCATGGCCGCGCTCACGATCACAGCTATGGAGCTGGCCGAGCAGCGTGAGCACGCAGATCCGATGGCTCCGCTCCCCACGGAAGAACAGCCGGCGGAGACCGGCCTATTCTCGGTTGCGATTGCAGAGGCGCCAATGGGCCCGCTGGAGCGGATTTCGACCCGCGCGGCGTCCGACTCTGCTCCTGAATCGCCGCCTGTTCCGGAGGCCATACGGCGCGTCCAAAAATGTGCGTCCTGTGGTTTCCCAGTCTCCGAAGGCCGAACGCTATGTCTGGATTGCGAAAATGCCGAACGAAAAAGCCGGAGCATTGAGAACCGCGCCTCCGATGCACGGGGCGGGAAGAAGGGTGGAACAACCAGCGTCGAATCGAAGTTGGACACGGCGATAACGGCCGAAGAGAAATCCGATCAGCCCTCCGGCTCACTCCCTGCCGAGGAAAATCTTCCGCCGTTCCTGGCCAATTCCAGACGGACGAAACAGTCGTGGCTATCGGATCACCTCAATCTGCTGGCTCTGCTCGTTCTCGCCGCGGGCATCCTGATCGTCTTTCTGGTCTTCTTTCGCTAAGGCATCGGCCCCGACCGTCGGGCGGTGCCGCAGTCGTCATGGTCTTTTTCTTGACAGTCGGCTCGAAAACTCATACTCTGCGCTTGATATTCGCTGCACAAAAGGTGTCCAAGCATGAAGAATGTCTATGAAGTTCTGCGCCAGAAAGAACTGGAGCTAGCCCGGCTGGAAAAAGAAGTGGAAGCCCTGCGCGTCGCAGCCCCGCTGCTTTCCGAAGACAAGGAACCGATTAGCGAAGCGCCGAAGCCGACCCTTGCCGCTGCTACCTCGCAGCAGCCAATTCGCATTCCTGCACCGGTAGCAGCACAGGGGGCAAGCGCGCCAGCCCGGGCCGCCGGCTGGGAGGATGCCGCCAAGCGCTGGCCGTAGGCCTAAGCACGGCAGCAGCGGCGCGATACTGACCTTCCGGGGCTATACGCCTTTTCTACGCTCTCGGGGCGGTTTGCCGTCTCCCAATTCGTCGCTATTCGCGTTAGCGTTGGGTCGTGAATGCCAGCGCCAGCAGGGTCTTCTGCTCCACCTCGTGCGCCTTGGCCGAGCCGGTCGCCGGGCTTGCACTGCCTGACCGTTTTACGGACAGGACGGGCCGCTCATTCGAGATCCGCCGCAATCGCGGCAGCATATAAAACAGCGCGCCCATGTTCGACGGCTCTTCCTGCACCCAGACAATGTCGCGCGCCCCGGCGTGCCGTTCGAACTCTGCCTGCAACTCCGCTTCGGGAAATGGGTACATCTGGTCGAGAAAGATGATGGCCGTGCTCATGTCCTGCCGCTTCAGCCGTTCGGCGCGCAATTCATGCCCAATCTTCCCTGTGCAGATCAAGATCCGCCTCGCGTCGCGGGCTTCCGTGTCGGGAATTACTGGCAGGAAGCGCTGATGCGTCAAATCCTCCAACGGGGAAAGAGCATCCGGATGCCGCAGCATGCTCTTGGGGGTAAACACCACCAGCGGCTTGCGCCAGTGCCGCAAGGCCTGGCGTCGCAGCAAGTGGAAATACTGAGCTGCATTCGACGGCTGGCAAATCTGGAAATTGTCCCGCGCTGCCAACTGCAAGAATCGCTCGATGCGCGCGGAGGAATGTTCGGGCCCCTGCCCTTCATATCCATGCGGCAAAAGCAGAACGAGCCCCGATAGCAGCCCCCACTTGTCTTCGCCCGCGCTGACGAACTGGTCGATGACTGCCTGCCCCACATTGGCGAAATCCCCGAACTGCGCCTCCCAGAGCACGAGCGCCTCCGGATAATCGCGGCTGTACCCATACTCAAATCCCATCACGCCCGCCTCGGAAAGCGGCGAGTTGTAGATATGGCACGGAGCTTGCCCCTCGGCGATGTTAGAGAGCGGAACATACTCGCTTTCATCTTCGGTATCGATCAGCACCGAATGCCGCTGATTAAACGTCGCCCGCCGCGAATCCTGTCCGCTCATCCGCACTGGAATGCCCTGTTTTAACAGGCTGGCAAATGCCAGGGCCTCAGCCATTCCATAGTCGAGCGGCTTCTTGCCAGCCCCCATTTCAGCGCGCTGTTCGAGCAACTTCTTGACCTTGGGGTGAATATGAAATCCCTCCGGATATGTCGTCAGCCGCTCGGTCAGTTCCGCCAACTCCCCGCGCGTAACGCCGGTTGGCTGCTCATACTCGGGCTTGTAGCGGCCGCCAAAATAACCATCCCAATAGGAAGGCAAGTCGCGCAGCAGCGGCTTCTTCGTAACCAAGGCCGCGGCTTTCTGAGCGCTCTCAAACTCCGCCTTGATCGCCGCTGCCTGCTCGGCGACGTTTTCCACTCCTATCTGCCGGGCGTAAATCTCGAACAGCGGACGATGCTCTTTGATCGCCTTGTACATGAGCGGCTGGGTCACGGTTGGATCGTCCACTTCGCTATGGCCGTGCCGCCGATAGCCAATCAGGTCGATCACGACATCACTCCAGAACGTATACCGATATTCAGCAGCGATACGGGCAACGCGAACGACCGCGTCCACGTCTTCGCCATTCACGTGGAAGATTGGAATCGCCTGCCGCCGCGCCAGTTGCGCCGAGAAACGCGACGAATGTTCCTCGCGCGCGTTGGTGGTGAACCCGATCAGGTTGTTGACAATGACGTGGATGGTTCCGCCCACGGTATAGCCCGCGAGGTCGGCATAATTCAGCGTTTCCGCCGTGATTCCCTGTCCGGCAAACGCGGCGTCGCCATGGACCAACAGGGGCAGATACTTTGCCTTGCCGCCTTCGCCGGCGCGATCCTGCTTGGCTCGCGTCCTCCCAACGGTGACCGGATCGACCGCTTCCAGATGGCTCGGGTTGGACGCGAGATGGATATGAATCTTCTTTCCGCTTTTGGTGACGTATTCGCCAGTCGCGCCAATGTGATACTTGACGTCACCGGATCCCAGCACACTGCGCGGGTCGACGTCCTCAAACTCAGCAAACACCTGTTCTGGCGGGCGCTTTGCGACGTGAATGATCACATTCAGCCGCCCGCGATGGCTCATGCCCATTACCAACTCAAGCGCGCCGCGTTCGCCGGCGACATCCAGAATCTCGTCTACTGCGGGCAGCAAGGACGTGTTTCCTTCCAGCGAAAACCGCTTGTTGCCGAGATACCGCTGCTGCAGCGTCTGCTCGAACAAGTCGGCCCGCATCAGCAGATCAAGCGCGCGCTCGCGGTCGACCGCGGCCGGTTCGGCTTCCATGCGCTGCTGAATCCACTGCCGCCGCGCCGGATCGGCGATGTGCATGAACTCGACGCCCACACTGCCGCAATAAATCCGCCGCGCCTCGCGCGCAAACTCGTTGTCTTCATCTGTATCAAACCGCAGGTCGGGATGAGGCTGCGGAGGCAGAAGCCCTAATGGGTTGAGCTCGGCCTCAAGGTATCCAAACTGCCGAAACAGCCCAAACACACGTTCGCGCTCGTAGTTTTCGATGAGATCGGGAGTCGCGGACTCAGGGGCGGCGTTCCCAGCCAGATTGCGCGTAGAAGTGACCATAAAATGCCTTTATAGAATAACGGATGAAGTACCACCTGCGTTCGATTCGGCGCGGTTTACGGTGCAGGGCTGAAACTCATCTCCCAGAATATCGGGCATTGTGCTAAGAGCCGGTAGTGGTGCAGTTTGAATTTCCATACGATTCGTTTCGGAACGTGAATTGCCGTGTTTGATTCAAGTGTGCTTGATTTCCTTGACAATTTTGCAACGGTTCGTATCGGCGCTTGCTGAATGTCTGTGGAATAATAGCGGGCTGGTTCCGAATGCCCGACAATCCGAATCCCAATCGCGCTCGCGACCATCTGGCCAACGAACGCACGTTCCTGGCGTGGGTGCGGACTGGCATTGCGACGATTATCTTTGGTTTCGCCATCGGACGGTTTTCGATTGCGCTGCGCGAATTGCTGCAACTGGAGGGACGCGCTTCTACGCCCACGTATGGCGTTACGGCGTGGTTTGGAGTGATCTCGATTGCAGGCGGGGTTCTGCTCATTCTTGCCGGGCTGGCTCGTTACCGGAAAACGCGGCTGCAGCTCGATACCGATAGTTTCGAACCCGCGGGATTGGTGATCGACATCGTTTCTTACTTGCTGGGCTGTTTGGAGTGGCGCTCGCGGGATATCTGATCTTTATCGAGCTGTTCCGGAAGTGAATTGCAGGAACTGAGTCGCGAGGAGAGAACAGTAAAGAGATGCCAATTCGGGACGAATCTACGATCAGGAATTGGACCCCCTCTGGTGCGGTCTTTTAAAGTCAAAGACTTAGCGGGGAAAATTTTCCAGGTCTTTGAGAAATAAGGAGTTAAATCTAAGTTCTTTATAAATCAATAAGTTATCGAGATTTCTGACAAATGAGCGATTCCCAGATCGGGAAAACGGAAAAGGAGTTGGCGGGGCGGGCTGCGGCGCAACTGGTGCGCGACGGAGACGTGGTCGGACTGGGTACCGGCTCAACGGCTTACTTTGCGGTGGTGGCGCTGGGCGAACGCGTGAAGGCGGGATTGAAGATTGTGGGCATTCCCACCTCGAATGCGACCGCCGAAGTCGCGCGCTCGGTTGGCATCCCGCTGGCTACGTTTGACGAGCATCCTGAGATTGATATCACGATTGACGGCGCCGACGAGATTGATCCTCAGCTTAACCTGATCAAAGGCGGAGGCGGCGCGCTGCTGCGGGAGAAAGTGGTGGCGTCGGCATCGAAGAAGATGGTGGTGGTGGCCGATTCGAGCAAAGTTGTGCCGGTGCTCGGCAGGTTCCCGCTGCCGGTGGAAGTCATCTCGTTTGCGCGGACGGTGGTTGAAAAGAAGATTGCCTCGCTCGGCGCGGCGGTGAAGTGGCGGATGCGTCCCGACGGCAGCACCTATCTCACTGATAACGGCAATCCGATTCTCGATTGCAGCTTTGGCAGGATCGAAGACCCGGCGGCGCTGGCGCGGACGCTGAGCGCGATTCCGGGCGTGGTGGAGCACGGGTTGTTTATTGGATTGGCGAGCGTGGCGGTGGTGGGTAGGGGGAGCGGGGTGGAGGAGATTCGGAAATAACTGTGCGCGAGGCGGAACCGCGAGGCCTACTTTGCACATCCTTTTGCGAGAAAAGTCCTTAGCCATGGCGCAAGCTAGCCCGTCTGACGCGGCGGCACAAACTGTATAGGAGTTCAGCAATGCGCAAGCTCAAAATCATGGAACATATTTCTCTGGACGGTGTGATCGAGGTCTCCGACAGTCCGGACGACGGCGACTTCCCATACGGCGACTGGACCGCGCCGTACCGCACTCCTGCTGGGTTAGAGAAGGTCCTTGCGATGCACGGCGAGACTTGCGATTTGCTGCTTGGCCGCCGAACCTACGATCTCTGGTCGGGTTACTGGCCAAAGGCACCGAAGAGTGCGATGGCGGACCGCCTGAATGCGGCGACGAAGTACGTCGCAACCCACCGGCCGGAGAGCCTGGAATGGGGCCCGTTCGAAGGCATTGGACCCGACCTCGTGAATAGCGTTCGTGGCATCAAGGTGAAGGACGGTGCGGACTTGATCCTCTGGGGCAGCTCGACGCTGACTTCGGCACTGCTCGAGCATGGACTGGCGGATGAGGTGGTTCTGCTGGTCAATCCTGTCCTGCTGGGCAAGGGAAAGCGCCTTTTTGCGGACGGAACTCCGCCACGCGCATTTGCGCTGGAACGCACGCAAGCTTTGCCCTCGGGCGTCGTCATCAGCACGTACAAGGCCGCTGGACCTTTGCAGAACCTGAGATAAGGGAGCGTCTCAGATGCCTTTTATGATAGATGTGATACCCAAACGGTAGATCGACCGCCCCGAATGCCGTTCCCAGCGGGAAAGCGGTGGCGAAGATGCGCCCGCTGTGGTTCAGTCCTTTGAAACGCGCTTATCGCCCTCAACGCCACTCCGGAGTCAGGCGGGCGCAATTGCCCTGAGTGCGGCGAGCAGGCGCTCCACTTCACGAAGTTGAGTTCTCGTTCAGCGGGACGCAGAAATTCTGGAGCAGGCGAGGGCGCCAGAGCCACATGCGAATGCGAAGGCGTCAGTAGGCGAAGCCGTCGGGCTGGCTGATGGCGCCGACGCGGACATAGTGGTCGATGAATTCGCGTCCGGCTGCCAGAGCCTTGCGGTTGATTTCCTTCATCTCAACTCGCTTGATGCTGGTTTCGAGCACGCCCTGGACGGTCGCGGCCAGGAGGCATTCGGTTTCTTCCAGCAGTGCGCCGAGCATCACGATGTTGGTGGCTTTGGTCGAGCCAAGCTTGTCGGCAATTTCGGAAGCCGGGATGCAGATGATGCGGGCCTGCGGCAACTGGAAGTCTTCCGGCAGGCGAGACTGGTTATAAAGGATGAGGCCGCCGGAAGCGACCTGCGAGGCAAACTTGCGCAGAGAGATTTCGTTCATGGCGACGAGAACATCGGGGTGGGAGATGAGGGGCGAGCCGATGCGCTGCTTGGCCAGGCAGACGTGACAGTGGGCGCTGCCGGAGCGCATCTCGGGGCCGTAGGAGGGAAGCCAGCTCACTTCGAGGCCTTCGCGCATTCCCATCTCGGTGAGAAGCTGTCCGAGCAGGAGCACACCCTGTCCGCCGAAACCGGCGATTTTGATCTCAAATTGCTGGAAGTGGTGGGCATGCTTGGGCAAGTCAGGACGCGGGCCCGAGTCGGTGGTTGCGATCTCCAGAACTTCGGGTATAGACCGCTGCGGAATGACAGCGTTCTGGACCGGCTCGTGCTTGCGGTCTCTGAACACGTTGAGCGGGAAGTTTGGGATCATCTTTTCCGCGACCCATTTGCGGGCTTCGACGGGATCCTTACCCCAGATGGTGGGGCAGGGAGAAAGGATTTCGACAAAGGAAAAGCCGGTGCCGTCACGCTGAATTTCAAGCGCTTTGCGGACAGCTTTGCGGGCTTTCATGATGTTCTTGTTGTCAGAGAGCGCGACCCGCTCGACATACACCGGCGCTTCGAGCGTGGAGATCAGCTCGGCCATGTGCATGGGGAAGCCTTCGTTGATGGGACGGCGTCCGAAGGGGCTGGTAGTGCTGCGCTGGCCGACCAGGGTGGTAGGAGCCATCTGGCCACCGGTCATGCCGTAGATGGCATTGTTGATAAAGAAAACCGTAATGTTTTCGCCGCGGTTGGCGGCGTGGATGATTTCGGCGGTGCCGATGGCGGCGAGATCGCCGTCACCCTGGTAGGAGATGACGATCTTGTCGGGGCAGGCGCGCTTGATGCCGGTGGCACCCGCCGGGGCGCGGCCGTGGGCCATCTGGACGTTGCCGACGTCGAAATAATAATAGGCGAATACGGAGCAGCCGACAGGGCTGACGAAGATGGTCTTGTCCTGGAGGCCGAGATCTTCGAGAGCCTCGGCGATGAGCTTATGGGCGACGCCGTGTCCGCAGCCGGGGCAGTAGTGAGTCTGCTGCTGGAGGTCGGCCTTGCGTTCGTAGTGGTCGTAAAAGACCGGCGACTTGGAACGGGTGACCTCGTAGCCTGCGGCGAGGATTTCACTGGCTTGCGCTTCGAGTTTGCTATCGGTGGACATGATTGCTCCGTTCCCCTTTAGACCATTGCCATGACATGCTGCATTAACTGCGAGTGCACTTCTTCTACGGTTGGGACATTGCCTCCGGCGCGGCCGTAAAACTCAACCGGAACCTTGCCTTCGAGCGTGAGGCGGACGTCTTCTAACATCTGGCCGTTGCTGAGTTCAACGACCAGCACCTTGCTGACTTTACTGGCGGCGTCACGCAGAGCCTGTTTCGGGAAAGGCCAGAGCGTGATGGGACGGAAGAGACCGGCTTTCAGGCCCTCCCGGCGCGCCATTTCTACGGCCGAGCGCAGAACGCGGGAAGTGATTCCATAGCCGACCAGCAACACTTCGGCATCGGCGGTTTCAAAGGTCTCGTGACGAGCTTCGAGCCGTGAGGCGCGAATGTACTTGGCCTCGAGCTTGCGGACGTGGGCTTCCAGATCGTCAGGCTCGAGGAAAATGGAACTGATAACGTTCTTGCGAGTCTCGGGCGTGCCTTGAACCGCCCAAGGCTTGGGCGGCAGTTTTGCCTCGCGATAGTCGAGATCAAGCGGTTCCATCATCTGGCCGATAAAACCATCAGCCAGGATGATGGCGGGATTGCGATATGCATCGGCAAGTTCAAAAGCGAGAACGGTCAGGTCAGCCATTTCCTGCACCGAGGCTGGCGCAAGGACGAAATTGCGATAGTTGCCGTGGCCTCCACCCTTGACCATGGCGAAGTAATCGCTTTGTTCCGGGGCAATGTTGCCGAGGCCGGGGCCGCCGCGCACGATGTCGACGATGACGCAGGGCAGTTCGGAACCGGCGCAGTAGGAGATTCCCTCCTGCATCAGGCTGAGGCCGGGTCCGGAGGATGCGCTCATGACCCGAGCGCCTGCAGCCGCTGCCCCATACACCATGTTGATGGCGGCGACTTCGCTCTCGGCTTGCAGGAAGGTGCCGCCGACCTGCGGCAAATAGAGCGCGGCCGCCTCGGCGATCTCGCTCGCGGGAGTGATGGGATACCCGTAATAGGCGCTGCATCCGGCCAGGATCGCACCTTTGACGATGGCGACATTTCCCTTACAAAGCTGCCGCATGGGTTTCTCCTTGAATGTTCTTGGGCATTTCGCCGGGGGCCGGCTCATGAGCCAGCGGCTTGGACGGCGGCGCCAGACGATACACGGTGATGGCGCCGGGCTCGGGGCAACAATAAAAGCAGATGCCGCATCCGGTGCAACCCTCACCGGTATAGTGCGCCGGGTGCACGCCATACGCGTTGAGTTCCGGCAGCAGTTCGAGGCACTCCGGCGGGCAGGACTCGACGCAGAGTCCACAGCCCTTGCACTCCTCGGTATCGATCAGGATGTTGCCGCGCGCCGGTGCGGTTTTGCTCGCTCCGGGCTTTGTTGTTTCCGCCATAATTCACCTCGTTGCCATAAACGGTTCGGGACGTTGCAGCCACTTCGTCTGCTCGCAATACGCATACAGCTCATCGCGAAACTTAGGATGGGCGATTTCGATCAGCGCCTTGGCGCGCTCGCGAATCGACTTGCCGTGCAGGTAAGCCACGCCCAACTCGGTCACGACGTAGCGGACCAGCCCGCGGGATGTGACAACTCCCGCGCCGGGGCTGAGCGTGGTCACAATGCGGGAGATGGCGCCATCCTTCGCTGTCGAGGAAATAGCGATGATCGGTTTGCCGCCTTTCGAACGGGATGCGCCGCGCAAAAAGTCGACTTGCCCGCCGATGCCGCTGTAGAACTGGTTGCCAATGGAATCCGAGCAGACCTGCCCGGTGAGATCGACCTGGAGGGCCGAGTTGATGGCCACCATGCGGTCATTGCGGGAGATCAGGCCAGGATCATTGACATAGGCGGTGGGATGAAACTCGAAAATCGGGTTGTTGTCGACGAACTCGAACATGCGTTTCGTGCCGAGCACGAAGCCAGCAATGATCTTGCGCGGCTTGAAGTTCTTGCGCTCGCCGGTAATGACACCGGCCTCGATCAGGGGAATGACGCCATCGGAAACCAGTTCGCTGTGCACGCCCAGATCCTTGCGGCCGGTGAGCATGGGGAGAACGGCATCGGGAATTCCGCCGATACCGGTCTGGAGCACGGAGCCGTCTTCAATCAGGCCGGCGACATTGCGCGCGATGGCGATGTGGAGATCGGTGGCCTCGGGTTTTTTCATGGCACAGAGCGGACGCGAAGCTTCGACCACGACATCGAGGTCATGCACATGAACGTAGCTGTCGCCGTAGGTGCGCGGCATCTGATCGTTCACGTGCGCCACCACGACCCGGGAGCGCTTGACCGCGGTAAGCGTGGTGTCCACGCCGACACCAAGAGAGCAAAAGCCGTGCGCGTCGGGCGGCGAGACCTGCACCAGCGCCACATCCAGCGGCATTGCGCCGGACTCGAAGAGCGATTCAATCTCGCTCAGGTAGATGGGGGTATAGTCGGCGCGGCCCTCGTTGATCGCATCGCGAACATTACCGCCGATGAACATGGCATTATGCCGGAAGTGTCCCGCCATTTCCGGCGCCACGTAAGGGGCGGTGCCCATGGTCAGCATATGGACGATTTCGACATCGTCCACATAGGGGCCGCGCTTCATGAGCGCCTCAACCAGCACCTCCGGTTCGGCGCAACCCGGCTGAATATAAACGCGCATACCGCTGGCCACGCAGCGCAACGCTTCATCGGGAGTGCGGAGTTTTTTCTTGTATTCGATCTGCCAGGACATTGCCTTGCCTCCCGTCCGTGCTCACCTTTCGCATCCCACTTTTTTCGCCGACAGTCATGCCCATAGGGCGAGCACCTATGGGGCTGCGGGATTTGCCGATTGTTCTTGTTTAGCCGCCAGAGCTTTTTCGTAACCAACGGTCGCACAGTAGATGGCCCGATCGAAAAACTGGTCGAACAACTGCAAAAGTTCCAGTTCGCCAAAAACTTCTGCGGGCCGCTCCGGAAGAGATTCCTTCTGCAGGAACTCCCACAGATTTTCTTTCGTCAGAATGATCGCCCAAATCAACTCGCAGACGGGCACGCCCTGGTGGAGGCGCCGCGCCCCGATTTCTTCATAATGGCGTTCAATGTCGAAGGAGCTTTTGCCGAGCAGCCATTCGCCGAGATGGCTATAGATTTCGCCCGTGCGGTCTTTGAGGTCTTGCGGCGCAACCTTATGGTAGGAACGAGTCAACTCGGAATTGCGGACCTTTTCGAGCAGGGTGGCGGCGAGAGTGTCGGAGTGCGTCTCGATGAGACGGACGAGTTTGTATGCCAGCATCATGACCGCTTCCCACGATTCTTACCTTTCAGTTTCAGCCCAGGGGCCATGCCCTTTGCGTGACATAAAGCACAATAGATTGTGATCGCGATCACAAGGATAACCAATTTAGAAACAATGAATTACGGCGACGACTTGGGGCGCTGGGCGCGGATGGTTGGAACGGTTTCGGCGGCGCAGTTCTGAACCCGCTCTCCACTTAGGCGGAAGTAATGAAAAGAGTTCATTTTTCTGGTGTCGGATGTCCTACCATGATCATCTAAGCGTACAATCGTGCTACAGGAAGGGGCAAATTCCCAGTTTGCGCATGCTCGTAAAGCCAGTAACCCGCGATGTTGCGTGGAGAGTGTTGTGCATTCTCGCGATGGCGCTAGTGTGCGCAATGGGTATTGTCCAGGCGGTACACGCACACTCAGAGAATTCGGCCACATCGCACCATGCCTGCTCGATCTGCTCGGTTGCGCATGCTGGCCTGGGTACCGAGATAGCGGTTGCGCCACCGGTGCTGGGCACATCGATGCTGACCGCGCCCGCGCTCAAGTCCTCGGCAGTTTTTCGCACCGCTACCGTTCACTTCATCCGTCCTCCACCTGCGCTGTGATTCCTCGCTGAAGTCGTTGGCATTTCCCAAGGCGATCCCATGGAATCGCCCGCAATCTTATTCTTCCTGGAGGAATCATGTCGTCTTGCCATAAAACAGGGATGGCGTTGGCCATCTTGCTGATGTGTGTTTTGCCGGGGGTTGGAACAGCATATGCGCAATCAGGGGGCAGTTCGGGATCGATCAATGGCACAGTGCTCGACCCATCGGGCGCGGTGGTGCCCAACGCAACGGTGGAAATTCGTAACCCAGTGAGCGGTTATAACCGGACCACGACGAGCGACGGAAAAGGCAACTTCACGCTTACGAACGTGCCGTTTAATCCCTATCACCTGACGGTAACGGCCCAGGGTTTTGCAACCGCGGTGCAGGATGTGGAAGTGCGCTCGGTTGTGCCGGCAAGCCTCAAAATCAATCTTGAGGTCACCGGCGCCGCGACCACGGTTACGGTTGAGGCCACCGGGGGCGACCTGGTCGAGAACGATCCTACTTTTCACTCCGATATCGACAAGGACCTGTTCGACAAACTGCCACTGGAGAGCGAATCCTCGTCGATGAGCTCGCTGGTTACGCTATCTACGCCAGGAGTCGCAGCCGATTCCAACGGCCTGTTTCACGGGATCGGCGATCACGCGGAGAATTCGTTCTCGGTGGACGGCCAGCCGATCACCGACCAGCAAAGCAAGGTTTTCTCGAATCAGCTTCCTGTCGATTCCGTCCAGTCCATGGAAGTCATATCGGGCGCACCTCCAGCGGAGTATGGGGGAAAGACCAGCGTGGTGATCGTGGCGACGACACGATCGGGCCAGGGCGTAACCAGGCCAAGTGGAAGCGTAAGCGCTTCCTATGGCTCGTTTGGGACTTCGAACTTTGCGGCCGATCTGGCCTACGGAGGCAAGAACTGGGGAAACTTCATTTCGGTCAATGGACTGAATGCGGGCCGCTTTCTTGATCCGCCGGAGTTCACGGTGATGCACGACAAAGGCAACGAAGAAAACGTTTTCGACCGGGTCGACGTGCAGCTCTCAAAAGCGGATTCGGCGCATATCGATCTCGGCTATAGCCGGAGCTGGTTTCAAACGCCAAATTCTCTCGATGCGGAA
>Ga0187784_10002214_pt1 | contig 15619 bp, 14 predicted proteins | sample 1015_SJ02_MP15_2_FD_132964 | JGI IMG/M metagenome (GOLD analysis project Ga0187784, IMG submission 132964) | Tropical peat soil microbial communities from peatlands in Department of Meta, Colombia - 1015_SJ02_MP15_20_MG | ecosystem: Environmental > Terrestrial > Soil > Wetlands > Peat | place...
CCAGCACATGCTCGACCACGAGCTGGGCACCTTGTGGCAGAACTTTCCCCAATTTGGCGAAAGTGCCGGCAACAAAGTCGGCTTTAGAGCGATAGTGGCCGGCCAGTGGATGGGTGCCTTCGACAATCCAGTCGACCTTGTCGTCGACATGCTCGAAGAAGCTGGCGCCGTCGCCCGACTCAAGTCCCTTGAACAGCTTGCGGACATACTGCTCGTCAAGCGGCATTGCAGCCTCGTTCACCGCTTCGGATATGCCGTGTAAATGTAGTCCTGTTCGGCCACGACGGTGTGGCACGCATACCCGCAGTTGGGCTCGGTGCCTTGAGGCGTGAAGGTGTCGGACGCGGCATCGTAGTTGAAATTGCCGTATGCCCATCCGTGGGTGTCCGGGAACCTCTTGGTATCTTTTTCGATTGTCGCAACCGCTTTCAGCGTGTCCGGTATCATCACGAAGTACGGAGCCACAGTGTTCTTTTTGAAGGACCACTCGATCTTCACGATCTTGGACCCGTCGGGAAAAAGCTTGCCATCGGCCGGAAGGCCTTGCCTATACGCGTTCATCATCACGTCATTCGCCACGATCACTTTCAGCAGAGTTTCGGTTTGACTGACCGCGACGTTCTCCCAGTTTTCGTATCCTCTGAAATCAGAAAACGCCAGTTCGCCTAATTTCAGCGTGTACTTGTCCTGCGCCGCAAGGGCCAAGCCGCCCGCGACGACGATCGGTAGTACCGCGCTGACGATAATCGCCGAATTTTTTTTACCTTTCAGTCCATTGCCTGTCGCAATGCTTGACATGAACAGCCTCCGTCCGACGCCGAGACCTGTCCCGGCCCCAATCTGATTGGTCGAATTGGCGAACGATCAGTTCGACGAAGTCGAGATTAGGGAGTTTTTTTAGTGCGACGCCGATGAAATCGAGACGCCGGCCGCCGAACGAGCTTTCGCGCTTAACACACCCGGTGGCGGCCGGTTCCATTCTGGAATTGCAGATCTGCCAGCGCGGCGCCGCGTTTCCATCATAGATTCATGTGCGCCATGACCTGAACGCAGGCCGACGTCGTCGGACACAAAGAATACCGGGTGCTCCCGGACAGCGACCACGGCAGTTTTGTCTGGGTAGTACCGAAAGACGGTGCCGTCGCGTTCGCGGTGGTGCCGCTCAAGGCAGCCGATCTGGCGGCGAAGGTGCAGGAGCTGCGCAAGGCCCTCGACCCGCAGATCGTAACGACCAGCGAAATCCCGCCGTTCGACGTCGCGCTCGGTTACGAGCTTTACAGCGCCCTACTCAAGCCGGTCGAGGCTGGGTGGAAGCCGGCCAAAAGCCTGATTGTGGCGACCAACGGCGCGCTCGGCGAGCTGCCGCTCGGGCTGTTGCCGACCGCGCCGGCGCAAGTCGATGCGCGGGCAAACCCCCTGTTCGCCGGCTATCGCGATGTGCCGTGGCTGGCGCGCACGCACGCAGTGACGGTTGTGCCGTCGGCGTCGGCGCTCGTGACATTGCGCCACCTGCCGCCGGGTCCGCCCGCGCGCGAGACGCTGGTCGGTTTTGGCGATCCATACTTTAACGCGTCGGAGGCGGCCGACCCGGATGCGCCACAGCCGGCGACGCCGCCGCAGGTCGCATCGAATGACGGAGACGACGCGGCCACGCGCGGCTTGCCGTTGAAGCGACGCGCTTCCCCCAAGACCGAAGAGGTCGATGCCGCACAGCTCGCGATGCTGCCGCGGCTGCCGGACACACGCGCGGAGCTGACCGTCATGGCGCAGGCGCTGGGCGCCGATCCAGCCAAGTCCCTGTATTTTGGCAAGGCGGCAAACGAGCAGAATGTCGAGACCATGGATCTGTCACGCTACCGCATCGTTGCGTTCGCGACCCACGGGCTTGTTCCGGGCGATCTCGACGGCCTCACGCAGCCGGCCCTGGCGCTTACCGCGCCGGATGTCGCCGGCGTCAAAGGCGACGGGCTGCTCACAATGGAGAAAATCCTGGCGCTCAAGCTCAACGCCGATTGGGTCGTGCTGTCGGCCTGTAACACGGCCGCGGGCGCCGGCGCTGGCGCTGAAGCCGCCTCAGGGCTGGGCCGCGCCTTTTTTATGCGGGCTCACGCGCGCTCCTGGTCACCAACTGGTCTGTGCATTCGGCGTCCGCCAGGGACTTGACCACGGACTTGTTCCGGCGTGCCAGCGCCGACCCCAAGCTGTCGCGCGCGGAAGCGCTACGGCAGTCGATGATGTCGCTCGTCGACGGGCGCGGCGCAGTCGATGCGTCAGGCAAGACTGTCTTCAGCTACGCGCATCCATTGTTCTGGGCTCCGTTTTCGGTGATTGGTGACGGCGGGAACTGATCGCCCGTAGGGCGTCCAACAACGCCCCTGTGTCTCGCGAGTAGCGAAGGGTCAATCGCTCCCGATTGAGGCGATGGCCGGGACGTCTGCTATCCCCCCGACTTCGGACATCAGAGCGATCCCACCGAAGCGCTGCTAAGTGCCATCAAGCGACATTGCCTACTATTCCATCACCCGGTCGCAACTCGGACTAGGCGTTGAGACCTCCGAGACGTCGCAATGTTTGAGACTTTCGCAGGACGTGAATGGTCTCTCATTTCTTGAGGCTCATAATGTAACTAATAATGTCCTTTTTCTGCTCGGTCTTAAGAATGAGGTTAGGCATGGCCCTATGTGGAGTTTGGAAGAAGACATTTAAGGCGATCGCCGTCATGCCGGGGGTCGATGCGAGGGTGGTGAAGCTCGGCGCCTCCGAATCGGGAGAGCGGATGTTGCGCTTGTCCACCGCGTGACACTCGGCGCAGAATCGCTGCGCAAGGGCGCGACCTTCTTGTGAGTCTCCGGGGGCTTGGGCGTGAGCATGAGTGATCACAATTGCCATGCCGACGCCCACGAAACCTAAATGTGCGAAGTGCATCGTGACATCCTTCAACCAATGCAACCTGTTTTCGCGCGGGGGCTGCCCCGTATTGAGCGGCTGTGCCACGATAGTAAGGCTCCGCATTTCATGCGCAGTTTGAGCGACCATGATGCCGCCCACACCAAAGGCTTATCGAAACCACGGCTAGAACGGGCCATTGGGGTGATTTATCGGCTCGACAGCGAGCCTGCCAGCCATTATTTCGAAGGGGTTCTGCCAGGCCATTTGACGAGTGCATTTGGTTCGATGAAACCCGAGCCGTTTCTCCGCTTAAAACGCGTGAACTTGGGGGGCTTCCAGAAAGCTATCCGTTCGGGGTCTAAGCACCGATCCATGCCAAAATGACCTCTGACACTTCGACTGCGAGGGCGGCTCAACTGATGTCCCGGTTCGCCAGTCGGACGGGCCTGTATCCCGCCTCACAAAAGAAGCGGCGCTACCTTTGGACCGATGCATTTGCCGTCTGTAACTTTATTGAGCTGTTCGCACGGACTGGCGACGAGCTCTATCGGCGCTGCGCAACGGGTTTGATCGATCAAGTACATCACGTGCTGGGACGTTATCGTGCCGACGATTATCGTCAGGGCTGGATAAGTGGACTGTCAGACGAGGCTGGGAATCGCCATCCAACGATGGGTGGCCTGAGGATCGGCAAACCGCTAAGGGAACGTCAGGCTGGCGAAGCAATCGATGAACGATTGGAGTGGGATCGGGATGGTCAGTACTTTCATTACCTGACCAAGTGGATGCATGCCCTTTGCCGGGCAGCCGTTGTCAGCGGCGATCCCGTGCCCGCTGAGCAGGCCCTTGAGCTGGGAGAGGCCGCCTTCAGGGGATTCACCTGCAAGTCTACATCGGGCGACGTAATGGGCATCTACTGGAAGATGAGCACTGATCTTTCCCGGCCACTGACTTTCGCCATGGGGCTGCACGACGCCTTGGATGGCCTGATTACGTTTCGAGAGGTACAGCATGTTATTTCGAAAACGCACGTCAAAAGCGGCGCCGGCAATCTAACCGCAGCGATTGCGTCAACTTCCGACTTATGTCGCACCAGGGATTGGGTCACAAGCGATCCCCTCGGAATAGGCGGCTTGCTTTTTGACGCCTGCCGGCTTTCGCAACTGCCCCAACGGCATTGCGATAATGATCTCCTTGAAGAAATCAAAAATGCCTGCGAAAATGGTACGGAGACGTTTGTTGCTAGTCGGTTTTTGACCCGAGCTGCCTCGCAACGTCTTGCCTTTCGCGAGCTGGGCTTGGCAATTGGCCTGAAGGCAATCCCAATGATTGGAGGTCGCCCCTCACACTGGCGCGATTTACCATATCAGTCTCTCGCGGAGGAAATAATCAGCGCCTGGCTGCCCTGTGCGCAATCCCCTGATGATTTATGGCAAGCGCACGAGGATATCAACGATGTCATGCTTGCTACCGCGTTGATCCCCGATACGTTTCTCTTGGTCGATGAAAGAATTTCCCTAAACGGATAAGCTTCGCTAAACGCATAAGCTAGGGGTGCCGCAGTCGCGATCCGCCGATCGGCGGCGTGCCAGTTAGGCCGGGACGGCGCGCAGGTCCAACGACCACCGCGGCCGTGTTGCTTTCGGCGGAACATCGGTCGCGTGTACGGTAAGCGGACGCAAAACGACAACGTCGCCGAGGTCGAGTTTCTCAATCCGGTTCAGACGCTCGCGGGCTTTTACGCTCCGCCTTTGTCTTTCCCGGAGGGTGAAGCGGTTGGGCGCGGCGTGTGTCGTCAACGCCGAGCGCTTGCCAGGGCGGTTTTCGGAACGCTGAGCCTCAGCCCTAGCTTTTGTCCCGTTGCTCGGATTCCGGGCTGGCCTCGCGGAACTCGGTCGCTTCGAATTCGGTGACGGATATGACGCCTGGAACCGGCTCCTCGATCACATCGATGATGACCGTTTCGGCAGTCGGGACGCCCGGCGGCTTCACCCGCGGCGTTCTTTTCCGCGCGCGCTTCTTCGCCCCAGCACCTTTGGGCCCAGCCTTGACCGGGCGCTTTTTCGGCGTCCGACTGGCCGAAGCCCGCCGCGTTGCCTTTCCTCGCGCAGACTTGCCCGTCCGCGCTTTGCCGCGTGCTGTCGATCTTGTCTTGCGTGCAGTCGCTCGCTTCTTCCGTTTGGCCATAGTCACCTCCTGTATGGCTTGCAATCCGGTCACGCGGGCCAAGCGTTCATTAAACCCGGCCGACCGTCCCCACACAACGGCGGCGACAGCTTCGGCGCACGCCGCCCGCGGTCAGCCGATAGGCGGGCCTACGAAGGTCGTCGTCCCGTCCCCCGTTATGCGCAACAGCACGGCCCGTTTCGACTGCGCGCGCGGTTCCTCCACCATCTTACGGAAATCCGCGGCGGTGTTGACCGCACGACGGCCGACCTCAAGGATGATGTCTCCGATGTGCAGGACAAAACCGACGATGTCATCTGTTCTGAGAATTGTGAATACTGAGCCATCGGCGCTGAGCCGGGCGGCCTCCTTGGTCACGTTGACGTAGGCAAAGCCAGACGCAACTATCGAATCTCAGCGAGAGTAGCTGGGCGCTGCCGCCGGCAAACAATGACTGGGATGGCGCTGTGCGTCAGCACCTTGAGGGTTTCGCTGCCGAGCACAACGGCGGACATCCCGCGTCGGCCGTGAGAGGCCATGTGGATCGCGTCACATCCGCGAGTCTGAGCGGTGTCGATAATCGCCTGATAGGGTTGTTCATGTTCGATGTGCAGCAGGTCGCACGGCACGCCCGCCGCGGCGGCGATATTCTTCGCTGCGTCCAGATATTGCGTCGCAAGCGCCGCCGTGTGTTTGTCGTACTGCGCGGGCGTGTCGGTGACCATGGCAGGGCTCGTGCCGAAGACATGGAACGGCGTTGTCACTGTTACAACAGTGACGCGAGCCCCTAGAGCCTTCGCCAATGCGATGCCTTCGCGGATCGCCATCTTCGATAGCTCTGAGCCATCAGTGGGAATCAGAATATGCTGATACATACGATCGCTCTCCCGGACCGGCATCGCCTATCGGAGCCGGATAACGTTGACCTAGCTCAAGCTGGGCGGACGATTGAGCCCTTGGGGAAGGGCAAAAGGTCTGTATCGAAAGCCGCCGGTTTCGGTCAAACTCCAAGGTCGGCACGCCAGTCGTCGGCGCCCACCCCTGTTCTTGCCGGCCGCGTCCAGACTGCGATTGATTCAGATCAACGTTGCCCAACCGCGCAAGGTTAATTTTCCCAGCCACTCGACACTAGGCCCGCCGATGGAATGGGAACGGATTCGAAAACGTCCCGAGGATTTTGCCGGCGCCAACCTTCGAAATTACGAACGTTGCATCGGCGCGTTCTCGTGGGCGCAGGCGCGAGCGCTGCTCGACGGCCTACCCGGCGGCGGGCTCAATATCGCTTACGAGGCGGTCGACCGCCACGTGCTCGCGGGCCGCGGCAACAAGCTCGCTCTGCGCTGGATCGGCCGCGACGATGCGATCCGCGATTTCAGCTATGCGGCGTTGCGCGCGCAGAGCAATCAGTTCGCGAACGTTTTGGCGCAACATGGCATCGCCAAGGGCGACCGGGTGTTCGCGCTGCTTGGCCGGTGTCCGGAGCTCTACGTGGCGGCGCTCGGTACGCTAAAGCATGGCAGCGTGTTCTCGCCGCTGTTCTCGGCGTTCGGGCCCGAGCCGATCAAAGCCCGGATGGCGATCGGCAGCGCCAAGGTTCTCGTTACCTCCGAGGCGTTCTACCGGCGCAAAATCGAGCCCTGGCGCAACGAGCTTCCCAGCCTTGAGCTCGCGCTGCTCACCGAATGCTCGGAGCAATCGGTTCCGGCAACGATGAGCCTTGCAGCGGCGATGACCGTCGCGTCGGAGTCGTATGACATCGCGCCGACCGCCGCCGACGACATGGCTCTTCTGCATTTCACCAGCGGGACAACCGGACGGCCTAAAGGCGCCATCCATGTCCATGAGGCCGTAGTAGCCCACCACACTACCGGCCGCCTGGTGCTCGATCTGCACGAGGACGACGTATTCTGGTGTACCGCCGACCCGGGATGGATCACCGGCACCTCCTACGGCATCATCTCGCCGCTGACCAATGGTGCGACGCTGATCGTCGACCAAGCCGAGTTTGACGCCGAGCGCTGGTACCGCATCCTTCAGGACCAGAAAGTCTCGGTCTGGTACACGGCTCCGACCGCGATTCGTATGCTCATGAAAGTGGGTGCCGACTTTGCCAAGAAATTCGACCTCACGGCTCTGCGATTGTTGGCAAGCGTAGGCGAGCCGCTCAATCCCGAGGCGGTTGTTTGGGGCACCGAGGCATTCGGCAGACCGTTCCACGACAACTGGTGGCAGACCGAGACCGGCGGCATCATGATCGCCAATTATCCGTCGATGGACATCAAACCCGGATCGATGGGCCGGCCGCTTCCCGGGGTTACAGCCGGAATTATCGAGCGCGGAGGCGGCAGTGTGCGCGAGGTCGCCCGGCCAATGGCGCTCGGCGAGCTCGCGCTGCGGCCTGGGTGGCCTTCGATGATGCGCGGCTATCTGGGCGAGGAAGAGCGTTATCGCAAATGCTTTGCCGGCGGGTGGTATCTCACTGGCGATCTCGCCATGCGCGACGCCGACGGATATTATTGGTTCGTCGGCCGAGTCGACGACGTGATCAAGAGCGCCGGTCATCTCATCGGTCCGTTCGAGGTGGAAAGCGCGCTGATGGAACACCCGGCGGTGGCCGAGGTCGGCGTGATTGGTATCCCCGATGAGACTGCAGGGGAGGTGGTCAAGGCATTCGTTGCGCTCAAGGACGGCGTCGATCGAAGCGAGGCCCTGCGCAAAGAACTCCTTGGCCACGCGCGCAAGCGCCTCGGTCCGGCGGTGGCGCCCAAGGATATCGCGTTCCGCACCAACTTGCCGAAGACGCGCAGCGGAAAGATCATGCGTCGTCTGCTGAAGGCGCGTGAGTTGGGGCTTCCGGAAGGCGATATCTCGACGCTCGAAAGCGAAGAACGATGACTGGCACGATCGACAAGCCGCGATTGTCCCGCACGCATGCGTTGGAGCTGCTGAAGCAGATGATCCGCATCCGTCGCTTCGAGGAGAAGTGCTACGAGCTCTACACCGTGGAGAAGATTCGCGGATTCCTGCATCTCTATGATGGCGAGGAGGCGGTCGCGGTCGGCGTGATACCGGTATTGGAGCGGCGTGACCGCATCGTGGCGACCTATCGCGAGCACGGACAAGCGCTTGTGCGTGGCGTGCCGATGACGACGGCGCTCGCCGAGATGTACGGCAAGCAGGAGGGTTGCAGTCGCGGGCGCGGCGGCTCGATGCATCTATTCGATCGCGCCACCAATTTCTGCGGCGGCAACGCCATCGTCAGCGGTGGATTGCCGCTCGCGGTCGGACTGGCGCTGGCGGATCACCTCCGCGGCGACGACGTCGTCACCGCCTGCTTCTTCGGCGATGGCGCCGTTGCCGAAGGCGAGTTCCACGAAAGCCTCAATCTCGCGGCGCTATGGTCATTGCCGGTGTTGTTCGTATGCGAGAACAATCTCTACGGCATGGGCACGGCGCTGACGCTTGCCGAATCGGAGACCGACCTTCACCTGAAGGCGCAGAGCTATCGGCTGACCTCCGAGGCGGTCGACGGCATGGACGTGGTCGCCGTCGAGGCGGCCGCGCGGCGAGCAGTGCGGGCGGTGCGCGAGACCGGCAAGCCGTATTTCCTTGAATGCAGCACCTATCGTATCCGCGCCCATTCGATGTTCGACGCGCAGCTTTATCGCGACAAAGCGGAGGTCGAGGCGTGGCGCCAGAAAGAGCCGATCGTGCGGTTTCGCGGCTGGCTCGAGGCGAACCATATGATCCATCCCGAGGAGGAAGCGCGCATCGAAGCCGAAGTCGCGGCCGAGATCGCGGCAGCCGTGGCGTTCGCCGAAGCTGGAACATGGGAGCCGGTCGAACACCTCACTCGCTTCACCTATGCGGAAAAGACCAGTTGAGCGGACACCGCCAATGCTGCAACGCCCCGCCGAAGCCAAGGAGACCACTTATCGTGAGGCCGTTCGCGAGGCCATCCGCGACGCGCTCGCGCGTGATCAGCGCGTCTTTCTGATGGGCGAGGATGTCGGCCGCTACGGCGGTTGCTATGCGGTAACCAAGGGCTTGCTGGCGGAGTTTGGCCCGGAACGTATTCGCGACACGCCACTGTCGGAATCGGGCTTTACCGGCGCCGGCATTGGCGCCGCCATGGCCGGCATGCGCCCGATCGTGGAGTTGATGACAGTAAACTTCAGCCTTCTGGCGCTTGACCAGATCCTCAACAACGCCGCAACCATTCGCCATATGTCCGGCAATCAGTTTGGCGTGCCTTTGGTGATCCGCCTGGCGACCGGCGCCGGGCGTCAGGTCGCCGCCCAGCACTCGCACAGCCTGGAAGGCTGGTATGCGCACATTCCCGGCATCAAAGTGCTGGCGCCGGCGACGATCGAGGACGCGCGTGGGATGCTTTGGACCGCGCTTGAGGACCCCGACCCGGTGCTGATCTTCGAGAACGTGATGCTCTACAACATGACCGGCAAGCTCGCAGCTGATGCGGGCCCGGTCGATATCGACAAGGCCGCGGTTCGCCGCGACGGGCGGGATATCACGCTGATTACCTACGGCGGATCGCTGTGGAAGACGCTCGACGCCGCGACGGCGCTGGCCAGCGAAGGTATTGAAGCCGAGGTCATTGACCTGCGCATCCTACGGCCGCTTGATGATCGGACGATCATGGCTTCGGCGGCCAAAACTCGGCGCGTGGTCATGGTCGACGAAGGCTGGCGCAGCGGCAGTCTTGCTGCGGAAGTCTGCACTCGTATTGTCGAGCAGGCATTCTGGGAACTCGACGCACCGATCGGCCGCGTGTGCAGCGAGGAGGTGCCAATGCCGTATGCGCGCCACCTCGAACAAGCGGCCATGCCTCAGGTGTCAAAAATCGTTGTGGCCGCCAAGGCAGCACTTGGGCGCGCGTAGCGGGGTCGAGCCGTGGCGGAATTCCGCATGCCCTCGCTCGGCGCCGATATGGAAGCGGGCACGCTCGTCGAGTGGATCATCAAACCCGGCGATCACGTCGAGCGTGGCGATGTCGTTGCGGTGGTTGAGACGCAGAAGGGCGCCATCGAGATCGAGATCTTCGAAGCCGGACAGGTCGAGCAAATGCTGGTCGATGTCGGCAGCAAAGTGCCCGTCGGCACCCCGCTCGCCAGGATCCGGTCCGACCAGGAGGCAGCGGCCGGTTTGGCGGCGGCGCCGCTTGTTGGTGCCGTCATGGCTCCCGTCGCTGCCCCAGCTGCGCCCAGCTCGCCATTGCCGCAAGCACCCCGGCTGCAACTCGGCACGGAGGGCGACGTCGGCGGTCGCATCAGGGCTTCACCCGCTGCACGGCAGCTTGCGTCGGCGCGCGGCATCCATCTCGAGACGATCTCCGGCAGTGGTCCCCTTGGCGCAATCGTCGTTGGTGACGTTGAACGCAGCATTGGCGCCGTCCCCCCGCCCGTTGGAAAAAAGCGCGCCATCGGCGTTGACCTCGACGCAATGCGCGCCGCCATCGCTGCCGCGATGGCCCGGTCGAAGCGCGAAATTCCACACTACTACCTTGAGCATCTTGTCGATGTGACCGGATGCGAAGAATTCCTTTCGCGGATCAATGCCGGACGACCGCCGGACGACCGTCTGCTGATGGGGGCTGTCGCCGCCAAAGCGGTCGCGGTGGCTGCCCGGCGTTTTCCTGCTTTCAACGGCTTTTATCAGGACGGGCAATACAGGCCGTCCCCGAACGTCCATATCGGAGTGGCGATCGCCATTCGCGGCGGCGGCTTGGCAGCGCCGGCGATCCACGACAGCGACAAACTCGCCCTTGACCACCTGATGGCGCAAATGCGCGATCTGGTTCAGCGTGTGCGCGCCGGCCGTATCCGCAGCTCGGAAATGGCTGATCCGACAATCACCGTCTCCAGTCTCGGTGAGCGCGGGGTCGAGGCGCTCTATGGAATCATCTATCCGCCGCAGGTCGCGATCGTGGGCTTTGGCAAAGTCGTCGTCCGCCCCTGGATCGTCGAGGGCAACGTAGTGCCGCGTTCAGTCGTCACCGTCACGCTTGCTGCGGACCACAGGGTCAGCGACGGTCATGCGGGTGCGCTGTTTCTCGCCGAAATCGGCAAGCTGCTGCAGGAGCCGGACAAGCTATGAGCGACATTGACGTTGGTGGCATCGTGCGCGAGGAGCTTGGCAACATCGCTCCCGAAGCCGACCTGAAACACCTTGATCCAGACGCCGATCTACGGGAGGCGCTTGACATCGATTCCATGGACTTTCTCAATTTTGTCACCTTGATCCATCATCGCCTCGGCGTAGATATTCCTGAGATCGATTACCCCAAGCTTTCCACGCTCAGCGGCACAGTTCGTTACCTCGCAGCAAAACTCCACGCCGCCGCCTAGAGATCATGCGCCGGAATGGTATGACATGGACAACCGTAGTCAAAAATGGGTCGAACCAGCCGAAAATGTCGCCGCTCAAGCGGTTGTCGTGCGGTCGGAATGCACGTATTTTCGCTTCATGTCTATACTGATTGCGGTTGAAAGCGTTGGACCCGATCTGTTTCGGTGCTTTTACGTTTCGGCAGATAGTCAAATACACGCTGAGTGCTTATTGCGGGAGGCCTTTCCAGATGTCGGCTAGATTCAATGGCACCCCATGGCCGAAAATATCGGGCGAGCCCTGCACCTTCGACCCAATGAAGTGATGGAATGGCAAATCGGTCGACGGATTGTAGTGGAGTCGCTAAGCGATCCGTCAGGCAATGATTGATGAAAACTGATTGCCGTGCCTCGGTGCTTGCCAGATGTCGGTTAAGGCGAACATTCGTCTCATCCAAAAACCTGGGTACAGCCATCCAGAGCGACACGATGAGCAGGGCGATCGCGATTAACAAGAACAAGATCGCTTTCCACCTGTGTTCGGTAATCACGACGCATCCACCGGCCTACACCTTTAAGACTTTGTCCACAAAGACAGCGGCGCCATGGCAGTACAGTCCGTGATCATCTGCTCCGAACGGCAACTGCGCAAGTGCAGTTCTCGGCGCTTGATTGTTTCTTGGACCCTTCATGTATGACGACGATCACGCCAAAGGCGGCAAGCCGTTCGTTCTATGCTATGGAGATTTCCGTGGTTGGCACCTGGCAGAGTTGCGCGCATGCAGCAAACGGCTAGCCGACATCGTCCCAATGAATGTAATGACCTCCCACCGCCTCTTGGCACACCGTTCAATTGAAAGCCTACCATTGACGGCGGCGTTTTGCAGCACAGCAAAATTGACCCCTAATCACCTTGGGGCAGCCGCAGCGAATTGTTCTAAATCAACGTATCCCGCTCCGATCGCGCTAGCTTTGAAGTCGAGGTAGGGTGGATGAGCAATCTTACGAAAGTCGTCTTTTTCGGTGCGACCAGCACCTCGTTTGGGCTAAGCATGTTGCGTGACATTTTTTGCGGTAATGAATTGCGCGGTTCGACGCTCGTCCTTGTTGGCCGCAATCCGGCAACACTGTCGAAAATGACCGAAGTTGCGAATTTGCTGAATGCCAAAACCGGCGCGGGCGTGGTCGTTGAGCAGACCACCGACCGCCGCGCCGCGCTCGATGGCGCGGGTTTCGTCGTCAACGCGATGGCGATCGACCGTAACCGGCTATGGCAGCTCGACTTCACCGTCCCGCGCAAATACGGCATTCGCCACACGCTCGGCGAGAATGGCGGTCCTGGCGCGCTATTCTTCACCCTGCGCACACTGCCGTTGGTATTTGATCTGGTCCGCGAGATGCAGGAGCTTTGCCCTCAGGCGCTATTTATCAATTTTACCAATCCGGAAAGCCAAATCATCCTCGCGCTTGGAAAATACAGTCCAATCCGTGCGCTCGGCCTGTGCCACGGCATCTTCATAGGCCAGGGTGACGTTGCACGCATTCTCGGGCTGCCGCCGGGCCAAGTCGACGTGTGGGGTGCCGGCATCAATCATTTCCAATGTTTATTGCAGATCCGCAATAGCCAAACAGGCGAAACGCTTTATCCGCTGCTACGGGAGCTGGAGAGGAACTATGACCCGTCCTTTGCACCCCTCACACGCCGATTATTCCATTCATTCGGCTATTGGATGACCTGCGGCGACGGGCATCTCGGCGAGTATCTGGCCTATGGCTGGGAGGGCGGAGAAGAAGGCTATGATTTCGCTGCAGACCAGCGGTGGCGCGGGGAGTTTGCCGAGCAGCGCGAGCGCGCGCTGGCCGGCGGGACCATACCTGCCTGGTGGTTCACCCCCTCGGGCGAGCGCGGCGCGGCTGCGATCGCGGGTATCGTTCACAACAAAAGGCGCGTTCTGGAATCCGGTATCGTCTACAATCGAGGCGTGATCGAAAATCTGCCGACCGACTGCGCGGTCGAAGTGCCGGTCGTCGCGGATGCCGTCGGCATTCATCCGATCTCGCTCGGTCCGCTGCCCGATCCGATCGCCAAGTTGCTGCAACCAGCCATCGGCGCGCAGCAGCTTTCCGTTGAAGCCGCCATCCATGGATCGAAAGAGACGGCTCTGCAGGCGCTGTTGATCGATCCCTGCGTAAACTCGGCCGCGGCAGCGGTAGAGTTGCTCGAGGAGCTGTGGGAAGTGAATCGGCCTTATATCCGGCCGTGCGTCTAAGAGCGATAGTGTTTGATCGGGCCAGCGATCCGGATCCGCCTCATCGTCACGGGTGCGCCGCAGCGGTTTCGTTGCAACCGCAAAGCTTGAATTGTGGCAACCAAGCAGAGCCGTGTTGTCAAATTATAAATACGCGCTTCCCTCCGGAATGTCATCCAAGCGCCGGCGCCGCGCCAGCGTGTAGCGCCTCCGCTTCGCTGTTGAGGGACGCCATGGTCTGCGTCAGTTCTTCGTAGACCTCGTCGTCGATCGTCACCGTTCCGAAATTCGAATTTTCGCCGTCGAAACGGCCGGCCGCAGGCTGATCGGCGTGTTCGAACCAGTGGTAGCCGACCACCGTCGGCCTTCTCAGCGCCGCGGTGACGTAGCTGCGAAAGCGCGCGGCCCGCTCGGTCTGGGTTGCGAGCAGCGGCCCGGCGCCGTTGGTGTTCGGCAGGCCTGAATCGGCGCCGCGAAAGGAGAATTCGCCGATCAGGCAGGGCCTGCCAGCGGGCGCGTAGGCATCGATCGTCGCGCCGGCGTCAAGGTCATAGCAATTCATCGAAATGACATCGCAATGGCGTCCGGCCGCGTCAATGACGGCGCGCGGCGGGACACAGGCGAACCGACAGCCGAGCACGAGATGGTTAGGGTCAACGGCTTTGATCGCAGCGCGGGCCAGCCTGAAGTAACGCTCCGCCACGACCCCGGCGAAGGCGTCGCAGTCGGTGAAAAATCCGGCGCGGCGGAGATCGGCTCGATTGGCAATGGCCTCGTCGGCTGCGCTGCGCTGATAGGGCGGCGCTCGCCGGTAAGGAACTTCGATGGGGGTCAGCGCCGCGAGTGCGTCCCAGGATTCAGCCGGCGTATGCCAGCACTCATTGAATCGCCCGATATCAGCGTGTCGCTCGCGTAGCCAGCCGATCGCGGTCCTAGCGCCTGCAGCCGAACGCGTCAGGCCAAGGAACAAGTCGAGCAATTCAGCCGGGCCGCGCCAATCCGGCCCCCAGGTCAGCTCATTGTCGATGAACCAGCCGATGACGCTTCGCTCATCGCGCCACTGGCTGCACAACTCGTTGGCGCGGCGGCGGACATGGACGTCGAACTCAGGATCGAATACATCAGGAAAATTCTGCTGCCGTTCGGCCTTCAACCGCGCATCATGCTTCCGCGTGAATGACATTCCGAGATCGAGCACAGGCGTGAGGGCGAGCGGCGACGGCCCAGCACGCGCGAGCGTTTCCTCGGACCAGGCTCCGAGCGTGTTGAACCCCCAGCGCGCCAGTCGCGCAGCGGCCGCCGCACCCCAAGCGTTGCGGCTCCCATATTTCCGCTGGCAGGCCTCAGCGTAGGGAACGCGATCGCTGTTCCGCATCCGGTCCTGATCGAACCGCACCGTATTGATCCCTTTGGAGAGAAAGCGCCGTCCGTCCGGATCGGTCAGCCAGAAAATTCCGTCGTGTTTGACGACCCTGAAATATCCGTGCGAAGAATCGAATACTGACAAATGCGATCCCCTCGAGCCTTGGCTTCTGAATTCAAATAAGTAAAAGGCTCACCCAGGGTGGCTGCGCGTTGATCCAGCGCAATCGCTCAAAAAGAGGCGAACCTACGGTATCGTGCCGGGCGATCAGTATCCGTTGGCGATAATCCTCATGGACGAGCACCATATTACTTAATTACTTAACTCGTTGAGGAGAGCTATGGCCGCTGTCGTACCGCATCGGTCAGCGGCGGCTTTACCAATTCGCGCAGATCGGGTTCTCCGCATCGGGCCAGTACGGCTTGGCGGACCGCGTCGCGCAATCGCAATACCGATTTAAAATCGGTTCCTTGCGGCGCGAAGGGCTCGAGAATTTCAACATCTATGCGACCCCAGCGCGGAAACCATTGGTCGCCGCGCAGAATCGATCGCGTGCCGCGCAAGACCCCTGGATAAACTGCGAGACCGGCTTCACTCGCGATTTTGAA
>Ga0187784_10002215_pt1 | contig 15618 bp, 14 predicted proteins | sample 1015_SJ02_MP15_2_FD_132964 | JGI IMG/M metagenome (GOLD analysis project Ga0187784, IMG submission 132964) | Tropical peat soil microbial communities from peatlands in Department of Meta, Colombia - 1015_SJ02_MP15_20_MG | ecosystem: Environmental > Terrestrial > Soil > Wetlands > Peat | place...
CTCGGGGTCAAGGGCTCCGGCCAGGCGGGCGCGATCGCCGCGCCGCAGACGATCATCTGCGCGATCCTCGACGCCCTCGCGCCGCTCGGCATCGAGCACATCGACATGCCGGCGACGCCGAACAAGATTTGGCAGGCGATCCAAGCCGCGCACAGCACAGCGAAGGCGGCCGCAGAATAAAAAGAGCGAACGCGCAAAGAAATAGCCCGGATGACGGCATCCGGGCTATCGCGTCGACTAGCGAGCGGCGCGAACTTTACCGGCTCACTCCGCCGGCTCCGGTATCGCTTCGTGCGGCGCGGTCCTGTCGAGCGCAGTTACCGGCGTGCGGCTTAGGCCGAATAGGAACACGGCCACAATCAGGTAGGCGATCGCCACAACCGGCGTCACCGCGATGCCAATCGCTTCACCGTGCATGAAACCAAAGAAAGTCAGCACGGCGCCGGCAACGGCGAATGCTGCGGCGTTGACAAACTTCTTATCGATGACGAAGGCGCCGATCGCGGCCAGCACCAGTCCGGTCAAGATCGAGCCGCCCCCCATGACTTTGAGACCGCCGTACAGAACGCCTTGGTTGGCGAGTTTACCCAAGCCAACGGTTGCCGCGTCAGTACCGACTGCGTGCAGCACGCCGTCCAACTGTACGCCGGCCCAAGCGGCAAGATGCGGCGTCAGCGCCAGCACGATCGCCGGCGCATGCGCCCGCGGCGTGGTCTGGAACGCCTGCGCGCCGATCAGCATGCCGATGTAGAGCAGGATCGGATAGATCGCCACCACGGGTATGACGGCCAACAACAGGGAGATGATGCCGAACCATGACAGGATGATCACCATAATGCCGGTCAGCGCCGAGTAGCCGATCCGGCCGCCCATCGCCTTCCAACCGGGATGGCCGATATAGACCGCGTTGATGAACGGATTGCCCATGCAGCAACCGATCAGACTGACCACGCCGTCGGCGGTCAGCACGCGCGTCGTCGGGAACGCATCGCCGGCGGCTTCAGCGCTCTCGACGTTGTCCATCGCCTCGACCAGGTCGTAAATGCCGAACGGGATCGCGGTAATAAGGATCACGCCGAGATATTCGAAGCCGGAGAAGATATGGTTCACGGCGGGGAGCGGTACTGAGAAGCCGAAGTTCGCGAAGGAGTCGCCAATGCTCGCCAAGGTGAGGCCGCCATAATTGAGGCCGAACAGATTCGAGCCCCAACCGATGATCATGCCGACAATGATGGCGACCAGGCCCGCCGGAATTCCCCTGGGATATTTGAATCCGCCGAACCAACTCACCAAGATCACGGCAAAGCAGGTCAGGCCGATCACCGGGGTCGTGTACATTTCTATCGCGGGACGCATGGAAATGAAGGTGATCGACACGCCGGCCAAGGTGCCGAGCAAGGCGGCGCGAGGCGTGATCTTGCGGATGTAGGGCGCGACGAAACCGCCGATCATCAGGATGAAGCTCTGGAAGAACACCCAGGTCAGCCCGGCTTCCCAGCCTTTAATCGGATCATTGGTCTTCAACGCTATCGGCAGCATGATAACGAAGGTGACGATGAACATGTGCGGCACGCTGATGCCGGACGGCAGCGCGCACACGTCGCTGCGACCGGTCTGCTTGGCCAGGCGGTAGGCGAGGTACGCATAGTAAAACGTCGACAGGCACAACATCAGGCCGACGGCAGGCAGGATGCGGCCGAACACGATCGCATCCGGCATCTTGATCACGAACCGCAGTAGGATCGTGAGCGTCAACATGTTGGTGAGAATGTTGGTGCCGAAACCAAAAAAGGCGTTCAAATCGCCGGGGGTAAATAGCTTTGGCTGAAACCCCGTTGTCGATGTTGTGGACGTCATTGCGCGCTCCCCTCCTGCCTTGCTGGCAGGTGTTTGATCGAATGCAGAAGCCCGCACACGAAAGCGCTGCCCGGTCCTTGCGAGCAGCGATTGCGACGTGCTTGGCTGTGCCCCCGGCGGCAAATTTCCGCAATCATCAACGATTGCTTTATCCACCTCGCAAAGCGTGTGCCAAACCCGCGGCCAGCGTCGACAGTTGTGGAAACGAACGGAAACCCGATGAATCGTCAGCGGAATCGGCTCTGGGCGGCCGGTCCGTGTGCGCCGAGGCGCCGAGCGCCGTCCTGCCGCGGCGATATCGGTTTTTGCGGCGCCGATGAAATAACGGTCACACCCTGCAAAAAAACAGCGCGCCGGGCCGGAACCACCGGACCGGATGTGCCTCGTTCACGCTCGAGGCCGCGGCCAGATTTCAGGCGACCGCTGCCAGCGAATTGAGCGAATTCAAGAGCGACTTGGAGGCCGTGACCGAGCCGAAAATGCCGCCTTGCGCCTTGATCATGGCAAGGCCGGCGGCGTGAAATTCCGGAAAGTACGATCCGCAGCAGTCGGACAATACGATGCAACGAAAGCCGCGGTCATTGGCTTCGCGCACGGTGGTATTAACACACACTTCCGTCGTGACGCCGCAGACGAACAGGGTATCTATTCCGTGGTTGCGCAACATCAGTTCGAGGTCGGTCTGGTAGAAGGCGCCCTTCCCCGGCTTGTCGATCACCGGCTCGTCTTTGAGCGGATATAGCTCCGGGATGATGTCATGGCCTGGTTCGCCGCGTATCAAAATACGGCCCATAGGACCTGGTGCGCCGATCCGATTCGCCGGATCGCCGCGTTCGACCTTATGCGGTGGGGCATCAGACAGATCGGGACGATGTCCCTCGCGCGTGTGAATGACGAGCATGCCGTGGGCGCGCGCCGCGGCAAGCACTTGGCGACAGGGCGCGACCGCCGCTTGAAGCCGGGACACGTCGTTGCCGAGCGCTTCGCCGAAGCCGCCGGGCTCGAGAAAATCGCGCTGCATGTCGATAATGACTAATGCAGCCCGATCGAGATCGACAGAAAGCGGCGCTGGCTCGGCCTCAAAAACGACCCTTAACATTTGGCCCTCCGCAGTCTTTAAACAGATATATGCCGAATAGGTGCAAGATCGAGGCCATTGCGGCGATGCTCATTTTGTTGTCATTTTCCGAAGCAAGAGGCCAGCCGGCAAATACAGACGCCGTATTTCGTTGCAGCTGCCGCCGTTTTGACAGGCGGTTGCACGCCGAGCCCTGGACGCCTATATTCGATGCGCTTTTCAGTCATCGACGATGACTAAATGGCTCCGCCCGGAAGGGCGGGCGGAGCGCAAGGGAGATTTGCCTATGACTATCGCGCCCCTGATGCCGAAGGCGACGGCAGTGTGGTTGGTCGAAAATACCGCTCTATCGTTCGATCAAATCGCGCATTTCTGCAACCTGCATCCGCTGGAGGTCAAGGCTATCGCCGACGGCGACGCTGCGCAGGGCATCAAGGGCCTGGATCCGATCCTGACCGGTCAGCTTACGCGGGAGGAAATTGCCGAGGCGGAGGCCAATCCGAGCCACCGGCTGCACATCGCCGATCCGAAAGTCCGCCTGCCGGGCGACGCGAAACAAAAGAAGGGACCGCGCTATACTCCGGTATCGCGCCGGCAAGACCGGCCCAATGCCATCCTTTGGCTGGTGCGCAACCATCCCGAACTCAAGGACAGCCAAATCATGCGTCTCGTCGGGACAACGAAGTCGACCATCCAAGCGATCCGCGAGCGCACCCATTGGAATTCCGCGAACCTGACGCCGCTTGATCCGGTAACGCTGGGGCTGTGCTCGCAGATCGATCTTGATCTGGAAGTTCAGCGCGCGGCCAAGGAGAAGCCGGCTCCCGTGGAAGCGCAGGGCGCCACTCTTCTGCCCGCCGCCGTCACCACGGCGCCGAAGGAAGAGCCGGCGGAGCCTGCTCCGGAGAAAAAGTCCGACGAACTCAATGTCGAAGCGGTCTTCGCCAAGCTCAAGCAGATCGGCGGCAAGAACGAGTGATCGAAAGGCGCCCTAGTTCCGCGCGTCGACGTAGGGAAAGATCATTTTGCCGGTCTGATATTGCGGCGGCCAGAGCACCGGCTGCGCTTTGCCGGTAGCGAACTGCTCGACATCATTCGGCGCGACGTGCTGGAATTGGGTGTACACGGTGCGGCCCTGCGTCCACTCCCCATCATTACCATACTCGATCTCACCGACGACGGTTTCGAACTTATGGCTGTGCATATAGGAGCCGAGCTTGTCGGGATCGAGGCTTTTGGTTCCTTCCACCGCCTGCGCCAGCACTTGGCCAGCGGCATAGCCGAACGGCACGTATCCGTAACCGAGCGGATCGATTTTTTCGGCCGCCGCGGCGACGCGATAGCGCCTGAGCACGTCGGCAGCGCCGGGAAAGTCGAAGCTCGGCACATAACTTTCCATGATGACCAAGCCGTCCATGATCGGACCGAGCTGCATCTTGATCGGCGTGACCAGCAATCCGATCATGGTGCCGCCGAACATTTTTGGTTTTAGACCGACCTCATTCGCCGCGCGCACGATGCCGACCGTATCCGGCGGGTAGGCCGCGACAAAGACAACGTCGGGATTTGCCGCTTGTAGCGCATGCACGGTCGGCGCGAAGTCGGTGGTCGGGGGCGGATAGCTCTTGTCGTAGATGATGTCGAAGCCTTTGGCAGCCGCGTTCTGCCGCGCGCCGTCAGCGGACGTTCGCGCGAATTCCGCGTCGGCCGACAGGATCGCCACCGTCCGCGGCTTCGGCTTCTGCTCCGCCGCAAGATCGAAGAAACCTTCGGAGAAGGCCCGCACTCCGTCGGGCCCGAGCGACAGCATGGAAAAATATTTGGGGTAGTTGAAATGCCGGTTGATGCTCACTGCCATCATGCTGATGGTGAGCTTGTTGCTTTCCATGATCACCGGCATCGCCGCCGCCACCATGTTGGTGGCATACGGGCCGAGCAGTAAATCGACCCCGTCGACGTTGATTAACTTGGTATAGATGCCCGGCACGTTCGACGGATTGCTCTGATCGTCGTAATAGACGAACTCGACCGGCCGGCCGAGCAAGCCGCCCTTGGCGTTGACGTCGTGGCGCCAGAGCTCAAGCGCCATCAGCAGCTGTTTGCCGTTCTGCGCCACTCCCCCGGTCATGGCCATGCTGAAGCCGATTTTGAGCGGCTCGGCGGCTTTTGCCGATGCGAGCAGGCCCAATAGCACCGCGGTCGCAACGGCGGCGCGCAGAATCGCGAGCACGATATGCCCTCCCCGCCGCCCGACGTTTAAGTCCGCTCGCCACGGAAAAAATTTAGTTCATCATCTCGTCGGACGGCATAATGCCCCACAGATTAGAAGCCGACGGGTCCTTTTCCCACACTTTCGGCCGCTGCGGATTGTCGCGGTGCCAGGGCCGCGGCTCGAAATAGCCGAGCTCCTCATTCATGCGATCAAGTTCGGCGAACGTCTCGGTAATGAGCCCATTGGGCGCGCGATGATAGGCGAAAAGATTGTGTCCGATGCCGTGCCGGCCCGGCCCCCACAGAAGCTTGTAGCCGCGCAAGCTGAGAAAATCGCACGCGTCATGCATGTGGCCCCAATCGCGCAACTCGAAAGCGGTATGAAAATGACGGTTCGATCCGGTTCCCATCAGATTGATGGTGTGATGGTCCGGCCCGCAGCGCAAAAATGAGAAAAAGTCGGCCATCCAATCAGACTCGCGAAAACCGAGCACGTCGCAATAGAACTTCGTGACCTTCTTGACGTCGACGCAGTGGAAGGCCACGTGACCGAGCTTGTGCGGCACGATCCCCCTTTGCTGAAATTTCTGGTGAGAAAAGGCGTCGCGCTTGAACACCTCCATGACGGTGCCTTTCGGATCTTCGAAGATCACCACTTCGGAGATCGACGGCTCCGGGTCCTTCCCGCGCGTCGTCTTGACGCCATGAGCCGACACTTGCTTGTCGAACGCATCAAGATCGGCATCCATGGGAATCTGAAAGCCGAGGCGCAGGCACTGCGCGTGCGGCCCGCGCCGCAGCACGATGGAATGATGATCTACCGTCGAGGCCAGATATGCGGCGTCCTTTTCTTTCGCGGCGAGCGTCAGCCCCATGATCTCCGTATAGTAGTCTATCTGTTGGTCGAGATCGGGCGTCTCGTAACTGGCGTGAGCGATCTTGCTGACGCGGATCATGCCTATCCTCCTTTTTGGTCTTACTGCCCTATCCGCTCGACACAACGGACGGGATTACCCGTATCAAACTCCTAAGCCGCCTTTTTTCGCGTATCGATAAAGGCAGGCGCGACTTCGCTCATGAACCGAGCCATTTCCTCCTTCACCTGATTATGCGGTTTCAGGCCGACATTGAAGTAAAGAATGACCTCCGAGAAGCCGGCCGCTTCGACCTTTTTCAAGGTGTCGGTGATCCGCGCCGGCGAGCCGATGAGCACCGAGTTTTCGGTCAAATCTTCCGGCTTTACTTTGCTGAGGCGCTCGACCATGTCGACGAAATAGCGATAGCTCGGCGGCGCCGACTTCGGGTCGCCCGGCAAGGCGGGGATCACGCACTCCCTGTAGTAGCGGATTTGCCGCGCGCGTTGCGCGTCTTCCTGCTGCTTGTCGTCGGCGAAATGAGTGAAATAGCTGCACATCAGCCGGCCGGGTTTTTGGCCGTGCTTGACGCAGGTTTCATGATAAAGGTCGGCGACCTGCTTTAGGCCGCCGTAACTGATTGCCGCAGCGAACGGCGCCACGACAAGGCCGCAGCCGAGCCGGGCCGCAAGCTCGATCGAGGGCTTCGAGAACGAGCCGACATAGGTCGGGATCGGTTGTTGGACCGGCTTCGGCGTGATGCGCACATCGTCGAACGAGTAGTGCTTGCCGTGATGAGAGATGCGTTCGGGCGCCCGCCAGAGCTTATGCACGAGCTCGAGGCCTTCTTCGAAGATTCCCTGATTGTCCTCGAACGACACGTGGAACGGCAGATACTCGCGCCGGTCATAGCCGCGGCCGACCGCGAAATCGACCCGGCCGCCGGAGAGCAGATCGAGCGTCGCCCACTGCTCGGCCACGCGGATTGGATGATGAAGCGGCAACACCGTCACCGCCGGCGCGAGCCGAATGCGGGTCGTGTTGGCGGCGACGTAGCCGAGCACGATGTCGGGACATGACAGCACGCCCAGAGAATTGAAATGATGCTCGCCAATCCAGGCCGAATTCATGCCGAGCTTATCGGCATAGAGCGCCTCGGCGGTAATGTCGGCGACGAACTGGTTGGATGAGCGCTCGTTGTTTTCGTAGTGATTGTCGCTCAGCGTGAAGTAACCGAATTCCATATTGCCCTCCGAGCGTGATCTCTCTTGCGTGAGAAACTGGTGTCCAGTTCTTGGCCTATGATCGAGATTGCGTATCTTGGTGCGACGCCCGCGGCAGCGAGCCGATGACGTCGATCATGGCCGCCCCGTCGCAATCGGACAGCCCCATCGCCACGAAGCGCTCGAACAGTTCCGCGGTCCGGTCAAGAAGCGGCGTCGCCACCCCGACGCTGTCGGCAAATTCGCCGATCATTTCGATGTAGTGCTGCAGACCTGGGATCGGGCCTTGCAAAGGCTTGAAGCGCCGCTCCGCCATCCACGGCGCGCGGATGCCGAACTGGGTCGAGCCGCCGCTGCCGTTGGCGATAGCTTTGATCATCAGATCGATATCGACGCCGGCCTTCACCCCGAGGGCCATCGCCTCCGCGGTGGCGGCGATATGGATCGACACTAAGAGATTGTTGATGAGTTTGACCCGGCTCGCCGCGCCGAAGGGGCCGAAATAAATGCATGAATCGGCAAAGCCGCCGACAATGGGTTCGACCTTTTTGCACGCCTGAGCATCGCCGGCGAGAAAAACGACACCCTTGCGGGCCGCGACCATGCCGGGCGTTCCGGCCACTTCGCCGTCGATAAAGACGGCGCCCTTTTCCGCCAGCGGTGCAATTTGTCGCTGCTTGACCGACACTGGGTAGGACCCGAGTTCGACCACGATTTGTCCCGGCCGCGCCGTGCTGACGAGACCGTTGGGGCCTTGCACGACCTGCTGAAGCGCTTCGTCGGATGGCAGGCAGGAAAACACGATGTCAGCTTGGGCGCCAACATCGGCCGCCGAACGCGCCGGCACACCGCCGATTTTTTCGAACTCGGCAAGCGAGCTGCGCCGATACCCGACCACCCTGTAACCGTTTTTGATCAGGTTTTGTGAGATCGGCAAACCGATCTTGCCGACGCCGACGAAGCCCACCGTCTCCATGCTCGTTCCTCTACGCTACCTCGACGGACTGATCCGAGAGGTTCACGCGTAGTCCGAGCGTGCCCTCCATGATCGTCCATTCTTTAAGCTCGAACGTGCGCAATCCGTTGCGCACAAACGGGTCGGCTTCCGCCAATTCGCGCGCCTCCCGCGCATCGGCCGCGCGCAGGATCGTTAAGCCGGCGCCGTTCGGCCGCCCCTCGCCATCGGCCAACGGCCCCGATGCGAAGAGCACGCCGCGCTTCTCCAGGCCGATCATATATTCGAGGTGCGATGGCAGCAGGGCTTTTAGTTTTTCCGGAGACGGCGACGGGTGCGAGAGCACGGCATAAAGCTTCCGCCGCAGCATCTTCTGCGTAAGCTTGGCAATGCGCGCGTCGACGCTCATATTTTCCATTCCTCCCCGACGAGCGAAACATTTTTTTTATGGTCGGCCGTTCCGCCCGGTCGTGTCAACAATCCACCCTTTTTCGCCGGCCGTTCGGTCGTTTGCCGACCGGCTGTGTCCGTGCCCCGCGCCAATGGCGCCGCGCCAGCGCAAGCTCGCGCTTACGCGGCGAAATCTCCAGGCGCGCGGCCGGTATATTGTCCATCGACATAGATGAGCGGATCCACCTCGCCGTTCGTCGCAATCGACAGGATCCGCCCCATGAAGACGGTATGGGTGCCATAGTCCAGTTCCGCGTCCTTGCGGCAAATGATGGCAGCCTGCGCGTCGGCGAGAACCGGCGCCGGCGCGCGCGTATCCCAGTGTCCGACGCCGAAGCGGCTGTCGCCCTTCGCCTCGCCGCTGCACAGCCGCGAAATAGCCACGTGGGCGCGGCTCAGCACATTGATCGCGAACTCGTCTGCCTGACGCAATGCGCCGTGGAATGCGGCCGAGCGATTAACGCATACGAGCATAGACGGCGGCTCCATGCTGAGCGCGCTCACCGCGGTCGCCGTCATTGCAAAATTGCGTCCGCCCAGGCGACAGGTTACGACGCTGACCGAACTTGCCAAACGCCTGAGCGCCTGCTTGGCGTCGATCCTCAATTGCTCGGAGTCAAGCATCGGCGATCCTAATAGAGGCCGACCGGCTCGAGCCCCAGCCGTTCCTGGCCGTACATCGCCGCAATCGGCTCCCAATCGAGCGATAGATGCAGCGCCGCAGCGTTGGCGTCGCGCCAGAAGCGCTGCAGTGGTGCGGCAAGATCGCTGCCAGCGGCGCCTTCTTTGGCAAACAGATCATTGACCGCGGTGACCGACTGTTTCGCGGCGAATCCCTGATTGCGGCGGATCGCGATCCGTTCGCCGATCTCCAGCGGAATGCCGCGACGGACCTTGTCCTCGGCCGCGGCCACGCTCGAGAGCAAGAGCGTGAAGGCCGATTCGATAAGCGCCGCGGTCGCTCCGATCTTGCTCTGAATGAGCGGCGAATTTGCCATTGGCACGATCAAACCCGGTTTTGCCGCCCGCACCTTGCTGCGGGCCAACTCGATGAACGCATCGAGCGCGCCCTGTGCCATGCCAAGCACCGGCGATACCAGGGCCGTAGGACCGAACGTGGTGAAGCCGAAATGACTCATGTTGTTGTCTTCAATCTGCCTGCCGGGAACGGTGCCGGCGACGATGTCGGCAAAGCGCACCATCCGATGGTCGGGAACAAAGACCGGCTTATCGATGCGCACGGTCTTGCTGCCAGTTCCCTGCAGGCCGCTAGTGAACCAGGTGTCCTGATCGACCTGCATATCGGTGATGGGCACCAGGCACCACATCACGTCCGGCGGGCCCTTGGCGTTTTGCATGAGCGCGCCAAGCATCAGCCACTGGCTGTTTTCGCAATTGCTCGCATAGGGCCACGAGCCGGCGAGCGTGATACCGCCGCGCACGATCTCGGTTTCTTTACTCGGTTGATAGGATCCGGCGACGAGGTTGTCGGGGTCGCTCCAGACGTCCTGCTGCGCTTGCAGCGGAAAGAACGACATCATCCATTGATAACACATGGCCAAGGAGCCGCACCACCCGGTGCTGCCGCAAGCGCGTCCGAGCTCGAAGGCAATCTGCGCCAATTCGCTGGTCCCGTACTCGAAGCCGCCGAAACGGGCAGGACGCACGAGCTTGGTCAATTCGGCTTCGCGCAAAAGATCCATGGTTTTTTTTGAAACGCGCCGGTTGGTTTCGGTGTCGCGCGCGGCGGCGCGGAAGACCGGCTGCAATTCGCGGGTCCGATCCAGCAAAACGGCAAATTGGGTCCGTTGAGGGCTTGAGGCAAAAGGCACAGTCTTGGCCGCCAGCTGCACGTTTCCCTCCATCTCTTGTTCAACGCGATTATTCGACGCGCTTATTTCAGTAGAGCGACGCTGGCAGCTTGCCGCGACATTGACAAATCGCATTTTCCAACTTGAAGTATCGGCGCGCCCGATACTTGTGTGCGTCGAATAACTGTATGCAGAATATAAAAGATTTCGATCTTAACCTGCTCGCCTCGCTCGACGCATTGCTCACGGAAAAGAACGTGACGCGGGCGGCGAAAAAGATGCACGTCACCCAGTCGACGATGAGCGGTATTTTGCGCCGGTTGCGCGATCAATTTGACGACGAATTGCTTATCCGCATCGGCCGCAGCTACGACCTTTCCCCCTTCGCCCAGTCGCTCGCCATATCGGTACGGCAAACGATTCTGCAGATCGACTCGACAATCTCGGCAAAGCCGCTATTCGATCCGAAGAAGGATCGCCGCAAATTCCGCATCATGGCGTCCGATTACAGCACCACGGTCTATTTATCGACCGTGTTCCGGCGCATAGAAAAACACGCGCCGTATCTGAGCTACGACATCGTGCCGATCAATTCGCCGCTCGATCACGTCCGCGGTGGAACAGTTGATCTGTGCGTCACCGGAAATCCATTCAGCCAGGCGGAAGCAGCATCAGATCAGCTCTTGCGGATGGATATGCTGTTCTCAGAATCATATTGCTGCGTCGTTGACGAGGACCATCCGCTACGCGGTATCGTCACATTGGCGCAATTGTTCGAATATCCGCATGTGATGGCGCAGTTCGCCGGCGTCACTATGCAAACCAGCGAGCTAGCTGCCGCCAATCTACGCAATCGCGCGAACCCGATCAGGACTGTCCCGAGCTTCAACGTTATTCCGGCACTGGTGCGTGGCAGCAGGTCTGTTGGCGTTCTGCCCGCCCGCATTATGGACGTGGCGCCGGGCTGGTCCGGCTTGCGTCTGCTTGCGGTAGCGTTCGAAATGCCATCCTTCACCGAGTACTTGATCTGGCATTCAAGATTTGCCTATGACCCGGCGTTTTGCTGGCTGCGAAGCGTTATGCTGGATACGCGGTAGAATTGCGCAATCTGCAGTTCGCCGGCCCCGCTTTAGTGGCATGTCCTGACACGCTTACGCCGCGTGCAGCGGCGCGGGATCACCATAAATGCGGATGTCGGCAATTTTGTCGCCGCGCCGGCGCAACACCGTGCAGAACTTGATTGCAACGAGCGAGTCGTCGGGGCGCGTGTATTGCACGATGGCCTCAGCGATGCCGACCTGCCCGCCGTGGATCGACCAGCAGCCGGTCATGCTGTGCGAGAGGCCCTTGATGCTGCTCCACAATTGTCCGATCGCGGCCTTGTAGCCTTCCTTGCCGTGCACGGTTGGGAAGTTGGCAAATGTGAGCGTCGTGTCATCGGTGTGCTGCGCCAGCGTACGTTCCATATCCATGCCGTCGACGGCGCGATAGTAGTCGTAGATCCATTTAGTGTCGCCGGCCGCATCGGTCGGGTTTTTCGGCGCCAAGTGTTCGCGGCCTTTTTCGTCCACGGTGCGCCGTACCGCGGCGAGCGTCGAGGCGACAGCGTTCAGATAGGCGCCTTCCATTGGCGCAAAGTGCGCCTTCTCGGCGTCGCTGTCCTCCGGCACGCCGTCCTTCTTCAGGCTGAACGCGAAGGTTAGCGTCAGATTTCCTTTCTCATCCTCGCCGATAATGTTCTCAATGCGTCCGAGTTCGGAGCCGCGGATCCGCTCGAAGATCACCCGGTTTTCCGCCTCGAAAGTGACCTTTTCGCGCAACGGCACGTCTTTGAGCATGATGTCGCGCACAAGCCAGCCGTCGCCCTGCTCGACCACCTCGCACTTTTTCATCTCAGGCACATAAGGCAGTGCATTGTTCGCCTTCATCAGCAGCCCGGTCCACACATCGTGCCGGCTAAGGAAGGACTTTTTCGGTTCGTTGACTGGAACGGTTCTGCTCAGCTGATACATCGGCACCTCCCAACTTCGCGGCATCTGGGCATTTGCACCGCAGCACTGCCCGGGCGAGCCCGGAAAGTCTATGCCAGCGCCATTTTCCAAAATTAGTAATTTCTGGAAATAATGGTGTCAAGCAACCCCGCCCCCTCGCGCCTCTCGAGCGCTTTTGTGCACCAGACGCGGGAAGCGGGCGAGCACGGCGACTACCTGCTTGGCCGTCGTCAAGTAATGCTTTTCCAGCGCGCGCTGTGCCGCTTTGACATCGCGTGACAGCGTTGCATCGAAAATCTGTTTATGCTCGCGCACCGTATCCCGTTTGAGCCTTTCCGCCGGAGCAAATTTCACCCGTAACAAACGGTGCCGTTCGGCTTGATCAAACAACCGCTCGGCAAGCTCAATCTGCCAGCGCGAGCCGCACGCCGAGAGGAGCGCCATGTGGAAGCGCCGATGGCAAATGCTCCAGCCTGCGGTCGCCGGCCCGGGTTCCTTCGGCACCGGATTACGCGATAAGGCATGGAATGTCGCCACAACCGCGGTTTCCCAGCGGATATCGCCATTCTCTATCGAGTTGGCGAGTGCCTCCCGCTCGATGACAACCCGCGTCCGTGCTGTGTCTTCGATGTCATACGCGGTCAAGGGCGAAACCCGGAAGCCGCGCTGCCCAATGGAAATGACCAACCGCTCCGAGGTGAGCCGCGTCAGCGCCTCGCGCAATGGACTGATGCCGACGTCATAACGGGAGCGCAATTCGTCAGAGCGCAGCGGCGAACCCGGCGCGAACCGCCCCCACAAAATGTCCTGCCGCAGGCGATGATAGATCGATTCAGCGACCGTGCGCGGCAGCTCTCCCGTCTCCGCGTCGCTGTAGCGGACTTCCGTCACTGAACGTTTCATGCGGACCCTAGCGGCGGAGAAGTTTTGGAAATTATAACGAGATTTCGAAAAAAGGCCAGAACTGCCGCCGGCGTATGGACTATTCCTCGCCCGCCAATTCCTGCCTACGCCGCTCCAGCTCGGCCGCGTAGCGGCGGAGCGCAAAGGCCTCGGTAAGAAAACCGATGACGCGACGGTCGAGATAGGAATCGACTACAGGGAGAGCCTCGGCCTCGGCGCGGTCGAAGGCGAGTGCCGCCTCCTTGATGGTCATGCCCGGCACTAGCACAACATCGGTAGAGCGCAGCAGCTTCTTAAGCGGTGTGTCGGGGGCGAGCTCGCCAGCATGGGCGTCAGCCACAAGCACCATGCCGGCGTAACGCCGCCGCTCATCGACCACGACGATGGCAGCCGAGGAGCCGAGCGGAAATGCTTCCTTGAATGCGGCAACGGTCATCGCCGCGGACGCGGTGCGCACGTCGTGGCGCATCATCTTGCCGACGGTGAGATCGCGCATCCAGCCGACATCGGCGGCGCTGCGAATGGTTTCGCCGCGCAAGTGGAAACGCCAAGTCGCAAACGAAAAGCCGAAGACTTCGCGAGTGACCTGCGAGGAAATGATGACCGCGATCAGTACCGCGGTGGCGAGCCACAGGTCCCCGGTTGTTTCCAGCGCGATGAAAGTCATGGTCAGCGGGCCGCCGATGACCGAGGCGGACAGAGCGCTCATGCCGATCACGGCATAGGCGTTCGAGTCGAACGAGGCGGCCGGCCAAATACTCGTCAGCGCCGCCGCCAAGAGATGGCCGCCGAGCGCACCGATCAAGAGCGAGGAGAAGAACAGGCCGCCGCGGAAGCCGGAGCCGAGCGAGACAATGGACGCCGCGATTTTAAGGCAAAAAAACAGCGCGACGGTCTGCAGCGGCAACTGAACTATTCCCGACAGATGCAAGGCGCCGTGGCCCGACGACATAACTTGCGGCGCGGCCATCGCCAAAATGCCGACCGCTAGCCCACCTACCGTCGTTCTTAATGCCGGCCGCAACCGCACGCGAGCGAACAGCGCTTCACACAGCGCCACCGCACGCATGATGAGAATGCCGATCCCGGCAGCGAGAACGCCCATTGTGGCGGCGATCACGAGGTCGTGGGTCGCAAAGGTTATCCTTTCGGGCGCGACAATGCCGACCTCCGCCGCCGCCAAGGCATGGGCGACGACATAACCGATCAGCGCCGCGACGCCGACCGGCGCGAGATTGTTCGGCGAATAGCCGCCGATAATGAGTTCGAAACCGTAGAAGGCGCCGGCGAGCGGGGCGCCGAAAGCTCCGGCAATCCCTGCGGCCGCTCCGCACCCGACCAAGATGCGCAGATCCGCTCGCCGCAACCGAAACGCCATGCCAAGCCGGGAGGCGAGGCCGCTCGCCAACTGGGTATATCCGGCCTCAAGACCGACGGAGGCGCCCACGCCCGAGGACCAAACGGTCTGTAGCGCAACGATGATGCTTCCGACTGCCGACATGCGGCCGCCGTGCAGCGCATTCGCCTCTATGGCATCGACCTCGCGCTCCGGGCGCCAGCGGGCAATTAGTTCGCGCGCGACGCCGAATACGAAACCGCCGAGGAGCGGGACCAAAAGGGCCACAAGGGGATTGAGGCTGGACAATTCCGACAGGCGCACTTGCGGCCCGAGCCGAAACAACAGCCGATGCAGAACATCAACCCCGGTCCCCATGGCGGCAACGATCAAACCCGCGGCGGCGCCGACGATGGCGGCCAGCGCGATCAGGCTCGATTCCCGTGCGCGAACAACCGCGCGCAGGCGCTGCGGTATCTGCCATCGGCTTGTGAGCTGTTCGATCAAGGGCACGATCCGCAGCAGGCAAAGCTAACCATCGTACACTGGAACTGCGGCGGCCCCGGCTTGTTCATTTGGAGGGCCGCGCAAGGCAGGAACCGTCGCGGACGCGAGCGAGTTTCCGGCTGGATGGCTGTGGCTGCACCCAAGACCCCGAACCTATCCGATGTTCGCGATGGCGCGAGCGGGCAGATCGCGCCGCCCGCAACCGACCCAGCGCGCTCACCTTCTGCGGAAATCGAGACCGACATACCAAGTCGGCTTGATGCGCTGCCGTTCGGCCGGTTTCACCTCCTGGTGATTGTTGCGCTCGGCATTACCTGGATTCTCGACGGCCTCGAAGTCACTCTCGCCGGCGCGCTTTCCGGCGAACTGACGCAGCGCTCCGCGCTTGGTCTGACCAGCGCGCAGGTCGGGCTCGCCGGCAGCTTCTATCTCTGTGGCGCAG
>Ga0187784_10002218_pt1 | contig 15612 bp, 11 predicted proteins | sample 1015_SJ02_MP15_2_FD_132964 | JGI IMG/M metagenome (GOLD analysis project Ga0187784, IMG submission 132964) | Tropical peat soil microbial communities from peatlands in Department of Meta, Colombia - 1015_SJ02_MP15_20_MG | ecosystem: Environmental > Terrestrial > Soil > Wetlands > Peat | place...
GCCGGCTCGTCTCGGCGGCCCGCCCGATCAGCTCGGCCAGCTCCCGCCCGCCCGAGGGGCCGGGGCCTTCGTGGAGCACGCGGGAGCCGACCAGGTCTCGCAGGAGGAGGCCCAGCTGCTCGCCCAGCGCGGCCAGCGACTCGAACGCCTCGGCGTCCTCAGCCTCGAGCAGCGGACGCGCCGCGACGGCCAGGGTCCGGAAGCGGCCCGGCGTGACCTCCACGCCCAGGCTGGCGGTCATCACCTCCTCGAGCTCGTGCGCCTCGTCGAAGACCACGACGTCGTGCTCGGGCAGCACGGCGCCGCCGCTGGCCAGGTGGGCCCCATAGAGATGGGTGTTGACCACCACGACGTCCGCGGCGGCAGCGCGGTCCCGTGCCGCCTCGGCGAAGCACCGGCCGCCCGAGGGGCAGTTGAAGGCACCCGGGCACTCGCGGGGCCCCACGCTGAGCATGCCCCAGGCCCGTTCCGAGGGCTCGAAGCTCAAGTCGGCGCGGTCGCCGCTCTCGCTGGTCTGGGACCAGGCGATGAGGCGGCGGACCTGCTCGACCAACCCCTCTGGCGGGTCCTCGGCCTCGGCCGGGGCCGACGTGGCCGGGTCGCCGAGCTCGGCCTGGATCCCGCCCGAGCCCACCTCGGCCACCCGCTGGCGGCAGACGTAGTTGCTGCGTCCCTTGAGCACGGCGAACTCGAGGGGGACGGGCAGACCGAGCGCGGCCTCGACCAGCGGCAGGTCCTTGCCCGCCAGCTGGTCCTGCAGCGCCTTGGTGGCCGTGGCCACGACGACCTTGCGGCCGCTGAGCGCGGCGGGGACGAGATAGGCCAGCGACTTGCCGGTGCCCGTGCCGGCTTGCACGACCAGGTGGGCGCGGGTGACGAGGGCCTCGGCGACGGCGCGGCACATCTCCTGCTGCTCGGGGCGCTGCTCGCCGGCATCGAGCTGGGCCGTGACCTTGCCCAGGCTCTCGACCGCGTCGTCGCCGGCCTGCCGAGCCTTCGCGGCCGCGCCGGCCGGGACGGCACCGTCCAGGTCGTCGAACGCGTCGAGGTCCCCGAAGTCGTCGGGCCCGGTGAGGTCGTCCCCGTCCCGCTCCACCATCACTGCACCACCACCGCCGACGCTACCGCCGGGGTGTGCCCGCATGTGTGCCGGGCGTCCCTCCCGCTCGCCAGGGTCGCGGCGATTCTGGGGCCCCGGTGGCAACATGGGTGAGCCACAGGAACGAGGGCGGCGGGTTGGACCGATCGGAGGCCCGGGGCAGTGGGCGAGGGCGACATGGTGAGTCCCACGGAGGGCTCCGGAGAGCAGGGCTGGTACCCCGTCCCGGGGGAACCCAACTACCAGCGCTACTGGGACGGGCGGGAGTGGACCTCCCGCCGCTACTGGGGGGGTGGGGGACCCGAGGCGGAGACCACGAGGTCGACGGTGACCGGCTCGTCGAACGTGCCCCCGCCGGCAGGGGGGACCACCCGGGACGAGGACGTGATCGAGACGTCGCTCAACCCGAGGACCCCGACGGCGCCGCTCGCGGTCGGCTGCTTCCTCGCCGCTGTGTTCATCGCTCTCATGGCCCTGGGCATCCTCCCTTGGCAGCTGCTCTTCTTCGTGCTGACCGCCGGCGTCCTCGTGTTGTTGTTCCGCGGCCGGCTGGCGGCGCACTACTGGCACGGCCGGGCCGCGTCACCGGCCGTCGGCGGGCCGGTCACCTTCGCCTCGGAGGTGTGGTTCCGATTCACCGGCGGCGAACCCCGGCGGTCCGCGCCGACGGACCGCTGGGTGCTGGCCGTGCGCACGGACTCCCTCCAGGTCATGAAGCGGGGGTCGGACCGACGTGAGGGTGCCCGCGAGGCCTCGTTGCGTGCCTCGGACTGCGTGATGTGGCGGGCGCCGGTCGAAGGTCGCGAGTGCATCGTTGTCTCGGGGCCGAGCGTCCGGCGGTCCGAGGCCGAGTTCGCCTTTGACGCGCGGGACCGCGCCCAGGAGGCCTGGGAGGCGTTGGTTGCCGCGGGCGTCCACCCGCTCCACGCTCCGACCGGCTCGACGAGCTGATCGGGCCGGCGCGTCGCCGCCCGCCCCCCGGGGTCAGCCCACTGTGGCGGCGAGGTCCGAGAAGGCCTGGCGCCCCGTCTCGTTCCACATCTGCACGACCGGCGGCGGCATGTGCTCGAGCATGACCTGTCGCTCCTCGGGCGTCTGCTGCTCCTGGATCAGGCCGATGATGAGCCACACCTTGTCGCCTTGGTACCCGGAGAGGGCGTGGCCGGGGAGCGCGCCCCACTCCTCGATGGTGAGCGCCTGTGCGCAGATCGGCAGCGCCTCGGTCTCCTCGTCCTCGAGGTGGGGCTCGAGCGCCCCGCTCAGCGCCTGCAGGTCCTCGGCCAGCCGGGCCTGGGCCCCGGCATCACCGCCCCGCCAGGCCGCGAGCTCGGTCACCGAGTCGGTCAGGAGCTCCACGACGTCGCTGTGCTGGGCCTGCAGCAGGTCGATGAGGGGGCCGGCGTCGGAGACCCGCTGGCGCAACTTGGGGAAGATCAGCTCCTCCTCGCCCTCGTGGTGGACGTGGAGGAACCACAACACGTTCTCGTAGTAGTCGGCGATCAGCTCCCGGCGCTCGACGTCGTCGGGAGCCACCGAGCGCACGCGCGCGCCTCCGGCGGCGAAGGCGTCCCGCAGGGCGCCATGGACGGCCACCATGTCGCTGGTGTCCGGACGGGGAGGCTCGCCCGCGACGCCGTTTCCCGATGATCCTTCGCTCGCCATCGCGACCTCCTCGTCCGCCGCGTCGCTCCGTCGGACCCGGCGACGTCCGGCAGCTCATTCTTCCCCGGCGGTGCACCGGTGGAAAGGGGGGCACAGGCAGTTCCGACGAGGGGCTAGCTTCGGCGTGTGACCTGGACGGCCCCCGATCTCGACGGCGCGCCGGACCCTGTCCCGCCCGAGCTCGATCTGGCGCGGGTCCCGGTCCATGTCGGGTGCGTGATGGACGGCAACGGTCGCTGGGCCAGCGCGCGCGGGCTGCCCCGGACCGAGGGGCACGCGGCGGGAGAGACGGCATTGCTCGACGTCGTCAACGGGGCGCTGGAGATCGGCATCAAGTGGATCACGCTCTACGCCTTCTCGACGGAGAACTGGCGCCGGCCGCCCGACGAGGTCCGGTACCTGATGAACTTCAACCAGTCGCTGCTCATGCGCCGGCGCGACGAGCTGAACGAGAAGGGAGTGCAGATCCGCTTCGCCGGTCGCCGCGACTGGCGGGTGCCGCGCCGGGTGCTCCGGCGCATGGACGAGTCGATCGAGCTCACCAAGGACAACTCGCGCATGGTGATGACCATGGCCTTCAACTACGGCGGCCGGGCCGAGATCGTCGACGCGGTGCGCGCGCTCGTGGCCGAGGGCACGCCGGCACACAAGATCGACGAGAAGGCCATCCGCCGGCACCTGTACTTCCCCGACATGCCCGACCCGGACCTGGTCATCCGGACGTCGGGGGAAACCCGGATCTCGAACTTCTTGCTCTGGGAGATCGCCTACAGCGAGCTCGTGTTCCCCGAGGTCCTGTGGCCCGACGTGCGCCGGCGCCACCTCTACGAGGCGGTCGTCGAGTTCCAACGGCGGGTGCGCCGCTTCGGGGCCGTCAGCCCCTGACCGGCCGGGCCCCCGGCGACCGGGAGTCCGGCCCGAGCGGCACGACCGCACGAGCCGGCACGACCAGCTGCGAGACTGTGGGGGTCATGACCGTGTGGACGAGGACGGCGGTGATCGTCGGGATCGTGCTCCTGGCGGCCTTCGTCGTCTCCGGGGCGGTCGCCACCATGCACGGCGCCGTCGCCACCGTCGTGATCGTGGCCGTGGCGCTGGCCGTCCTCATCGGCGCCGGCAACCTGCTCTACGGGAAGCACTCGCACGGGGCGGCCGCCCAAGCCCGCATCCGGCCCGCCCAGGAGGCCGCCGACCGGGCGGCCGACCGGGCGGCCGCGGCCCGCCGGGCCGTGGCCGAGGCGGAGCGCCGGGGCGAGCGCTACTGCCCGCTCGACTCGGCCGAGGGACGCTCGCAGACCTCGACGTGAGCCTGTTCCGCGACCGCGGCGTCGCCCTGCGCAGCTACCGGCTGGGCGAGGCGGACCGCATCGTCGTCTTCCTCACCGAACGTCACGGCAAGGTGCGGGCGGTGGCCAAGGGTGTGCGCAGGACGAACTCGAAGTTCGGCGCCCGCCTGGAGCCCCTGACCCACGTCGACCTCCTGCTGTGGCAGGGGAGGAGCGACCTCGACATCGTGAACCAGGTCGAGGTGCTCGACGCCTTCCGCGGGGTCCGGGAGGACCTGGACCGCCTGCCGTCGGGCATGGCGCTGCTCGAGGTGACCGAGCAGATGGCCCAGGAGCGCCATCCAGACCCCCGCTTGTACTCGATGCTGGTGGGCGCCCTGCGGACCCTGGCCGACGGGGAGTCGGACCCGTTGCTGCTGGCGCCGTCGTTCTTCTTGAAGGCACTGGTCCTCGAAGGTGCCGGGCCCGTGCTCGACCAGTGCGCCACCTGCGCCGAGCCCGCTGGAGCAGTCGACCTGGTGGCCTTCGACCTCGCGGCCGGGGGCGCGCTGTGCCGGGCCCACCGCAGCGGCCGGCCGATGAGCCCCGTCGCGCTCACGCTGCTGCGCCGCATCCTCGGTGGCGACCTGGCGGCCGTGCTGGCGGGCCCACCCCCGCCGGGAGCCGAGGAGGTGGCCGAGCTGGCCACCGCTGCCATGGAGACCCACCTGGACCGCCGCATCCGCTCCGTGCGCTCCACCGCCCACCTGTGAGCACCCCCTTCGGTGTGTACGTCCACGTGCCCTTCTGCCGGGAACGTTGCGACTACTGCGCCTTTGCCACCTACGACGACCGCGACCACCTCATGGAGCGCTACGCGGCGGCGTGCGTCACCGAGCTCGGGCGTGCCGCGGGCGCCGACGACCTCCCCCCGGCGACGTCGGTCTTCTTCGGCGGGGGCACCCCGTCGCGCCTGCCCCCCGATCTCCTCGGCGACATCGTCCAAGCGGTGCCCCGTGTGCCCGGTGCCGAGGTCACCGTCGAGTGCAACCCCGAGGACGCCGACGCGGCGCACCTCGACGCCTATCGCCGCGCCGGCGTGACGCGCCTGTCGTTCGGCTTGCAGTCGGCGCACGACCACGTGCTGGCCAGTCTCGGGCGGCGTCGCGTCCAAGGTGGGGCCGAGCGCATCAGCGCGGCAGTGGCGGAGGCCGGGTTCACGACCTGGAACCTCGACCTGATCTTCGGGGCGGTCGCGGAGACGGACGCCGATTGGGCGTCCACGCTCGAGCACGTCCTGGGACTCGACCCGGCCCCGCCGCACCTCAGCGCGTACGGCCTCACAGTCGAGCCGGGGACCGTGCTCGCCCGCGACCCGGCCCGGCGGCCCGACGACGACGTCCAGGCCCGGCGCTACGAGCGCACCGACGCCGTGCTGTCGGGAGCCGGGTACGCCTGGGAGGAGATCTCCAATTGGGCCAAGCCCGGGCACGAATGCCGGCACAACCACCTCTACTGGGGGCAGGGCGACTACCGCGGCGTCGGCTCGGCGGCCCATTCGCACCGCGACGGCACGCGGTGGTGGAACGTCCGCACACCCGAGCGCTACCTCGCCGCCGTCGAGCACGGCCGCTCCCCGGTGGGCGGCCGCGAGGAGCTCGGCGAGGACCAACGCGCCTTCGAGGCACTCGCGCTGGCGCTGCGCACGCCCCGTGGGGTGCCCTGGGACGCCCTGGAGCGGCCCGAGGAGCTCGAGGGGTTGGTCCGGCGCGTGCCGGTGGTCTCCGGCGAGGACGCGGGCGACGCCGCCGCGAGCGGTCCGATGCGAGACCGGGCGGTGCTCACGGTGGCCGGCCGGCTCCTGGCCAACGAGGTCAGCGCACGAATCCGCTCCGGTATTGTGCTCCGATGAACGAGACCGCCGAGGAGCGCAGCGCGGGCGCCGACAACCTCCCCGACAATCTCCCCGACGACGTGCCAGACGACGTGCCAGACGACGTGCCGGACGACTTGCCGGACGACTTGATGGACAAGGTGGTGCGCCTCTGCCGCCACCGCGGCTTCATCTTCCCCTCGGCCGAGATCTACGGGGGGTTCCGCTCCACCTACGACTACGGCCCGCTCGGGGTCAACATGCTGCGCAACGTCAAGGAGGCCTGGTGGCGCTCCATGGTCCAGCTGCGCGACGACGTGGTGGGGCTCGACGCCGCCATCTTGGGCCCGCCCGCCGTCTGGGAGGCCTCGGGCCACCTGGCCACCTTCACCGACCCGTTGGTCGACTGCCGCAACTGCCACGAGCGCTGGCGGGCCGACAAGATCGACGGTGTCTGCCCCAACTGCGGGTCGAGCGACCTCACCGAGGCCCGCGAGTTCCACCTCATGTTCAAGACCCATGCCGGGCCGGTGGAGGACGAGGGCCACGTGGCCTACCTGCGCCCCGAGACCGCCCAGGGCATGTTCACCAACTTCGCCAACGTGCTCGGCACCACCCGCAAGAAGCCCCCGTTCGGCATCGCGCAGGTGGGCAAGTCGTTCCGCAACGAGATCACCCCGCAGAACTTCGTCTTTCGCACCCGCGAGTTCGAGCAGATGGAGATGGAGTACTTCGTCTCGCCGGCCGAGAGCCAGCAGTGGTTCGAGTACTGGGTCGAGCAGCGCATGGCGTGGTACCTCGACCTCGGCATCCCACCCGAGCGGCTGCGGCTGCGCCACCACGACCCCGACGAGCTGTCGCACTACTCGCGGGGCACGGCCGACGTGGAGTTCCTCTTCCCCTGGGGCTGGGACGAGCTCGAGGGGATCGCCAACCGGGGCGACTACGACCTGACGGCGCACGCCACGGCGTCGGGGGAGTCGCTCGACTACTTCGACCCCCAGACCAACGAGCGCTACACGCCGCACGTGATCGAGCCGGCGGCCGGCGCCACGAGGACGATGATGGCCTTCCTGCTCGCCGCGTACTCCGAGGACGAGATCGGGGGAGAGGCCCGCACGGTGCTGCGGCTGCACTGGCGGCTGGCTCCCTACCAGGTGGCGGTGCTCCCGCTCTCGAAGAAGGACACGCTCGAGCCGACGGCCCGCCGCGTGCTCGGGCTGCTCCAGCCCCACTTCATGTGCGACCACGACGTCACCCAGAGCATCGGCCGCCGCTACCGGCGCCAGGACGAGATCGGCACGCCGTGGTGCGTGACGATCGACTTCGACTCGCTCGAGGACGACGCCGTCACCGTGCGCGACCGCGACAGCACCGAGCAGGTGCGCGTGCCGATCGACGGGCTGCTGGCCGAGCTGCGGCGGCGCACCGGCTCCGAGTAGGGCGGGCGGGGGGCGGGTCGGCGGCCCGGCCGGTGCGAAGGAGGCCTGGCGCCGAGCACCCGGCGCCGGGAAAGTAGTCTGGGCAATCCCCCCACGCAGCCGGCCCAGCTCGGGCCGGATCTCCAGGGCAAGGAGGCCCGATGCCGTACGTCTTCGATTTCGACCATGCGCACGCCCGCCCCCCGATGGAGCTCAAGGACCTCCTCGGCGGCAAGGGCGCCAACTTGGCCGAGATGACGTCGGTACTGAAGCTGCCGGTGCCGCCGGGCTTCACCATCTCGACTGGCGCCTGCCGCGCCTACATGGCCGACGGCTGGCCCAAGGGCCTCGACGCCGAAGTGGCCGCCGCACGCTCCCGGCTCGAGACGACGATGGGCAAGGTCACCGGCGACACCGACGACCCGCTGCTCGTCTCGGTGCGCTCCGGAGCCAAGTTCTCCATGCCCGGCATGATGGACACCGTCCTCAACCTCGGGCTCAACGACGACTCGGTTGAGGGTCTGGCCAAGCAGACGGGCGACGAGCGGTTCGCCTTCGACTCGTACCGGCGCTTCATCGCCATGTACGCCCGCATCGTGCTCGACCTGCCCGGCGAGGAGTTCGACTCGCTCTTCGAGGCGGCCAAGGAGCTGGCCGGCACCACGTCGGACGCCAAGGTGCCCGTCGAGCTGCTGCGCTACCTCGTCGACTCGTACCAGCAGATCGTCGAACGTCTCACCGGGCGGCCCTTCCCGCAGAAGCCTGACGAGCAGTTGCGCGGGGCCATCGAGGCGGTGTTCCGCTCGTGGAACGGGCCGCGCGCCATCGCGTACCGCGAGCGCGAGCGGATCGCCCACGACCTCGGTACGGCGGTGAACGTGCAGGCCATGGTGTTCGGGAACCGTGACGACAACTCGGGTACCGGCGTCGGGTTCACCCGCGACCCGGCCACCGGGGCCAAGGGAGCCTACGGGGATTTCCTCGTCAACGCCCAAGGTGAGGACGTGGTGGCCGGCATCCGCAACACCGAGCCCATCTCGGCGCTGAAGAAGCAGTTCCCCAAGGTGCACGCCGAGCTGCTCGACATCTTCGCCCGGCTCGAGAAGCACTACCGCGACATGTGCGACACGGAGTTCACCATCGAGCAGGGCAAGCTCTGGATGCTCCAGACGCGCGTGGGCAAGCGGACCGGGGCGGCGGCGCTGAAGATGGCCGTGGACATGGTGCGGCCCAGCGACCTCAGGATCACCAAGGCCGAGGCCGTGGCGCGCATCACCGAGGACCACCTCGACGCCGTGCTGCACCCGCAGTTCGCCGGCGGCGGCTACGACACGTGGGCCAAGGGTCTGGGGGCCAGCCCCGGTGCTGCGGTGGGCCGGATCTACTTCAGCGCCGACGAAGCCGCCGCGGCGGCGGAGCGGGGCGAGCAGGTCATCCTGGTCCGCAACGAGACCTCACCCGAGGACGTGCACGGCATGCTGGCCTCCGAGGGGATCCTGACCGCCCGTGGCGGCCTGGTCAGCCACGCGGCCGTCGTGGCGCGGGGCTGGGGCAAGCCGGCGGTGGTCGGCGCCGAGGGGCTGCGCCTCGGCGACCACCAGGTGACTGCGGGCGACGTCACGCTCTTCGAGGGCGACTGGGTCTCTCTCGACGGCGCCGCCGGGATCGTCGTGGCCGGGGAGGTGCCGCTGACCGCGGCCAAGCCTCCCGCCGCGTTCGACACCGTGCTCTCGTGGGCCGACGACATCCGAAAGGGCAACCTGGCCGTGCGGGCCAACGCCGACGCCGGCGACGACGCCGCCAACGCCCGCCGTCTCGGCGCCGAGGGGATCGGCCTGTGCCGCACCGAGCACATGTTCCTCGGTGAGGACCGGCTGCCCGTGGTGCGGCGCATGATCCTGGCCCACTCGCCGGCCGAGGAAGCCGAGGCACTCGAGGAGCTGCGAGTGGTCCAACGGGAGGACTTCCTCGCCATCCTCGCCGCCATGGACGGCCTGCCGGTCACCGTGCGCTTGCTCGACCCGCCCCTGCACGAGTTCCTGCCCTCGACCGAGGAGCTGGCCCACAAGGAGGCCACGGTGGGCCTCAACCCCGAGGAGCGCCGGCTCTACGAAGCCGCCCTGGCCTGGCGGGAGGTCAATCCCATGTTGGGCACCCGCGGGGTGCGCCTGGGCGTGATCAAGCCCGGCCTCTACGCCATGCAGGTCCGTGCCCTGATGGAGGCGGCGCGCCAGCGGGTGGCCGACGGCGGGCACCCGATCGTCGAGATCATGATCCCGCTGACCGTCACCCGCGAGGAGCTGGCATTGGCGCGGGGCTGGGTGGAGGAGGCGGTCGCCGCGGTGAACGCCGAGCGAGCCCCCCGGCCGTCGCGCCGGACCACCAAGGCGGCCGCCGGCAGGGGGGGGACGCTCGAGGTGAGCATCGGGACCATGATCGAGACCCCCCGGGCCGCGTTGCGGGCCGACGAGATCGCGGAGGTGGCCGAGTTCTTCTCCTTCGGCACCAACGACCTCACGCAGATGACCTTCGGCTTCTCCCGTGACGACGTCGAGGGCCGGATGATGGACGCCTACCTCGAGCTCGGCCTGCTCCCGCGCAACCCCTTCGAGGTGGTCGACGACGGCGGGGTGGGCGAACTGGTGAAGCTGGGCACCGAGCGCGGGCGGGCCACCCGGCCCGGCCTGAAGGTCGGCGTCTGCGGTGAGCACGGCGGCGACCCTGCCTCGATCGACCTGTTCTACCGGGCCGGGCTCGACTACGTGAGCTGCTCGCCCTTCCGGGTCCCGGTCGCGCGGCTGGCGGCCGCCCAGGCCGTGCTGGCGACCGGACCGCGCCCGGGTGCTGCCAGCGGGGCCGCCAAGCGGTCGTCGCGGGCCAAGGCCGGCTGAAGCCGGGGCCCGGGCCGGCCCGGACCGCGCCGCGGTACCTTCGAGCCGTGGGGATACCCGACGAGGAGATCGCCCAGGTCCGGGCGGCCACCGACCTCGTGGCCCTCATCAGCGAGCACTCTGCGCTCAAGAAGGTGGGGCGGCGCTGGAGCGGGCTGTGCCCGTTCCACACGGAGAAGACGCCCTCGTTCAGCGTCAACGCCGAGGAAGGCTTCTACTACTGCTTCGGCTGCCACGCGTCGGGTGACGCCATCACCTTCGTGCGCGCCATGGAGCACCTCGACTTCGTGGACGCCGTACGCCTGCTGGCCGACCGGGCGGGCATCACGCTGCACGAGGACCAGGAGTCGGGCCGCGACCACCAGCGCCGCTCCGAGCTGCTCGAAGCCATGGAGCGCGCCGTGCAGTGGTACCACGAGCGCCTGCTGCGGGCCGCCGACGCCGGACCGGCCCGCGACTACCTGCGGTCGCGGGGCTACGACGGCGACATCGTCCGTCAGTTCCGCCTGGGCTGGGCCCCTGACGACTGGGACGCCCTGGCCCAGGCCCTGAAGCTGCCCGAGAAGGTCCTCTCGGACTCGGGCCTGGGGTTCGTCAACCGCCGGGGCCGGCCCCAGGACTTTTTCCGGGCCCGGATCCTTTTCCCCATCTGCGACCCCTCGGGCCGGCCCGTCGCACTGGGCGGGCGCATCCTGCCGCCCCGGGCCGGCCAGCCGCCTCCCGAGCGGCCGGAGCCCAAGTACAAGAACTCCCAGGAGTCGCCCATCTACTCGAAGCGCCGGACGCTCTACGCGCTCAATTGGGCCAAGCAGGGGATCATCGCCCAGGGCGAGGTGGTGGTCTGTGAGGGCTACACCGACGTCATCGGGTGCTTCCAGGCCGGCGTGCCCTGGGCCGTGGCCACCTGCGGCACGGCGTTGGCCGAGGAGCACTTCACGCTGTTGCGGAACTTCGCCAGCCGCATCGTGCTGGCCTACGACGCCGACGCGGCGGGGCAGAGCGCCACGTCGCGGGTCTACGAGTGGGAGCGCAAGCACGAGGTCGACGTGGCGGTGGCCGAGCTGCCCGGCGGCTCCGACCCGGGCGACCTGGCCCGCACCGACCCCGCCGGGCTGGCCCGGGCCGTCAAGGAGGCTCGCCCCTTCCTCCAGTTCCGGGTGGACCGGATGCTCGGGGCAGGGGACCTCACGACGGCGGAGGGGAGGGCCCGGGCGGCCGAGGCCGCGCTCACTGCCGTTGCAGAGCATCCGGACGACCTGGTGCGCGACCAGTACGTGATGCAGCTGGCCGACCGTTGCCGGCTGGACACCGCCAAGTTGCGTGAGCACCTCGAGCACCTGCGGGCCCACCCCCCGCCCGCGCGCCCGGGTCGGCGGCAGTCCCGCGGGCGCGCCGACGAGCCACCGCCGCCGGAGCACTCCGAAGACGACGGCGGCGGTCTCCCCGAGGCGCCGCCCGGGGCGTCAGGGAGGTCGCCCGGAGTGCCGAGGGAGTCGGCCGGGGCGGCTCGGGACGCCGGTCGGTCCGGTCCCGGCCTCGAAGCACTCAAGTTGGCGGTCCATCGGCCCGAAGAAACAGCGGACCGAGTGCACACGGTGCTCTTCACGGATCCCGTGCAGCGCGCCGCGTTCGTCGCGCTCTTGGAGCACGACAGCGTGCACGAGGCGGTGGAGGCCGCGTCACCGGAGGTGGCGACCCTGTTGCGACGCGTCATAGTCGAGGAGCCGGTGGCCGGTGACCCCGAGCTGGGGGACCCGGTTGACTCCGTGGTGACCGTGCTCCTGCGCGGGGCCACGCGGCGCGCCCTGGCCGACTTGGAGAAGGAGGCGCGCGCCGGGGGCGACTCGTGGCAGGCGACGGCCGCCGAGACGGCGCAAGTGCGCCGCTGGCTGGACGAACTCGATGATCCGGCCGCCGGACGCGTCGCGGCCGGCCGGTTGGTAGTTTGGTTGGGGGAGAGAGAGGCGGAGGGGTGACCATCTTGGTAGGGCGAGGGTGAGCGAGGATTCAGCAGTCGCGGTCGACGCGAGCAACGTCGACGTGGCGCCACCGACGGAGGAGTCGCTCGCGCCGATCGCACACGTGGCGCTTCCGGAAGGCGTGTCACAGGTCGACTTCGACGCCGTGCTGGCCATAGGACGCGCCAAGGGACGCCTGACGCAGTCCGAGATGATCGAGGCGCTGCACACCGTCGAGCTCACCCCCGAGGTCCTCACCGAGCTCATCAACCGCGTCGGTGCGGAAGGCGTCGAGCTCGTAGCCGACGAGGACGAGGACCTCACCGTCGAGGTCACGCCGCGACGGGCGTTGCGAGCGACCCGCAAGAACGGCAACGGGCGCGGCGAGACGCGCGCGGCCAGCCGGCGCACTGCCTCCGGCGCGGAGTCGGGGGGCAGCGCCGAGGATCCGGTGCACACCTACCTCAAGGAGATCGGCCGGGTCCCGTTGCTGAGCGCCGAACTCGAGGTCGAGATCGCCCAGCGGATCGAGGAGGGCAACGCGGCAGCCGCCCGGCTCGAGGCGCACGAGTTGGCGGCAGGGGGCAAGGGGCCCGCCCAGGACCTGCTCGACGCCGAGGCAATGACCCGAAACCGCCGCCTGGTGCGCCGGGGCCAGAAGGCGAAGGACGAGCTCATCGAGGCCAACCTGCGCCTGGTGGTGTCCATCGCCAAGCGGTACCGCAACCGCGGTCTGGCTTTCCTCGACCTCATCCAGGAGGGGAACCTCGGCCTCATGCGGGCGGTCGACAAGTTCGACCACACCAAAGGGTTCAAGTTCTCGACCTACGCGACGTGGTGGATACGTCAGGCCATCACCCGCGCCATCGCCGACCAGGCGCGCACCATCCGCATCCCCGTGCACATGGTGGAGACCATCAACAAGGTCGTGTGGGCGCAGCGCCAGCTGCTGCAGGAACTCGGGCGCGAGCCGACGATCGAGGAGGTGGCCGGCCGCGTCGAGCTGCCAATCGAGCGCGTGCGCGAGATCCTTCGCATCAACCAGGACACGGTCTCGCTCGAACAGCCCGTCGGCGACGAGGACGACTTCAACCTGTCCGACCTCATCGAGGACAGGGGAGCGGTGGTGCCCGACGACGCGGCCACGCGGTCGCTGCTCGACGCTGCCGTTCGCGAGGCACTCGGCCACTTGAGCGAGCGGGAACAGGACGTGGTACGCCTGCGCTTCGGCCTCGACGACGGCAAGATCCGCACGCTCGAGGAAGTCGGCCGTGAGTTCGGGGTCACCCGGGAGCGCGTCCGACAGATCGAGTCGAAGACGCTGGCCAAGCTGCGACGCCCGGATGCTGCCTACCTGCTGAGGGACTACCTCGAGGAGTCCTGATCCGCCGGCGGGCCGGGCCGGTCAAGCCGGTGAGTAGCCGGTGGGCTGGCCCTCCAGAATGACCGACTTGGTCTCGAGGAACGGCAGCAGGCCTTCGGTGCCACCCTCACGACCGATACCCGACTGCTTGAACCCGCCGAACGCCATCCCGAAGTCTGTCCGGAATGCGTTGTGCCCGACCGTGCCCGAACGCAGCCGACCTGCGACCTCTCGTGCGCGGTCGACGTCGTTGGTGAAGACCGAAGCGTTGAGGCCGTAGATGGTGTCGTTTGCGAGGGTGATGGCGTGCTCCTCGCTGTCGGCGGCGATCACGCTGAGCACCGGTCCGAAGATCTCCTCCTGGGCGATTGTCGAGCGGTTGTCGACGTTGCCGAACACGGTCGGCTCGACGTAATAGCCACGGTGGAGGTCCTTGGGCCGGCCACCGCCCGTCGCCAGGGTGGCGCCCTCGGCGATGCCCTTGGCGATATAGCCCTCGACGCGATCACGCTGGCGGCTCATGGCCAGCGGCCCCATCTGGGTCTGCGAGTCGAACGGATCACCGACCTTGACCTGGGAGAAGGTGCCGGCCAGCGCGTCGACGAGCTGGTCGTGACGGGCACGGCTGACGATGATGCGGGTGAGCGACGAGCACACCTGCCCGGCGAGGAAACACTCGGCACCGGAGATGGCGCTGGCCGCCACCTGCAGGTCCATGTCGTCGAGGATCACCGCGGCCGACTTGCCACCCAGCTCAAGGGTGCAGCGGGCGATCCGCTCGCCGCAGATCGACGCGATGCGCCGACCGGCGGCGGTGGAGCCGGTGAAGGTGATCTTGTCGACGCCGGGGTTACGCACCAAGAGCTCCGACACCTGACGGTCAGCGGTGACCACGTTGAGGACTCCGGGTGGCAAGCCGATGTCCTCGGCGATCTCGGCAAAGAGGTAGGCGTCGCCCGGAGCCTCCGGCGAGGACTTGAGGACGACGGTGCACCCGGCCAGCAGGGCCGGGGCGATCTTGTAGGTGATCAGGCTGAGTGGGCCATTCCAGGGGATGATCGCGCCCACCACACCGACCGGCTCGCGGACCAGCAGGCCGAAGTCACCGCCCAACGTCGGCTGGACGCGCTCCTCGAAGGGGTACGTGGCAGCCAGGCCGGCATAGAAGTCGAAGACCCCGGCCATCCCGGGGGCCGTGTGCTGGGCGATGCTGTGGAGGGCGCCCGACTCCCGAGGCCACAGCTGGCCGACCTCATCGGCCTTCCCCCGGAGGCCCTGCCCCATCGCCCGCAGGTATTCGGCGCGCTCGGCGTGCGAAATCCTCGGCCACGGGCCGCGGTCGAACGCCTCGCGAGCGGCCTCGACCGCTCGGGCCATGTCGGCCGCCTTGGCTTCGGGGACGTTGAAGTACAGCTCTTCGGTCGCCGAATCGATGACCCCGATGACGTCGGACGACGAGGGTTCCACCCAGGTCCCGCCGATGAAGAATCGGTCGTCGTGCCGGATCGGTACAGCCGTGTCGGTCGCCATGTTCGCGCCCCCTGTGTGTGCTCGTCGGAACCCTCTTCGTGGTCAGTGACCCCGCAACGGGCTCGCGCCGTCCGTGTGTCCGCGGAGCGTACCCAATGTGGCGGCTCGCGGCCGCGCCGAGGCCGGGGTGCCGCATGCTGCATGGCGTCCGGGTCCACCCCTGGGCCGCTGATATCGTTCGGGGCTGATCTCTTGGTCCCTTCCGGGGTAGCTCAATGGCAGAGCAAGCGGCTGTTAACCGCTAGGTTGAGAGTTCGAGTCTCTCCCCCGGAGCTTTTCTCGTCGTTTGTGCTGGTCAGGGAGTCGTCCAGTGTGAACGGTCTCGTTTTGGGCGCGATCTGGGCGCGATCTCCTCTCCGGTCTCTTGCGTCGGAAGCGGCACGAACACTGCCGTGACGTCTGCTAGGTAGCCGTCCCGTTCTTTCGTCGCGTGGTGATAGCGGAGGGGCATGACCGTGGACCGCCATCGGCCACGCTTCTGGATGTCCGAGCTGGCGCCGCTGGAGGGCAACTTCGTCACGGCGTAGTGGCGAAGATCGTGGAAGTGGTA
>Ga0187784_10002219_pt1 | contig 15610 bp, 12 predicted proteins | sample 1015_SJ02_MP15_2_FD_132964 | JGI IMG/M metagenome (GOLD analysis project Ga0187784, IMG submission 132964) | Tropical peat soil microbial communities from peatlands in Department of Meta, Colombia - 1015_SJ02_MP15_20_MG | ecosystem: Environmental > Terrestrial > Soil > Wetlands > Peat | place...
CAAAAACGAAGCTAAAAACGAACCCAAAACGAACCCAAACGAACTCAAATTGAGTGCCCAATGTGCGCATTTAATGCAATATTCGAGCCTATTGACACCGCACACGTTCAGCCGGTCGTTTGGGACCGGGGGAATTCGGCTGGGGTAGGAATTGCCTCGACGGTTAAAAATACGAAGGATCGCCAGGATATAATAAAAATAGCGGGAACGAAGCGAAGGAGTACTTGAAAACAAAGGACATCACTCTTTTGCACGCTGTAAAATTCGCGCTTTTTGCGCGCAAATGTGCACGAATTACGGCCCAAAAGGCGAGGAAGAACCACATTTTGCACGGGGAGTTCCTCGTCGCCTGCGCGTGCAATCTTCGGCAGGCTCGAGAGGAGAAAGCAGACAGGATGACGTTTCAGGTGGGGCCTACGGTTTATCGGGGCCTCTGGGTGGTAGAGGGCAACTTCATTTTTTAATACGCTCTATATCTAGGCTACTATAAAGAAGCGCAGCAGGCCCTGGAGGCCACCTGGAAGCATCAGGAGGCCGATGGGGGCGTCTTCGCGGGAGGAGGGCGAGAGCATTGGAACGGTCTCGCGTCGGGAAACAGCGGCGGTCGGATTTCCCTCGAGTCAAGCCACAGGCAGGTATGTCTCTGATACGCTATTTCCACGCTGATAATTGAATTTCAACTCAGTTACACCGGATGGCGCGGGAGTTTTCGCACATCCGCGGTCGGATTGTTCGTTGTCTATTTCAACAGCCTCTCATATTAGCATGAGGATACAGGCGTGAGCAGGGGCGGCCAATTTGGCACAAAACGTGCCCACCAAAGATGCGCGAGCCTCGTTGGGGGTTGCAGGGCTAACGCAGTGATCGCCTGAAGGCGGCCACAGGGTCGTACCTACCGTGTCATGAATCATGACGGGCTTCGATTTCGCGTTCTGTTGGTCGAAGATAATCCAGCAGAAGGGCTCTTGCTAAACGAGACTCTGAATGAGATCCGGGACGCACAGTTCGAGACTACGCTCGTAGAAAGGCTGGAGGATGCGCTGGCCAGCCTTGCGGCGGCATCGTACGACGTTGTGCTCTTGGACCTGGATTCGCCCGGCTCTCAAGGTCCAGACACTGTGACCCGTTTGCGCCAGTCCCGACCGGGGGCGCCCGTGTTAGTGCTGACCGGATTGGACGACGAAGCGGTGGGTATTAACGCCGTGCAGTTGGGCGCGCAAGACCATTTGGTAAAGGGCAGGTTCACGCCGTCTGTCCTGGGGCGGTCAATACGCTACGCCATCGAACGGAAACGAACCGAGCAGGCAATGCTGGCTCGGCTGAAGGAAGCGGCAGTCTTGGATGAACGTAACCGGATTGCGGGCGAGATCCACGATATCCTGGCGCAAGATTTTATCGGCATCCTGCTTCAGTTGGAAGCCGCCCGCGAACTCCATGGCTCGAACCCTGAAGAGATATCCAAGTGTATCCAGCTTGCCGAGGCTGTGGCTCGCAGTGGTCTTGCAGAAGCCCGGCGTTCGGTTTGGGCATTGTGCCCGCCGGAGTTGGACGCCGAGGGATTAGTGGGCGCGGTCCAGAGCTTTCTCAGCCGGATAGCAGTCGGTGACCCCAACGAGATCGGGTTTTCACTCTGCGGCGAACCCTACCCGCTGCCCAATGACACGGCGTTGGGACTGCTGCGGATTTGTCAAGAAGCGGTCGTGAATGCCCTTCGGCACGCGCAGGCGAGCAAAATTCGCGTGCAGATAACCTACCGGCCATCCGGTGTAGACCTGTGCGTGTACGACAATGGCCGGGGTTTTGATCCCAAAGCGCATGGGGGCAGCAAGGGCTTCGGGCTCACCAGCATGCACGAGCGCGCGGAGCGTATTGGGGCGCGGATTGAAATCTCCGGCGAGCCGGGGCAGGGAACGCGGTTGACCGTTATAGCTCGAAACTCTATGAGCGCTGGAGAAGGGCAGACATCATGAGTGTTCCCGAGACCATTCGTGTTTTGGTCGCAGACGACCATCCCGTGGTGCGGGACGGCCTGTCCGCCCTGATTAATCGCCAGCCGGACATGAAGGTTGTGGCCGAGGCGGGCGAGGGGAGCGAGGCCGTTGAACAGTATTCTCAGTTCCGCCCCGATGTGGCTCTGATTGACTTGCGAATGCGCGGAATGGACGGGCTGCATGCGATCCTGGCCATTTGCCGCCGCTTCCCTGCTGCTCGACTGGTTGTGCTGACAACCTTCGAGGACAATGAAGACATCTACCGGGCCTTGCAAGGGGGAGCCAAAGGCTACGTCCTTAAAGGGGCGCCCCGCGAGGAGTTGTTTGACTGCATCCGCACTGTGCATGCCGGGAAATCCCATATCGCAGCGCGGGAGCGGCGAGATTAGCCGAACGGCTCAGCGACACCTTCACGCTTCGTGCGGTGCTTCCCCGCGCTGAATAGTCCTTTGACTCCAGAAAGCCCACGATGCTTTGAATGACGTTGTTGGTGCCCGGCTCCGACGTTTCCTCATAAGCTGGCGCAAATTCTCCATAGACAAAGGCCAACTCTCGCGCTAGTGTGATACCCGCCATGGCTACCCGACGCAGACGATGGTGTATATTAGTGGCGACGCATGCGCCGCTGGCCATCTGGCTAGCGATGGGTGGGCTGATGAGCGATTTCCTCGGCCGGCCGGCATACGCTGGCACTACCCAAGCGGCGACCCAAGCAACAACTGCAAGCAAAACGACGCGGGGCATACCGGCAGCACCCAATCCCGCGGACATGTCGCAGAGCCGGGCCTGGGCGAAACAGTTCTTTTCCCGCCCTGCTGATCTTCCCATCTCTTTCGTGCTGGACGGCAAACCCATACACGGCATTCCGCCCGCCTGGGGCCCGGAAGTGTCCCGACTGGCGATCGCCAACCGTCGCTCCGAAACAGATTTCGGGGGCACTGATCCCAAGACGGGTCTGCACGTTCGAGTGGAGTGCACGGAGTACAGGGATTTTCCGGTGACGGAATGGGTGGCATGGTTCAGCAATGAAGGCCGCGAACCCACGCCGATCCTCCGCGATGTTCTGGCCCTGGATGGAAAATTCCAAGGTTCCAAGCCGGTGCTGTACTCGAACAATGGCGATTTCTACAGCGAGACAGGGTACACTCCAACCGTGAAGAGCCTGGAGGGCGGCGTCTCGGCCAGTTTTGCCCCCAATGGGGGCCGGCCCAGTGACGGCGCGTTCCCTTACTATCGAATCATGTTCGATAAGTGGGGACTGTCGCTGGCCATCGGCTGGCCGGCGCAGTGGGCCATTCATTTCGATGCTGTGTCGGAGGGCGTTCAAGTGCGCGCGGGTCAGCAGCAGACCAATCTGCGACTAAAACCCGGCGAACGCATTCGCACGCCACGGATGACTGTCCTCACTTGGTCAGGCGACGCCTCCCGAGCGGCAAATCTGTGGCGCCGCTGGTACCTTGCTCACATTCTTCCCCGCCCCAACGGCCAACCGCACAAACCGCTGCTGGCGGTTGCGGCCACGGACGAAGGCGAGGAATTCACGCGCGCGACGGAAGAGAACCAGCTCCGGTACATGGAGAAGTTCAAGCGGCTCGGCTTTGACTTTGACATCTGGTGGATCGACGCCGGGTGGTATCCGTGTGGCGGGCACTGGCCCAATACGGGCACGTGGGAACCCGATCCGGCAAGATTCCCCCACGGCTTCAAGCCGGTGTCCGACTTGGCAAGTAAGTACGGCGCCGGCCTGTTGGTTTGGTTTGAGCCGAAAAGAGTCCGGCAGGGCACTGAACTCAGCCGCAAACACCCCGAATGGCTGCTCACTCTGAAGGGCAATGAGAACAGCCTTCTGAATCTCGGCAACCCGGAATGCCGCGCGTGGCTGACCGAGCATGTGTGCCGGCTCATCAAGGAGAATGGCATCAAGGTTTACCGGCAGGATTTCAATTTCGAGCCGCTCGAGTATTGGCGCATGAATGAGGCGGAGGACCGCCAGGGAATGAACGAGAACCTGCATGTGCAGGGCTACCTCAAGTACTGGGATGACTTGCTGGCGAGGAATCCCGGCCTATGGATCGATTCCTGCGCCAGCGGCGGCCGCCGCAACGACCTGGAAACCATGCGCCGTGCTGTGCCCCTGCACTATTCCGACTACGGTTACGGGTATCACGCCATCAAACTCTCCTTTCACCAGACTCTCTTCGAGTGGCTGCCTTATTTCAAGGACGTCACACTCTCCTGGGACAACGTCCAGCCGGGTCGGTTTGACCAGCAGGTCGACAGCTACGCCTACCACTGTGCCATGGCTCCTATGCTGGCTTTAGGACTGGATATCAAACGCGACGATTACGATTTTGCGGAGTCGCGCCAAATGATCGCCGTCTGGCGCCGCGCCGCCGGCCTGATATTGTACGGCGATTATTATCCCCACACGCCTTTCCGCCGCACCCCTGACCAATGGGCCGCCTGGCAGTTTGACAGCCCGGAAAAAGGCCAGGGATTTGTCCAGGCGATCCGTTTGCCGGCTGCGCAGGAAGAGACGCTCACGATCCATCCGAAGGCACTCGACTCGACCGTGACGTACGTTTTCGAAAACGGCGAAAGCGGTGAAACCCGAGAGATCGCGGGAAGAGACTTGATGGCCAGCGGCTTCGCCTTCCGCCTTCCGGCACGCAGCGGAGCCATCTGGTTTTATCGCCGGACAGGTAACTGATCCACGATCCTAAAACGAACCATGAACTAGCCTCCTATCGCCTCTGACCGCGCGTTGATGCTTGTGGTCCTCAGCGCGTCCGTTGGCGGCGGACACGCTGCGCCACCGCCCCCGCAGAGCGCGAAGGGCGCGCCCCAGGTCTTCAAGGTCGATCCCCCGAGTGGTGGGTGGGCCACTCGCTCAATCCCCTGCGGCTGTTGATTCACGGGCGGAATCTTTCCGGCCTTCGCGTCGAATCACGGGATCCATGCCGCGGCGCGAGCAACCTGCACTCGAACGGTTCGGCACGGCCGGATTTGACGCCATTCGCGAGGACACGCTCTCCTACGTGCCGTGGGATTTCTGGCACAACTGGATGGCCGCCCTCATGCGCGAGTATCCGCGCGTCAACGTGGTGTGCGAGGTCTTCGACGCAGACCCCGCCCTGGCCGCGTTTTTCCTGGGCGGCCAGGCGCGCTTCGACGGCGTGGACTCCGGCGTCGAGAGCGTCTGTGTCATCGCCGAAGATATGGAGTCAAAGGAAGCATTTCAAACCGAGGCCACTGGGTGTACACTCAAGCCAGTTGGAGTTCCTGGATGGAGTTCCAGAGGAAGGGGACACGCCAGCAGGAAGGAGGTGCCCTATGCTCTCCCGCCGTCTGGTACAGATCATTGAGGACCACGCCGAGCAGTTGACCCGCGATCTCATCGATGATCTGCGAAGTAACAATCGTACTCCACACTATCACCAACTTTCCCGTGAAGAGTTGCATCTGCGGACTTATGATGTTTATCGCAACCTCGGAAGATGGCTCAACGACGAGACCGAGTCGGCGATTGAGTCCAGTTACATTCAGTTGGGGAAGAAGCGGTTCGCTGAGGGGATTCCTCTCAACGAGATTGTTTACTCATTGGGCCTGATCAAAAATCACCTGCTCGAGTACATTCACTTTTCCGGCATGGCGGATTCAGCCGTCGAGCTGCACGGAGATCGAGAATTGCAGCGCCTGGTGGGACGATTTTTCGATAAGGCCGTCTATTACACCGTGCGAGGTTTTGAACAAGAGGCCGGATGGCAACACCCCAGCGCCAGCCTCAAGCGTGTGGCTTGAATACCGCCGGGCGCTGTGCGTTTCGCCTGGTCGGATTTCACGGACAGGCACAGAGAATTGATCTCCTGCGCCTGAGGCTTTGAGGTGTACCTTTCTTCGAGCTCGCCTGGGTCCCGGAAAAGTGTAAGTTCCGCACAGTAGTCCATATCTATCTTCTATGTGATTTTGGTCGGGGATCCAGCGTCACTTTGCGCCACTCGTCCGATATGGACTTCGGGTGGCGCTCATTTTCGGCCAGCTTTCGCCCCTGACGCGGCTCCGAAAAGGCCTCCCGTACGGGGAAAGCTTCGTCAACGAACTTCTGACTCAAGACACAAGCTGTTTCTTTGAGCGATCCCGACAACGTACTACAGTACCATTTCTCTCTCTGCCTGCCTGTGTCATAAGTTACGTGAAAGACTTCAGAGGAGGAAAATCGGGGAATGATTCTCTGTTCGCTCATTCTGGCGCTCTCGATGGCCATGTTCTTCTTCTACTTTCAGGCCACCTGCCAGAAGATTCTGCGCCGACAGTTCGAACGGGAGTACCTCCAATCCATCGTCAACGTGATCCGTCTGGAGTTTACGTCCTTGCAAAAGGCACTGGCGCAGCCCGGGACCACGATTGACTATGCCCGGTTGCCCAGGATGCTCGAATGTGACTTTCATGCCCTGACCTATCTGCTGAAGAGTACGGCCGGCGCGAGCCAGCGTTATTCGCGGGAAGAACGGCTTCTGATGCTGTATTTCCGCTGGCAGTTGATTTCGCTGGCAGCGCGACGAATTTTGAAAGTGGGCGAGAAAAAGGCAGTCCTCAAACTGGCTTCAGTTCTTCATTATTTCGCTAATGTGGTTGGTCAACGAGTGAACAAGGTAGGCTTCGGACACTTGCGTGCCGACTACCTCGTGAACCTCTGATTTACTCTGCCTCGGGGCGCACCCGGGTCGGGTCATCCTCCCGGGTGTGCCCCCTCCTCCCGAGGATTTTCACTGTATTTCCGCTGACGGCTCAATTGCACGAGCCTTTGTACCAATTGACCCGGATTGTATCCAGGGAAAATACCAGCACGCAATATTACCAACGTAATCCAACCACGTCTCGAGAGTACCATTACTGGTGCAACAAGGAGCCCTGCGGCCATCTTTAGCGACACGATCCGTACGACGGAAACCAGGTGCGTCTTGATTTGATCACCGCGCAGTCGTCGTTCGCGCTATGCTATGGGTTCGACACGGCCAACGCTGCCTTCAACCTTAGCGTGGTCTACAGAAAAGCAAGAACGACCCAGCAAGAGCTATCGCGCGTTGGCGAAGATTGCCGGCCACCATGGATGCTCCGGCCCGGACGGAAAAGTCGACTGCTGAAGCGGAGCGCTGGCCAGGGAAATAACCCTAATTCCCCGCCTCCCTGGAGGAATCGATTGAATTTCAAACGCTTCCTTTTCTCCTTCTTCCTCTTTTCATTGTGCGCCGCGGCAGGCGCGGCGGCACAATCTGCGAGCAGCCCACAATACCTCTCTTTCGCCGAAGCGCAACCCCTGCTCCGCGCCATGACCGCGGATCTTCCTGCGGATCTGAGAGGTCCGAGTCCACTGACCGCCCACCGCTGGGCAAACTGGGTGCACCAAGAGGATGCGGAGATCCGTGCGCGGCTCGAGCGCGGCGAAGAGGATACTCTGATCAACCTGCTTCGGTTCGGTATCACTTTCACCAAGGAATACCGTATTGACGACCAGTACCTTTTCAAGTACGGCCAAAGCACGCTGGTCAACGCCTTTGCGGAGAATCGAGCCAACGACCTCGTGCGCGCCATGGCTTCCGGCAGCGCGAACGAAGGCGTTGCGCACCTGCGCGCATTTCTCGAGAAGAAGGGCTACTCGTTCGCGACTCTGCAAGAGCGAGCGAGAGTCAAGAGCTATCTGCTCGCGAATCTTGCCAGGATGCGCGACGAAATCCGGCGCTATATCAGCCAGACGCAGGCCGGCGAACGCTTCCAACTTTTTCAGGATCGCGGCATTTCCCTCGATACCAACCTCTGGCCTGACTTTCTGATTGACCAACACCTCGCGAACATGGTCCGGAAGGGCTTGTTGCGCCCGGGCTCCGTACGTCGCGTGGCGGTGGTTGGGCCGGGACTGGATTTCGCCAACAAGGAAACGGGGAATGATTTCTACCCGCGGCAGACGATTCAGCCCTTTGCGGTCCTTGATTCTCTGATCCGTCTGGACCTCTCGAGCCCGGCCTCCGTTGAACTCTACACCCTGGATATCAGTTCCGAGGTCAACTTTCACATCGCGCGCGCCAGGAAGAATGCGGCTGCCGGACGGGCGTACGTCGTCCAGCTTCCGTGGAACACCGCCGCCCGGATGACGGACGAATATCGCCAGTCCTTTACCGGGTACTGGGAGACACTCGGCTCGAGCATCGGCGAACCCGTTCCGGCCATCGCCGTCCCTGCCGCCGCGGCGGAAACTCTGAGTCGCGCGCTGAAGATTCGGCCCGAGATCGTACTCCGCATCACTCCTTTGGATACGAATATCGTTGTCGAGCATCCCGCCCTGGCGCCGCAAGGCGGTTTCGACCTCATCATCGGCACAAATGTCTTCGTCTACTTCGGGGAGTTTGAACAGGCGTTGGCGCGGCTGAACATGGCGCTGATGCTGAACCCCGGCGGCTGCGCTCTCTCGAACGATCGACTTCCTGGTTTGGCCAGCGATGGTCTCTCCGATTCCCTCGAAACCACCCAAATCTTCGCGCGCAACCCCGACCGCACCGAGTATATGTTCACGTACGAACGCCGTAAATGACGTGGATCGCCGGCTGGGGCAGTACAGGTCTGAACGAGCGCTTTTGCAGGCCCGGAGGGCCGGCAGTCTAGAGCCCCTTTTTATGGGACAGGGATCAGGGCGGACGCATCGGGAGGGCGTCGAATCTGCGCACGCAGGCCTGGCGAAGAGCCGCAGAGGAGGGCGCAGCGCGCTCCCCCTCTGCGCGCGCTTGCTTATTTGCCGACTGCGCTGTCCCAGCGGAAGCCGATCTCGTAGGTGGGGTGGTAGAATTCGCGCTGAGACATGTATTGCTTGCTGCCGTTGTAGAAGCCGAAAACTTCGTCCGACATATTGAGGATGGCGAACATGAACGAGAGGCCGCCCTTCACCCGGACGCTGGCCTGCGAGTCGAGTTGCAAATGGGGGAAGAGGTAGTTATCGCCATTGGGACCATTGACGCCGTATGCTGCGCCGGAAGAATAGTTGTACTGGTAGATGGAAGGGCCGTTGTAACTCATCCCAAAGCGAGCGTTGACGCGGCCGCGCGTGTAGCTGGGGCTGATATTCCATACGCTGGGCGACGTGCGCAGCAGCGGAGGGTTGTCCGTGCGGTACAGGCCGGACGTGCCGCTGGGGTCCTGAAGATTAAAGGTCCGCGAGGCTGCATAGAGGTAGTTCGCCATTAGGCCGAGCCCGTTCCAAATGCCGGGGAGAGACCGGAATTGTTGTTGATAGGCGGCCTCGAAGCCGGTGATCCAGGCGCTGCCGGCGTTGCTGGGCTGCTGCACAATGTAGCCGGCGAACTGCCCGGTGGTGGGGTGCGAGGTGGACTCGACGATGGGTTCTGTGAGGTTCTTGTAGAAGAAGCCTGCCGAAACCATCCCGACGGATTTCAGATATCGCTCATAGAGCAGGTCGAAGTTGTTAGCGTGCTCCGGCTTCAACCCCGGATTGCCGATGCTATAGGTATAGGGAGCGGTGGACGTATCGATGGAGACGGCGGTGGTGAGGAACTGGGGATCGGGACGGGCGAGTCCGCGGCCATAAACCACGCGGATATTGGAGCTGTCGTCCAAGCGAATGCGCACCGAGGCGCTGGGCAGAAAGTCGACATAGGAACCGGTGAGGGGGACATTGACCGGCCCGCCGCTGGTAACCGGATTGTTGCAGTTGCAGCTCAAGGTGTGTACTTGGGTACCCTCGATGCGCAGGCCCGTGACCAGCCGCACGCGGCCGAGGTCGACAGTGTTCATGGCGTAACCGGCGGAGACGCGCTCGACCATGTCAAAGTTGACATTGTTGCCGCCGTACGGCTGCCCGCTTTCACCTAAGCTGAACAGGCTGCCATCGTGGTTCACAAGCCCGGTGACGTTGAACCAGTCCGGGACCGGCCCATAGGGAGGATAGTCGTGGAAGTAGTAGTTCGGGTTGTGGAAGTTCCCGAGAAATTGCGTCATCAGCAGGGTGCCATTGGGGTTGAACTGGTCTTCCCAGGAGTCGTCAAACTTGTGGGCGTTGCGGACCTTGCCGCCAAACTGGAAGGTGGCGAAATGCGAACCCAGATGGTAATACCTGGATACGTCAACCGAGCCTAGCAGATTGAGCTGCTCGGTCAGACCGTGCGAGTAGACCACGTCCGCGAGTGCGTAATCGTCGGTATTGAAGACATAGTCAGGGCCGGGCGTGAAGCAATTGGGCGTCCACTGGGGAAGATAGATGTTGTGGGTGGCGGCGGCATCGTATTTGCAATTGGTGGAGTTCGCCAAGGCGCCGATCGGAGTGTAATCCGCTCCGGGGTTGCCGCCCGAGGCATACTCATCCGACCGGGACACAGCAGCCTCCCAGTGGACGAGGGTTGCACCCAGAGTGTGCGATCCGGTGAGCGCCAGATTGCCGATGCCGTAATCCGGGGCGCGTTCGGACTGCTTAGCTCCCGGCGAGCTGCCGTCATTCAAGGTGTATACCCACTTGTTGCCGTAGTCCTTGAAGTCGGAGTAGAGGTAGCGGAACGTAATCATTGAGTTATCGTTGATTTTGTAGTCGGTACTTCCCCCAAACCCCCAGCGCGAGCGCGTGTATTGGTACTCGCGGAGGTCCATCGAGTCAAAATGCGGAGTCAGGCTGCCGTCCGGGTTCTGTACTGCGTCCGGGGTGGGCTCGATGTCGTCGATGCCGCGGCCGTTGTAATCGTAGGTGGCCTCGAAAAGCGTGCCCAGGCGCTTTTGGACGCCGAAGCGATTACCCACGGTAAAGTTGAACAGGTCCATATGGCGGCCGCCCATGATGGGCGTATAACCACCGATTCCACCCAGGCTGAACAAGGGGCGGTCGCCCGCCGTTTTGGTCACCAGGTTTACCGAGCCACCGATTCCGTCCCCATCCTGATTGGCTTGGAGGGTCTTGTTTACTTCCACCGCCGCCACGAGGTCGGCGGGGATGGTATCGAGCTTCACTTGGCGAACGGTGCCCTCCGGCGAAGGAGTATTGATACCGTCAATCGTGGTGTTGGTAAGCTCCGGGGCAGTACCGCGCACATCGATATACTTACCCTCACCTTCATCGCGCTCAAGAGAAACACCGGGGAGGCGGCCGGCTGCGTCGGCAATAGTGGCATTGGGAAGGCTGGTGATCACTTCCGCGGGAATAACCTGGAGAATATTGTCGGCGGTGCGCTCCAGATTCACCGCTTCCGCCTCGGCAGTCATGGGTTCAGCAACTACGGTAACCTCCTGCCGCGCCGAGGCGACCTGAAGTACCGCATCGACCTTCGCTGCTTGCCCGGCTGTGACCGTTACTTTGGAAGTGAAGGCTGAAAATCCAACGTAGGAGACCGCGATCGTGTGGTCGCCGGCCGCCACATCTAGAATGGTGAATTCACCTTGCTGATCGGAAACACACGAGTATCCCCCGGGCTCGACAGTCACCTGCGCGCCCTGGAGCGCGCTTCCCGAGCTGTCCGTGACGTGTCCCTCGATCCTGCCCTTGTTCGCCTGCGCCAGCGCCAGCGACGCACTGAGGAACGTGGCCGCTGAGAGTAGTATCGCCGTCTTACGACAACGCTGATCCATACACACCTCCACCCATGACTGAGAATCATTTCTTCACTCAGAACTCACAAATCCCCTTGGGAAACCCACACCCTTTGAAGAAGCAAAAGGCCTGCAGACGTGGAAACAATCGAGAAAAAGCCAGACTATAACCGGCGGGTTAAATTGCGTTCACTCTATTGTGAAGATACTGTTAAGAAAAATCGACACACGGACCGAATCCTGAATCATTTGGACGGAAGTCTGTTATATGAGCGATGTTGGTGATTTTCCCTGACGGGTTCGGACATAAGACAATCTTAGGAACCCGGAGTGCGCAACGCGGGAGGGGCAACTACCGTTTACTGGGCAAATAACGACGCGCTAGGTGGCCAGAAAGAACTTCTCCAAGTCAAATTCGGAGTCTACCGTACCGCCCCTTAGACGAAACACAAACTGAACAGCGCCGTTTGAGGGAAGCCAACGGCTAAATTACTAGCTTTTCGCGATTGGGTTTCTACACCTGATTTTCTGCAAGGGCCTCTTGGCGCTTTGGACTGCGGCAGCGAAGCTGCCGCCAGTTCGTTTGCATTCCACGGCGGCAGCATCGCTGCCGCACTCCACGCCCTGCTGGGTGTGGCGCGGATCAAGCGCGGCGAAAGTTGAAGCGCGCTTTGGCGATGGGCGTGCCCAGCACTTCGATCTGCTTGAGGTCGCGCGTGCCCACGCCGAGTTGTTCCGCCAGGCGTAGCGTGCTATCGCAAGTCTCGAACGGCGGCGTGCCGCGATCCGCCATGGGATCGAAGCCCATCAGCGCTGTGCACACCGCATCGGTAGCCAGGCAGTTGGTGCCTGCGACCAGCAGGCCGGGTTGCACGTGCCGCACGTGGTCGCACCACGGGCCTTCGCCGCCCGCCATGCTGTGGATTCCGTCGATGACGGCCAGGTGCACGGGGCGCGCCGCCACAAGATCCGCCACCACGCGCGGCACGCGGTAGCCCGGGTCTTTCGGGGCATGGGCATTCACCGGCGGAGGCGCGCTCTTCGAGGGCAGGCGGTTCCCCTCGTGGAAAGGCCCGCGGCCTCCGCGCGGGGCAAGGCTCGGCTCATCCACGGAAGCGTCGTCGCCGTAGATCGTGCAGGGGGTGATGCCAAAGCAGTTCTTCATCGAAAGGGTGACGCCGGCGGTGACGTGCTCTTTCAGCTTGGCCAGCGAGACGAAGACGTCGCAGTCTTCGTAGGAGTGGTTGAGGTCGTAGCCCTTGAACATCAGGCCGCCGTCCGGAACCCAGAAGCGCGAATACTTCTTGCCGTAGCCCAGGTAGTTGGTGTTTTCGAATTCGACGCGCGGCGCCGCGCTCGAAAAATCGCGCGGTTCCCAATTCGCCTGGAGCATGAACTCCTCGAGCGGCTCGGTGGTCGCCATGGGGCTCTCAAGCAGACGAATACGCCGCGCTCCTGCCTGGCCCAGCAGTTGAACCGTTGCGCCAATAACCTGAGGATGAACCCAGTGGGTGATCTCCGCGGGCAGGTAGCCGAGCCGGTCGGTGGCAACGCCGGTCAGGTTGAGTTTGACGGCCACGGTCTTTCCGCGCACCAGCCCCTCGACTCCGCCCAACTGGGCGAACATTTTCGCCAGCGTCGCCGTCACCTCCGGCCCGTACTCGTGGCACGTGCCCACAGCCACGCGGCTAGCCGGAAGGGCGCGAGCCAGGGACATCATCGGGCGAGCCAGCCAAGCGCCTGCCGCAGCGCCCATCGCCCCCACGAATTCTCTTCGGGAACAGGTAGTTGTCATCATAGGTTTGTGCCCTCAAACTCGAGCGCGCAATACACGGATAAGGGTGGAAGGTCGAAGTCCGTTCCTGGTGACGCAGGCCGGCCCGGAAGAGTGCGCGCCTCCGCCCCGAACTGCCAGAACCGCGCCGGCTCGACCCGCTCATTCACCCAGAGCGTAACGTAGGCGGCCGGCTCCGAAGAGTAATTCAGCACTTGCACGAGCCGCTTTCCTTTGTGCGGCGATTCGGACTCAACGCTGTAGTGGCAGTTGGTGGTTTCCGGATTGTAAAGGCGCACCAGGTCGTTCCGGCGACTGACCAGCAGATGCGTGTCCACCGCCACTTGATAGGGATCTTGAAACCCTTCCTCCGCCACCGCAATTTGCCCCTTCCCGAGATTATACAGTTTGTACAGAAGCGATGGGTCTTTTTTGTTGGGCGGCACATCCGGAGCGCCCCAGTAGGCCGCCGCGATTACCAAACCCCCTTGCTGCACGAAGCCGAGCAACTGGGCATGCTGTTCCGCGCTGGGCGCCTCGTTATCGAGCCAGAGTATCGCCTTCAAGCCTGCGAGCGTAGGCAGCGACCTCGCTCTCTCGATGATTCGAAACTGAACCTGGCGGCGATTGAGCAGGTTCAGCACTTCACCGCTCAGATACGCATTATCTCCGCGAAAGTCGGAAATAATCGCCAGAATGCCTTGCGCTTTGAACGCTTGCCATGCCCTGTGACCTTCGAAGAAGGCGACCGCCTCGCACAGCCTTGCCCAAACACTTAGGGCCTGGGAATTCCCTTTTGCAAGCGCGACCCTGAGCTTGTCGTCCAGGGAGATGATCCAGCGGCTTCCGTACGCGTGGCTGTCGGCGACCGCCAAGGCATAGGCAGCGGGTGGGAGTGCGGTCGATGCTGCCGGAGGGTCAAAGTCCAGCCACAAGGTTTTTCCGGGCGCCAGTTCACGCGCCAGCAGTGAAAACCACGCGTTCGAATTCACCCACGGGATACCCGTTGGCCCGGCGAGGGCGGTATCGCCGTTCATGGTTTCAAGATTCAGTCCGGGCCAAACGTTTTCAGTGGCGCTGAAAATGGTTGAAGCCGTTTCCCAAGCGGCTTTGTCGCGTGGAAATTGCCGCATGGCCGGAAGCTCAAAGGATTGCCCGGATGCATCTCCGAGCATCACCGCTGAGATTCCCGCCGCACGCGCCGCGGCAACGGAAACTCCTGTGTCCTCCTTCAGCGCGATCTTTGCCACAAAACTTAATCGCATCCTGCGGCCTGCTTCGAGGAGGGGCTTTAAGGCTTGCTGCTGAGCTGAGTCCTCCGGCCTTCCATCGGCCCAGTCCACGATAAGGCAGTTGATGGGTGTACCCTTGAGCAGTTCCAGTGCGGAGGGCCGCGCCCATGCTTCAAGCGTCTCCTTGACGTCGGCATCGGTGCTCCCCGACTTATTTCGGCGTGCGATTTCAAGCGGCCCGCACGGCCACTTCATCGGCACCCAATCCCTATCCACGTTCATGCCTGTTCCCCGAAGAGATCGAACCAACCACAGAGGCACCGAGGCGCTGAGAAGACGATTGGCCGTAAAACCTCTCTGTCTCAGTGGTTGGTAGCCTCCGTACACACTAGCGGAACGAGAGCCAGAGGACCACAGTACACAGAAAAAGTATGCCCGCCCATATTCGATAGTCGCCGATTCCCTTTCCCGGCGCCGTGAATTCCCCCAACACATTTCGCGCCGCCTTGGCGGGGTCCGCCCGTCGACTGAGCAAGCTGACGGCAATCATTACGCCGGCGGCGATCACCCACGCTACCAGCGTGCGGTGCATGAAGGAGTTTAGCAGAGGGTGGGACAGCAGGGGCAACTTCCAGCCCAGCACCTGGTCGAGGAAGAACACGAGGCCAACTGAGAATCCTGCCAGCACCCCTGCGATGGCCCCTTTGGCGTTGCCCCGCTTCCACACCAGGCCGGTGAAAATCACCGCCGACATAGGCACGGAAAGGTAAGCGGAGATGAATTGCAAGTAATACCAGATCGTTACCGAAAGACCCACCAACGGTGCAGCCAGCACGCCCAGTGCCGCCATGAGCACGGTCACCCAGCGGCCAATCACCACCTGGCGGCCCTCCGAGGTGGCGGGCCGGAAGCGAAGCACGAAATCCCTCACTACCAGTGTGGCGCTGGAATTGTAGCAGGCGCTCATGGAGGACATCAGGATGGCAATCAGGCCTGCCAGTACCAGGCCGCGTAAGCCCACGGGCAATAGATCCTGA
>Ga0187784_10002220_pt1 | contig 15607 bp, 13 predicted proteins | sample 1015_SJ02_MP15_2_FD_132964 | JGI IMG/M metagenome (GOLD analysis project Ga0187784, IMG submission 132964) | Tropical peat soil microbial communities from peatlands in Department of Meta, Colombia - 1015_SJ02_MP15_20_MG | ecosystem: Environmental > Terrestrial > Soil > Wetlands > Peat | place...
CGGGCCGATGAGCGGGAAATCGAATGTGCTGTTCTGGCTGGAGCGGCACGGATTGGCGGCGAGCGAAGAGCTGGTAGAACGGATCTACAAGCGCGCCAAATCAAGCGACCACACGCTGACGGAAGCCGAAATCATGGAGTGCCTGCAACCGGCGCAGTGAATCGGCCCTCCGAACGGTACGGCGATCAGCCATCTGTTAAAACCCATCTTGACTCCGTGACGGCTGCTGGCGCGGCCATTCAGTCGGCCGCGCGCGCCTCTTTTCTCTGCCCAAGAACCGCAAGCCCGTTTTCCAAGTCGGCGATCAGGTCGTCCACGTTTTCGATGCCCACGGAAAGGCGGAGCATCTGCTCGGTGACGCCCATTTTCCGGCGCAGCTCGGGAGCAATCATGGCATGCGAGGTGAGCACGGGAATTGAAATCAGCGACTCGACGCCGCCCAGGCTCGGAGCGAGAGTGAAGAGGTTGAGGGCCTCGGCGACCCGGCATGCGTCGGCGCCGCTGCCCTGGACTTCAAAGCTGAGCACGCCGCCGGCGCCGGCCATCTGCTTGCTGGCGAGCGAGTAATCGGGATGCGTTTTGAGCATGGGGTAGTGGACGCGTGCGACCTTGGGATGCTTGCTCAAGAATTCCGCAATTCGCAACGCGCTCTGGTTCTGCCGTTCGACGCGCACCGCCAGTGTTTTCAAGCCGCGCAGAAGCAGGAACGCCGCATGGGGATCCATACAGCAGCCCAGGGTAGTGCGCAGGTGATGGATCTCATCGATGAGTTCGCGGCGGCCGGTGGCAATGCCGCAGATGAGGTCGGCATGGCCGCCAAAGTATTTGGTCCCGGAGTGCAGAACCAGATCGATGCCCCACTCGGCGGGACGGCAGTTGATGGGCGTAGAGAAGGTGGAATCGATGGTCGTGACGAGGTTGTGTTTGCGCGCCAGAGCGACAATTTTTTCCAGATCAACCACGCGCACCATGGGATTGGTCGGCGATTCGACATGGAGGAGACGGGTATTGGGTCGAATCGCGCGCTCGTGCTGATCGAGGTTGTTGGTGTCGACGAACGTAGTCTCAACGCCCATCTTTGGCAGCCATTGCGATAGGAACTTGGTGACGCCGCCGTAGATGTCACGTTGCGCCACGATGTGGTCGCCCACCTTCACCAGCGCGAGGATCGAAGTGGTGATCGCGGCCATGCCGGAGGAAAAGACGAGCGCCGCATCTGTGCCCTCCAGTTCCGCGATGGCGTCTTGCACCACCGTATGGGTGGGGTTGCCATAGCGGGTATAGAAGTGGTCGGTGGGCGTGACACGCAGCTGTTCCTGATTGTCCGTGACTTCGAAGGTGGAGGTCTGGTAAATGGGCGTGGTCAGGGGACCGTCTTTCTTGTGCAGCTTCCTGCCCGCACGGACGGCTTCGGTTTCCTGGCGGAACTGGTGCGTTGCTTTTTCCATGGGATTCGTTTCGCTAATGTCTAGAGTAACTGTCGGCGGGAATGGCGGCAACCGTCCGAGGGGCGTGCTTATTGTGCGGGAGGGAATCCGGGGCTCGAGTGTAGACTGAAGTCGTTTGCAGCCACGTTTTCAATGGAAAGGCTATGAAAAAAGCAAGACAACGATCGTCGCGGCGCGGCAAAACAAAGTCGCGGCCAGCACAGTCGCGAGTCCGAGCCGACGAAAAAGTCGCGTTGAAAGGTACAGTTGCCAGGACCCGGCAGCGGGGCGAAATCCGCCACATCCGGTGGAGTTCGATTGCGATTGAGGAACTCAATCCTTTGCTGGGACGCCAACTGATGGTGGGGCAGGACATCATGCTGGCGCGGGTACTGCTGAAAAAGGGGTGCGTCGTGCCGGAACATAGCCATCCCAATGAGCAGGTCAGCTACGTGATGGAGGGGGCGCTCAAGTTCTGGATCGACAACCAGGAGATGGTGATACACGCGGGCGAAGTTCTGACGATTCCTCCTGATGCACCGCACAAGGCTGAAGCGGTGGAAGACACGGTGAGCCTGGACGTGTTCTATCCTCCGCGGGCGGACTGGATGAGCGGGAACGACTCGTATTTGCGATAGGAAAAATCAAGAGCGACTTGGAATTCACACCCGGAGCGAGTTGTCCGGACGTCTGCCAAAAAGGCGATTGCGTCCCTGCGAAGCCCGAGGCGTGTCCGTTGCCGCTTAGGGCTTATGATGTTCAGTTAAGCCGCCGACGCGAACGTGAAAACGGACCAAGCCGCAACCGGATTTCGTCTGCGCTGCATCGCATGTGGCGCAAGTCTGGATTCTCCCGCCCAGGATTTTCGTTGTACGGCCTGTGGTGACCTGCTGGAATTCATCCTGCCAGAACGCGGCTACGATGCCGCAGCTCTGCGTGCGACCTGGACCAAGCGTCGAGGGTCGCGGAACGGGCTGCGGCGGAGAAGGCTTGGCAAAGCCGAGTTTAGCCAGAATGAGCTTGACCAAAGCGGGGTTTGGCGGTTCCGCGAATTGCTGCCGCCGATTCCAGAAGGGCGCGTGATCACGCTCGGCGAGGGCAATACGCCGCTTTACCGGCTGCCACGCTGTGCGCGAGCCACGGGAGTGGCGAATCTGTTCGCGAAGCACCAGGGCATGAACCCGACAGGTTCCTTCAAAGATACGGGCATGACGGTGGCCGCATCAGCCGCGCACGCCGCCGGCTTCCGCTGGGTAGCTTGCGCGTCTACCGGAAACACGTCGGCCTCGATGGCGGCGTATGCCGCGCGCAGCGACATGCGCAGTCTGGTGCTGATTCCGGAAGGAAAGATTTCCTGGGGCAAGCTTTCGCAATCGCTCGATTATGGGGCACTTACCTGCCAATTGCGGACCGATTTCGACGGCTGCACACGCATCCTCAACGAACTGGTCCGGCAGAAGCCGGTCTATCTGCTCAATTCGGTCAATCCGTTTCGCATCGAAGGCCAGAAGACGGCCGCGATCGAATTGCTCGAACAACTGGATTGGGAAGCGCCGGATCACATCATTGTTCCGGGTGGCAATCTCGGAAACAGCTCCGCGATCGGCAAAGCGCTGCTTGAAATGCTGGACATGAAGCTGATTTCACGCCTGCCCCGGCTGTCGATCATTCAAGCCGAAGGTGCAAACCCGTTCTACCGCCGCGTGAGGGAACTGGGCGAGGGGAAATTGGAATCGGCAAGACTGAAGCCCATGAAAGCCGAGACGCTGGCGACCGCTATCCGGATTGGCAGTCCAGCATCGTGGAAGAAGGCGTTGCGGGTATTGCGCGCAACCGGCGGCGAGGTCGAGCAAGTGAGCGAGGCGGAAATCGCCGAAGCGAAGGCTGAGATCGGGATGGAGGGCATCGGCTGCGAACCGGCATCGGCCGTGACGCTGGCTGGGCTGAAAAGGCTCAGAGCTCGTGGCTTTGTGAAAGCAAATGAGTTAGTGGTCTTGGTCCTGACAGGACATCTGCTGAAAGACCCTGATTTCACCATCCAATTCCATCGCGGACAGTTGCCTTTGGGCGGCGATGAAACGGAAATACGGCAGGCAAAAGGGTTGCAGCGAGCGCCGGTTGTTCTCGATGCTGACTTGAGGCCAGTAATGGCCGTGCTCGAGGCCGCCGAGAGGGCGTGACGCCTTGTTGGTGGCTGGGTTTGGCGCCTTCTCATAGTGGGATAAACCATTGCCTTTGGCCGTCTTGGGGGGTACAATTGGCCCGCCCAGGGGGAGGCGGTGAATCAGAGCGCCAACCAAGTCGCCGCTTTTGCGATCGTCGGACTGGTCGGTTTTGTTTTGCTGATCATTTTCCGCCGGCGAGTGAAAATCGGATCGACTTATTACGTCCTGGGCGTGCTCGGCGTCTATCTGGCCACGCTCCTGATTGCCTCCCGGTTCACCGATCCCATGACGGCATGCCTGGCCGCGATCATCGCTGGCTTTCTGGTGGCAAGTTTTACCCGGCCGCGCCATGGGCGGCATCGGCATCACGTCTCCAGACGGCACCGCAGGAGAGCCGCAGTGGTGCAGTTGAAACGACGGCAGGCGGGCCCGGAACAGAAACTGGAGCAGCCGGAGCTGCGCGCGGAACAGAACTATGTGGAGATGCCCCCAGAACAGAAAAAAGAGGAGCAAAAGAGGTACACACCAGAAAGGCTCGTGCCAGGCGGCTCTTCTTCTTCTGTGATCGTGTGGAGGCGGAAGTACCGCAAATACTATCAGCATCATCGGCGGAAGGGGCGGGGAACCGTCGAAATACCCCCGGATTTGGCCGCGAAGAAGAATGGCACGACCGGCCTGAATAACATAAATCAGGCGCCCCCGCCTCCACCCGCGGGTCCGTATACTGCCTAAATCCTTAGAAAGAAGACGGCTACCCTGAGAAATTCGTAGCACTCTGTCCCACATTCGTGTATAAGACACAATTTCAATGTTTTAAACGCGGGACCATCTCAGCCCAACGTAGAGACCTATGCCTTCGCGCCCTATCTCGGGAGACCGGTCGCTGCGCCTGTCACTGCCGGCGACGGCTGCGAATCTTGGCCCGGCATTTGATGCGGCTGCCCTGGCGCTGGATTTCCATCTGGGGTTGCGCGCCGAGCGCGCGCCGGATTTCTTTGTTACCGCCGAAGGCCGGGACGCGCACATTTGCGGCCGCATGGAAAACCACCTGATCGTTACTACCTACTGCGAGGTTCTCGAATCTGAGAACCGCAAGATTGCGCCACTGCGCATCCACATCGAAAACGAGATCCCTATTGGCAAAGGCTGTGGGTCGTCTGCGGCGGCACGGCTCGCGGGCATCGCTCTCGCGGTCCATTTTGGGCATTTGCGATGGAAGGATGACCGCATCGTCGGTGAGGCCTCCATGCGCGAACACCATCCGGATAATGCGTCGGCCTGCTGGATGGGAGCGCTCACGGTGGCGCGCATGGCAAATCAGGTACAGGCGCAAGTGGTCGAGGTAAAACCCAAAGGGAAATGGCCGCTGTTGCTGGCAGTGCCGGAGAATCCGCTTTCCACGGAGCAGGCGCGGCGCGCTCTGCCATTCCAGTATTCGCGGGCGGACGCAGTCACCAACATTCAGAATTCGATGCTACTGTTCTCGGCGTTTTCCACCGACCGGCCTGATCTGCTGCCGGCGGCGCTGGAGGACCGCATTCACCAGCCGTATCGCGCGCCGCTCTGCCCGCTGCTTCCGGCGCTGAAGGAATTGACGGGAGAGACGGGCATCTTCGGGGCTGCTCTAAGCGGAGCGGGCCCGTCGGTGCTGGTGTTTCTGGACCCGAAAGTTTCCACGAAAAGAGCGAAGGAGCGGATTGCGGCGCATCTAGCCAAGCGTCGGCTGCAAGCCGAACTGTTTCTTACCCAGATCGCCACTCACGGAGGCCGCGACAGCGCCGACTGGCGCAAACACCACGGCGCCAGGAAATAGCGACGTTTAAGCCACAACGCGTCAGTGCCCGCTCTCATCTGGTGTGCCGTCGGACCACTTCTTAACTGGGATCATAAATATGGTCATTTGGTCGTCGGGGTCGTCCGTCGAAAGAATCGGCGAACCCGGCAGATCTGCCCCCCACCCCCATGCCTTAGCATCCACGGACGGAACGAAGAACATCAAGTGCGGGTGCCAGTGGCCGGCCTGATCATCCAGGTACCCATCTTTCGACAGCATGTAACACATTGCGCCAGGTTCGAGGGGAGGCAGTTCCTTATTATCGAGCGCGGACTTGATTGCGTCGAACATCTGCGTCTTCGACTTCCCGGCCAATACGAGCTTTGTTTTTGCGATGGTCAAGGGAAGATAGGTTCGCGCGGCGGCCGCGTTGAGGCAGAGTGGACCCCGAAGTTTCGGGTTCCAGAAATTCGGATTATCCCTTTCCGCAGTCCAGCCCCGGCCCACGATACAAACAAATCCGTTTGTACCTTGAACCGCCGTCTTGTACCCTTGCCGGTCAAGAACCATGACTTCGGCGTGGTCTGAAATCGATTTTGGGGCGGCGCTCTTGGCCAGCGCGATTTCGGCATTCGCGTCTGACATCAGGTATTGGTCGAGCGGGGCCATATTGGGATAGGGCGTTTCGACCTTCTGGGACTGCGCCCATAATATGAAATTCAGTACCACCGTGTGCGCGAAAACGGAAAATAGGAACTTCCCGACCGGCATTTGCCTCATAAGATTGTCCTCGGAGATTCGACGGCGAAGGTGCAGCTGAACGACCAGCAATCCCCATTCCAATCAGATCGCCAAGATAGCCGGAGGCGACGAAACCGTCGGTGGCTTATCAGTTGCGGCTCGCCGGCGGAACAATCCCATTCATGCGCAGATACTCCACCATCTGGCCATAGTGGTCAAAGCCGTGCCCGGCGATGAGCATGGCCAAACCCAGACGCGACGACTTTCCCTGGCCGAAGGGACTCTTGACCAGCCCGGTTGCATTTTCAGCATTGATGGTGGCCGCGGCCTTATGCGCATATGCGTAGGAGTCTTTGATGAACTTCATGATCTCGGCCTTTGACTTGATGGTGTCAGGTCCGTTTTCGCCGCCGAGTTTTACGGGAGGCTCTTCGCCGAGGATGGCTGCGGCGAGCATGTAATTGACAGCCGCGACGTGCTTGATTTGCTCGGCGAAGGTGCGCACACCTTTGAACTCGCCATTGCTGGGCGCAAAGCCGTATTTATCTTCGGGCATGGCGTCGGCGGCGGGGACAAATTCGCTCTCAATGATTTTGATGCCACCGTCCACGATCTGCGTGAGTGTCTTCGGCTCGTCCTTGGTCTGGGCATGACACAAGCCACAGAATGCTGAAGTCATCGCCAACAAAAACGCCAGTACAAACGCTTTCTTCATATTTCCTCCCCAGGATGTTTCGGATTGCGTGTCGCCTTCCCCACACGCCGGCAATCATAAACGGCTGGGGGCCGTTGACGGAAATCACCGTTTGCAAGACGAACTCAGTGAGGCTGTTTGTAGTGCGCCTTCTCCTGATCGTGCCGCCACTTGAAATACTCCTCCTGCTCGTCGGCAGTGAGCTTGGAAAAAGCGCGGTCGGGATCGCGATGGGTCTCACGGCACCAGCGCTGGTAATAGTCGATCTCGCGGTCGCTCCACTTGTGATAGTCGTTGTAATAGGGATCGTAATAGCGGGGAGCGCGGTGAATGCAGGCGGTGGAGAGCGTGCAGGAGGCCAATGCTAGTGCCAGACAAGTGGAGCGAACCATCGCGGATGTTCGATGCATGATTGGAAACCTCAGTCGGATGTTTTGAATACTAATTCAAAACGAGAGCGGAACCAAAGTGGGTTCTGGTTCGAAGGAATGGCCGAGAGGAAAAACGCAAGCGGGAGCTTGCGCTTAAGGTTGGGCGGGAAGAGCCGAATTTCGGAACGGCCACTCCCCATGCTGCCAGGCACGCACTAGGAAGATTGCGATGCCGACGACGAGGACGATAAAGGCATAGCGAACTTCGCGCAGGAAATCCTTGCGAGAAACCAGAATGAAAACGAAGCTTGCGGCTGCGATCAGCGCCGGGAGGGGATAGAGCCACATGCGGAAGGGCCGCGGCATGTCGGGCCGGCGGATGCGCAACACGATTACGCCGATGCTCTGCACGAGGAATTGCAGCACAATGCGGATGACGATCAAGGCGGCGATCAAATCGGCGAGCCGCAGGAAGCAGAACAAGGCTGCAACACCGGCCAGAGCCAGCAGCGAGACATAGGGAATCCGGTGCACAGGATGCACGCGGGCAAATGCGCGAAAATAGTTTCCATCGAGAGCGGCGGCGTAGGGCACGCGCGAGTAGCCGAGGGTCAGCGAGAAGACAGACGCAAACGCCGTCCACATGACCAGTACTGAGATGAACGAAGCCGCGCCATGGCCATAGACGCGCTGCATCATGGTCGAGACGACATAAAGTTTGCTGTTGGTTGCGCCGGCGTGCGCCAACTCGCGCCAGGGAATGACGCCGAGAATGCTGATGTTCATCACGATGTAGAGCGCGGCAACGGCGAGGATCGAAAGCAACAGGGCGCGCGGGATGTTTCTTGCCGGCTCTTTTACCTCATCGCCCAGAAAACAGACGTTGTAATAGCCGCCAATGTCATAGGCGGCGATCAGCATGGCCCCGCCCAGCCCGCGGAAAAAATCGGGCGAGAAAGAGAACGCACCGGGAGGGACGTCGAATGCCTGATGGGCGTTAAAGTGGGTGAGGCCGGTGACGATGATCCAACCGATGGTGCCCATGACGCCGAGCCAGAGCAGTTTGGTGAGGCGCGAAATGGCGGTAATCCGCCGATAAAGCAGGAAAGCGGTGAGAGCGCACACGGCAATAGCCAGAAGCGTCGCCGGCATGGCAACCCAGGTGAACTGGAGTGTGCCTAGCGCGGGGAGGGTGAGGTTGGCAGTGTGCGTGGACCAGACGCGCTCCAGGCCGGGGAAGAAAAAGGCGGCATATTGGGAGAGACCGATGGCGCCGGATGCGATGGAAAGCGGGGCGCTGAAGGAAAGCTGCCAGATAAAGAGAAATGAGATGAGGCGGCCGAGAGTCTGCGGCCCGTAGATTTCTTTCAGGTAGCGATAAGACCCGCCCGAACCGGGCATGGCTGCGCCTAACTCGGCCCAGACCAGGCCGTCGCAAACGGCGAGAAAGGCGCCCAGCACCCAGCCCAGCATGGCCTGCGGTCCGCCCATCGCGCTGACGATCAGGGGGATGGTGATGAAAGGCCCGACGCCGATCATGTCGATCATGTTGAGCGCCGTGGCGGAGGCAAGGCTGATGCCGCGAATGAGCGTGTTGCCGGAGTCGGGGATGGGGGACGTGGTCACAAGTTTGTTGAGAGGTCGTTGGCCGGCAGTCGTTGGTCGTTCGGGCAGCACACGACGCGCGCGGAACTTGTTACTCTACTTCGCCTCCGCGCTTACCAGATTCACAAGCAATCGCACGGCTCCCGGCACGCCGGCGGGCAGCTGGCGAAAGAAAGCATAGCCCGTATAAATGTACGTGCCCTTGCCGTAGCGCGCCACGAGCAATCCTCCTTTTTGATCGGGTTCGCCGGGATCGTGCGATTCGAGGAGCGGCGTAAACTCCGGTGCCCACGACGACATGAAATACAAGCCGCGTTCCTGCACCCAGCCGTCAAAATCCTTTGCGGTGATTTCGTTGTGGTAGTGGAAGATCTCGTTGGACGGCTCAAGGATATTTACTGGCGCTTCCTCAACGGTAACCCGGGTGTGGCTGAGCGTGGCCGGATAAGGCGTGTATTTGCCGGAGTTGAAATCGATCGGCACGCCGAACGATCCCATCGTGTTGTATTGCACCACCAGCCGTCCGCCGGCCTCGACGTAGTCGAGCAGACGTTTGTTATTGGCGATGACGTCCTTCTGTGTGTCGTAGGCGCGAATGCCGAGGATGATTGTCTGGTACTTACTGAGATCCTCGGTGGTGAGTTTATCGGCAGGGATCATCGTGACATTCATGCCGAGCTGCTCAAGCACGGTAGGGATGTCGTCGCCCGCGCCCATGATGTAGCCGAGCTTCAAATCTTTCGGCACTTTCACATCGACGATGCTCACACGCTGAAGCGCGGGCTGATAGTAATAAAAGGTTCCGAGATCATCGCGGGTGACGACGGTGTAGCCCTCGTGGTAACGCCTGCCGCCTGCCTCGAGCACCGCGTGAATTTCAACGCGTTCTTCATGCAGGCCCGAGGGGGAAACGTTGAATGAGAAGTCCTGCCGGTCGCCGCGTCTGGCCAGATCAACCGGTAACGATTCCGGATCCGATTTCCAGCCGGGAGGAATTTCAAGCCGAAGCGTTCCATTGGAAGCGCTGGCGCGGTTCGGACTCACACCGACTCTAACCACGATTGTTTTTTGGTCACGCGTCGGGAAGACCTGCTCACCGGGTTCCAGAGTGAGCGAAAACGGCGGCGCCACGGCCAGGGGTGTTCTGTATCGGTTGCCATGTTCGTCCAGATAGGGAACGAACACTGTGGCCGAAATCTCCTGGACAGGAGCCTCCTTTCCGCCGCGCCCTCGTAAGACATCGGGTGCTGGAGAATGCAGTCTTTTGCGTTCGAGCGCCTCAAACTGGATATGCGCGCGCAGAGGAGGGGGCGCAAAAGGCAACGTGCGGAATCGTTCCTCATCAATGGTGTTCAGCGCATCAGTTTCGGGATTGTCGCGATGCCAATACGGCCGCGTGAATGAAGCGTCGGCGGGAACCTGCAGCGCAAAATTGGCGTAGTAATCCTGCCCGGGAGCAATGGTCGCAGGACTCGCATCGGCCTTCTGGATCCAGTCCTCGCCGCCTTCCAGACCGGCCTTGTCGATGATCAGCCAGTGATCGGATCCATTGTGCAAACGGGCGGTAACCTGAAAAGTCTGGCCGGGAGAAACCACGGTCAGGGCGTCTTTGAAGGGCGGAGGCGTTTTCCCAAGGTTGGGTCCGGAGCCAACGACGGCTTCCAGATGGAGATTGAGAGTAATATTGGCTGCACGCTGCGCTTTCTGGCGCTTGCGGTCCAGCGCCGCGACCAGATCTTCGTTGACCGGTTCGGCGAGGCTGGATTTTTGAAGATTGTCGATGACAGCCTGGAGTCGCTCAGTTGCCGCGGCAAGCGGCTCGGCAGCGCTCGTCGGATCTGATGCGGCTTTTTCTTCTGCGTGTCTTAGGTCCGACGCGATCGAGGCAAGTTCTCCGCGGAGCCATGGCGCTTTCCGTTGCTCGTCGCCCAACCGTCCCACAAGTCCCGGCAACGTTGTGTCGATCCCATCAAAGAAATCCTGCTCATGCCCATCTTTGTCTTTCGCATCGCTCATCAGCGATTTGGGCTCGGCGTCGATCAGCTTGTAATAGGCAAAGCGGTCGCCCTTGGCCACCGATACGCCGCCCAGCGCCTGCGAGCGCTGATGGCGCAATCCTTCAATCGCGAAGCGTACATACGAATCTCCAAGCAGCGGATCTTCTTTCCCCGTGTTCAGCTTCACCGTGTATTTGTCAGCGTCGCAGGTGGGGACGCCGAAGCCGCACACATTTCCGATGTAGAGCTTCTTTGGCTGCCACGGCTGCAGGCCTTCCTTGATCTGCTCCGGGAAACGATTTGGATCGGCGGCGGCGCGGAAAGCTTCTTTTGTGAGGATTGCCGAAGCCTGATGGTGGCCGTGGCCGTCGCGCTCAGTGCCGGAGAAGCGCGCAATGAGCACATCGGGGCGGAACTCGCGGATGACGCGCACGATATCGGCAAGCGCAATGTCGTGGCCGCCCCACTTCTCAAATGTCTCTTGCGGAGTTTTCGAATAGCCAAAATCGGCGACTCGCGAGAAGCGCTGCTCGACGCCGTAATAGCGGTCGGCCGCAAGAACCTCGAGCGTGCGCACCACGCCGAGCACGTCGAACAAATTGCTGCCCAGTTGGTTCTGCCCGCCCTCGCCGCGGGTGAGCGTCATCAGGAGGGTATCGACACCTTTGCCGCGCGCTTCGAGGGTGAGCATGCCGCCGTCTTCGTCGTCGGGGTGCGCGTCGACCTGCATGAGCCGGCCGGTGGTTTGGAGTTTCCGGAGCGTGAGCTTGAGCCCATTCTCGCCAGTGTCCTGCGGAAGCGGCTCGTAGTAGCGGTCTGCTTCGGGTTTTTTGTCATCTTGCGCAAGGCAGGGAGAAATCGCGGATGGCGACAGCAGGGCCATGAACATGAGCGCCGCGACGACCGGCCGCGCGCCAAGCGCGGGGAAGCCCCGGGTTCTGCCTAAGGTTGAAAACATCCCCATCTGATGGAATGTACACGAAGAAAGGAGCAAATATCTTGTCGTTCCGGAGACTGAAAAAGAAAATGCCCAGTTTTGCTGAACGCAATCCTGGGCAAATCAAGAGACTGGAAAACTTACGAAAAACTACTTGCCGGCGTAAGTTCGGGGCGAGCCGATGCCGCTGCACTGGTCAAAACCAACCGCGCACTGCGGAGAGCCCTGGGTAATGTCGTAGTAATCCTGGGCATACTCGGTGGGATTGGCCAGCACGCCATACATCAGATTATGTTCTGCCGTACTGCCCTTTTCCTTGCTGCCGGCCGCGTTCACGATACCTGCGAAGGTTGGCGAGGCCCAACTGGTGCCGCCCACGCCGTACCAGCCTCCCTCCAGGTAAATGTTCGTGCAGCAGAAGTTGGACGTCACGTCCGGATAGCCGCGCTGTGTGCCGACTACGTCCTGGACTCCGTCCTGGTAGCTGGGGCGTGGCTCATAGGGACTGAGATCGCCACCTCCGCCGCAGCAATAGTATTGCTCGGACTCAAAGTCGCCATTTCCGTTGCGCACGAAGTAGGTGCCTCCGACCGCAACGACGTTGGGGGATGCGCCCGGATAAATGCTCACGCCCAACCCAGAGTCTCCAGCGGCGGCGAAGAAGACGACTTTCTTGTTGGTGAAATAGTGATCCCAAGAAAGCTCCTCGGATGCTTCCGGGTCGCCCCAACTCATGCTGACAACGCCACCTCCGGCTTCCTTGACCAGTTTTGCCGCCAGTGTGACTGCAGACCATGTGGGATCGGTGGCACACGCGCCATTGCACAGGGGGGACACGACCAGGTAGAGCTTAGCCTGCGGAGCCATGGCATGGGCCCATTCGATGTCCAGCGCCTCCTCGACTTCCCAGTCCGAATAGACAGGGGGTTGCTTGTTGTTGACGAAGACTTGGGAGAAGTTGGCCTGCGGAATCCCATAATAGCTAGAGAAGGCTGCCAGGTCCGATTCTGCGGTCGGGTAGTAGCCGGCATCTACGATGCCGATGGCGCCCCAACCGCCAGTGGGTACGTTGGTGCTGGTAGCGATCGGACAACCCGCGGGTCCGCTGACCAATTCATAAACGCAGGCCAGGGAACCCGGCGTTTCGTTCGCTTGCTGGGGAGATGGACTTGGCTTGTCAGAATCGACGAAGAAGTAATTCGTGTGATGACGGCCGGGCCGTGGGATGCTTGAGTCGGGGTAGATAATTTTGCGTCCGTTGAAAACGCCCTCGACGCGGTTTTGGGCGGCTGCAGAGGAAGCGCCAATTCCCACCAATAGGGCGATGCCTGCGCTTGTGGCCGCAATAGTCCTGCACATTCCGAAGATACGTTTCATGCACCAGCTCCTGTCTGATTGATATGTGATCGATGTGTGGCGGCGAAGACGCCGTTTTGGCTGTCGGCCTATGATCACGCCGCTGACGAACAAAAGCAAGCGGAAACACGCTTCCAGCGCGGCCTGCGCAAGTATTTGCATATACAAGGCGCGGGTGGGGGCAATGAGTGAAATCGCGATGTTTCACCACTTGAGTCAGTGTAGAAAAGCGCGTCAGTGCTAACGTTATACATCCAAGTTTGAAGCGTTTCTCTGGGGATTACTGGCGGAGGGGAGAACTCATGGACGCGAATGCGACAACCGACGATGACGTGAAGGCGATGAAGAAACTAGGGGAAGAGTTCTTCGCGGGAGTAAACGCTGGGGATCTGGACAGGCGGATGGCAACGATGCATCCCGATATAGTTATCATGCCTCCCAGCCGCTCTTCCATCGTTGGCAAAGAAGAGGTCCGTCGTCTCTCCCACGAATACGCCGAGGCCTATGAAGAAAAATGCAGCCTAGTTTACGAGGAGGTTGAGGCGGCAGGGCATTGGGGGTTTGCGCGAGCGACTGTCAGCGCCACACGAACATCCAAATCGGACGGCGGGGTTGAAAGGATGAGCTTGAGGAACCTTTGGATTTTCAAAAGGCAGGCCGATGGCGAATGGAAATTGTGGCGCATCATTTTTAACAGCACAATCCCACCCTCAGACGAGCTAACCGGAGATGTGGCCCGCTAATGTCGCCTTGGCGATTAGGTCGAAGACGAGGATCTTCGCGTTTGGTAGTTTCCGTTACCAGGCGATAGCGCTCATTGCCCCCCGCCTGCGATCGGCGGCTATGCAACAAAAGCCGCCGACGAACCTACCCACTTCATGTTCTTGTTGTGATCGACGCCCATCATGAGTCCGCGCCCCATGCGGACGATGGTCATCACCGGGAGCAATTCGTCGAGCCAGATATACATGATGCGCAGTTCCATCTTCGTCATGCCGTAGGGAGTTTCTATGACCGGGGTGAAGTTCATCCGGTCCTGCAGAATATATTCGCTGCGGCGCGCGGGCGGAATGGCGTTGATGTCGGCGCGCGAAGGCGCGATCACGACCCCCAGGCCGGCGAAGGAATAGAGGGGCTTGAGAACAAAGTTTTCGAGATCGGCAGGCACTTCGTTCATCTGATCGAGGTTCATTTGATCGAGAAACCAGGTGCGCGGGACCGACGGGTGCTTGAGGTAGGGGATCGAGTATTTGCTGATGCGGAAGTACCAGTTGGGATGGCCGGCCCACTCGACTTCGAGGTCGTCGGTGAAGGCGAAGGGCAGCGCAACGCCCTTGCGCTCGAGTTCATCGACGATGGCGCGATTGTAAATGCGCTCGATGGGGACCTGTTTGCCGTTTTCGACGTAGAAGAGCTTGCGGCCTTGTTTGCGGATCTTTGTGATGCAGACGGTGCGAATACCCAGGAGCTTTTCGGTCAGCAGAAAATCCGGGCGCGTTTTCTGTTCCTCGGGATGCACTTCCATGAGCACAACGTGCGAGGGGTCGTGTCCGGCCACGATGGCATTACGCAAGAGATTTCTGTAAGACGAACCATCCAAGCCGCTCAGGAAATAGCAGAGGGTTGGATCGAGACCGAACACGTCCATATATGCTTGCGCCAGCACGGGTTGATAGGCGTAGAGGGAAGGGAAGGCCTGCAACTCCACGAGCTTGGGTTGTAACTCGCCAGCGGCGTTGCGCACCAAACCGAAATCGACACAAACGAACATGGGGTGCGGCGATTCCCTGGGCACGCGAAAACGAGGTGGAATCGAGGCTTCGGATCGCTTGTGGTATTCGGAATTGTCCACGAGTTGCCGAATGAGAGCCTTGCCGTCGTCGCTCATGCGTTCGACCAGAACAGATGGGAGAAAACAAGGGGTCTCGCAAAGAGCAAATGGAATTTCCATGCCGCAGCGTGCGGCCATTTCACGCCGAAAGCGGTCGTACTTTTCTTCGGTGAAACTCGCATTGAAGGAGTGGCGTAGGGAGGAGATCATAGAGGCGGCTTGGTTCGCAGGCCGTGTTTGCAGGAGTTATTTTAATTGTGGCCTGGCATGTGGGGAAGGATGGAGTGGATGGGGGCGAATCGGAGGCAACTTCGCGGCTGAATTCGCATCAAGTTTCTCAGACTGATTGTCATGCCTCGAATGACGTCAATCTCGGCGCGTTCTACAGGCCACGACGGGGCGTTTCTTCCGCCGCACAGCGGCCGAGGCGGCGATGGGCGCGGCGATGGGAACGACAGTCCGAATTATGTCGACCGACTGCGCCAGGCGAGGCTCGGACTGGCAGTGGCGATGGTGCCAATCCTCGTCCTGTTTGTTTCCTTCACAGCCATTTACCTGGTGCGGCAAAGGTTTGCGAGCGTTGATGCAAGCGGAAATGCTTACGTTCGAAATTGGGTTCCGGTAGAGCTGCCGTGGGCCATTTTGGCGGTCAATACCGGCATTCTGATTCTGAGCAGTGTCACCATGGAGTTCGCGCGGCGCGAGGCGA
>Ga0187784_10002221_pt1 | contig 15590 bp, 18 predicted proteins | sample 1015_SJ02_MP15_2_FD_132964 | JGI IMG/M metagenome (GOLD analysis project Ga0187784, IMG submission 132964) | Tropical peat soil microbial communities from peatlands in Department of Meta, Colombia - 1015_SJ02_MP15_20_MG | ecosystem: Environmental > Terrestrial > Soil > Wetlands > Peat | place...
CCCGGGAGTCCGGGGGACTCATCTCCGTCTCGTCTATCTGGAGCCGGACGTCGTGAGCCCTGCGAGCTATCACGAGTTCCTCGACTCCGTTGAGCGGTCGGCGGGCCCTCTCGTGACCGCGCCGCCGCTCGCGGGTCTTTCAGGCGAGGAGGAGACCGAAGTCCTGGGAGGGTTGGGATTTGCGCCGTTCGCCCGGTTCGAGATGCGCCTGCCCAGCGGCATGCCAAGCCCGGACCGTCAGGCTCCCCCCGGGTTCGTCCTCCGCCCGCTCCGTCCGGAAGATCAGGGTGCCGTGGCCCGGGTCCACGCGGCGGCATTCCGGGATCGGTTTGACCGGTATCTCTTCCTCGAGGATCCGGATCCTGAGAGGGATGCCGAGAAGGTGGTGGCATCGCTCCTCCACGGGCAGTGGGGCGAGTACCTGCCGTGGGCGTCGTTCGCCGCTGAGACGGCGGGCAACGTCATCGGGGTCACCATCGTCCTCCGCGCGCCGGGACGGGCCCTGATCGCCGACGTCTCCGTGGATCCCACCCACCAGGGACACGGGATCGGTCGCGCGCTCGTCTGCGCATGCGTCAACGAACTGCGGGACCGGGGAGAGCCGACCATCGCGCTCGTCGTCACGGAAGGGAACCGCCGCGCCATCCACCTTTATGAGAGCCTAGGGTTCGTGCGCGCCTTCGCCCCTGACCGACGGTGGTATCGAACCCGGCTGATCCCCGTCAGTCCGGACGCAGGCTAGCTCGTGGCCAACTCGCCGTCGGGAGACCGACGGGGCTGGTAGGAGAGACCGCGCATCGCTCCGAACGTGAAGAGCATCACGACGGCGAAGACGAGGATCGCGGCGCCCGCGAGGAGGAACGAGCCCCGGACGGTGACGACGAGGACGAGAAGGCCCCCCACGAATTGGCCGACCGGGATCAGCGCCGAGCTCCCGAGCTCATCCGCCGAGAAGACGCGACCCATCATCTCGTCAGGTACGGTGGCTTGGACGGTCGAGAGGAAGACGTTCGTGAACATTCCGGCGACCGCGCCATATACGAAGTAGATCGCGAGGGCGAACCCGATGAACCGGACCAGGCCGAAGGAGAGGAGCGCCGCGCCGTAGACGAACGAAAGGAGCAGGATCACGCGTCCGGCCCGGGGCTCGAACTTCAGGTGCGGGATCAGAAGGAATCCCACCGCGACCCCCGCCGTCCCCGCGGCGATCATCGCTCCGTACCAGAAACCCTCCGTAAGACCAAGCCAACTGCCGATGTACAGGCCCATCTCGACCATCGCCATCGCCGCGAACAGGTTGACGACGAGCGCGAGAAGCGTGATCTCGAAGAGGCCCCGACGTCGGAACAGGAACGAGTATCCCGCCCGCGCCTCGGCGAGGAGCGAGCGAGGGGCCGACCGGCGTCGCACGGCGAGGTCGACGTCCACCATGAGGAGCGCGACCTGGGTTGCGAAGAACAGCCCGAAGGCGATCCCGAGAGCGTACACATCCGATCCGACGCTCAGGAGGACGCCGACGGTGAGCGTGCACACGGTGCTCACCGCCGCCGCGGTCGCGTAGATCGCCCCGTTCGCGATGCCGAGGTCGCGGGCGGCGACGAGTCGGGCAATCGACGTGTTGAACGCGGGACGGAAGAGGGTCGTGGTCACCGCGATCGCGGCCCACGCCGGGTAGAGCGCGAGGAGCCAGACCGGCATGTAAAAACCGGCCGGGCCGGGGATCGGGACCCGGGCGGAAGGGGCGTAGAGGAGGTCGGCGACGAGCCCGAGGGTTGCGACGACTCCAATGAGATTCACCGCGCGCATGAGAACGCCCCGGTCGTGCCGGTCCGTAAGTGGACCGGAGACGAACATCGAGACCAGCGTCGGGACGGTCGCGGCCAGGCCGAGGAAGGCGAGGGCCAGCGCACCGTACGTCGCCCGTTCTCCGGCGGGGTAGGCAAGCGTCACGGTGAAGATCAGGACGACCAGGACGGCGGAGGGGGCGGCGAGCTGGAGGGCGCCCGCCACGAGGAACGGGACGAACGAACGTTGGCGGAACAGTGATCCGTAGCGGCTCAGGGGCGCCCCCCTCCCGAAAGCGCGCGCATGATGCCGACGTTCCATAAACCTATCGTGGAGAGCTCTCGACCGGCACCGGAGAGCGAAACCCCCAAGAGCCGCGACCCGCCTCCTCCCCGGGGGGCGGGACGGTGCGATTGCTCCACCACGACCGGTCGACCGGTCGCTACCGGCTGCGCCTCGAGACCCCGAGCGATCTCTGGCGGATCGCCCGACTCCTCCGTATCGGGGAGCTCGTGGGGGCGTCCACGACGCGGCGGGACCCCGAGGCGCCTCCCGAGGTCGCGGGGGCCGAGCGCAGCCGACGTCGGGTCTTCCTGGTCGTGCGGGCCGAACAGGTCGAGTTCCACGGCTTTTCCAAGCACGTGCGGGTCACCGGACCGATCGTCGAAGGGCCGTTCGACCTCGGGCGACATCATACCTTGGACCTCGCCGAGGGCGAAGAGGTCACCGTCGAGAAGCCGACGATCGGCCCCGGCGAGCGGGCGATCCTCGAGGAGGGTCTCGCCGGCGCCGAGGAGCCCACGATCCTCATCGCGGCAGTCGATTGGGGGGACTCCTCCCTCGTCCGCCTTCGGGGACGTGCGATCGAGCCGGTCGCCGAGCTCCGTCGGACGATCGCGGGGAAGCGGTACCCCGGCTCTCAAGGGGAGAAGGACCGGAAGACCTACGCCGAGGAGATCGAAACCGTGCTGAAGCGAGAGGGACCCGGCGCGACCGCGATCGTTCTCGCCGGTCCGGGATTCCTCAAGGAGGAGATCTCCCGCCGGCTCTTGGAGGACGCCCCGGCGCTCGCGAAGAAGACTCGCGTCTACCCGACGTCCGAGTCTGGCCGCGTCGGAATCGACGAGCTCCTGCGGTCCGGCAAGGCGAGCGAAGCGCTTCGGGGAAGCGTCGCGGCCGAGGAGTCCGAGGTCGTCGAGCGTCTCGTCCGCTCGCTCGCCGGCGGTCTGCGCGCGGCGGTCGGGGTCCGGGAAGTCTCGGAGGCGGTGGATGCGGGAGCGGTCGAAACTCTTCTCGTCGCCGACTCGCTGCTTCCGGATCCCGCGCTCGCTCCGATGCTCGACCGGGCCCGATCCGCCCGGGTCCGGATCTTCGTCGTCCGTGAGGAGGGAGAGGCAGGGAGACGCCTTCAAGGACTCGGTCGGGTCGCGGCGCTGCTGCGCTACGACTGGGTCAGTTCGAACTCGCCTACGGGATCGCCTGGACCGCCTCGCGCAGCTCCTCGCACCGACGTTTCAGGTCCTTGAGGGCGAAGCGGAGCGCCTCGCGCGCGGAGAGCGAGCCGTCGGTCTCGAACTTGAGGAAGAACCGTTCGGGATCTGGCTCCACGTGGATCGACCCGTGCTCGCACGTCTCCTCGCAGGCGCCGCAGTCGATGCACTTCGCCTCGTCGGTCACGGAGAGCTTTCCTCCGCCGAACTCGAGGATGTTCACCGGGCACGACACCGCCGTACGCTTCAAGCACGCGTCCGAGCACCCTTCCTTTCGCTGGATCTTGACGTGCGGCCGGGGGAAGAGTCCGACCCCCTGGGCGACCTGCCACTTCGCATGCTCCCGCGCGGTGCCGACGGTCGCCGTCGCGTAGGCAAGGAGGGCCTGGCGGGCTCCGAGCCGAACGATGGGGACGTCCGGCTCCAGGATCGCGAGCGTCGCGTCGCCGAGCGGGACCACGTCCTTCGCGTAGACGGTGCACGGTCCCTTCTTGTCGATCGAGAACATCACCTGGCAGTGCGGGCACCCGGCACCGCCGCACGAGCATTCGGACTTCCGACGGAACTGCGAGAGGTCGGTCGGGATCGGTAGGAGGCCGAGCCGGAGGGCGACCGCCTCGTCGAACATGCTCGTCGACGAGTCGTAGTCCTTCCCCGTCGCCTCGTCCCGGATCGGGCCGAGGTGAAACTCGACATCCTCGATTGCGAGCTTCGGCACGTCGGCGAGAAGCGTTCGGCGAACCGCGTTCGCCTGGGACGCGGTGAACCCCTCGAGCTCGAGCTCGGTCGAGCGCGGCTTGAGCTGCTGGATCGTCACCGGCATCGACTACACCCGCCGGCCTCGTCGGCCCCCCTTGGGTTTCGTCCCGTCGTGAGGGACCGGTGTGACGTCCTCGATCCGCTGGATCTTGACTCCCGCCCGGGCGAGGGCTCGGATCGCCGCCTGCGCGCCGGGCCCGGGCGATCGGGAACGGTTGCCTCCCGGTGCCCGCACCCGCACGTGGAGCGTCTCGTACCCCTTCTCCTTGATCGCCGCGGCGATCTGATCGGCGGCCTTCATCGCGGCGTACGGACTGGATTCGTCCCGCGCGGCCTTGACGACCATTCCACCGGTCGCCTTGGCGAGAGTCTCGGCACCGGTGATGTCGGTGACCGTGATGTGGATATTGTTGTAGCTCGCGTAGATGTGCGCGATCCCGACCTTTGCCATGGCCTACGCGCCTCCTTCCGGTGCGGCCGCCGGAGCAGGCGCCGGCTCCGGGCTCGTCGGTCGCGCCGATAGGCGCTCGCGGAGCGCCACGCGGACCGAATGGTCGTCGTCCGCGAGCGGGCTGGTCGGAGAGTAGTGGATCTCGGTCTCCTCCGCCGAGGGAACGAGATACCCCGGGCGGGTCACTCGATGGTCCCCGATCGCGAAGTGACCGTGCACGATCCACTGGCGGCCCCCGAAGACCGTCGGGGCGAGGCCGCGGGTGAAGACGATCCATTCGAGGCGGCGACGGAGCACGTCCTCGGTCGTGAGAGCGAGCACGTCGTCGAGGCTCGGGGCACCCGGCGCGAGAACGCCCAGCCGGGTCAGGCGGCCGAGGAGCTGGTCGGTCTCGCGTCGGGCCTGAGCCTCCCCGGCCCGGAGCCGCGCCTGGAGATCCCGGGCTTGCCGCCGGAATCCGCGGAGGATCGACTGCGATTTCCACAGCTCGCGCTTGTTCTTGAGGCCGTACTTCTGGAGGAGCTTTCCCTCCTCTTCCATGCGCGCGGCCTCCCACGGATGCTTGGGGGTCTCGTAGGTTCGCCGCGAGAACTTCGGATCGCCCACGATGCCGTCACTCCTTCTTCGCCGGCGCCGGGGCCGCCGGGGCCGCGGGCGCTTCCTCTTTCGCGGCGGCCGCCGCGGCTTCCTTTGCGGCTTTCTTCAGCACTCCGGCAGCCATTCCCGTGCGACCGTTCGACCGGGTCCGTTGACCGCGGACCTTCTGGCCGCGCTCGTGGCGGACCCCGCGGTAGCTGCGGACCATCTTCATCAGGTTGATGTCGTCCCTGCGGCGTGACTCGAGGTCGGGCCCGATGAAGTGGGGCGACTCTCCCGCAATCGGCTCGCGGGAGTGATTGACCATCCAGGCGGGTACGCTCGAGGAGAGGTTCCCGAGAGCTGCCTCGATGCCCTCGACGGTCGATTCCGGGAGGTTGCCGATCATCTCGGCCGCCGAAACGTCTGCGAGTCGGCATGCGACCTCGGCGATTCGGAGGCCGACCCCACGGACTCCGGTCAGGGCGAGCGCAGTCGGCCGAGTTCCATCGAGGTCCGTATTCGCGACGCGAACGATGTACCGGAAGTTCGGGTTGTCCGGAACGACCTTTGCGGCCTTCCCCGGAGCGCCCGGCCGCCCTTTCGCCTTCGGCTCCTTGCCCTCCTTCGGTTCCCGGCCCTTCGCGCCGCGTTCCTTCTTCCCTTCCCCTTTCTCGGGGGCGGGCCCAGGCCCGGCATCCGCATCGGCCGCGGGCGGTGGGGTCGGAGCCTCTTTCGTCTCTTTGGGCGCGGGAACCACTTCCTGGAGCTGGCCCGTCGCGGAAGGAGCGCCGCCGGCGCATCTGCCCAGCGATCGACCCCCCTCGCGGAGAGCGCGGCGGCCGAGAGGCACTCTCTTCTTAAGTGCTTCGGCGAGCACCGTTAGGCCGGCGCGACGGACCGTCCGGGGGCTCGCTGTGCCTCGAGGACCCGGTAGCCGGAACCTCGGCCCAACACCTCGACCGGTCCCGGCCAATGCTCTTCGAGCCACCCCTGGTAGAAGCGGATCCCCTGACTACCCTTCCCGACGAACACGAGTCGACCGCCGGGAACGAGATGGTCCGGGGCGTCGCGCAGCAACCGAAGGATCGATTCCCGTCCGAGCCGATAGGGGGGATTCGTCGCGATGACGTCGAACACCTCGTGGGCGACCGGCTCGAAGAACGGCCCGACCCGCACCTCGGCGTTTGGAACGTTGTTGCGTTCGAGGTTCTGTCGTGCGAGGCGTGCCGCCCGTCGGTTGACCTCCGTGAGCACGACGTGCCCTCGGGGAGTGGATCGGGCCGCGGCGACCCCGACCGGCCCCCATCCGCACCCGAGGTCGAGGACACGATCAGAATCGTGGAGGCGCAGGTTTTCGATCAAAAGGCTCGTCCCGGGATCGAGCCCCTGGGAGGAGAATACCCCCGCGTCGACCACGAATCGGAGCAGCTCCCCACGGTAGAGGAATCGACGCTCGCCGGGGGTCGACCGAGAGCGGGGTCGCTCGGTCCAGTACGGCTCGGAGGAACGAGGCACCTCGTCCTGCATCGTCACGAGGCCCGCCGCCGGAAGAACGGTTCCCGCTTCCCCGGAGTGGCTCCCCCTGCGGGTCCGAGCGCCTCCCGCAGGAGGTCCTTTTCGCGGCCGGAGAGGGACCGGGGAATGTCGACGTGGACCGTGACAATGAGGTCCCCCCGGGACCCCCCCCGCAGCCGGGGGAACCCTTCGCCGCGCAGGCGGAACGGAGTCTCGGGCTGCGTGCCGGCCGGAATCTTCAGCTTCGCGTGGCCATCGACGGTCGGGACCGTCGTCTCCCCTCCGAGGAGGGCGGTCGCAAGGGGGATCATCGTCTCGGTGAACGCATCCTGTCCCTCGCGTCGGAGGTGCGGAACCGGCTCGAACTCGACCTGTACATAGAGGTCACCGGGGTGGCCTCCCGTGCCGCCGGCCATCCCATGACCGGGAATCCGCAGCACCGCTCCGTCCTCGACTCCGGGGGGGACCGTCAGCTCGATGCGCTCGACGGTGTTCTTCTTTCCCGATCCCCCGCAGGTAGGGCACCGATCGAGGATGCGCCGCCCGCTTCCCTGGCAGCGCGGGCATGCCCCGATCGTGAGGAGTTGCGTGTACCCACGGCTCTGGACCCGGCGGAGCTGTCCGGTGCCATGACAGTCGGGGCACGTTTCGAAGGCGGTACCGTCACGGGCCCCCGTCCCCCGGCAGTCCGGGCACGGAGCCGAGCGGGGGACCTCGACGGTCGGCCGGGCGCCGCGGACCGCGGTGGCGAGCGGAAGGCGCACGGTGAGCTCGACGTCGTTTCCCCGGCGAGCCTCGACCCCTCCCCCCATCCCCCCGAACGGAAAGCCGAGTCCCCCGAAAAATTGCTGGAAAATCGGGGAGGAGCCGAGGAGGTCCTCGAGGTCGCCGACGTGGGTGAAGTTCTGCCAGGTGAATCCTCCGGGTCCGAAGTCCGTCTCCACCCCGGGGAACCCGAGCTGGTCGTAGCGCCGACGCTTTTCCTCGTCCGCGAGGACCTCGTACGCCTCGGAGATCTCCTTGAACTTCTCCTCGGCGACCTTCGGGTTCTCTTTCGCGACGTCCGGATGGTACTGGCGGGCGAGCCGTCGGTACGCTTGCTTGATCTCGTCGGGCGTCGCGTTCCGCGACACGCCGAGGGTTTCGTAGTAGTCGCGCTTCGCCATGGACGGTCCCGCCGGTGGAATCGGGTTCACCGTCGTCTTGCGACGCAGGTAATTAACCGCTCACCCCGGACGCGGCCCGAGGCCCCAGCGGACTCGCACCGAACTCCCCACGCGGGCATGAAACCGGTCGGCGGCGCGCCCCTGAGCGACGGCGACTTCGATGGTGCCGAAGCTCGAGCCCAGGACGCCCGGCATCCCCAGCCCGAACGCCTCGTAGCTCGTCGCCCACGGAAGCCGTCGGGCCCGAGCCGAACCGACGCGCACGTCGAGCACGCGACTTCTCCGCGGAACCCAGTTCGCCGGAATGTTGCTGATGAGGTTTCCGAAGTGGTCGATGTGTACGATCTCGCCGGAAGATCCCCCGGGGGTCCTCTGCGCCTCGGGGATCTCCAGCCGACACGGGGTGACGCGGGGCCCGAGGGACGAGGGGCGCTGACCGGTGGCGAGCGCTGCGGCCGCGGGCGCGAAAATGTCCCGGCCGTCGAACGTGGTGCCAACCCGAGGTCGGTTCGGTCGCAGGCGGTCCGGCTGGATCCGGTAGGCCGTTCCGATCCCGAGGGCCTGAGCGAGGGGATAGAGGACTCCGTTGTCCGGACCCACTACGCGGGAGCTCTCCCGACACGCGATCGCAATCGGGGCCCGTCGTCCCCCGACCCCGGGATCGACGACCACCACGTGCACTGTGCCCGGTGGGAAGCCGATGCCCATGGCGCGGACGACGAACGCCGCCTCCCGCACGTTGTGGGCGGGGAGGTCGTGGGCGAGCTCGACGATCCGGCCCGGGTCCAGGCTCCGGGCGAGCACCGCCTTCATCTGGGCCGAGTACGCCGACCCAACGTCGCTCGAGAGAGTCAGGAGCCGCGGTCGGGCGTCGCTGACGGCTCGGGGCACAGCCGGGGCCCGCGGGACGGGCGTTCAGGACTTCATGATCGCGACGAGGAAGATCCCGACCGCGATCAGCGCTCCAATCACCGCCGCGACGATCACAAGGAACGCCTGCCAGATCAGGAACCCAAGCTGGTTGGACGTCGCGACAAAGTCGCCTGCGTGGTACGCATAGCCGATCAGGAAGCCGACCACGAGCCCCACGACCAGCAAGACCACCCCGATCGTCCGGCTCTTCCCGCTCCCGAAGTAGGCCGTGAAGATCCCGGCGAGGATCAGGAAGAGCGCGAAGACAAGGAGCAGGACCGCGATGAAGTTGTACCACTGAGCATAGTCGACCAGCGTCGTACCCACAATTGACCACATCGTATCCACCTCAGAACTTAATCCCGGTCAGCGTCTTGGTATCGATGACGCCGGGCACCGATCGGATCTTGTCGACGACGAGCTGACCCAGCGCGTTGAAGTCCTCTGCCTCGACCTTGGCGATGAGGTCATACTCCCCGAAGAGGGGGTGCAGCTCCACGATTCCCTTCACCCGGAGCAGCTCCGTGTAGACCTCGTGTTCCTTTGCCGGAGCAGTGCTGATGAGGACGAAACCAATGGCCACGCTGGGCCCTCCCTACTAATGGCGCGCGAGAAGACCTCCGCCTAATAAGCGTGTCGAGGAACCGGCGGTAGTGCGAGACCGCCCGAGAGGGTGGCCACCCCCGCCGCCACTCGAGTCGTCCGACCTTAAGTAAGCAGCCCCTAGCGACCGGTTCGAGCGATGGCGTTCTCCCTCCGGACGTGGCCGTCCCGGCTGCTCACCCGCCCCTGGCTCCTCGCCTTCGTTCCGATCAACGCAGCAACCGCCGGGTTCGGGGTCGTCCTACCCCTCCTGATCCTCATCCCCCTCCATGGGACGTGGGCGAACGTCGCCCTCGCCGCCACGCTGTTCAACTCCGCCGTGATCCTGAGCTCCGTCGCGTGGGGCCGCCTTTCCGATCGGTACCACCGACGCCGGCTCTTCCTGGTCATCAACTACGGCGGCTACGCCGGCCTCTACGTCCTCCTCGCCCACATCTCCTCCCTCCCCGAGCTCTACGGGATCTACGCCATCATCGGGGTCCTCTCTCCCGCGGGTGCGAGCGCGTCGAACCTCCTCATCCTCGAGAAGTTCACCGAGGCCGAGCGACCGAACGCGTTCGCCTCGTTCCAGGAGATGAGCATGATTGGCTCGGTCGTCGGGCTCGTGATCGGCTACTTCTGGACCCTTGCGAACGCGACCCTTCTCACGCTCCTCTGGATCCTCGGCGCCCTCGCGCTGGTCAGCGCGATCGCGATCTGGTACGGGATCACCGAGGCCCGAACGCGGGCCACAACGCGCCAGGTCGCCCATCACCCGGAGAGCCTGTTCTCTCGCATCCGGACGATTACCGCATACCGGATGCCGATCCCCTTCTTCCCCCACCTCCCCCGGCTCGGCCCCCGCCCCCTCCAGCGTCTGCGCGCCTGGGCCCGGGCCGAACTGCACCACGAGCTCCCGTTGATCCTGATCGCGTCGTTTCTGTTCAACCTCTCCGCGAACCTCTTCAACGTCGCATACACTCCCTTCCTGTACTCCGCGGGACTCTCCGCGGCGGCGATCTTCCTCGTCAACCTCTCCAACAACTCCGCCCAGACGGTGATCTTCCCGTTCACCGGCGGCCTCTCGAACCGCCTCGGGCCGGACCGCCTCGTGCACTGGGCCACGTACCTGCGCAGCATCGGGTACCTTTCGACCGCGGCGTTCGCGCTCGTCGTCGTTGCGCACGGGGAGGTGTACAGCTCGAATCTCGCGATCTACGCGCTCCTCGGTGGGGCGATCGCGGTCTACACGACCTCGAGTTCGCTCATGCTGTTCCGCGGCTTGGTCGGTCGTGACGCCGGAAGCCTCCTGGGGCTCAACAGCGCGCTCGGAGGGATTGCGGCGGTCCTCGGGGCCGGGCTTTCGGGTGTCCTCTCGGTCTACGGGAGCTACCGGCTTGTCTTCCTGGTCGCGGGCGGCACGCTCCTCGTCTCGCTGCCGCTCTGGACGGCAGCGTCGGTCGCGTACTCCCGCCGGCGGTTCGCCCGGCCGGAGAGCCGAATCGGGAGCGTTCCTTCGGCCCCGGCGCGTGCGGTCGACTCCGGCGCCGCCGCAAAAACACCATAACCCGCCGAGCTCATCCGACCGGTGGAAGGTCGGCTCATGGCAGCTTCGCCCGAAGTGCAGCGCGGACTGGAAGATGTGGTCGCGCTCGAATCTCGGATCTGCTTCATCGACGGACGTCAGGGCCGGCTGATCTACCAAGGATACGACATCCGGGACCTCTCCGAGCGGTCGACGTTCGAGGAGGTTGCCTACCTCCTGTGGAACGGCCGCCTCCCGACGGCGGCGGAGCTCGCGGAGCTGAAGAGTCGTCTCGGAGACCTTCGAAAGCTTCCCCAGCCCCTCGCCGAGCAGATCGACCGGATCCCGGTGGACGCGAACCCCATGGACGTCGTCCGGTGCGCAGTGAGCCTCCTGGAGATGTTCGAGCCGGGCGAGACCCGGCCCGGTCCGAGCGCGATCGCCGGGGCACAGCGGTTGACCGCGCTCCTCCCGAGCGTCCTCGGCCAGTTTCACCGACGACGCCGGGGACTGCGCCCGCTCGCGCCGCGACCCGATCTTTCGCACGCCGCCTATCTGCTCTACGCAATCCTCGACCGGGAGCCGATCGCGCTCGAGACCCGAGCGATGGACGTCGCGCTGATCCTGCACGCGGACCACGAGCTCAACGCGTCGACCTTCGCGGCACGGACGACCGCGTCGACCCTCTCGGACCTCTATAGCGCGGTCACGAGCGCGGTTGGGACCTTGAAGGGTCCCCTCCACGGTGGTGCGAACGAGCGAGTCATGGAGCTGCTCGAACAGATCGGCACGACCGACCGGGTCGCGGAGGTGGTCCACGCCATGCTGGTCCGCCGGGAGCGCGTGATGGGATTCGGCCATCGCGTCTACAAGGTCGAGGACCCTCGAGCGACGATCCTCCGGGAGTGGTCACGGCGGGTGGGGGAGGCCAAGGGAGACCTCCACTACTACGAGCTCCTCCGCAAACTCGAAGACGTGGTCCACCGGGAGAAGGGCCTCTACCCCAACGTCGACCTCTACTCGGGCTCGGTGTACGCCCTGCTCGGGATTCCCCGAGATCTCTTCACCCCGATCTTCGCCGCAAGCCGCGTGACCGGTTGGACGGCCCATGTGCTCGAGGAATACCAGGACCTTCGGCTCATCCGACCGACCGCGAAGTACATCGGACCGGTCGACCTCCCGTACGTTCCGCTGGATCAGCGGCGCTGACGTCACCCCATTTCCGGAGCATGTCCGGATCTCTTGCAACCGCAGAGTTCCCAGGCTCTACCTGGGATGGCGTTCCTAGGCGGAGGTCGGAACCGAAGGGGTGACTCGTGACCGTCGGCCGCCTCGCTACTGCGCGCGAGGGACCCTTCGGCGGTGCCCGATACGGGCGACGCTCATCAAGGGGTACCGCAGCTCCGGGCGGTACTTCAGCCGCGCCTCGACACTGAGGGGCCCATCGACGAGTCCCACCGTGACGTCGAGCATCTCCGCCGCGAGGTACTGATAGGCAAACCGCCCGCGGCCCGGACGCCCCGCCCGGCGAGGGTCGATCCGTACGCGCACCGAACGGACGAACGGCTGAAGTCCAACAGCCGCCTCGATCGCCCGGGCGAGCGCGGGCGCCGTGCGGGGGGAGACCGGCGTGCCGAGGTACTGGTGGAACACCCCGCCGAGCTTGATTCCCGCTTCGAAGAGCAGCGCTTCCCGGCGGGTGAGCACGGCGGTGTGGGTCGGCCCGGAGACGGTCATGGCGAATGGGGAGTCGGAGCACCCCGGGGGACGGTGAACGGTCCGGCCAGATAGTAGCTCGCCACTCCGATCAGGAGGACGAACGCGCAGGCATAGGCAAGGAGATAGAGAGGCCCGCTGGTCGACGGGCGGAACTGGAGCGGAATCAGGGCGAGACCCGCCGCGATCGCGGTGATGGTCATCGGTACGCGCAGGCGATTGCCTCGGCGGATTTTCGGGTACGGGACCGGTACGACCATCATCACCGCGACGATCGCTGTCCCCACGAGGACGCCCACTGGAGCGACCGTCTGGAACGCCGGGGTGTCGTGGAAGAGGATCACCACGATGATCGCGAGCGCGCTGAGCGGCGTCGGAACGCCGAGGAAGTACGGTCGTTCGAACCCTCGAATCGTGAAGTACGTGAGACGTGCGAACGCGGCAACGACGTACGCTCCGGCCAGGGCGACCGACACGCCCGCCCAGGGAGCCCAGGCGCTGGTGCCGGTGGTGTGAATCGCGATCAGGGACGCCGGGGCGAGCCCGAAGGTGAGCGCGTCGGCAATCGAGTCCGCGACTCGGCCGAACGCCCGGGCCGGTTGATGACTCCTGCGAGAGAGGATCCCGTCCAGCCCGTCGAGCCCGATGGCGAGGACGATGAGGAGCATCGCCCAGGTCTTGTTGCCAGCGAGGACGTACAGGATCGCCGCGATCCCGAGGAGGCCGTTCCCGAGGGTGGCGAGGTTCGCGAGGAGTCGCCAACGGTCGATCACGTCCGCTCCAGGGCGATCGTCGTCACGCCGGCCCGTACCCGGTCCCCGACCCGGACGGCCGCCACTGCCCGTTCGGAGGGGAGGAGGACGTCCACCCGCGAGCCGAGGACGATCATGCCGAATCGGTCCCCCTTTTTCCCCACGAATCCCGCCCGGACGAACGAGACGAGCCGACGGGCGACGACCCCGGTCATCTGGATAACGTCCACCGGGCCGAGAGTCGTGGAAAGGTGATACTGCCGCTGAACGTTCCGGTCGGAGTCGGGGCGGAACGCGGCGCGGTATCCCGCACCCGCGTCCCCCACCGCATCGATCGTTGCGTCGATCGGGAGACGGTTGACGTGGACGTCCGTGACATTCATGAACACCGAGATCCGAAGTCGGCTCCCTTCGACCTCCACGGCTCGAACCCGTCCATCCGCCGCCGAGACGATTCCAGCGCCGGGCGGTCGGTCCGGATCCCGGAAGAACACGGCGAAGAAGGCGGCGAGCGCGATCAGAACCGCGATCGCCGCTAGGTCGACGGCGAGGAAGAGGCCGGCAAACCGCGCGACGACGGTCAGCAGAGCCAGCACGACGGACACTAGGCCGGGCGGGCCGATCCAGCGGCCGGCACCGGGGGCGAACACGCGCCTAACCGGTGAGCACGATCTCGATGTTCACGCCGTCCGGGACCTGAATGCGCATCACCTGTCGGAGCGCGCGCTCGTCGGCGTCGATGTCGATGAGGCGCTTGTGGATCCGCATCTCCCAGTGGTCGATCGTGCTGGTGCCGCCGCCGTCCGGGCCCTTGCGAACCGGAACGCGGAGGCGCTTGGTCGGAAGGGGGATCGGTCCGGAGATCGGGACGCCGGTCTTCTGGGAGATCTCGCGGATCTGGTTGCAGATCGAGTCGACCTTGCGCGAATCGGTCCCCGAGAGCGAGATGCGGGCCTTCTGCGACATCGATGGCCCCTCCCCTCGACCGAACCCCGGGCCGATCCCGGCCTACTCGCGCTTCTTGAGGTCGTCGACGACGCCCGCCGCGACCGTCTGGCCCATGTCCCGGACCGCGAAGCGGCCGAGCTGGGGGAACTCTTTGTACTTCTCGATGACGAGCGGACGCTTCGGAGTGATCTTGACGACCGCCGCGTCGCCGGTCTTGAGGGTCTGCGGGTTCTCCTCGGCGACCTGCCCGGTCCTGGGATCCAGCCGCTTCAGGAGCTCGGTGAACTCGCAGGCGACCTGGGCCGTGTGGCAGTGAAAGACCGGCGTGTAGCCGACGGTGATCACGCTCGGGTGGTTCAGGACCTGGATCTTCGCGATGAAGCTCTCGACGACCGTCGGGGGGCTCGAGACGGGACCGGCGACGTCCCCGCGGTGGATGTCGTTCTTGTCGATCCCGCGGACATTGAAGCCGATGTTGTCGCCCGGGACCGCCTCGGTGACCGCCTCGTGGTGCATCTCGATCGACTTGACCTCGCCGGACTTCCCGCTCGGGAGGAAGATGATTTTGTCGCCGGCTTTGAGCTTGCCCGTCTCGACCCGGCCCACCGGCACGGTGCCGATACCGGTAATCGTGTAGACGTCCTGGACCGGAAGCCGGAGCGGCTTTTCCGTCGGTTTCTCGGGGACCTTCAGCGCGTCGAGCGCCTGGAGGAACGTCGGTCCCTTGTACCAGGGCATGTTCGGGCTCGCCTTGTTGATGTTGTCGTCCTTGAACGCGGAGATCGGAAGGAAGACGGCCTGCTCGGGGATCTTGAAGCCGATGTTCTTCAGGAGCTTCGTGAGCTCCTCCTTGACCTCGTTGTACTTCGCCTCGGAGTAGTTGACCTCCTGGCGGTCCATCTTGTTGATCGCGCAGATGAGCTGGGTCACGCCGAGCGTCCGGGCGAGGAAAATGTGCTCGCGCGTCTGCTCCTGGACCCCTTCGGCCGCGGAGCAGACCAGAACCGCAGCGTCGGCCTGGCTGGTCCCCGTGATCATGTTCTTGACGAAATCCCGGTGGCCCGGCGCGTCGATGATCGTGAAGTAGTACTTCTGGGTGTCAAACCGCCGGTGGGCGATGTCGATCGTGACCCCTCGCTCCCGCTCCTCCTTGAGGTCGTCCATCACCCAGGCGAACTCGAACGTCGCCTTGCCCTTCGACTCGGCCTCCGCCCGATACTTGTCGATCTCCTCCTGGCGGATGTAGCCAGTGTCGAGAAGCAGGCGACCGACCGTCGTGGACTTGCCGTGGTCGACGTGGCCGATGAAGACGATGTTAAGATGGGGCTTCTGTGCCATGTACGCGGGACTCCGGGCGCGGCCAAAAGGTACCCCTATATAGGCGTTGTCTCGATAAATCCTCGAGAGCGA
>Ga0187784_10002222_pt1 | contig 15569 bp, 16 predicted proteins | sample 1015_SJ02_MP15_2_FD_132964 | JGI IMG/M metagenome (GOLD analysis project Ga0187784, IMG submission 132964) | Tropical peat soil microbial communities from peatlands in Department of Meta, Colombia - 1015_SJ02_MP15_20_MG | ecosystem: Environmental > Terrestrial > Soil > Wetlands > Peat | place...
GCTATCGGTGAGTAGGCGCGACAAGGTGCGCGAGCCCATCGGCTCGCCGGTCTGGACATAGCCATCGACGATCATGCGAAAGATCTCGCGGCTGCGCGCGTTCAATTCGCTGATCGGCGAGAATTGCGGTTGTCCCAGAGTGCTGCGCACGCTCTCGTTCTCGACTACCTTCCGTGCGCCGGAAATCTAGGAAGCCGACCCGAAAGCGTCAACTCGCCCAGGGAAATGAAGCAGATCAGAACGCACGCTTGAAAATCGCCTCGTAGGTCTGGCCTTGCGGGGTCGTCCATTTGCCGACGAGGTCGCGGTAGAACGGCTGGAACGCGTATTGGCTACCGTCCGAGTTCTGGAACAGCAATGCGCCGTCCTTGACGATGCCGGTACCGTGCAGCACGCCGCCCGGCGTCTTGTCGCTCGAGGCCTGCGGGCCGAAGGCATAGGTGATCGTCGCCGTGCCGTCATCGCCGATGGTCTCGACGACGAGCGCAGCGCAAGTCTGCGGGTTCCAAGCCGCATCGCTGAAAATGCCGACAAACGGACGGTAGCGATCGGGAACTGATCGCGGGTCAGCGGGCTGCGCGGTGACGCTCTGCCCACAGAAATCGCGCCCAGCCGGCGCTGAAGGCGACGCAGCGGGAGGCTGCGCCGGCGCGGCAGGCTGCGTTGGTTGCGCCGACAGCGGCGCGGACTGGACTGTTGGAAGGGGTGACGCTGACGGGTTCGCGGGCTGCGTGTTGAACGGTGACGCCGGCTGCTGTTGCGCCAAGGCGGGGGCCGCGATCGCCAGCGACAACATCGCAGCAGTGACTTGGTTTTTCATGGTTTCGCCGGATACGCGATCAAAGTGGCTTTTGAAAGACAATCTCACCACGTTCGCTGGATCCGGTCGTGGTCCAGCCGTCGGCGCGGTAATGGCGTTCGGCGCGGGTGCCGGGTTCGGTCGACAGCGTCGCGATCTTGTAGCCCGCGCTGCGCAGCGTCTCGCAAGCCGCCCTGAGTAGGGCCCGGCCGATCCCCTTGCCTTCATGACCCGGCGCGACAAACAGCGCCCAGACCCAGCCGCTGCGCGGGTCGCCGGCGGCAAACCCAGCGACCGTGCCATCCGGCTCTTCCCAGACCCAGATCGGCCCATTGACGAGAAACCACGCGATGTCCACCGCCGTGACCCGCGACGGATCGGACAGGATGTTCTCGCGCACGCCATCGCGGATGTCGCGGATGCGCGGCACATCCGCTTCCGTCGCCCGCCGTAGCATTGGCCTGTCTTCAGTTCCCGCAGTTCTTGAGTACCGCCCGATCCTAGCGCGGCGGGAGAGAGTACATAAGATGTCCAGTCCACCACGCCGAGTCGCCGGTCAGGCGAATCGCGAAGAGGCCGATCCCGGCGATGAGGGCGATCGCGAACGGGATTTGCCCCCTGCCATCCGCATCTTCAATCCGATGAGGCCGGCCACCATCAGCAGGTCGAGCCCCATGGTCAAATAGAGTTCATCGCGCATCGCGTATTCGTGTGTGGGCGTCGCCGCGCGCCACAAAAAGCTCGCGATCAGGTAGCCGGAAATCGCCAAAAACATAAGTCGCTGGCGGTTGACGGGAGTTTCGGGCGCGGGGTGCCGGTCGGTCATCGCCGATGCTCCAAGGCTCAGTTCGTCGCCGCTAATTCGCGCGTGACACGCTGCCGGTTCCACCTTCAGCCACTTCCGAAACGGCGATTCTCGCAGCTCTGCCCGGCAAGCGCCCGCCGCTTGTCGTGAAACCGTCATGTTCAGAGGGCTAGCATCATGGCCTTTCGCCGTGGCGGACGGCGTACCTATATTTTAAAGATGCCACAGAGCCAAAATCCGCAGCCCATTTCGGGCATGGTCATGCCGCGCTTTGGCGAGGTGCCGAGTTTTATGCGCCTGCCGGTCGAGCGCGACCCGGCAAAGCTCGATATCGCGCTCTGCGGCGTGCCGTTTGACGGCGGCACGACAAACCGACCCGGCGCGCGCCACGGCCCGCGCGAAATCCGCAACATGTCGAGCTTTATGCGGCGGGTGCATCATGTCAGCAAGACCGCGCCCTATGAGCTATGCCGGGTTGGCGACCATGGCGACGCGCCGATCAACCCGATCGATTTGATGGATTCGCTGGCGCGGATCGAGGAGTTCTACTCCCGGCTGCACGACGCCGGCGCCGCGCCGCTGACCGCCGGCGGCGACCATCTGATCTCGCTGCCGATCCTCAGAGCGATTGCTCGCGAGCGGCCGGTCGGCCTCATTCATTTCGACGCCCATTCCGACACCGGCGACACCTATTTCGGCGGCGAGAAATACACCCACGGTACGCCGTACCGCCGCGCCATCGAAGAAGGGCTCATCGACCCGAAACGGGTGATCCAGATCGGCATTCGCGGCTCGATGTACGAGCGCGACGAGAAGGACTGGGCAGTGTCGGTCGGCATCCGCATGGTGCATATCGAGGAGTATTTCTCGCTCGGACCCGCGGCGGTCGCCGCCGAAGCGCGGCGTGTCGTCGGCGACGGCCCCACTTACGTGAGCTTCGATGTCGACGGGCTCGACCCGGTCTACGCGCCTGGCACCGGCACGCCGGAGGTCGGCGGCTATTCGACCGCCGAGGCGCAGCAGATGCTGCGCGCCCTCGCCGGACTCGACATTATCGGCGGCGATGTCGTCGAGGTCGCGCCGCCATTCGATCCCAGTGGCAACACCGCGCTCGTCGGTGCGACGATAATGTTCGAGCTTTTGTGCGTGCTCGCCCCCGCGGTGCATCGGCGGAAGATGTCGGTGGCCTCCGCAGAGCGGGTCGAGGCGGACGGAAACTAATACTACCCTTCCCGGCGAAGGCCGGGGCCCATGTTTCAGCCGCACGAGCAGCGGATCGATGGGTTCCGGCCTTCGCCGGGATGGTGCGCGAAAGAAAGTTCCGCGCATTCCGTACAACGCACGGTACGCTCCCTTCAGCAAGTAGCAGCGAGAACCGCCATGGCTAATGACGTGTCCAGGGTCGCGCCGTCGCCCACGATCGAAATTGCTTCCGGCAAAATCCGCGGGGTGGTTGCTGGCGGCATCCATGCCTTTAAGGGCATCCCCTACGGCGCTTCGACCGCCGGCCGGAACCGTTTTCTTCCGCGGCGGCCGGTTGCGCCGTGGGCGGGCACACGCGACGCGCTCGCCTATCACGGCAGAGCGCCGCAATCTCCGGCCCAGGTCAAACGCCGCAGCGAGATGGATGGCATCCTCGGGCCGCTCGACACCACGCCGGAGACCGAGGACTGCCTGACCCTCAACGTCTGGACGCCTGGCGTCACGGGCAAGCGTCCGGTCATGGTGTGGCTGCATGGCGGCGCGTTCGCCTACGGCTCGGGCAATCGCGCGGTAACCGAGGGCGCCAACCTCGCGCGGCGCGGCGATGCCGTGGTAGTCAGCGTCAACCACCGGCTCAACATCTGCGGCTATCTGCATCTGGACGACATCGGCGGCGAGCGGTTTGCCGGGTCGGGCAATGCCGGCTCGCTCGATATGATCGCGGCGCTCGAATGGGTGCGCGACAACGTCGCCGCGTTTGGCGGCGACGCCGGAAACATCACGATTTTCGGCGAGTCGGGCGGCGGCGGAAAGGTCAGCGCGCTACTGGTGATGCCGGCGGCCAAGGGCCTCTTTCATCGCGCGGTGATCCAGTCGGGCGCCGCAGTGCGCTTTACGACGCGCGAGCGCGCCAACGCGCTGGCCGACGTGGTCGTCAAGCAGCTTGGCGGCATCGACAAGCTGCTTGATGCGCCACTCTCGACACTGCTCGGCACGATCATCCCGGCGTCCAAGGCCGCCGGCCCGCGCGCCTACCCGCTGCTCGACCGCTACGATTTCGGCCCGGTCGTCGACGGCAAAGTGGTGACGCAGCACCCGGCTGAGCCGGCGACCTCGCCGCTCGGCGACGACATCCCGCTGATGATCGGCGGCACCGCGCGTGAGGCAAGCCTCTTTCTCGATGACGATGCGGTATGGCACCGCACGCTCGGCGAAGATCAGTTGCGCGAGCGGGTCGCCGCTGTCGCCGGTCCCGATGTCGATGTGGCGCTGCGCCTTTACCGCGATCTCTTGCCCGGCGCGAGCCCGGGCGACCGGCTGATCGCGGCGCTGACCGGCTCGAATTTCTCGGTCCGCACCTGGCTTTACGCCGAGCGCCGTGCGGCGAGAGGCGGCGCGCCGGTTTATCACTATTCGCTCGACTGGCCGTCGCCCTTTGCCGGCGGGCGAATGGGCGCGCATCACGCGATGGATCTGCCGTTCGTCTTTGACACGACCGATGTGCCGCTGAGCACGAAAGGCGCCGATGGCGCGCCGGAGTTGGCGGCGGCGATGGCGGCGACATGGGCCGCGTTCGCGCGGACCGGCAGCCCCGACAACGCGGCCATCCCGGCCTGGCCCGCCTATACGGCGGCCGAGCGCGCGACGATGGTCTTCGACACGCGCTGCCGCATCGTCAGCGACCCATTGCGCGAGGCGCGGCTCTTGTGGGCAAAGGTGGCGACGCGCGCCTGATCACCGCGCCTGGAACTGCGTCTTGCCGAACGTGTTCTCGCGCTCCTCGTCGGTAATCTTGCCCGGCCGCTGCGCATCGGACAGTACCGCGAGGCCGCGCTGCACGGCCGGCCGCGCTTCGATCGCGTCGCACCAGCGCTTGACACCGGGATAGTCGGCGAGATCGAGGTAGCCGCGATCGTCGAAGCGCGAGGAATGCTGCGTCGCGACGCGGATCCACGGAAAGGTGATGATGTCGGCCATGCTGTATTCGTCGCCCGCGAGCCAGGGAGTCTCCTCCAGTCGGCGGTTCAGCACGCGGGTCAGCCGCTTCACCTCGTTTGAGTAGCGCTCGATCGCATAGGGAACCCGCTCGGGCGCGTAGGCGCCGAAATGGTTCCACTGGCCGAACATCGGGCCGACGCCACCCATCTGGAACATCATCCATTCGATGCATTTGTAGCGGCTGGCCGGGTCTTTCGGCATGAGCTTCCCGCCCGCCTTGTCCGACAGGTACATCATGATCGCCGCCGACTCGAAGAGGGTGAACGGCTTGCCGCCCGGCCCGTCGGAATCGACGATCGCCGGGATGCGGTGATTGGGAGTGATCTTGAGAAACTCGGGCTTGAACTGGTCGCCGGCACCGATATTGACCGGGATGATCTTGTAGTCGAGGCCCAGCTCCTCGAGTGCGATATGAACCTTGTGACCATTCGGCGTCGGCCAAGACCAGACTTCGAGCATGATCGATCCCTTCGGGAAGGACAGAGCTGGCGCGATCTTAGAACATCCGCCGATGCGGAAAATAGCCGATCGCAGAGGCCGGCGTTTGCACTATCGCGAGCGGCGGCGCCGCGGATATATTGCGGCGGCGTGACGATAACGCGACGGCACATTGCGGGCAGGGGGCATGAGCGACAAGCAATTTCAGGGCGAACTGCGCCTGTTTCTCGAGGAATTGTGCTGCGAGCTGTGCCGCCTAAGGCATGTCGCCGACGGCATGGACCCCGAAACGGTGAAGATCTCGCGCGAGGTCCAGCTCGTTCCACGCAGCGCCTTCGGCGACATCGTGGTGACCGTTCCCGGCCAACCGGCCTATTTCGTCGAGATCAAGTACGGCATGTCGCTCGAGGAAACGGTGCGCAGCGTGCAGCGCAAATACGCCGTCAATCATCGCGCGACCTGCGCCCGGCTGATCGTCGTGACACGCGATCTCGATGCCGAAACGCTGAAGACGCGATTACGCAATTGTGTTTGCACGTCGCTCGACATCGAGATTTGGGATGAGGCTCGCCTGCTTGCCGACATCAAACGCTATTACGGCGTCGAGATCGCGAGCTTGGATGAGTCGAACATCATCGAGCTGCATCGCCAGATCTTGATGGGCGTCTGGGGGCAGATCTTCGACCACGACTACTACGAGACGTTGGCCTCCGCGCTGCTCTGGCACTTCAGCCCGTGGACGCTTCGCCGCTTGCGCGATAAGACCGCCGGCGGCGGCCCTGGCGATATCTGGCGGATCGGCAGCTATTCGGACATCGCGGTCGTCATGGCCGATATCAGCTCGTTCTCGGCCTATGTCCGCGACACAAAGGACGACCGCGTCACCCAGCAGGTGCTGACAGCGTTCTACTCGCAAGCCCGCCACGCGGTGCATGAATATGGCGGGATGTTTTACCAATTCGTCGGCGACGAGGTGGTCGGGCTGTTCGGCTTCTCCGACCAGAAGCCCGGTTACGCGGCCGATGCGCTCGACTGCGCCAAGGCGCTCCTCGATATCGGCGCCTCGACATCGGAGCACTGGCAACGCCGGATCGATAATGTGCAGGAAAAGCATGGGGTGCATATCGGCATCGCGATGGGTTCGCTGAATTTGATGCCGCTGCGCCCGTTCGCGCGCTCGCATATCGGCTTTATCGGCGACGCGCTCAACATCGCCGCGCGGCTGATGGACAAGGCGCAGCCATCGGAGATTGTCGTCAGCAACACCTTCTATCACGCGCTCGACGAGGACCTGCAGGCGGAGTTCGGCGAGAGCCAGCCGATCATGGCGAAAAACGTCGGCAATCTGCAAAGCTGGCTGCGGCCAGCGGTGCTCTAATTTAGCTCAGCCCGGCTCGTCCCACTCGGCGAGGCGTTCGAGCCAACCGGCGCCCGCGCCGTAGCGCAGCCACTGGTCGAGGTGGTCAAAGCCGAGCTTCTGGTAGAAGCCGCGCGCCGGGTTCCAGTCGAGCACGTGAAAGTCGATGCGCGCCCAGCCGCGCTCCAACGCCAGGCTCGCGAGCCGCGCCAGCAGCCGGCGCCCGACGCCATGGCCGCGCGCCACCTCATTCACAAAGAGGTCTTCGAGGTAGACCGTCGGCGTGCCGGTCCAGGTCGAGAAGCGCGGGTGGAACAGCGCCATGCCCACCGGCTCGCCATCGAGCTCGGCGATCAGCGCCTCGAAATGCGGCCGTGCGCCGAAGCCATGCTCGCGCAACTGCGCCTTCGTGGCGACGACGGCGTCGGGCGCCTTTTCATAGAGCGCCAGCGCGCGGATGAATTCGAGGATCAGTCCGCAATCGTCCGCGGTCGCGAAGCGTATCGAGACGCTCACCGCTCGCGCCACTCGCGCAAGCCGCTGCCCGGCGGGCCGAAATCGCGCGGCGCGAGCCCGGCCTGAAACCAGGTCACGAAACTGTAGATGCTGTAGACCGGCAACAGCAGGTGGTCCGCCAACGCACGGGCGTAGGGCGTCATGTTGGTGCATTCGAGCACGATGGCGCCGATGTCCTTGTGCTGGGCGACGAGCGCGTCGCCGGCGTCGATGATGTCCTGCTCGGCCATGGCTGCGTCGAGCGAGTGCTTTTCGTCGAGCATGACCTTGGTGAACTCGCGGCCGTTATCGGTGCCGACGACCGGGGTTTCGGGATTGGCGCCGGCGGCGATGAAATGCTCTTGTGTGAGGCTCGCGGCGCTCACGGTCAAGACGCCAACCCGCTTACCGGGCGGCAGGATGCGCTCGACCAGCGGGATCTGCATCAGGCTCGACGCCGCGACCGGCACGCGGACATGGGCCGCCAACTCCTTCTGGTAGAGCGAGAGGAACCCGCAGGTCGTGGTGATGCCGTCGGCGCCGAGATGCACCAGCTCGGCCGCGGCGTCGAGAAAGGCGTTGATGAGACCCTGCGATTTGTGGCGCACGACACGATCGGGGGTCGCGCCCGGCACCACCTTGTAAAGCACGGGAAACGGCCAGGTCTGCCCGTTGCCCATGTCGCCGGGGATGCGTGGAAACTTGGTCTCGAGCATCAAGATGCCGACCCGCGAGCCGTAAAGCCCCTTACCGCCATGGGCGATGCGGGATGGGTCGGTCATAATCGTTCTCGCGCGAGGCCGGTTGGTCGGGCGACCTTAGTCCTCCCGCGCGCGGTGAACAACCGGCCGAGGCGGCTTCTAGGGCGATGCTATGCCCGAAAACGCCGAGGCGATGATCGCGCCCGCGTCCGGCACTGCCGCGATGACGAGGAGCGCCAACACCAGCCCGGTGAGCGGCAGGAGTAGCATGTCGGCGGCCCTGGGATTGCCGGCAAACTGGCGCCAGGCGCGACTCAGCCGCGCGACGGGGTGATCCGAATAGGCGGTGCGCGTCGCCCGGCGAAGGCGCATGACCAGCTCGATACTCATGGCCCGATACCCCGCTCTTTCAACATGACGGGCCCATTACGCAGGAACGAGGCCAAGCGGATGCACCTGCGTCACATCCAAGATAAAAAAGCGCGCTCCCGAGGGAGCGCGCTTCGTGTTTATGGACCTCGATTTTCATCGGGGTGACGTGATCGCCTAGGCGATCACGTCAGTTCGTCAGCCCGTAGAACTTCGCCGCGTTGCCGCAGGTCATCGCGTACGTCACGTCGGCCGGCAGGTGGCTGAACTGGTCCTCAATGTACTTCCTCGACTCCGGCCACACACCGTCCGGATGCGGGAAGTCCGAGCCCCACATCAAGGTCTCGACCCCCATATCCTCGATCAGCTTGGTGCCAATACGGTCGTACTGAAACGTCGCCCTGCACTGGTTGCGCCAGTATTCGCTCGGCATCTTCTTGAGCTTCAAGTCCTGGTACTGGTCCTTGTACTCGAAGTCCATGCGGTCGATGACGTAGGGGATCCAGCCGATGCCGCTTTCGCCAAAGACGACGCGGATGTTCGGGAAACGCTCGAACACAGCCGCGCCCATCAGATCGGTCAGGATCGTCGCCAGCGTCATCTGGAAACGAACCAGCCCGCTATAGGTCATGCGGCGGGAGATTTCCGGCTCGAGCGTTTTGCGCAGCTCGGGGTCGGTCGCCGGGAAGGTGTGGAAATGCAGCGGCAGCTGCGTCTCGTTGACCGCCTCCCACAGGGGATCCCACATCGGGTGCCACATGCCCGTCATGTGCCACGAGCAGGAAAGCTCGACGCCCTTCATCCCCATCTTCGCGACCCGCCGGACCTCGCGCGCGGCGCCCTCGATGTTGTTATAGGGCAGACAGGCGAGACCGATCATGCGATCGGGGTAGTAGCTGGTGAAGTTGTGCAGGAAGTCGTTGTAGATGCGCAACATCTCGTCAGCCGCTTCCGGATCTTGCATCTTGGCGCAGGCCGCCAGAATGCCGTAGATGACCTCAGCGTCGACGCCGTCGCGGTCCATGTCCTTGACGCGCAGATGCGGGTCGCCGGGACGGCGCAGGCCCTTTTCGAAATAGTCGCGGTAGAGACCAGCCTCGGCCATCTTGTCGGCGCGCAGCTGCTTGCCGGGGACATGCGGCGTGCCGGTGGCGCCAACCCCGCCCGGCATGCCGTAATTGGCGCCGTTCTTATCGGTCCAGACCTCGGTGCCGTCCGCCTGCTTTTCGACGTATGGCATGAGATCTCTTAGCTTGCTCGACGCGTTGCGCGTGAACAGGTCCGGCGGCAGCCAAAGCATGTCGAGATGGCAATCGGCCGAAATTCGCTTGTATTGCATCAGCTCAAACTCCTGCGGCGGATCACTCAAGTGGCGGATGATAAGCAACCGACAGCTTCTGCCACTGTATCGCAGGTTTTCCGCGATGTCCTACCGCGACCGCCCGCGTTTTTGCCGGGCGGTCATGCGCGCCGGCGCGGTCATCGCCCGATGAACTTTGCCGGGCGCTTTTCGAGAAAGGCGCGGACACCCTCGGCATAGTCGCCGGTGCGGCCCGCCTCATCCTGGAGGTCGCGTTCGAGATCGAGCTGCTGGTCGAGCGTATTGGTCTCGGCCGCGTCGAGCGCGCGCTTGGCGAGCGCGAGCCCGATCGTCGGGCCTTGGGCGAGCCGCGCGGTGAGCGCTTGGGCAGCTTCCATGAGCTTTTCGTCGTCGACCGCCTGCCAAATGAGGCCCCATTCAGCGGCGCGCTCGGCGGAGAGCGGCTCGGCTAGCATCGCGAGAGCGCGCGCCCGCGCCGGGCCGACCAGCCGCGGCAGAAACCAAGTGCCACCGACATCGGGAATAAGGCCGATCCGCGCGAAGGCCTGGATAAAACTCGTCGATTTGCCCGCCAGCACGATGTCGCAGGCGAGCGCCAGATTGGCACCGGCACCGGCCGCCACACCATTGACCGCGGCGACGACCGGCATCTCGAGCGAGCGCAGCTTGCGGATCACCGCGTTATAGCCGTCGAGCAGCGGTTTCAGGTTGGGCGGACCATCCTTCGTCGGCATCACCTCGGTAAGGTCTTGGCCCGCGCAAAATGCACGCCCGGCGCCGGTCAGCAGGATGGCGCGGCACTCGGGGTCGGTCTCCGCCTCGCTCAGCGCGGCGAGCAGCGCCCCGCCCATCGCCGCGGTCAGCGCATTCAGCCGTTCCGGCCGATTGAGAATGATCTGCCGATAGCCAGGATGCTTTTCGACGAGGACGGTCATGCGCTAATCCAGCACCTTCGCGATCCCCAAATCCTCGGCCATCTTGTCGAGCGCTGTCTTCAATGAGCCCGGAATGGGGATGCCGTTTTTGGTGCGCTCGGCGATGCGGGCAGCGCGGTCTTCGCCGGGGAGGCGGATGCGGTCAAAGCCCGGCAGAAGCGCCGAGCCGTGGAGCTGGCGGATGACGCTGTCGACTTGCCGCTTGAAGGCGGTGGGCTCGGCGAAGCGCTTGATGTCGAGCACGCAGATTGCCTGGCCGGTATTGGTTGGCGTGGTGTCGTCCTTGTTGAAGTCGATGACGTCCTCGCCGTTGGCGGCACCGTTGAGCGTCCCTGCCAACAGCCCGAACATCAGCGACATTGCCGCGCCCTTGTAGCCGCCGATCGGCAAAAGGAACCCGTCATCCGAGCGGTTGGGGTCGGTGAGCGGCCGGCCCTGGCGGTCGATCATCCAGCCTTCCGGCATGGTCTTGCCCTGCTGCGCGGCGACCTTGACCTTGCCGTAGGCGGCGACCGTGGTGGCCATGTCGAGCACCAACGGCGGCTCCTCCAGCGCCGGCACCGCGATCGCCAGCGGATTGGTCGACAGCAACATGTCGATCCCGCCCCATGGCGGCAAATGGTTGGCGTTGCCGACCGCGAAATAGATGCCGATCATGTCGTGCGGCACCGGCATCGCGGCATAAACCGCGGCGGCGCCGGCATGGTTGCCGTGCCGCGTGCCGGCCCAGCCGACACCCTGGGTGCCGGCGATCTCGATCGCCGTCTCGACCGCGCGCGACACGACCAGCGCGCCGAGCCCGTTATCGCCGTCGACCAGCGCAGTGCCGGGCGCGGCGCGATGCACGACGATGTTCGGCCTAGTATTGATCCCGCCGGTCTGGATGCGGCGGATGTATTGTGGCAGGCGAAAGACGCCATGCCCGTCGGCGCCGGCAATGTCCGACCGGGCCATGAAGTCGGCGGCCCTTTGCGCATCGCCGTCGGGGACGCCGGCGGCGCGATAGGCGCGGGCGATGAAACCGACCAGCGCCACATGGCTGACGCGCTGGGCGATCGGGTTGGCGTCGTCGGGCATTGATATTCTCCTTATTGAAAGGCCGCCTTGACCCGCGCCCAGTCTTCGAGCGCGCGTTCCTCACCGGGGACGATCGGGATCACGATCTGGTTCCAGCCGGCACTGCGCAGCGCCTCGACGCGCTGGGTCAGCTCTTGGAGCGGCGCGGTGAAAGTGGTGCGGCGGATTAATTCGGCGGTGATGAACCTGCGCTCCTCGGGCTTCACAAAGACAAAATGGCCGCGATGGTTGAAGAGGTATCGCGCATCCGCCGGCTCGAAATGCCGCGCCAGTTCGAGATAGCCCTCGACCTCGTCGCGAATACCGTCATAGGCGACATTCATCGTGTTCTGCCAGCCCTGCTGCTCGGCGTCGGCGGCGCGATGCAGCAGGGTCGCGGCACGCGGCCCCGATTGCAAAACCGCGCGCGGGCTGTCCGCCGGCTCACCCGGCTCCAAGACGCAACCACAGACCCAGGCGGTCGAATAAAGCTCGCCCGGCGCGTGGCCGGATTCGACCCAGCTCTGCTTCATGCCGGCCAGCTGGTCGAGCGCGCCCGGCACGTCCTGGATAAAGCATTTCCAGTGCGCGCCGAGCTTTGCGGTGAGTTTCTGTGCCCGCGGGCCGTAGGCCGAGACATGCAGCGGCACATCGGCCTTGGTATTGAAAAGATTGGCGTCCGGATTGAGAAACTGGATTTTGCGCGGCTTGCCCTCGATCTCGGTCTCGACGATCTCGCCGCGCAAGAGCGCGTAGACGACGCGGATGTATTCCTCCATATCGGCGAGCTTCATCGCGCCCAAACCCATCGCGCGGCGCGCCGAGAACCCGGTGCCGACGCCGAAATCAATGCGGCCGGGAGCGAGCCCGTTCAGCGTCGCAAAGGCATTCGCCGTGACCGCCGCGAGGCGGTTCGACGGCACCAGTACGCCGGTGCCGAGACGGATTTTCGACGTCTTCATCGCCGCCGCGCCCATCGCGACAAAGCAATCGGCGGTGATCATCTGCGTGTCGTAGAACCAAGTGTGGGTGAAGCCGAGCTCCTCGGCACGCTGCGCGGTTTTCCACGCGTCGCTCGACGTGGCAATGCCGATGCCGAAATCCATTGCTTCTCCTCCCGCCGTGCTTTCCGCCAGCATACATGAGCCGCGCGATGGCAGCGCGCCGGGTTTTCTGCCAAGGTCGCGGGCGACAATGCAACCGTCTGCCCGTTCCGCGTTCGAGCTCGGCCTCGATATCTGCGCCTTTCTGTTTCTGCCGGTCCTGGTGCTGGCCTCGCGCGGCGCGGCGCCGCTGATCGGGGTCGCGGGGGTGTGTGCCCTGGGGGTCGTGGCGCCGAACGGTGCCGCCGCCTGGCAACAGGTGCGCGGCTGGGCGCTGCTGTTCGCCATGCTGGTGCTGTTCGGCGCGGCGTCGTCGCTCTGGGCGGTCAACCCTTGGCGCAGTCTGCTGATCGCGCTGCGCCTCACTGGGCTCTTTGTCGCCGGGCTATCGCTGGCGGCGGCGTCGGGTAGGATCACGGCGCCGCGCCGGCTGATAACGTTTTTTATCTCCGGCCTGCTCGCGGCGATGACCTTGGCGGTGGTGCAATACGCGACGGATGGCGCGCTGACCGCGGCGCATTCGCGCCGCGAGTTTGCGGTGACGATGCTCAACCAGGCGGAAACCGGCTTCGCGCTGCTGCTGCTGCCGCTGAGCACGATGCTGGTGCTGCGGCGCCACTACCTCGCCGCCGCCTTGCTTGCGGCGCTCACGATCGCGGTGATCTGGCTTCTCGTCGGCGACATGGCGAAGCTGGCGGTGATCATCGGCGGCGGCGGCGCGGCCGGGTTCTACTGGCGGCGGCGAGCGCTCGCGCGGACGGCCGCGGTTTTGTCGGTGGTGCTGGTGGCGATTGCGCCGCTGACCCTGCCGCGGCTGGCCGACATCGACGCGGCGCGTGAGGCGGCCGAGTACATCAAGTTCTCGGCCTGGCACCGGCTCGAAATCTGGTCATTTGCCGGCAGTCGCATCGCCGAGAAGCCGCTGTTGGGCTGGGGATTGGATTCCTCGCGCGCCATCCCCGGCGGCAATGCAATGACCCCGGAAGACCGCCCCTGGCTTCCCCTTCATCCGCATAACGCGGCGCTGCAAGTATGGCTGGAGCTGGGGATCGGCGGCGCTGCGCTGCTGGCGGCGCTCCTCGCCCGCGTATGGCTGGCGCTGGGCAACGTGGCCTGGCCGCGGCTCTATGCGGCCGCCGCCGGCGGTTGCGCGGCGGCCACTCTGGTGGTGGCGCTCGGCAGCTACGGCATCTGGCAGGAGTGGCTGCTGGCGTCCGAGTTCCTGACGGTGTTCCTGGTTCTCGTCATGGCCAGACTGACATGGCCTGCGCCCGACGCACCGCGCTAGTACACCGCACCTCGCGCCACGATCGGCCAGATCGCCTCGACCCGCTCACCGCGGACCCCAACATACCAGTCGTAGAGATTGACGGTCGGATCGCAATGGCCGGGCACAAGCTTGACCTTGTCGCCGAGCCTCAATCGGTTGGTCGCGCCGCCGACCAGCAGGCGACCGTGCTCGTCGGAGGCGCGGTCGTAAGTGGCGGCGGGCTCGTCCCACACATTGGGCGGTCCGGAATCCATGCCGAGCGCCTTGAGGCCTGCGTCGACGATCGCACGATCCTCGGTCGGCCGGCTCATCACCGTCGCCCAGACAAAGAGGCTCGGCTCGAAGGCGCGGGTCATGCCGCCGTCGCGGTCGAGATTACGGCCATAATCGGCGTCCATAAAGACGTATGAGCCACACTGCAGCTCGGTATAGACGCCGCTTCCCGCCTCGAACTCGAAGGTGCCGGTGCCGGCACCGGTGATGTTAGCGCAAGGGATGCCGTGCCGCGCGAGCAGGTCGCGGGTGGCAGTTGCCTTATCGACCGCGCCGGCGATCGCCTTCTGCCGTTCCGCCCAGGTCCGCAAATGCTGGGCCGAGCCATGATAGGCCTGCAGTCCGGCAAACGACAGATGCGGCGCGTCGATGATCTGGCGGGCCAGCGCCAATGCCGGCTCGCCTGGCTCGACCCCGCAGCGATTGCCGCCCATGTTCACTTCGACATGCACCGGCAGGGTGATCCTAGCCTCAGCCGCGGCTTCATCGAGCGCGGTGATCTGCGCCGGGTCGTCGGCGCAGGTGGCGATCCGCGCCATGCCGGTAAGCCCCATCAGCCGGCGCAGCTTGGGCTTGCCCACGATCTCGTTGGTGACAAGCACGTCCTTGACACCGCCATAGACGAGCGCCTCGGCCTCGCTGACCTTCTGGCAGCACACCCCAACCGCGCCCAACTCCATCTGCTTCAGCGCGATGACCGCGCATTTATGCGTCTTGGCATGGGGCCGTAGCCGGACACCGGAGCCGGCGGTGCGTTCGACCAGCCGCTTCAGGTTGCGCTCGAACGCGTCGAGGTCGATCACCAAGGCGGGCGTATCGACCTCGTCGAGGGTCATGCCGATCTCGGCGGGCGGACGGACGGTCATCGGCAAGCTCCGCGCAAAGGACTGTTCCCCCGAGGCTTGCGCAGGAGGCGCGGAAATGCAACACGATGGCCCACAAAGACCGGCGCAACCCGGCTTTAATGATCGCGCTCAGGAGGAAACAATGGCGGACACTGCAGTTTCGGCGGTCGAGAGTGCGCTGGAAAACCAGCGGATCGGCCGTCTGCAGCTCCGCGTCGCGTTGTTGTGCACGCTCATCCAGATTTGCGACGGCTACGACATCAATTCCGTCGCCTGGGCGGTGCCGAAACTGATCGATGTCTGGCATCTGCCGCCGCCGGCCTTCACCACCGCCTTCCTCTGGTCGAGCATCGGCATCCTGATCGGCGCGCTGTCGGCCGGCCCGATCGGTGATCGCCTCGGGCGCAAGCCGTTGCTGGTCACGAGCCTGTTGATTTTCGGACTGGCCTCGATCGCCAGCGCTCTCGCACCGTCGCTGCTGGCGCTGACGGTGGCGCGCTTCTTCACCGGGCTCGGCATCGGCGGCGCGTTCCCGGGCGCGGCTAGCCTCGCCGGAGATTACGCGCCGCAACGCCGGCGGGCACTGATGATCATGGCGAGC
>Ga0187784_10002223_pt1 | contig 15568 bp, 12 predicted proteins | sample 1015_SJ02_MP15_2_FD_132964 | JGI IMG/M metagenome (GOLD analysis project Ga0187784, IMG submission 132964) | Tropical peat soil microbial communities from peatlands in Department of Meta, Colombia - 1015_SJ02_MP15_20_MG | ecosystem: Environmental > Terrestrial > Soil > Wetlands > Peat | place...
CGCCATGACCAGCCTCAGCCAGCAGGCGGTCGCCGGGGAGATCCAGGCGATGGTCAAGCAATACCGCGAAACCGAAGAAAAGCATTTGGGATATTCGCGGCTGCGCGACTCCGACATTCTGCATGCCCTGGTCTTCCTGCTGCGGATGGGACACACACACACTTCGGGCCGGCCGAAGTCCCGCGCCTACGTGGATTTTGTGCTGAGCCAGTTTCCCGAGAAATCCACTATCGCCACGCCCGAAGAAGCCGGCAGCCGGATCATCGTTCCGTGATTTCGGTAGCGCCGGCGTCCCGCCGGCGGCTGGGAGGGCGTCTCGCCCTCCCAATGCATCGCTAAACTTCGCGACAGCTGCCGCGCCGCCTTAGAACAAATTCCACAAAAACTGGTTGTACACGTCGTGGTGGTACTGCACCTCGGGCGCTTTGACGAACGTCCCCAGCAGGCGCGGGCAGCGGTCGGCTGACGCCTGCTTCAAGTCGGCATAACGCTCTTTCACATCTTGGCCCAGCAGTTTGGTCGTCCAGGCTGCTTTGCGGAAATTCTCTAACGCGGCGTAGATGTTGTCCGGCAAATAGCGTTCCGCCTGACGCAGGTTCTTGATCTTTGCCGTGTCGCCTTCCAGGCCAGTCCGGAAGATCGAGTACATCACCAGATACGGGCTGGCATCCGGCGCAACCGAGCGCACTTCCACCCGCATGCTCTTTTCATTCCCGATGGGAATCCGAATCATGGACCCTCGATCGACCGGCGAGGCCTTAATTTGGTTGGGCGCTTCGAAGTGCGGATCGAGCCGGCGATAGGCGTTGACGCTGGGATTCAGCAGCAGGCAAATATCGTTGCCGTGGGTGAGAATGCGGTCGATGAAGGCATAGCCGAACTTGCTGAGCCTCTCCTCGCCCTTGGCGTCCCAGAACAGGTTCTTGCCGTTCTTGCTGATGGAAACGTTGGTGTGCATGCCGCTGCCGTTCACACCCACCACGGGCTTGGGCAGGAACGAAGCAGTCAGTCCCATGCGGGTGGCAACTTGCCGGCAGACCAGCTTGTAGAGCTGGATCTGGTCGGCGGCAGCCACCACCTCGCCGTAACTGTAGTTGATTTCAAACTGCGAAGGCGCCACCTCGGGGTGATCCTTTTCGTTCTGGAATCCCATGGCGCGCTGCACTTCGGCGGTGGTGTCAATAAAAGTGCGCAGCGCGTCGCCGGGCAGCGAGTGGTAATATCCGCCAGTGTTTACGTATTCGAATTTTTGCGTCTCGTGATAACGCCGCTCGGCGTCCGGCCCCTGGAACAGAAAACCCTCAATTTCATTGGCTGCATTGAGGGTGTAGCCTTCTTTCTTGTGCAGGTCGTCGGCGAAAGTCTTGAGCAAGCCGCGAATGTCAGCCGAGTAAGGCCCGCCATTTTTGTCGATCACATTGCCGTACACCAGCACTTTTCCCGGACCAAAGATATCCGCCGGCGCCCAATAGAACGCCTCCCAATCAATACCCAGGCGCAGGTCGCTCTCCCGCTGCGCGGTAAAGCCGCGGATGGAAGAGCCGTCGAACGTCAGATTGTCCCAGCTCTTGAGCAGGAACTTCTTGTCGTAGTCGAGCATGTGCAGGCGGCCTTCCAGATCGCTGAAAAGCACGGTCACGGCCTTGAGCCGCTTTTCGTCGGTCAAATATTTGAGCCGCTCTTCCTGGATTTTGTGTAGCGCAACCCGCTTGAGGCGTTGCTCTTTGGCTTTGAGGTTCAGCTCTTCCAGTTCGTCATAGGGGATGGCAAGAAAATTTCGCAGTTCGGTTGACATGCTTCTCCTTTAGGTTTATGGGACTTCGCACAGTCTGGGGGAACTCTTGGCTGGAATCAGAAAGACAGACTATCGCGGAGCGGGCTGTGCTGCCAATCAAAAAAGCTGATTACGCATATGCGATAAATTTATAACACCTCCCTGGGGTGGACAGACCCCAGTCTTAACTGGGCCGACCGGCAGTCACTAAGAAATTTTGGTCCGCAGGCTGTTCGTGCCTTAAGAGATTGGAGCGGCAGGACATACCCCGATGAACCGACTGCTCCGATCGATTCGTTTGCGAAATTTCCTTTCGTACGGTCCAAGCACACCGGAAACGGAGCTTTCCCCTGTGAACGGCTCTCAAGCAAGACTAACATGCGACTAGCGGCTGAACCGTGCAGATGGAGTTTTTTTCGTTTCGACCGTACATCGGCGGAATGACAAACGGCTGACCATCGACACAAAATCCGACATGCTCGGTTACTCACGAATGCGGGAGAAGCAGATTCGCGAGGGCATCCGGCGACTGGCGACCGGTGCTCAAAGCAGCTCTTAGGACACTGAGCGGGGCCTCTGGGTGGACCCCAATTTTGAGACAACCAGATAAGGCACAATTTTCAGCGAAAGGAGAATTGGGTCATGGGATTGTCTCGTTCAGCAACCGGGCGACGCAGGGAAGAAAAATCGCATCCCGCTGCAATCCCCTGCTACACAGACTGCCAAAGGCAAAGCTCGTTGCCGTCCGGATCTCGGAAATAGGAGAGCAGCCCTCCCGGCTCTGCCTTGACGGGGGTGGTCGGCACGCCCTGGGCTTGCAACGCACGCATGGCCTGCCGGATGTCAGTGACCCCAAGGCTCAAGCGGGCATTGCCCGTGCCCGGCAGCGCTTGGCCGGGAGGATTGGGAACCAGTTCGAAAAGCACGCCTCCCAAGTCGAAGCGAGCGACGTAATCCCGCGAGGCCAGGCGAAATCCCAGGACATCGCGATAAAAGGCAACCGCCCTTTCCATGTCCGTGACGTGGTAGTACACAGCATCAAATGTAAGTTTCAATTCTGGTGTTGACATAGCAGAAACCTCCTCTCTTGCTGTCATGGCCGTCTCCAGCAGTTCCTTCCATCAGCAAGCTTAGGATACCCGAGGCAATTACGAGTTGTCAGTGACGGGGAGCGCTGCCACAGCAAAGCTGCATACCCTCCCTTGCGTCAGATTCTCAGTAGCCGCCCAAAGGGGCCCGCTGGAGATTTTGCGCATGGCCTACTCACCGACAACGGTCACCACCACCGAACGCTCCCGCCCGTGCACGTCGCACTCCAGGTGAAAAATCTGTTGCCATGTTCCCAGCACCGGCTTGCCGCCGGCGACTGGCACGGTCAATGACGGTCCGAGCAATGTGGCCTGCAGATGTGAATGCCCATTGCCGTCATGCCACGTTTGTTCGTGGCCGTAGTCGCGGCTGGGAGGAATCAGTTTGTCGAGGATCGCTGGTAAATCCTGCTCCAGGCCAGGCTCGAATTCAATGGTGCCCACTGCGGCTGTGCTGCCTACGTTAAAAACATTCACGGTGCCGGTCTGAATTCCCGATGCGGCTACGATTGCCGCAACCCGTTCGGTGAGGTCGTGCATAGAGCGATGGCCTCGGGTGCGAAGCAGAATCTGCTGTTGATGAGTCATGGTTTTCGCTCGACGTGACTTTTCGACGGCCATGATTTTACTGGATTCCGAGAGCCCAAGCCGTGGGGTAGAGCAGACGGAGGCACGGGGGCGGTGCCGTCGCTTCAGTCGATGCTGGGCACAGTAAGCCCTTGAATTCTTGCCCCCTGGGGTGCAGAATATCCCCAGGATCCTCAGTCACAGGCGGCTGTGACCCAGTTGCCAGAAAAAGGCGACTCTTTCCGCCGCTTCTGAGCATCCTAATTAGTTGTGGAGATTTGCTAACGGCTTCAACATCCCCGCCGGTTGGGCGCGGCGCATTGTAGGCTGCGCAGTGAACCGGCTGGAGCCGTGGAGGCTTTCAACATCCCCGTTCCAGATCGAGCGGATAGCGTGCTCAGCACGCTGGCTAGTATTTGGAGCTGAAGGCGAGAAAGAAAAATGGCTACCGCAACGCCGGTTTGCACGTTGGAGAATTATCTCGTCCTCCCCGACTACACTATGGACGAGCGCATTGCTGCCGCACGCCAGGCCCTGGGCCGCGAGTGTGTCATCCTGGGCCATCATTATCAGCGCGATGAGGTCATTCGCTTTGCCGACTTTCGCGGCGACTCTTACAAACTTTCGCAACAAGCTGCCAACGCGGGCGGCCGGTACATTGTGTTCTGCGGAGTCCACTTCATGGCGGAAAGTGCGGACATTCTTAGCCACAACGGCCAGGTTACGATCCTGCCGGACCTCAACGCCGGCTGTTCCATGGCCGATATGGCCGAGATCACGCAGGTGGAAGATTGCTGGGAACATCTGGTGTCCGCCGGCCTGACGACGGATTCTGGAGAAGGTATTACACCCATTACTTACATGAACTCCAGCGCCGCGATTAAAGCATTTTGCGGCGAGCGCGGCGGCGTGGTTTGCAGTTCTTCAAATGCGGCTGGCGCGTTCAAATGGGGTTTTGCAAAGAATTCAAAACTGCTTTTCCTGCCTGACCAGCATCTGGGGCGCAATACCGGCTACCGGATGGGGATTCCGTTGACTGACATGGCGATTTGGGATCCGTATCTGATCAGCGGCGGCCTGACGCCGCAGCAGTTGCGCGCGGCCAAAGTTATTCTGTGGAAGGGCCATTGCTCGGTGCATCTGCGCTTTCTGCCGGAGCATGTGGATAGCGTTCGTGCCAAGTATCCTGGCATTCGCGTCATCGTGCATCCCGAATGCCGCTGGGAAGTCTGCCAGAAAGCGGACGGCATCGGTTCAACCGAAGGTCTGCTGAAAATAATCCGCAACGCACCGGCGCGAAGCATGTTCGCCGTCGGAACGGAGATCCATCTGGTCAATCGCATGGGCAAGGAGTTCGCCGCAGAAGGGAAGAAGGTCATCACGCTTGACGATTCCGGCTGCTTGTGCACGACCATGTTCCGCATTTCGCCGCAGCATTTATGCTGGGCGCTTGAAAATCTGGCAGACGGCAACGTGGTCAACCAGATCAAAGTGAAAGACGACGTAAAACACTGGGCGCGAGTGGCGCTGGATCGCATGTTGGAAATCCAGTAGCTCGTGTGGCGCGGACATTCTTGTCCGCGAAGGTCTTTGGGGCATGTCGTTCGTTGTCCCCTCTCAACTGCTGCTAGAATCTAACATTCCGTAACCAAATCTAATTCAGGAGAATATTGGCTCATGTCCCGTACCCGTTTGGCGTTCGCAGCTACGCTTCTGCTGGCGGCTTCCGCTGCCGCGCAAGATGCATGGAAATTGGACCCTGCTCATTCCTCGGCTCAGTTTTCGGTGCGTCACCTTGGCATTTCGACGGTTCGCGGCGCCTTTACCAAGGTGAGTGGCAGCGCACAATTGGACGAGGCAAATCCCGCCAAGTCTTCTGTGCAAGCCACAATTGAGGCAGCTTCCGTCGATACCCGAGTCGAGATGCGCGACAAGGACCTGCGCAGCCCGAATTTCCTTGACGTGGAAAAATACCCGACGATTACCTTCCAATCCAAGAAGGTCGAATCCGCCGGGCAAGGCAAGTTGAAAGTCACCGGCGACCTCACCATTCACGGCGTCAGCAAAGAAGTTGTGCTCGACGTCGATGGACCCAGCGCCGCCATGAAAGACCCGTGGGGCAACATGCGCCGAGGGGCTTCGGCCACGACGAGAATTAATCGCCGGGACTTTGGCGTCAGCGGCGCGCCCACTGCGGTCGGGGATGATATTACAATCACGCTTGACGTTGAAATGATCCAGGCGGCGAAATAGAGTAAGGATGCGGCCTTTGGCCGTCTCCCCTTCGCCATACGTTGGCCAGTAATGTCAGACTTGTCATGCTGAGCGGGCGAAGCATCCCTATTCCGACCTAATAACTCTCGTGCGATAGGGATTCCTCGCTGCGCTCGGAATGACAACCCCGGCGCTCTTGGTACACTCGCGGGACCCTGCCGATCAACGACTCCACACTCAATGCTAAAATAGTCGCAGGTAGCCATGTCCGACCGCACATTTACTCTCAACGAAGCCCAGTCCCTGTTGCCCATTCTGGAATCGCTGCTGCGCACCGCGATCGACGGCAAGAAGCTGATCGAGGCTGTTGACGGAGAATTCCAGGAACTTGCCCACAGCGTCTTCCTGCGCGGCGGTTCACTGGTCAATGTGGTCAAAGTGGCGCGGCGTAAGGCGGAGCGGGAGAAAGCCATTCAGCGCGTTAAGGATGCCGTCGCCGAAATCGACGCCATCGGCGTGCAGGTGAAGGACCTTGATATTGGCTTGCTCGACTTCCCCTGCGAGGTGGAAGGCGAGATCATTCTGCTTTGCTGGAAACTCGGCGAAAAGGGCATTACCCACTGGCATGGCATCAGCGAAGGTTTTGCCGGCCGCAAGCCGATCGACGAGCGCATCGCTAAGGGCAAGAGGACCAATTAGATCTGCGCGCCGTAGAGACGTAGCTAGCTACGTCTCTACCACCCGTCGCGGTGGCGCCTGGATTACCTGAACGCTCGCGGGTCGGGCAGCGGCTCCAGTCCCTGCCCGGCAAGAATCTGGGCAAATTCTGCCAGCAGTGCTTCGTGGATCAGGCCATTCGACGCGACTGTCTCGCGGCCGTTCAACTGAAACGGGCCGCCGCTCATGTCCGTCACCTTGCCTCCGGCTTCTTCAATGATGAGCACGCCAGCGGCGGTGTCCCAGGGATTCAGATTGAATTCCCAAAATCCGTCGAACCGCCCGCAGGCCACGCAGCATAGATCGAGCGCCGCTGACCCGGCGCGGCGCACGCCGTGGCTGTGCAGCGTGACCTGGTGATAGAAAAAAATGTTGGGATTGGCATGTCGCTTGTGGCTGGGAAAACCGGTGGCGACGAGGGATTCGACCAGCCTGCCCGTTTGCGAGACGTGGATCTTCCTTTCGTTCAAGTACGCTCCGCTGCCTTGCTCGGCCGCGAACATTTCATCCCGCGTGGGATCGTAGATCACGCCCGCGATCCGCTTGCCTTTGAACTCCACCGCTAGGGAAACGCAAAACACCGGGAACCCATGGGCGAAATTCGTGGTTCCGTCCAGTGGATCGACATACCAGCGGTAATCGCTTCCCCCGTCTTCAAGGCCGCCTTCCTCGCCCAGAATGGCGTGGGTCGGCCACCGGGCCCTGATCCGTTCGCGGATCAAGGCTTCCGCCTCGCGGTCCGCCACTGTAACTAAATCGGCTTCGCCTTTGTATTCAATGTTCACCCGGCGGTCGAAATGTTGCATGAGCAATCCGCCGGCCTCGCGGGCGATGGTGGTCATCGCGGGGACAAAGTCGCCCGCTCGCAAGCTCAAGCGGGATTCCTCTTGGCGGAGCCATCTTCGGCGATGTACATGATCTCGTGCTTGAAGATGAAAAGGTTGGGGGCACCCTCGCGGGTGAGGCGAACCATGTTCTTGTCGTAGTACTCGAGGAAGCCCTCCATGACGTCGCCGTCCATCATCTTGATGCTGACCGTCTTTTTCTTGTCACACAGAGCCTTGAGAAAGGCTGCTTCCTCGAATGTTTCCTCTGGCGGAATTGCCTTCGGCTTGTGCCGGCCAGGTCTGCCGCGCTTGTTAAATCCCATAGACACATTTTACACAATGCGTCCAGAGGCAGAGGCCGTCAGAAAAACCCAAGTCGGATACCACGAAGGACACTAAAGCACACGAAGGAGGATCGCCCAAATTCAGACCTTCGCGAAATGAACCTGAATTGCGCGAGGTCAAAGCCTGTGATTATTCCTAGCGCGTCGGTAGGTAGCACAGCCGAGCAGTTGGCCAGCCTCCGCGCTAGAAACTGAATTTCATCGAAAATTCGATAACGCGCGGAGATCCCAGCGCAAACACGCCCGATCCCAGCCCTAAGCGGTTGCTATTCGGCTGCTCGCCCGAAGTGCCGTTGACCGTCCCCGGAACCGAGCTACCCAGCGCGCTCAGCACGCCGCTCAGACCAGTCAATGAGCCATCGAAGTTGGCAAGGTTCATCAGATTGAAAAACGATACCCCTGGCGAGACTTCCAGCGAGTGGCCCCATCGTTCGGTCTTGTAGATCCAGTTCAAGCTCAAATCAAGATCGCGCATCCAGCGCTGGTTGGCCTGGTTCGCCGGCGCAGGCTGAATCTGCTGTTGCACGCCTTGCAGACTCACCAACTGTCCCAGGGTGAACAGGCCGTCTTGGATGAGTACTTGGCCTGCCGGCGTGGGTTGGCCGGCATAGTTCTGATTGTAGTTCTGGATGTACTTATTGATGTTGCTGGCGTTCACGCTGCGCGCGTAGGCGCCAATGTTGGTGCCGGGCAAAACGTCGCCGTAGCCCCCATTGGAGGCGTAGCTGCCATCTCCGGTGCCATCTCCGGTCACGTCACTCACGAAAATGCCACCGGGGAGACCGGTAGTCGGCAAGGTGATGGTGACCGGAAGCGGACTGTAGAAGTGACCGATCATTCCAATGCGAAATGAATATGGCAGGTCCATCGTGCCGCCAAACGAGATCTGATTATGGCGGTCAAGGCCGTTCGGCCCGATGTAATGCAAAGGGTTGTTGAAATCGGTGGCAATGTTGATGAAGTCGTTGTCCGCCGCAGGCGCAATGTACTTCGACAGCGCCCAGGAAACTTGCAGGTTCATGGCGGCAATGTGCTTGAAAGGATTGCGCAGGTCCTGCCTTAACGACATCTGCAGCCCGTTGTATTCCGCTCGACCGGCGGGATATAGCATCTGGTTGGCGCCCAGGTTGGGGTGCATGCCTGGAAACGCCGCCAAGGGGCAGGGACCGCCGCTACACATCGAGTAGCCGGAATCCAGGCCGTGCACCGGGGCCCCCGGAGTGACGGGCGGGTGGCTTGCGAAATCGGCGATGCTCGCTCCTCCGCCTGACGGATAAAGTCCCGGACAACTGGCGATGGCTGCGCTAATCGACGTGACCCCGCAGTCTGCTAACGTTTCCGCAATCGCTGCCTGCGCGTTGGCCAGATTGAAAAAGCGCGCGTCGCCCACATGGTTGGTATCAATCGCCAGCAGTGTGTGCGTCTCGATGTTGCGCAGGTAATCCGCCGTGAACACCATCCCGGGACGAATCTCGTGCTGCAATCCAAAATTCATCTGCACGGAACGCGGGCTGACGTAATTGGGAGCTAGCAAGTCCGTGCCGTTCACATCTAGCCCATCCGCCGCTGTGTTCCCGATGTATCCCGGATTAGCTGCCATTCCGGTGGCAAGAGTGGCAGCCTGATACTGCGCCTGATTGGCTGCAATCTGGGCCGCAACCTGACCGATCGGCTGGCTACAAATCCCGCTCCAGTCTTGCGTTATGGCTTTCTGGCCTGGCAGACTCGGCAGCGTAAAGATGCCGCCGCTTCCACTGGTGCAAACCGTCGGGTTGACCAGGAAGAGGCCGGTTGGCAGGCGCGCTGGCCGGTCAAATTCGATGTTGTTCCAGATCGCGTTCTCATAGAAAAGCCCGATGCCGCCGCGCAACACGGTTTTTCCCTTGCCGCTCGGGTCCCAGGCGATGCCAACCTGGGGAGCGAGATTCTTGTTTGGCTGACTCACTCGATTGCCCAGTCCCGCTCCCCATTGGTTGATGAAGGGAATCGGCCCCAAATCGCTGTCAGAGCGAAACGTATCGCGCACGTAGCGCAGTCCGTAGGTGAGCGTAAGGTTCGGCTTGATCTTCCACGTATCCCCGGCGTAGGCCGAGAGCCGCCAGTCGGGCCCGGTGCCGCCGGCGGGAAATCCGAACGCGGGTATTTCCGTGGAATAGCCGATCCCGTTGCCGAGGGCCACAGTTTCGACCGGGTAGTTCAAAGGATTGCCGGCCCCGCCTGGCAACGCAAGACAGGTTGCAGTGCAACTCGACACAAAGGAGGCCACGGCCGGCGCCAGCCCGAGGAAACTGGCAAAGCCTCCGCTGTCGATCCGGTTCAAGCCGCCGCCGTAACGCAAAATGTGCGAGCCTTTGGCTTTGCTGCCGTCATACTTGAACTGCCAATTCGTCTGGTATGTCTGCTGTGGCGCCAAAAAGCTGGGGCCGGAGCACAGATAGTCCACGCTGGCAGTCAGGCAGTCCGGATCGGTACCGATGGCCAACTCAATATTTGGCAGCGGATCATAGAAAGTGGCGCCGGCCGTCGCATCCACGATGGCATTGCGGAACTTCATATAACCGAAGCGAATGCTGTGCGTGAAGCCGCCCGTATTGAAATCGAGCCCCACCGCGTGATCCGGAGTATTGTTTCGATTGGCGAAAGGCTGAAAGGAATTTGGGATGAAGGCCAGCACACTTCTGTTCTGGTCGTAGGAGAAGCGATAGAACATCTTGTACTTATTGTGAAGAACCCAATCCAGCCGCCCGAGGCCTTCAGTTTCGCGGAAAGGAGAATCGTACTTGCCGACCAAAGCGGCGAAAGGTCCGCTGGGCAATACAGGGTTCAGCAGATCCTGTTTGTTGTGCTCGATGTCGATAAAGAAGAACAACTGGTCCTTGATGATGGCGCCGCCAAAATTTCCGCCAAATTGATTGCGCTGGAAATAATTGTCGGAAGCGCCAGGCAGGTTGGCGTTCAGCGCCTGATCGCGAAACAGGTAAAACGCCTCGCCGTGATACGTGTTGGTACCCGATTTGGTTGTCACATTGACTGAGCCCGATGAAGTCAACTCAGTCGAAAGATCAAGCGACGATTGCTGAATCTGGAACTCCTGGATGCCGCTGGCCGGCACGTTTTGCGTGGTCGTGCCTACAGTTTCATCGCTGATGTCCAGGCCGTCCACTTCAATGCGCGCCGTGCGCCCGAAGCGTCCACCGAAGGAAATGGAAGAGAAGCCATTCTTGGTGGGATCAAAATCTCCGCCGTCCTGAATCTGCACCCCCGGCTCCAGTTGCGCCAGATCGAGGAAATTCCGCCCGTTGATGGGCAGGTTCTCAATCTGCTGCGCATTGAGCACGCCCTGCACCGTCGCCTGCTCGGTGTTGACGGCAATTTCCGTGGCTTGCACCTGCACGACTTGCGAAGCCTGACCCACCTGCAGCTTCGCGTTCCCGGCAGCGGTCACCCCCACCAGCACGGTGAGTTGAAGCTCCTCCGTCTTGAAGCCCGGGGCCTCCACTTTGACCGCGTAGTCGCCGGGAGTCAGCGCGCCCGAGGTGTAAGTGCCGGCCGACGTGGTGGCCACTTCGAACACGCGCCCCGTGGCCCTATTGCTGATCGTGATCTTGGCGCCGGTCACGACCGCTCCTGACGGATCGGTGACCGTCCCCTGAATGCTCCCGGTTGAGATGGTGGTCTGAGCAAACACCGCCGCAGAGCTGAGCAAAATCGCGCCGCATAGCACAACGATCGCAGGTAGATCGACTCGATGACGAAATAAGTTAAGAAGCATCACCCGGCTCCTTTCAAGGTCAGACCAGTATCGCACCGCAGACTCCCGCTGTCATCCTGAGGAAGCCGATGCTTCGCCGTGCGAAGGTTCACAACCAAGGATCGATGCATTGCCAATCCATGAACACTAATACCGGGTTGGCCATCATGTCCAGAGCCGGAACTTCGGCGTCTGCTAGAACCGCGATTTGGCCGTGTAGTAGCCGCTGCGGTGTCGCACATTTAGGCCGCCCGCGGCTTTCACCTTGACCTCGATCCGGCGAAAGCTCGAGTCAGCAAATTTCTGCGTCGGGTAATACGCCAGCAGGTACTGTGTGCGCAGTTCATCGCTGATCTTGCTGAAAGCTTCGTCGAGCTGTGAGAGCGATTCCGCGTAGTAAAACTTGCCGCCCGTATCCTCGGAAAGCTGGATTAACGCGTGTTCTCCACCGATGTCGCGCCCGGCGCTGGCCTCGATCGGCACCACAATAATGCTGTACACGATGGCCTCCGCTTCCTGAGCGGCCCGCACCGCTTCTTTGTAGTCCATCCGGCTGGCGGTGTCGCCGCCGTCGGTGATCACCACAATGACCTTTCTTCCCTGGCGCGTTTCCAGTGCCCGCGAGCCCAAGTACAGCGCGTCATACAACGCCGTGGCCGCGCCGGGTCGAACGCGCTCAATCCCTCGGTCAATCGTTTTGAGGTCGGAGGTGAACGGAACCACCTCGGACACGATCTCACTAAATTCATACAGGCAAAGCGAGTCTCGGGGGCGCAGAATCGCATGCGCGAATCGCTTTGCCGAACTCAGCTCGAGCGGCAGGTCCTTGCGCGTGCTTAGGCTGGTATCAATATCAAGCACGATGGAAAGCGGCAGCGCCGATTCCTTATCGAAGACCGCGATCTTCTGCGGAGCGCCATTTTCCAGCACAGCGAAATCTTCTTCTCGCAGGTTGCCCACTGGCGCGCCGTGCTGGTCGGTTACGGTAACGAACACGTTGACCAGCTTCACCTCGACTTTGATCTCAGGGTTTTGCGTCGAGTCGTCTTTCGCAGGCGAACTCTTGGCAACTGCCGTCGGCCCCGAAGCCCAAGGCGGCTTCGGAACCTGAGCTTGGGAGGCCCCAGCTGCCAACACCACAAAAGCCACCAGAATTCTCATGGAGAAACTTGATTTTACCTGCGCGACCTGCGTTCCGGGAAAATCGCTTACCCGAACCCACTCACTTAGATGCAGCCTTCTCCGCAGGGCTGCCCCTGGTCGTTGGAACATCGGCCGGAAAAGGCTCTCCATCGGCCCAGACCGCTCCACCCTCGAAGTATTCCTTCTTCCAGATCGGCACGGTGCGCTTGAGCGTGTCGATCAGCCAGCGGCATGCGTCAAACGCCGCCGCCCGATGGGCGGAAGCGACGACAACCAGCACGCTGGTCTCCCCGATCTCCAGCCTGCCCAGCCGGTGGACGATGGCCGCCTCACGGATCGGGAAACTGCGCTGTGCCTGCTCGATCAGGCCTTCCATTTGCTTGAGCGCCATGGGTTCATAAGCTTCATAGTCGAGGTACAGCGTGCTCCGGCCACGAGTGTTGTCACGCACCACGCCTTCAAAAATCACCGCCGCGCCGTCAGCCGGCTGCTTGATCTTCTCTAGCCACGCTTGTATGTCGATCTTTTCTCTGACGATCACCGCCCGGCCCGGAGCTTTGCCCGACCCCCCGCTCACCGGAGGGAGCAACGCAACCTCGTCACCGTTCTTCAGCTTAGTTTCCATGCCGGCATACTCCTGGTTGACCGCCACCGCACAACAAGCCGCAAACTCCGCCAACTTCGCGGTGCGTCCTTTGCAGTGCTGCACCACATCCTGCACCGACGCACCGTCAGGCAAATCGATCGACAGGCCGGTGGTGCCAGCCACATCTTTCATCATCCCGAAAAATAGAACGCGAACGTGCATGACCTGCCCGTCAACCTCGTAGCGCCGGCATGCGGCCGGCTGTCGCAGGGCATCTTGCCCGCGTGCCCGGCCGACGCGCCCCACAGCACCCCGAGGCTACTGACGGAATCGAACCGACTCTAGTCTATCGTGAGGATGTCTCAGGGGGTGAGCGCTGTCACAAGGGCAACATCTTGACGGTTCACCTCGCACCTCGCGTCCCTTGCGGTTCGAATCTCTCAAGCTTGAGGGGAACCTGTGCCAACCAGCTACAATCAACACTTTGATAATCGCGAGCCGTTCCTTTGCCGCAGCAACTCCACACTAACGACCCCCGCAGCACCAGGCCCGGATCGCTTGGCGAACTGGCGCGCCTTTTTCTGAAGCTGGGCAGCATCGCCTTCGGCGGCCCGCCTGCGCACATCGCCATGATCGACGAGGAAGTGGTCGCCCGCCGCGGCTGGCTCACGCGGGCACAATTTCTCGATTTTCTGGGGGCCACCAACCTCATTCCCGGCCCCAACTCCACCGAAATGGCAATCCACGTAGGGCGCACGCAGCAAGGGTTTCCGGGCCAGATCCTGGCCGGCAGTTGCTTCATTCTCCCCGCCAGCATCCTGGTCACAGCACTGGCATGGGCCTATGTGCGATTTGGATCATTGCCGGAAGTCTTCGGCATTCTTTACGGAGTCAAGCCCGTTGTGATTGCCCTGATCGTGCAAGCAATCATGAAATTGGGCAAAACCGCGTTGAAGTCAATGTGGATCGGCGTAGTGGGTCTGTTGGCTGCCACAGCGGTTGTGCTGAAGGTGGACGAATTCCTGGTGCTGGCCGGAGCCGGACTGCTGGCAGGACTCGCGCATTGGCGGCGCTCGCCAGACGCTAACAAGCCGGCAAACATCGCGGCAGTTTTCGGAGGCCCGCTGACCCTCACAGGCCTGTCCACGGCCAGCTTTAGCCTGATGTCCCTTTTCCTGGTTTTCCTCAAGATTGGCTCGCTTCTATTTGGCGGCGGCTATGTCCTGATCGCCCTGGTCCGCGCCGAACTGGTAACGCGCCTGCACTGGATCAGCGAACGTCAACTTCTCGACGCCATCGCCATGGGACAAGCCACGCCGGGGCCTCTGTCTACTACGGCAACCTTCGTCGGCTATTTGCTTGCCGGACTGCCAGGCGCAGTTGTGGCGACCGTCGCCATGTTTTTGCCCGCGTTTTTCTTTGTGGCTATCAGCGGTCCTCTGGTGCCACGGCTGCGGCAATCGCTGCTGGCGGGAGCCGTGCTCGATGGCGTCGACGTGGCCGCGCTGGCGCTGATGGCGGTGGTCACGTGGCCGTTGTTTGTGTCGGCGGTGGTGGACTGGCTCACGCTTGCCGTCACCGCGATCAGCCTGCTCCTGCTGCTTCGCTTTCGAGTGAATTCCATGTGGCTGGTGTTGGGCGGGGCGCTGGTCGGGTTGGCCAGAACTTGGGCAGAACCTTGAACGCAACTCGGGGGTACAATGGGCAAGAGACGTAGCCACTCTCGCCCGACTCCATGGTGGCCAATTCAGTCCTGGCGTAGGCCGCGAATTGGCCGCAAAGGGCAGGGCTTTGTGAGCCGCGCCCTGCCGAAATCCCATCCATGAGAGCAGTGGTGTGATTGGCCGCTCAGGGCACGTACGACCGTTCCCGGGCTTGAGTCCCAAGAGACGCAGTGCCTGAATCTGAAGGGGATTGTCTGTCGTGAGCTTAGCGCTGACTCATGTTTTGCGATCGGTCATCGGGCCGTTCTGAGTCCTTATCGCGCTTCTCGCCAGGAACAGCCCAGGAGTGCCATGATACGGTAAACGCGCCAAACAACTGGCCTCTCATCGGGCCAGACTTACCAACTGGTTACCGATTCTTCGTCTACATATTCCTCGATCGTCACACCCGACATGGCGCTGTCCAGTTGATGTTGTACTCCCAGCACCGGATCCCACTGCGGCGTGGTGGAATTTGCCAAGCCTCCTATGTACATGGTGTTGCCGTCGATGGTCAGGGTCCCGAATCGCAAATCGGTGTTGGTGTCGCTGAAATGGCTAAACTTGGCAGGAATTACCTGATATCCGCTCGTAGTTACGCGTTGCGAAAAGTAAGCCGCGTGGTGCCACTGACCAGTCGAAAACTGGCACGGAGACAGCCCACTATTCACCCATTGCAGATTGCCGTTTTGCGGAAGCCAGAACTGCCATTGGTTAGTGGCATAGTTGCACTGGGATCCAAACATGAATTCGTGGACACCTTCGCTCATTCGAACCGCTTGAAACAGATCGAATTCCAGCGCCTGCACGTAGCTGTCCTGCGTGGTGGTGGGGATGTAAATCCAAAAGTCCCA
>Ga0187784_10002224_pt1 | contig 15564 bp, 9 predicted proteins | sample 1015_SJ02_MP15_2_FD_132964 | JGI IMG/M metagenome (GOLD analysis project Ga0187784, IMG submission 132964) | Tropical peat soil microbial communities from peatlands in Department of Meta, Colombia - 1015_SJ02_MP15_20_MG | ecosystem: Environmental > Terrestrial > Soil > Wetlands > Peat | place...
CTTTAGCGTATTCAAGGGAGGAGCAACGCAGCGGGCGGGGCGCCGCGGCGTTCGAATGCCGGCGAATTTCTGATTCAGGACACTAATTATTCAACGTGAGCGTCACGCTGGAGGCGCTGAACGTGTAGGTACTCGTCGTGTATTGGCCGAATGCCGTGAGAGCGGTCGCCAGCGCGGTGCCGTTGAGCTCGGTTTGCAGCTGCGTGATGAACGAGGTGAACGTGTTGAAGTTCTCGAACGTGCCGCTCAGCGAGTGTCCGATGGTGTACACCGTGTTGGCGGAAGAGTTAGGAACGATGAGCGGATCGGAAGCGATGCCGACGATGTCGACTGTTTGCGCCCCTGTTTGGATGAGGGCGCGAGGACCGATGCTGCTATTTTGTGCGTCGACGTCGATTTGCGAGGTGTCGTAGGAGGCGAAGGGAGCCGGTGTGCCGCCCGCCCAGTTCAACGCCAGCTCGGCATTGATCGTCGTATAGTCGAGCAGCGTCTGCGCGCTGAAATCCGGAGGCGCAGCGCCGAACGCGGTGACATAACCGGTCACTTGCACCGGCGAGCCGACGGTCGAATTCGTCAAGTCCAAGTTGCCGGTCGTCACCTGGTACAAGGCCGCGCTCGCATCCACGCTCGGCGATGTGCCGGTGCCCAGAAAATCGAACACGCTCACCGAGCGGCCGCCCAAGGTGGCCAGATCGAGCGTGAGCGTTCCGCCTGTCGTGCCCACGCCGGCGACGATCCCCGAAGCAGTGCTTTGCGAGAGCCGCACTCGACCCGCGCTGGCATCGAGCGTGGCGCTGTTCGAGCCCACGTCGCTCGCGGTGCCGAAGGCATCGATCAACGATCCGACGGAGATCTGAGCCAGGGCATTCGCCTCGCTGCTGCCCGCGCCGAATTGCGTCACCTGCGTGTTCGCGCCGATGTTGACGATGGCGGTGCCGAAAATGAAGGTGTTGGTCCCGTCCTCGGCGATGAGGGTGCCGTCATCGAGCGTCAGGGTATTGCCGCTGCGTCCTGTGACGATGCCGGATAGGTGGTCGAACCCCGAGCCTTGCACGCTCGAGCCGGCGAGCACTTGGGTCGCAGCGAACGACACCTGGGTGGAGCTCGTCGTGCTCGATGTCGAGTTGTCGTTCGAGGTGACCAGCGTCGCGCCGACCGGACAGGTGGGGGCGCCGTTCACGGTCGTGGGAGTGCTGCCGTCCGAGCACGTCGTGGTGGTTCCCGTGTCGGTCGCCGTGCTCGACGTATCCGTCGAGGTCGCGAGGTTCCCGAACGCCTCGGTCATCACGCCGGGGCTCAAGGAGGCGAGCTGCGTCAAGCCCGCGGTGCCGGTTGACGGCGCGCCGTTGATCTCGTAGGTGGTTACGCTGCTCGGTGTGATTTGCAAGGATCCGGTGCCGGCGGTGCCGAAATCAAAGGGCACGATGCCGGTCGAGAACACCGAGCTCGACGTGCTGGCGCCGCCGAGCGGGCCGCGAATGTGGACCACTTTGCTGTCGATCGGCATCGCACTCGCCGCCATCAAGGGCGTGACCGTCACGGTTCGCTGGGTGAGGTTCACGAGGTTCGACGCGCCCAAATCGAACTCGAGGCTCAAGCGCGAGGCGCTGTGGCGCAAGATGGGAAACTCGTTGCTCGGATCGAGGTACAGGGTGAGAGTCACCTGACCCATGGCCTGACCGTCCGCTGCAAGCGGCGTGAGCGCAACGCCGGCAACGCTCCCGTCGTCGTAGATGATCTGCGCCGAGCCGTAGTCGAGCGTGACGATCACCTGCTTGTAATCTCCCTGCGCGACCGAAGAAGCCCCGACGATCTCGCTCAGGTTCACCAAGCGGGCGAGATCGACCGTCGTGCCTGCGGGCAAGGTGCTCGCCACCGTCCGGCCGCTGCCGGTTTGCAGCTCGATCGAGACGAGGCCCACCCGGTAGGCCAGAAACGTATCGGTGGACGGGGTCGAGGTGAGTGTGACCACGGCGGTGCCGTTGCAGGCCGCGAGCGCGAGCGCCGCGAGGCCGCCGAGCGAGGCGCGGGCGAAATGGCGCAAGACCACCGTCATCCTGGGTAACATGGGAAACCTCACCTTGCCCTCACCTCACCCTGCGCTCGCTCGAGCTCATTGCTCATTCTACGCGCATGCGGAGCCTGTTTTCGGTCAAGATCTGTGAAGCAGTCACCTGTTGTGCGGGCGTCGCAAGCTCGCGACAGTCGGGGCCGCGCCGCAGGAGCGACCCGGACGAGCGACCGCAGCGCGCCTCGCTCAGAGCGAGCGTGAGATGAGCTCCTTCATGATCTCGTTGGTGCCGCCGTAGATGCGCTGCACGCGCGCATCTGCGAACATCCGGCAGACCAGATACTCGTTCATGTAACCGTAACCGCCGTGCAATTGAACGCCCTCGTCCAGTACCTCCTGCTGGGTATCGGTGACCCAGTACTTGGCCATCGAGGCGCTGAGCGTATCCAAGGAGCCCTTGACGATCCTCGTAATGCAATCATCCACGAAGACGCGTGCGATGCGTGTCTTGGTGGCGGCCTCCGCGAGCTTGAACTTCGTGTTCTGAAACTCGGCGATGGACCTGCCGAACGCCCTGCGTTCCTTGACATATTTGATGGTCTCGGCGAGCGCTCCTTCCATGCTCGCGACCGCGATCACTGCGATCAACGCGCGCTCGTAAGGCAGGTCGCTCATCAGCTGATAGAAGCCCTGCCCTTCCACGCCGCCGAGCAGATTGGCGGCGGGCACGCGTACGTTGTCGAAGAACAGCTCCGCCGTATCCTGCGACTTCATGCCCATCTTGTCGAGGATCCGTCCCACGCGAAAGCCTAGGAGATCCTTTGTCTCCACCATGAGAATCGAGGTCCCCTTGGCGCCCTCGCCCGGCTGCGTCTTCACGACCAGCGCGATCAGCTCGGCGAGGTAGCCGTTGGTGATGAAGATCTTCGAGCCGCTGACGACGTAGCTGTCGCCCTCGCGCACCGCGCGAGTCTTGATTCCCTGCAAGTCCGAGCCCGCGGCGGGCTCCGTCATGCCGATCGCGCCGATCAGCTCACCGCGCGCCATGCGCGGCAGGAAGCGCCGCTTCTGCTCCTCCGTTCCGTGATTCAGCAGATAGTGGGCACAAATGCTGTGCACGCCCTGGCCGAATCCGCTCAACCCGCGGCGCCCCAACTCCTCGTACAACACCGCTTCATGGCGAAAATCCCCGCCGACCCCGCCGTACTGGGCACTGATGTCCGTGCAGAGGAGGCCGAGCGCACCGACCTTGCGCCAGATGTCCTTGCCCACATGTTGCTGTTTGCGCCAGAGCGGCTCGTTTGGAACCATCTCAGCTTCGACGAACCGCGAAGTCGTATCGCGAAAGATCGCCAGCTCCTCGTCCATCCATGGCGACACGTAGCCGCCGCCGCTCGCCGCATTCATTATCGTGCCCGCCTCGAGTCGCTCTGTGCATTTGAAATTGTACTGCTATGATGGGGGAGGTCGCGATGAACAGTCCATGGCGCATCCCTTGCACACCTCGATCCGCTCGAACCGCGCCTTCATCGACTCCGCGCGCGTTGCGCTCGGCATCCTCTCGTTCATCAACCTCTTCAATTACCTCGACCGCTACGTCGTATCGGCGCTGGTCGAGAGTCTCAAGCATTCCGAGCTCGCGCTGACGGATGCCCAGCTCGGCTCGCTGATGTCGGGCTTCCTGATCGTATTCGCGGCGATCGCGCCGGCCTTCGGCACGCTCGGCGATCGGTACTCGCGGCCACGCCTCATCGCATTCGGCGTCGGATGCTGGAGCATCGCGACCGCCCTCTCCGGGCTTGCCGGCAACTTCGCCGCCCTGTTCGCGGCGCGCGCCTCGGTCGGTGTGGGCGAGGCCGCGTACGTCACGATCGGACCGAGCCTTCTGTCGGACTACTTTCCCCGCGAGCGGCGCGGGCGAGTGATGGCGATCTTCTTCTGCGCGATTCCGGTGGGATCGGCTCTGGGCTACGTAATCGGCGGCCTGATCGACGCGCATTTCGGCTGGCGCGTGGCATTCTTCGTCGCCGGCATCCCCGGGATCGTTCTAGCCTTGCTCTGCCTGGGATTGCGCGATCCGCCCCGCGGCAGCCAAGAGAGAGATGCCGCGCAAGCTACGCGGCCCGGATCAGGGACCCGAGCCACCTATCTCGAGTTGTTGCGCAACACGCCTTATGTGCTCACCATCTTGGGCTACGCGGCCTACACGTTTGCGATGGGCGGGCTCGCCTTTTGGATGCCGGCATTCCTCGAGCGAGTGCGCGACATCCCACGCGACCAGGCGACCGTGAGCTTCGGCAAGATCATCGTGCTAACGGGGTTTGTCGGAACCTTTGCCGGCGGGTGGCTCGGGGATTACTGCGCCAAGTACTCGCGCCGGGCATATCTCGCGATCTCCGCGGCCGCCACCCTGCTCGCCGTGCCCCTCGCCTGGATCGCCCTGACGGCGGTGTCCTCGACGCTCTATTTGGTGTGCCTCATCGTGGCACAGCTCTTGATGTTCCTGTCGACCGGACCGATCAACGCGTCGATCGTCAATCTGGTCTGGCCCGCGCAGCGCGCTTCGGCCAATGCGCTCGGCGTGCTCACGATTCACATGCTGGGCGATGTTCCCTCCCCCTTCCTGATCGGCCTCGTGTCGGATGCCACCTCGCTCTCGCAGGCCGTCAAAATAGTACCGGCGGCGATCCTCGTCGCGGCCGCCATATGGATCCTCGCTGCGCGAGCTCAACCTCTTGCGCCCTCGGACGCAACGCCCGCACAATCCAAAGCCGAATGACCGTGGTCTCGAGCGCGCGAAAGTTGCTGGCCTTCGCAGGTGCCGTCGTGACGGCGGCGCTCGCTTCCGTCGCTTGCGCCCGGGCGGGCGGTTTCGCGGTCGAACGGCAATTCACCGTAGGCGGCTCGGGTGGCTGGGACTACCTCACGATCGATGCGGCCTCGGCACGCCTCTTCATCTCGCGCGCGGATCGGGTGCTGGTGCTGAACACGCGCGACGGCTCGCTCCTCGCTACCATCGACGATACGGCAGGGGTGCACGGCATTGCGCTTGCGCCCGCGCTCGGCTTGGGATTTACCAGCAACGGCCAGGCCGATTCGGTCACGGTGTTCGACTTGAAGACCCTGAAGACCCGGAGCACCGTCCGTGTGAGCGGACACAATCCCGACGCGATATTGTTCGACGTCGCGAGCAAGCATGTGTTCACCTTCAATGGACGCAGCCACGATGTGAGCGTCATCGACCCATTGGGTGGAACGGAGATCGCGACCCTCCCCGCCGGCGGAAAGCCCGAATTCGCCGTCGCGGACGATGCCGGACACGTCTATTTCAATATCGAGGACAGCGCGCAGTTGGGCAGGATCGATTCGCGCGCCGGCAAGCGCGATGCCACCTGGCAGATCCCCGGTTGCGACTCGCCGACGGGGCTCGCGCTCGATGCGGCCCACGCAAGATTATTCTCCGTGTGCGAGAATGGGGTGATGGCCGTGACCGATGCGCTGTCGGGCAAGCAGGTTGCCCGCCTTCCGATCGGCAGCGGGCCGGACGCCGCGGCGTTCGACGCGCAGAGGAATCTGGTCTTCAGCACGAACGGGGCCGACGGAACGCTCACGGTGGTTCACGAGGACGACCCGGATCACTATGCCGTGATCGCGAGCGTGCCCACCGAGAAGAGCGCACGCACCATGGCGCTCGACCCGAATTCCCACCGCATTTATCTGGTGGCGGCCGAATTCGGCGAACCGCCGACCCCGACCGCCGAGCGGCCCCACCCGCGCCCGCCGGTCCTCGACGGCACCTTCAAGGTACTGGTCGTCGCGGGCGGGCCCTGACCTATCATCCACCCTCATGAGCGACTACACACCGACTGAACGCACTCGGGTGCGCCGCCTGCGCAAGCGCGGCGTATACGACAAGGTGCGCGTGCATGCGATCCTCGACGAAGGAATCATCTGCCACGTCGGTTTCGTGCGCGAGGGCCAGCCTTACGTCATTCCGACGCTCTATGCGCGCTCCAAGGAGCTCCTCTACCTGCACGGGTCCGCCGTGAGCCGAATGCTGAAGACTTTGGCCCGTGGCGTGGATGTTTGCGTGACGGTGACGCTGGTCGACGGATACGTGCTCGCACGCTCGGCCTTTCATCATTCGATGAACTATCGCTCGGTCGTGGTTCTCGGCCGCGCGCGACTCGTCAAGACCAAGCGCGAGAGGGTGAAGGCCTTGAAGCTGTTCACCGACCACATCGTCCCAGAGCGCTGGGACGAGGTGCGCGGGCCCAACGAGCTCGAGCTCCGGCAGACCGCCGTGCTCGCGCTGCCGCTCGCCGAGGTGTCGGCGAAGGTGCGGGTCGGCCCTCCGGTTGACGACGAAGAGGACTACGCACGGCCGGTCTGGGCGGGGGTCGTGCCGATCCGTGCGCAGCTCGGGGAGCCGATCGCCGATGGCCGCGTGCTGCCGGGTGTCGCTGCGCTGCGATTGTCGAGGTTCGCCAAGCGGTGAAGAGTTGCATGAAGTCCGCCAAGGAGGCGACAGCGCCCGCGGCGTCGTGAGCCTGTTATTCGCGAGCGCGACTGATATCGGCGAATAGCGCATCGAGATCGGTGCGCATCGCGAGCTCCTCTACATCCGCGGTCAACTTGCGCTGCCAATTGGGATACTCCCCTGCCGTACCGGGCACGTTGACGGGGTCGGTCAAGTCGAGCAAATCCTCGATCTGGATCGATACGAGCGCGGCGCTCGAGCGTGCGAGATACACATGCAGTGCGTACGCAAGCTCGGGGGTGAAGGGCTGCGCCGGCGATTCGGGGACATTCAGCCCCTGCTGGCGCAGCGCGGCGAGCAGCGCGACTCGGTCCTGATCTCGCTCGCGACGCACGGCGCTCTCGATCTCCTCGCTCGGATAGAGCGCAAGGTCTCGCCGCAGCTCGATGTCGCGACCCTCCCAGAAGCTGCGCAAGGTCGCCAGATCGTGCGTGCTCGCCGTGGCGAGCGAGGGCCGTGGGTACTCGCCCGGCTCGCGAAACCGGCCGTTCTCCTTTTCAAACAGCAGCACCTTGTAGTGATACAACCCGAACTCGGCCATCGCCCGTCGTATCTCGTCGGGAACCACACCCAGGTCCTCCCCGATGACCACGCAGGCGCCGCGCAGGCTTTCCAGCGCCAGTACCGTGAGGAGTTGCTGCAACGGATAGTGGACGTAGGCGCCCTGCGCCGGGGAGTGCCCCGCCGCCACCCACCACAGGCGAAACAATGACATGACGTGATCGAGGCGCAGTGCGCCGTAATGCTGCACGTTGTTGCGAATGAGGCGCATGAAGCCGCCGAGACGCTGCGCCGTCAGGATCGCCGGGTCCTGGGGTGGAATCCCCCATCCCTGACCCTTGAGCGCGAGCGCATCGGGCGGAGCGCCGATCTCCGCGCCCAGACAGTAGCTCGCCGGGTCCGCCCAGACCTCCGAGCCCGACGGATGAGCGCCGACCGCGTAATCGCCGTAAAGCCCGATGGGCATGCCGAGCGAGCGCGCCAGGGCCTGCGCGCACGACAATTGCTCGTGCGCGAGCCATTGCAAGTAGATGTAAAAGTCGACGTCGGCTGCGCTCTGCGCGGCAAAGCCGAGCGCCGCCGATCCATTCGCATCGTGAAACTCGGGCGGCCAGCTGAGCCACCCGGAATCACGCCCGGCCGCCCGAAAATGCCGGTCGAGCGCATCGAACCGGGCGTGGAGCTGCAGGCTCGGGCCGCCTGCAGCCACGAAGTCAAGATATGCCTGTGCACGCGCCGTGCGCTGCGCCAGGTGGCGCTCGCAAAATTCCCGAAACAAGATGCCGAGAATGTCGAGCTTGAGCTGAGCGACGCCCGCATAGTCGACGAGCGGCCGCGCACGCACCTCGCGCAGCCGCTCAGCGAACTCCGATTCAGCCACCCGGGCTTGCGCGTCGCTCGAGTCTGTAAACTCCGGCACCGCGGGCACCGCAATGTAGAGCGCATTGAGGAAATGGCGGCTCGAGGCGCGATAGGGGCTTGCCTGTTGCGGGTCCGCCGGCTCGAGCGCGTGCAGCGGATTCAAACCGATGAAGCCCGCCCCACGAGGCGCCAGCCAGCGGATCAACGCCTCGAGGTCCGCGAAATCACCGATTCCCCAGTTGCCCTTCGATCGTACGGTATAGAGCTGCACCGCGACGCCCCAGAGGCGCCGTCCGTCGCGAAGCGCCTTCGGCTCGAAGCACCTGGGTGGCGACAGCACGAGCGAGCAGCGGCTCGCCACCCTCCCGCCGATTCTCACCTCGAGCTCGTGATATCCGGGCGAGAGCTCGATCGGCAGCTCGAATCGGCGGCGCGTGATCCAGCGACCTTCGATTTCACCGCGCCAGGTTTCGGGGCAGTCGGCGCTCGACAGCACGCCGCTCTGCTCCTCGCCTGTCTCCAAATGTACGGTCCAGGCGAGGATCCCCCCGAAGTCCCGGGCAGGGATGTTCAGCTCGACGCCGACCCGCCGGCCGTTGGCCGCCACGAGCGGCGGCAAGAGCGCACCCCGCTGGGCGAGCTCCAGGCGGCTGATCTCAGCGCGCAGCGCGCCTGCATCGTCCACGCTACAGCCCATCGCGCGCAAGATCCAGGCTTTGGTGTCGAGGCTGAAGTAGCGCAGCTCGCCGCGGTAGTCATGGTAGGCATCGCCGATGCCGCGCAGTCTTGCCAATCGCTCGATGAGGGCAGCTTCCAAGGCTCAGCACTCCAGGAACGCGGCGCTCGAGGGCGCGAGCGGAAACACGAGCTCGCCTTCGAGACTCAGAGCGTCGCTGCTCCTGCTCGCCGTGTCGAAACGCCGCCTCCACGGGCTGTCCGCATGAGGCGCGGGAAGAACGAAGGGCCGCGCCGCGGTGGCGGCATTGAGCAAGAGCAGCAAGCGGCTTGCCGACTGACGGTGCTTGCCGAACCACATGCCGAGCGTGCGCAGGGTCCCATCGCGCCAGTCCTCGACCGTCATCTCCGCTCCGCGCGGATGCAGCCACACGACGTCCCTGACTCCGACCCGCGAAGTGGCACCCTTCAAGAACGTCTCACGCCTGAATTCCACGTGATCGCGCCGCAGCTGCACGAGGAGCCTGACGAAATCCACCAGGTCCGCGTGGGTTCGACAGAGCTCCCAGTCGACCCAGGATATCTCGTTGTCCTGACAGTAGGCGTTGTTGTTGCCGCGCTGGGTGCGGGCGAATTCATCGCCCCCTTGCAGCATCGGCACGCCCTGCGACAGGAGCAGCGTCGCCAGGAGATTGCGCATGTGACGCTTGCGTAATGCGAGGATCTCGGGGTCGCTCGTCGGCCCCTCGACCCCGCAATTCCAGCTCAGATTGTGGTGATGCCCGTCGGCGTTCCCTTCGCCGTTGGCCTCGTTGTGCCGCTGGTCATAGGAGACCAGATCGTTGAGCGTGAAGCCATCATGTGCAGTGATCATACTGATGCCCGAGGTGGGCTTTCGCCCGTTATGGCGAAAGATATCGCTCGAGCCGGCAAACCGTTCGGCGAGCTCCCCTATCCTGCCCTCATCGCCCCGCCAGAAGGCGCGCACCGCATCACGATAGCGGTCGTTCCACTCGGCCCAGCCGACGGGGAATCTACCGAGCTGGTAGCCGCCGAAACCGAGGTCCCAGGGCTCTGCGATCAACTTGACGTAGGCGAGCGAGCCCTCCGACCGCAGGGCCTGGAAGAAGCTCGAACGCTCGTCGAACCCGTTGGCATCGCGCGCCAATACGGTCGCCAGATCGAAGCGGAAGCCATCGACGTGCATTTCCTCGACCCAGTACTTGAGACAATCGATGATCAATGCGCGCACCTGCGGGTGCTCGCAATTGACGGTGTTGCCGCAACCCGTCAGGTTCTCGTAGTGGCGCTTGTCCTCGAGCAGCCGGTAATACACGCTGTTGTCGATTCCCTTGAAATTGAGGACGGGGCCGGTCTCGTTGCCTTCCGCGGTGTGGTTGAGAACGATGTCGAGGATCACTTCGATGCCCGCCTGATGCAGCGCCTTGGTCATCGTCTTGAACTCGGCCACGGCATCTTGCACGGCATACTCGTTGGCGGGCGCGAACCAAGCCATCGGGTTGTATCCCCAGTAGTTGCGCAAGCCCCGATCGAGAAGCAGCCGCTCGCTCGCAAACGCCTGGCACGGCAGAAGCTCGACCGCGGTGACTCCGATGGACTTCAGGTGCTCGATCACCGGGGCGCAGGTGAGGGCGAGAAATTTCCCGCGCCACTGCTCCGGCACCGCAGGGTGTTGCTGCGTGTATCCCTTCACGTGCAGCTCGTAAATCAGCGTGTCGCGCCAGGGGGTCGCAGGCGCTCGATCTCCTTGCCAGTCGAAGCTCGGGTCGATCACCTGCGAGCGCAGAGGCTTCGCGCGCGACAAGGCGCGTGCACAAGGGTCGAGCAGCAACGCATCAGGATCGAAGCGGTGGCCGCGCGCCGGATCATTCGGCCCGTGCACGCAGAAGGCGTACGGCGTTCCGACTTCCGCGCGGCGCGGCAACAAGAGTCCGTGCCACACATCGCCCGTGCGCTCTAGACCGTAACGCGCCGACTCCGCGCCGCTCGCCCCGTCGAAGGTGACGAGCTCGACCCGCGTCGCATGCCTCGAGTAGAGCGCAAAATTGACGCCGCGTCGAGTCAACGTCGCACCCAGGGGTCTTGGGAATCCGGGTTGAATGAGCTTCATGGGGAGGCTGCGGACCGGCGACCTCAAATCACCGGCCTCACACCCCAGATCCGGTCCGCATACTCGCGCACGCTTCGGTCGCTCGAGAAGTAGCCCATGCTCAAGCAGTTGACGGCCGCCCGGCGGCTCCATTCGTCCGGCCGAGCGTAGAGCGCGTCGACCTCGTCCTGCGCGGCCGCGTAAGCCTTGAAGTCCGCGAGCACGAGAAAGGGCTCGCCCTCGGAAAGCAGTCGCTGCACCACCGGCTTCGCATCGTCCGGGCGCCCCGGTGTGAAGTAGCCCGAATCGATCATGTCGAGCGTCGCACGAAGCTCGGGATTTTCCTCGATCTCGCGCGCCGGCCGATAGACCACGGCGCGCCTCGCGGCGACCTCATCTGCGGTGAGCCCGAATATGAAGATGTTCTCCGCGCCGATGTGATCACGGATCTCGATATTGGCCCCATCGAGCGTGCCGATCGTGAGCGCGCCGTTGAGCGCGAGCTTCATGTTGCCGGTTCCGGAGGCCTCCATTCCCGCCGTGGAGATTTGCTGCGACAGATCCGCGGCCGGCATGATCTTCTGCGCGAGCGATACGTCGTAGTCGGGCAAGAACACGACTCTGAGCTTGTCGCGAACGTCAGCGTCCGCGTCGATCGTTCGCGCCACATTATTGATGAGCTTCACGATGGCCTTGGCCATCGCGTACCCGGGCGCGGCCTTCCCCGCGAATATTACCGTGCGCGGCACGATATCCGCGCGCAGATTGTCGCGAATGCGCCGGTAGCGTGTCACCACGTACAAGAGGTTCAGGAGCTGCCGCTTGTACTCGTGGATCCGCTTCACCTGCACGTCGAACAGCGAGTCCGGATCGACCTCGACGCCCGTCCGGCGCATCACCTCGTCCGCGAGCCGCTGCTTGTTGGTGCGCTTGACACCGCGGAAATGGCGCAGAAAGTCGGCTTCGGTCGCCGCCTCCATGAGGCGCCCGAGCTCCTCGAGGTCGTTCTCCCATGCGGAGCCGAGCCGCTGCGTCAACAAGGACGCGAGGCCGGGATTCGACTGCTTGAGCCAGCGCCGCACGGCGATGCCGTTCGTCACGTTGACAAAGCGCTCGGGGAACATCTCCGCGAACTCTTTGAATACGTTGCGGCGCATGAGCTCGGAGTGCAGCTGCGCCACGCCGTTGACGTGATGGCTCCCGATGACCGCCAGATGCGCCATCTGCACCCGCCGCTCCGCGCCCTCCGTGATGATCGACAGCCGGCGCTGGCGCTCGGCGTCGTTCGGGTAGCGCCTCTCGAGCAGTTGCAGGAAGTCGCGGTTGATCAGATAGATGATCTCGAGATGGCGCGGCAGCAGCCGCTCAACAAGCGCCACCGGCCAGGATTCGAGCGCTTCGGGCAGCAAGGTGTGATTGGTGTAGCCGAAGACACCCGTCGTGATGGCCCAGCTCTCCGCCCAGCTCAAACCGTGCTCATCGACCAGGAGCCTCATCAGCTCCGCGATCGCGAGCGCGGGGTGAGTATCGTTCAACTGAATCGCGATCGCATCGGGCATCGACGCGAGCGTGCGACCCTCGGCGAGGTGTGTCGCCAAGATGTCCTGCAGGCTCGCGCTCACGAAGAAGTACTGCTGCTTGAGACGCAGCTCCTTTCCCTGCTGCGTCGAATCGTCCGGATACAGCACGCGTGAGAGGTTCTTCGCATCGACTTGCTCGCGCACCGCGCCGGCGTAATCGCCCGCATTGAACGCTTCGATGTGAAACGGCGTGATGGCGCGGCCCGACCAGAGCCGCAGGTGATTGACCGTCGGCCCACGATTGCCCGGGATCAATTGATCGAAGCCGACCGCATAGATGTCCTGCGTGTCGACCCATTGGTGCGCCTCGCCCATCTCGCTCGAGGGTGGCGCCTCGCTGCGGCCGCCGAAGCGCACCGTGTAGCGCACGTTGCCGCGGGCCGTCTCCCAGACGTTGCGCAGCTTCAGCCAGCTGCTCGCGATCTCCCGCTGGCCGCCATCGCCCCCGATCACCTGGGTGAAGATGCCGTAATCGTAGCGGATGCCGTAGCCCACGGCCGGGTACTGCAGCGTCGCCAGCGAGTCAAGGAAACAGGCCGCCAAGCGGCCCAATCCGCCGTTCCCCAGGCCGGGATCGATCTCCTGGGCCGCAATATCCTCGAGCTCATAGCCCATGTCGCGCAACGTCACCCGCGCCTCGTGCACCAGGTCCCCTTCCAGGCTGTGCAGCGCATTCAGCAACGAGCGCCCGGGGAGATACTCGACGGAGAGATAGCACACGCGCTTCACGTGAGCCCGCACCACGCGGCGCTGCGTGGCGAGCCAGCGCACGGTCAATTCCTCGTTCACGGCGATCGAGAGCGCATCGTAGATATCGCGCGGAGTGGCCTGATCGGGGGTCTTGCCGAGGGTGCGTGTGAGGCGGTCGAGCAGCGCCGCCCGCAGCATTCCGGGCTGTAGAGCGATGCTGCCTTGCGATGCGTTCTGTTTATCCGGCAAATCCATGGTACGGACGATTATTATAGGAGGTTACGCGGGAGCGGGGCGTCGTAAGTCTCATTACGGAGCCAGCGTGATTCATGAAACGACCCTTTTTGCCGCGGGTGTTGCGGTGCTGCTCGCCGGTTGCGCGACTCGCCCGACACCCCCTGGCCCGATGAGCCCGGGTTCGGCGAGCGCGCCCTCGGCTGCCGCGGCGGCGCCTGCGCCGGTCCGCGTCGATCTCGCGGCCGTCATGGTGGTGAGCGCAACCGCCATGCTCGGTCAGCCTTATCGATTCGGCGGCGCATCGCCCGGCGGATTCGATTGCAGCGGCCTGGTGGCCTACGCCGCGCAGAACGCCGGGATTCATTTGCCGCGAACCACGCAGGAGCAACTGCATGCCGGTGCGCCCGTTCGGCGCCGCGCCCTGAAAGCGGGCGATCTGGTGTTCATGCATCTCGCACGCAAGGAGCTGCACGTAGGCATCGCACTCGATGCCGATCGGTTCATCCACGCGCCCTCGAGCGGAGGTTACGTACGCATCGATTCGCTGCGGGCAGCCCCCTATTCTTGGGGCTACGTCGGGGCACGGCGCCTCGTCGAGGACCAGGGCGGACGGCTCGGGCGCTAGTTGACTATACTCGCGGTTGCTTCTCATTCTCACAAACTGAACGAACCCTCACTTTCGCCACTAGCGCGCGGTGGCGGGCCAGGGCAGCTCCACCGCCTCGCTCGTCACCGCGGCGAACTGGAGCGATGCCAAGCGCGCGTACAGGGGGGACTGCTGCAGGAGCTCGGCATGCGTCCCGACCGCGATCTTGCGCCCATGATCCATCACCACGATGCGATCGGCCTTGAGCACCGTCGCGAGCCGATGTGCGATGATGACCGTGGTGCGTCCCCGCATGAGCTTCTCGAGGGCCTGCTGCACCAGCAGCTCCGACTCGGCATCGAGCGAGCTCGTCGCCTCGTCGAGCAGCAGGATCGGGGGATCCTTCAGAATCGCTCGGGCCAGCGCGATGCGCTGGCGCTGACCGCCCGAGAGCCGCGTGCCGCGCTCGCCGAGGAAGGTGTCATAGCCTTCGGGCAACTTGCGCAAGAACCCGTCCGCTGCTGCCGCCACCGCGGCGGCCTCGATCTCGGCGTCGGTCGCGCTCGGCCGCCCGTAGCGAATATTCTCGCGCGCGCTCGCGCCGAACAGCACCGTATCCTGCGGCACGAGACCGATCTGCGCACGGATGTCCTGCGGCCTGAGCTCCGAGAGCCGACGATCATCGATCAATACACGGCCCGAATCCGGATCGTAGAAACGCAGCAACAACTGAAACGTCGTGCTCTTGCCCGCGCCCGAGGGGCCCACGAAAGCGACCGTCTCGCCCGGCATCACGTCCAGGCTGAAATTGGCGAGTGCTGCGGCCTCTGGTCGTGACGGGTAGTGAAAAGTGACGTTATCGAAGCGGATGCCGCCGCGCACGCGGGCCGGGAGCTCGATCGGTCGAAGCGGTGCGCTCAAGCTCGGGCGCGCCTCGAGCAGCTCGGCCAAGCGCTCCATCGCGCCCGCCGCACGTTGCACCTCGCCCCACATCTCCGAAAGAACCGCGGCCGAGCTACCGACAAAGCCGGCGTAGAGCAAGAACTGGGCGAGCTCGCCCCCGGTCATGGTTCCCGCTAGCACCTGATGCGCACCGAGCCAGAGCACGCCGGTAATGGCGGCAAACACGAGCATCACGCCGACGGCGGTCAACGCGGCGCGCATCTTGGTACGCAGTACCGCGGTAGCGAAACTCGCCTCCACCGCCTTGCGGTAGCGTTCGCTCTGCAGCTCCTCGAGCGTAAAGGCCTGCACCGTCTGGATCGCGTTCAATGTCTCGTCGGCGAGACCGCTGGTGTCGGCGATGCGATCCTGCGAGGCCCGTGACAGCTTGCGAACCCGCCGGCCGACGATGATGAGCGGCAACACCACCACGGGAATCAGCACCAGAATGACGCCCGTGAGCTTCGGGCTCGTGAGCACGAGCAAGACGAGCGCACCGACGAGATTCAAGCTCGAGCGCAGGATGATCGACAAATTGACTCCCGCGATGGATTGCACCAAGGTGGTGTCGGTGGTGAGGCGCGACAGCACCTCGCCCACGCGCGTGGTCTCGAAGAACAGCGGATCCATGCGCACCACTCGCGCGTAAACGGCGGCGCGCAGATCGGCAATCACGCGCTCGCCGAGCCAGGTCACGAGATAGAAGCGAAGCGCCGCGAAACCCGCGAAGATCGCGGCCGCCGCGAGAAAGCCGACGAAGATCCGATTGGTCGTGCCGGCATCGTTGGCGGCCAGCACGTCGATCACCCTTCTCAGCGCCAGCGGTAGCGC
>Ga0187784_10002225_pt1 | contig 15562 bp, 11 predicted proteins | sample 1015_SJ02_MP15_2_FD_132964 | JGI IMG/M metagenome (GOLD analysis project Ga0187784, IMG submission 132964) | Tropical peat soil microbial communities from peatlands in Department of Meta, Colombia - 1015_SJ02_MP15_20_MG | ecosystem: Environmental > Terrestrial > Soil > Wetlands > Peat | place...
TAAAAGCGACGTCCTCTTGGCAATTCAGGTGTCTTTCGCCCGTCGCTACGATAGCTTTGGGCTTGTCCTTGATCAGATGATTCATGATGGAGAGGTCGTGGGGCGCCAGATCCCAAATCACATTGACGTCGTGTTGGAAAAGGCCCAAGTTCACTCGGGTCGAATCATAGTAATAAAGGCTCCCCAGCTCATTGCCATCGATAAGCTGGCGAATTTTCTTGACTGCCCCGGTAAAGAGGAAAGTGTGATCCACCATAATTCGGAGATTCTTCTTTTGCGCGAGTTCTATTAATTGCCGCGCTTGTTCGGATGTGGTCGTGAACGGCTTCTCCACGAAAACGTGCTTGCCGTTCTCCAGCGCGGTTCTCGCCAGGTCGAAGTGCGTCCAAACTGGAGTCACCACCGCCACTGCATCAACACGCGGGGATGTCAGGACCTCGCCAACGTCTGTCGTGACTTCGACGTCAGCGTAGGCCCGCTTGGCGCGTTTCAGCGCCTCTGTCTCCCTATCACAAACGACTTGGACGTGTGCCCCGTTGACGTTGTGGAAGTTTCTTACGATTTGGGGTCCCCAGTAGCCGTATCCGATAACACCTATGCCAATCATGTTTCACCTCCGGCAGGAGAAGCCGCACAAGGATACCCTGCCTGTAAAAAGATCAATACGCTCCTTCACCAAAGAAAACAGCCCGGGGCGTCTCCAGGAGAATCTTGAAGTCCAGCCCCAGCGACCACGATCTGGCGTATTGCAGATCCAGGCGAACCATGTCTTCGAACTTCACTCTGCTTCGTCCATTCACCTGCCATAGCCCCGTAATTCCAGGCTTCACTTCCAGGAAGCGGCGCCGGTGCCAAATGTCGTAAGCCTCAACCTCGTATGGGATAGGGGGCCGCGGTCCCACCAGGGACATCTCGCCTTTGAGCACATTGAAAAACTGAGGAAGCTCGTCCAGGCTAGCCTTGCGGAGAATTTTCCCGACCCAAGTAATCCGGGGATCATCCTTTATTTTGTAAACGCCTCCATTAGCGTTGCCCTGCTCACCTTCGTGCTTGCCGGCAATAAGCCGCAGGACGTATTCCCGATGAATCTTGGCGTCACTCTGGGAATACATCGATCTGAATTTCAGGAAGGTGAACCGGACGCCATACTGCCCTACACGCCTCTGTTTGAAGAGTATGGGCCCCTTCGATGTCAGCTTGATCGCTATGGCGATAGCGAGCAACAGGGGGGAAAGCAGAATCAGGGCGGCAAGGCTGCCGGCTATATCGATGGCCCTCTTGATAATCCGGGCGGTCTTTTTCGTTTCATCCTCTTGAAGGAACTCGGGATATAAACTGAAATCGGCCGCACCACCGCTCTGGGTTCCCAGATCGTCCGGAAACACGTGGAAGGAGATATGGACCTCATTCATTTGACCCGTTCCGAGGTTGGCGCGCAGAGCGGAGTTTACCTTGCAGAATACTGCGTTGAGCGCGGAGCACATGTCAGCTGAGCCAAACTCGGTCAGGATGACGCCAATCACGGCGTCCTCCCGGTACCAACCCCGAACGTCCGTCTCCCGCGTAGACAAAGAGAGCGCGGAAGTGATTTGCTCGAGGGCCGCCTCCCTGCGATCGGCTCGCAGCAGCCCTCCGGCTTCCACCAGCATGAGTACGAATTGCTTCCGCGAGCGCTCAGACCTCTTCCTTTCGAGAGACAACAAGTTTGTGAACAGCTCTTCCGACATTAGGCCGAAGTTCCCGCGCCCTGGGGCTTCAGCGTCACCGTTGGAACCGTTCGAATGTTTTTTTGTCTGAGTACCTCTTAGAGATAGTCTGAAGGCGAAACTTTCCTGAAGCATCGTTGCCATCCTTTGCGATCAGATCGATTGGCCCACGCCCTTGCTCAAAGCGAGTACCTGCCTGCAAGGAATCCGTGAGTGGAAGATGTGCTTTTTAGCTGAATATAAGATCGCCGCACGGGGCGGTAATACGGCGGACCCGAAGGTCCTTGGTCACGCGAACAACTTGAGACGTTAAGTGCAGTTTCTAACCCCGGTGCCCTGCCTGGCGTTGGGTTGCATGGCTAGCGCCCCAGGGAAATTGCTTTAAGCTGGTAATCGATGCCAACTGTCACTCGGTTGCGATCAAAAGGCGCCGAAATCAGCAGGTTGCCCTTGCTCGACTGGTGGGAAGTCTCATAGGAGATGTGGAACACGGAGCCCCGCGATAAGGGCCGATCAAGACCGAAATCGCCGATCACACCATCAGTCCTACGGCTGGTAGACTGAAAGAGCGAAGCATCTGCCCGGGTGGCGCCGCCCTGCCAATTTACTTCCCAGCGACCGACTAACCGTCGGCGAACTCGAATAGTTGCGGTGGAATATACCACGGATGTGTAAATGCCGCCGCCGTCGGAAACGGACCTTTGGCCCGACACATCCACGGCAGTGTTCCCAACCTCCTTGGTAATACTTCCTCCTCCGGAAGGTTGGAACTGTCCGGCAATGCCGGCTGCGGACCCACCAATTGTGTGGACGTATTGAGGCCCGCCAAAAACCGTCACGGTAACAGTAGGAGACAAGCGCGACCCGACGGTGACGAAAGCACTCTCATTTTGAACCCGCAGGTCGTTGCCGAAAACTTCGCCCCCCTTGTAAGTAGTATCTTGATGCATCAGGAGAAGGGCGAGGGTTGTACGCTCGGTAATACGGTATTGATACTCGAAACTGCCATTTTCACCAATGTTGTTATTTAAGGGCTGGGACACTTCCACTTGGCTTCCGAATTTGCGCTGGGAGTAGCCGCCACTGAGAGTGAGAGACGTCCGATGGCTCTTCACATAGGTGAGATCCAGCTCGCTCGAATTCGACAATGTTCTGATCGTGTACGGGAAAGTCGTCTGGTTCAGCGCAGTGGGGGAGCCTAGCCCCGACATAATCTGCTGCCCAGTGAGAGATTGAAAGACGCCGTCTTGATAACTGGAGGTGTCGAACAATCCCAGATTGAAGTGTGAACCCAGCCGGTAGGTGAGGTTCAGATCGGCAACATGGTTGAGCCGGTTAAACTGGTCAACTTGCCGGTATAAGACGAAATAGGGCGAGTAATCAAAGCTGACCGTCAAGTTCTCGGTCTGCCTCGATAGGATGAGATGCGAGTCAAATGAGGCCGCTTCATCGCCGAGCCGCTGCGAGTTCCTCTGGAAGACGTTGTCGTCGTAGAAAGCTGACGCGCCCATGCTGAGCGAGAGTTGGTTGGCGGGCGCAGCCTCTCCCGCGTACCGGAGTGGAGTCTGCACTCCGCTGCCATACACTGCCGGTTGGGCTGGGGGTGGCCCGGCTGGTGTGACTGGCGTGGTTGTTTGGCCCTTCACGCCAACGGGCAACAGCACGATGATGAAGACAAGGGAAATAAATGTCTGCAACTTTTCTTTCAAGAAACAACCCTCGTTGCCGCTCATGCGTTCCACGTTGTGGCCCAGTCTGCGATTCTTACCTGCTTGCTTGTGGTTGGACATCCCTTCACCCCCGTGCCATGCGGTAACCATCGATGTGAACCGCAAGGGCCGGCGGAATAGCCGAAATGGGACTTTCTTCTATGCGCACAACAGCTCCCTTGCAGAGAATCTCCCCCGGAGCTTCGCCGAGGATTGCCGCGGGAAGCTCAAATTTCAACTCGACGGTGGTTGTCGGCTGCAAGAGGGATTCGGCGCGAAACAGAACTCCCGAGTAGCTGATGTTCTCCGTTCTCCCGTTAAACCATCTCGAAGTGTGTGGCTTGCGGTAGCGGATAGGAATCTGAATCGCAAAACGCTTGGCGCGTGTCAATGCTTTTGGCATCGGGTCGAGTATAAGGTTAGTCATGTCTATATATCCGGTACGGGACACTTTGTCCGATTTGCCCGTGTATCCTTTCTATGCAGTTTTCTCGGGTTTAACGACCTACCACGAAAATCGAGATCCCAAAAAACCGAGAATAAGGAGGGGATCCCTTCACACTGGTGCAGCAAAACAGCGAGAGTGCGCAAATGGGGATGAGCCGAGAACCCAAATCGAGAAGAGAAGCATGTCTTCCGCGAACGAACAACTGATCAGACGCATCGCTGAGGGAATAATTGGAGTGTCGAGGCCAGCAACGCTCGTGAGAAGCTGAGGCCGAACGTCTGGCTCGAGGGGCGAAAAATCAGGACAGCCACCACCAGGGTTACAGCCCACCAAGCCACGGTGATAGGCTTTGTAAGTTCACCTTGCGTGTTTATTCAGTCCCAGGCTTTCGATGACCTCGGGCTTGGTCGGCTTTACGGGAGCTTCAGACTTCCCGTATCCATAGTATTTGGAATAGGAGCGATGGAGCCCTTCTACGCCGTTGAGAATGATCCCGAGTACGTGATCGCGCCCCAGATGATGAACCGATTCCTCTAAGGCTTCTCGTGGTGTTACCCCTGCCCGGGCTACTAGCAAAGTGCCGTCGGCTTGGGCCTTGAGGGCAAGGACGTCAGCCACCGGCGTCGTGGGAGGTGAATCGATCAGGATCCAGCTAAAAGAACTCGACAATCGACCTATGATCAATTGCGCGGTGAAGTTCGATTGGAGGAGACTGATGCTATCGTCCGTTGGCTGCCCTGCCGGGAACAAATAGAAGCCCAAGGGGTCGATTCGCCGGATGCCCAGCAGCGGGTCGTCACCACGCTTATAACACTCAGTCAGCCCAGGCCACGCCTTGAGACCCAGTCTCTTGAGGAGCGAGGGTCGATGCACATCGCCCTCGAACAAGAGTACGGGGACTTTGCCGTTTTCACACAATACTGTGGCCAGATTCAATGCCACCGTAGACTTTCCATCACCCGGAAGAGGACTTGTGATAAGGAGAGTTTTCAACTTCCTCGCAGCCTGAATGTTCTTGAGGCGTATCTGCACCAATCGGAACCTGTCCGCACCAGCACTCTTGGGATCGTAGTACACAACCACACGGCTCTCCGCGGAAACAGGGCTGACCTCCGTTGCCGCGGGAAGACGAAAATCAACCCTCTCCAGAGTCTGGAGAAAATCTTCTGGTGAAAGGGAGGGGAGGCCATCCTTCGTGGTTAGCTCCGGCTTGAAAACGCGCTCAGTCATGATGGCTGTCAGCTTCCGTGCCTTTCCCCATTATCATAGCGCGGGAGGGGTTCTTCGCACTCTTCTAACCCCGCCGGTATACATAGAATTCAGTGGCGCAAACCAGCAGGCACAATGCGACGCCAGCAAACCACTCCAGCACCTTGATCCGCAAACGCCTTCGTTCCTCAACCTTGCTCAGCAGCACCGGCACTCCAAGCATCAAGGGAAAGGCAAAATTCCGGCGCAAGTCCTGTTCATCGCGGAGCGAGTGGTTAGTGGTTTCGATGAGGAAGGCCAGGGCCAATCCCACGGCGATCCCGGCCCCTAATCCCGCCAGGCTGATTTTCACGCGTTGCGGACTGGAGGGCTTCGCCGGCAGGCTGGGCTGGTCGATTATGCGGAATCGCTGACCCTGTTGGCGTCTTTCCAAGCTGGTTGCCAACTCGGATTGCGTCTTCTTGTTCAGCAAGTCGTCATAGTTCTTTTTGGCCAGCTCGTAGCCACGAAGCAAATCCGCGAGTTGTTGCTCACGAACAGGGGTCAGGTTGAGACGGCGCTGATACTCCGCGATGCGGGCTTCGGTTTGCTTTTGTTCCGCCGTGGCGTTCTGGATCTCTATGCGGTTTGCTTCCAACTGGCTTTTGAGTTGCGCCAGGGTCGAATCTTTTTCGGTGGACCTGGCCGGTTTAGGACTCTCCTGGGCGGTTCCACTCTTGGTAGGCCCCGGGGCTTCCGTGGCTGCTGCCAGCAAGGCCTCCATCTCCTTGATCTGCTCGTCGATCTTCACTACATCCGGATATTTCGGCGTGTACCTTGACAATAGATCGGCTTTCTCATCTCGCAGCCGAGCCAAATCTGCCCTTATTTGGTCGGTGGGAGTGGCGGCCGGGGTACCGGGGGCGGCAACGCTGGCAGGAGCAAGGTCCTGGTACTGCGAAATCAAGGACTGCAGGTAGACCTGCTGTTCGCGCGCCCGAGCTAGAGCAGCCATGGTGTTCTGAAGTTGAGTATGCAGCCCGGCCAAGATGGCCAGATTCCCCTGTTGCTGCTCCGGCAGTTCACCCAGGTTACTCATCTTGAAGTCACGCACACGCGCCTCGCGCTGTTTCAATTCTCCTTCCGCAACGTCGAGCTGCTCCGCCAGAAAATCAGTCGTCCTTGCTGACTGCTCCTCACGCGACTTGTTGTTCTCATTGATGAAGAGCGTAGTGAGCTCGTAGGTTACGTCCTGCGCCAGGCGGCGGTCGGCACCGGTGAAAGAAATCTTGAAGGCATTTAAGTCTTTGGTGTCCGCGGTCCTTTGCAAGGGTTCGATCTTGATATTAGACCGCATCAGCTCGACTAGCTCCTCGGGGACTAAACGCTTCTTCTCCTTTGGATAAAGGCCAAATTTGTCTATAATCTGCAGCAGTTGAGTACGGGAGAGAATTGCGTCGGTCATGTCCAGAAGCACTTCCCTGACATCGATGATCGTATTGGCCGCGACGTAGCGTTCAGGCACCTGCTGGCGTTCCACAAGGATTGTAGCCTCTGACTCGTAACGGTTGGGAAGCAGCAAAGAAGCCACGCAAACACCTACCGCAATAACCGCCGCCGGGAGGAGCACCCACCATCGCCGTCTAATGCCCATTTTCAGAAGCTTGTCTAGACTTATCTCGGGATTCTCGTTTTGTTGGGCCAATGGACTTTGCCTCCGCGTGAAAATCGACCCGCCACAATAAGCAGAAACTCAAGGAACAATGATCGTGTCGCCACTCTTGAGTTCAACGTTCTGCTCGGGATTACGGCCCTTGATCAGTTGTTTGTAATCGAAATGAAGTGTTACGGAGGAGCCGTTGCCCGTAGGCCTCATGATGTAAATCTTGCTTTCCTTGGCGAAATCGAGAAAGCCGCCCGCCACGGCAATGGCCTCTAGAACCGTAGTCGGCTTTCCCAAATCGTACGATCCGGGCTTGGCGACTTTACCGAGGATCGCGTAGGTTCGACTTTTCACTTCTTGCACAATCACGGTCACTTCGGGGTTAGAAATATAGTCTTTTAGCTTCTCAGCCACTATGCCCTGCACCTTGCGAGCCGTCAAACCGCTTACTTGTAACTCACCGATCAGCGGGAGCGATATCTTGCCATCAGGCCGCACAGGGACAGTCCGGGTAAGCTCCGTATCCTTCCAGACATTGATTGCCAGCACGTCCGAGGGGCCGATGATGTAGTCATCAGCGACAGGCTTAGGGGCGGGAGCATTGGGCTGAACGGCCGCTCTCTTGCCCGCTTGTCCAACCAAACTGGCCATCTCGACGTTTTGCGTTGCCGCAGCGTTGCGGGAATCCGATCCTAAAGTGACGTTGGTAAAGAGCGAAAGAAAAGCCCCTACCGCCAGTCCGATAGACCGAGTCCTCACGCTCAGGGTCCACATCATGCCGCTTCGCTTCCTCTGCTTCCACTTTATCATATCAAAAGCTCAATTTGAATGGAGGATCTTTTGGCGCCAAGTGGATTCCCGTATCAAATTTCTCAGGGTTGATCGTGAATCCGACCCTCAAAGCGAATACGGTCGAACCGGCTCTACCAATGGAACTCCCCTATCAATTCTCAGTATGTCCTCTCGGTCCACTTCCGCGTTGCGGATGCGCTCAACCACACTGATATCCACTTCGACGGAGGCAGATCGGGCCAGCATTTCCACCGACAGGACCAACCGAAAAGCACTCTTCTTGCGGACGAGTATGCCTTGAATCCCTTCTAGGGGCCCAGACTTGATCCGCACCCAGTCTCCGCATTTCAGAAAGGGGTGCGGCTCAACCCGCAAGGAGCTGTCGACCAAACGGCGCACAGCGTCGATTTCCTCCTGGGGTATATTCGCTGGTCGCCCTGCCCAAGCCACGAGCGAGTGAACGCCCGGCGTCGTAAGGATATTCAACATTCGGTCAAGGCCACCCCGGATGAACACATAATTGGGGAAAAGTGGCAGGAGGAGTTCCTTGCGCCGGTCCTTCCAACGGTGAATAGCACGATACTGTGGCAGGAATGCGTCGAATCCCTTAGCAGACAGGGCCTGGGAAACAACTCTTTCGCATTGATGGCGAGTGTAAAGGGCATACCAACCGCAAGCCCAACGGCTTGCGGCGAAATCCTCGAACTTATTCTCGATGGGCATCAGCCCCTACCTTTCTGCGGGTCGGATTCGAAGTAAAGCTCCGCCCTTTGACTTACATGCACCCTCATTCAGTAAGCCTTACTTTCTTTATCTTCGAGGAAGAGACGACCGAAAACGCCCTTGCCCCTGTCGCCCAGGGTGGAGAGCGGCATTTACCAGGGTCGCAAGCTTCCCGGCCCTTTGCGTTTGCGTAACTTGGCTTTTCGCCATGGGCCCACGCGTACTGATTCTGTCTTCCTCATTTAATGTGCCGCGGGAGCCCCATCAAGCCACTCGCCGGCGACGGGCTCCTATCGTCTACCGGAGAGATTTGTTTTCTTAAAATCTACTAATTCCTCCCCCTCTGCGCCAAGTGTACCGGCGTACCGGTACTTCTGTACGAGCCATTGCCTGGACGCGGGGGCGCCGCCAACCGGCGGGCTTCGGGATTAATTGTCGGCTCAGTCAGGGTGATTACTCCCCAGACAAGCTCCGAACGTGCCACCTCGCGAGTTGATCCTAACGTAGAGGAAGCCGATAAAAGCCAATCTTGGTCGTAACTGTGGGGGTATCAGCATCGGTTCAGGTTGGAATTTGAACCGGTGGGCCCGCTCCTTGCCAAGCAATGGATATTGTCTCCTGCATCCAATATGGGACGAATTCACCCACATTGAATTTTCTCCCGCGAAAGCGATTTCGGATTATGGGTAAAAAGCAAGCTTATCTGGTCCGGGGAGATAAACAATAGCCCGACAGTTCCATCCCCATGGCACCCTATGGTGCTATGCGCCACTCTCTCATTGTCGTCTTATCACCGGAAAGAGGTTCGTAGGGGGGCCGGACTAGTCCTTCTGGATCCAGCCATGATCAATGGCGAAAAGTACGAGTTCCAAACGGTTTGAGACTCCCAGTTTGTCGAAAATGTTAGTGAGGTGATGCTTGACAGTCTGCTCACTGATGCCTAGTTTCCGCCCTAGATCCTTGTTCGTATAGCCAGCAACAACGTGTGTAACCACCTGCATCTCGCGCGCTGAAACACCGAAGTCTCGATGAGCTCCTGAGGTGCGATCATCTGCCATCATCCGGCGAAGTGCTTGCACGAGGTCCGAAACACTTTCACGGCCGACCCAATACTGGCCGTCACTCACGCAACGTATACTCTTCAGAAGAAGCCCTACTGCCGAGTGCCTCAAAACGATGCCATGAGCCCCCAATTGAAGCAGCTCAATGACCTGGTCCTTTTCGATGGCCGCCGTCACTATGATCGTACGAGTTTGAATTCTTAGCTTGCCCAATTCTCGAAGGGTCTCGACCCCAGTCACCTCGGGCGCCGAGAAATCCAGCAGGAGGATCCTCGGTTTGAGTTTGCCCACGACCCTGACAGTTTCTTCACCATCCGCAGCTTCACCGATAATGCGCAACCCCGGTTCAACTTCCAGCAGCTTCCGCAAGCCCTCCCGAAATATGGGGTGGGCATCCGAAATGACAATGTCAATAGTGGACGGAGGTTGTTCCATTGGCGGTCCACAGGACCAAAGACTCTAATGAACCAGATCGCTCATTTGTGATTCTATCATGAGTTCGACGCTCAACCAATGTGTCCTCCGCTACCCCGTAACTCGCTGATAAAGTTATCTAGTTAGACAATAACACCGGACGGTGGGAGGCTAGGCCCAGAGGCCCATGCCGGGTGCAGCTCCCTTGCGTTCGGCTGAGAGCGGTCTTTGGAGGCCTCGAGAGAAGCGCCCAGGGCCCCTTCAGGTGCCCCCAATAGCACCTTGCATGGCAAACTCAACTGACAATTGCGTTCAGCGCCGGCAAGGTGTACGTTATCGTTCGGTCGAGAATTGAAGACGGAAATCCCGGTTAAAAAGAGGGGGGACCATATGTCCAAGGAAGCCGCGGTGAGCTGTCTGTTCCGGTACGCGCTGGCAATTTCGGTGATGCTCCTTTACAGCCCGGAGCTGAAATCGCAGGGGCCAGGGCGGAATCCTGGCGCTCCTCATGCCGCCTCGCAGCCCAAGACTGCTGCAGATGCTCCCGGCAGCCACGAGCTGGCCGCCGATGATCTGGGCGCTTTCCTCGACGGCCTCGTGCCTATGCAACTCCAGCGTGAGGACATCGCCGGAGCGGTAATCGCCGTAGTCAAAGATGGCCAGCTCCTGTTCGCCAAAGGCTATGGCTTCTCCGACGCCGCTAAGAAGACGCCCGTCACTCCGGACGGCACTCTGTTTCGGCCCGGTTCCATCTCCAAGCTCTTTACTTGGACAGCCGTGATGCAACAGGTGGAGCAAGGCAAGCTGGACCTCGATCGGGATGTGAACGGCTATCTCGATTTCAAAATCCCACCCACCTTCCAGCAATCCATCACCTTGCGCAATCTGATGACCCACACTCCGGGTTTCGAGGAAACTGACAAGAACCTGATTCAGCAGGACACCCGTCATTTGCAGCCGCTCGGGCAATACCTCAGCGCTCACATCCCCCGGCGCATCTTCCCGCCCGGGCCCATTCCCGCCTACTCAAATTACGGAGCCGCCCTGGCCGGCTATATCGTCGAGCGCGTCTCCGGGCAGCCTTTCAACCAGTATGTTGCTGAGCACATTTTCCAGCCCCTGAGCATGGCACATTCCACCTTCGCCCAGCCCCTTCCGGACTCTCTCAAACCGCTGATGTCGAGTGGCTACACGCTCGCCTCGGAGCCAGCGCGGCCCTTCGAGGTCATCGAGGACGCGCCCGCCGGCGCCCTTTCGGCCACCGCCGATGACCTCGCGCACTTTATGATCGCTCACTTGCAGGACGGCCGGTTTGACGACGCCGTCATTCTGCGGCCGGAAACAGCGCGACTCATGCACTCGCGCCAGTCGGGGCCGCATGCTGCTTTGAACGGCATGGCCCTGGGCTTCTACGAGCAGAATCGCAATGGCCACCGGATCATATCGCACGGCGGTGACACGGTCTACTTCCACAGCGACTTGTATCTCATCCCCGATGTCCAGGTAGGCTTCTTCATGTCCTACAATAGCGCCGGCAAGGGCCAAATCAACCCGCGCGAAGCGGTGTTCGAGAAATTCATGGATCGTTATTTTCCCGACCCAGCGCCGCCGCCGGCCACTCTGGCGAGCGCCGCACGGGACGCCAAAACAGTGACTGGACTTTACCTCAGCAGCCGTCGCTCCGAGACTACAATCCTCAGCGTCGTCTCAGCCTTCGACCAGTTGAAGGTGAGCGCCAATTCCGACGGCACAATCAGCGTGGATGCGCTCAGGAGTTACAGCGGGGAGGCGAAGCACCTGCGGGAGGTAGGTCCACTGCTGTTCCGCGATGTGGATGGCAGAGATTGCGTGGCCTTCACGCGGGATGCATCCGGCCATCTCGTCCTGGCGCTGGATTTTCCGGTCTTCGTCTTCCAAATCGTGCCCTGGTACAAGAACGCTTACCTGAACCAGGGAGTTTTTTATGGCGGCCTTGCCGTCTTCGGCTTGGCGCTGTTGTTCTGGCCTTTGGGGGCCGGCATCCGCCGGCATTACGGGAGACAGCTCGATCTAAGCCCAGGGGAGCGAAGGATGAGACTCTGGGTTCGGCTCGTCTGCCTGATCAACCTGATCTTTCTGCTGGCCTGGGTCGCCTACGGGAGCTTCGTTGAAAAGAATCTCAGCCTCTTATCTGATTCCTTCGATCCCTGGATGCGCGCTATGGAGTTGCTAGGCTGCCTCGGCGTCCTCGGGACCCTGGTGGCCCTCTACAACTGCGCCAAGTCGTGGGGGAACTCGAACCGCTGGTTCTGGAGCAAGGTTGGAGAAACGCTGATCGCGCTCGCTTGCCTGGGCCTTACCGGGTTCGTCTTCCAGTGGCACATGCTGGCCTTGAGCCTCAACTACTGAGTGGCTTGTGGGAGAGGGCCGCGCGGAATCGCTTTCCAACCCTATTGATGGGAGGGGCGTTCATCCCCTGCATTTCACTCAGGCGTCGGCGAGGAGGGACGGGAATTTACGAAGAATTCGACTCGATTGCGCCCTGCCTCTTTGGCCCGGTAAAGAGCGGCGTCTGCCCATCCCAGCAAGGCTTCGAGGTCCGCCGCAACCGGTGGGTTGGCGATTGCCACCCCCAGGCTGATTGAGACGTCGATGGGTTTGTTCTTGGCTCTCACCGGCTCGGAGTGAACAAGTTGGCATATTCGCTCTGCTAGTTTCACACCGCCCTCCAGACTGCATCCGGGGAGAACCATGAGCAACTCTTCCCCTCCAAATCGACCGAGAGTGTCGTAGGGTCGCAGTGAGCTTTGCATTCGGCGAGCCACTTCACAAAGGACTTCATCCCCGGCTTGGTGTCCGTAGGTATCGTTAATTCTCTTGAAGTGGTCGATGTCCGCCATGACGACGCATACTGAGTTTCCGCTTCGGGATCCGCGATTTAATTCAGCCAAGAGGGAGTCGAGAGATGCCCTGCGATTCAATAGACCCGTCAGGGGATCATGAGTCGCCAATTCCCGGAGCGCTTCCTGCGCGCGGATCAGCCCGTCCTGCAATTCGATGATGCGTTCCCCCGCGTGGATCCGGGCTTTTAACTCCTGCGGATCAAACGGCTTGATGAGATAGTCATCAGCCCCAGCTTCGATACCTTCCACCACGTCTTGCTTTTGATCCCGACTTGTCAATAGGATGAGATAAATGTAAGGGTCGGGCTCCTTTGCCCTGACTGCACGACAGATATCTACACCATCCATGTTCGGCATCATCCAGTCGAGAAGGGCAAGCCGTGGTCTGCCCTGCTCCTGAAGCACCTTCCACGCTTCCTGCCCATTGCTCGCGACCACAACCTGGTAGCCCCACTTGATGAGGAAAGTCTTGAGCATATGGCGGAAGGTGATTTCATCTTCGGCGACCAGGATTCTCGCGGTGGACATTTTTCTGACTCCCCTCAATGCGTGCTTCAGAGGGTCTACGTTTCAGCGCCACCCTGGGGCTTTCATGTTGCCGCCGCGGTGGGCGAACAAGCCAGCCTGCGGATGCGTTCTAACTCTTTTCCGCGGCAATCAGAGCGATCTTTTCTCTGCCTCCGCCCGAACGGCGAGTAAAGCTGGCTTCAAGCGTACCAGTTGACACTCCAACTCCGGCAGCACACTTTCGGCGCGCACCAACTCCCCAGCGCGAGCGAGCCTTTCGAGTTTGAGCGCCGCCTCCGAGGCCATCTTCGCAGCAAGGTTGCTTGTGCAGCCTTTCAGACTGTGCGCGCCTCTTTCTACGGCCTTTGCATCTTTCCTTTGCAGCGCAACCCTGATTTCATCCACAAGACGCGGACACTCCTCCAGAAACAGATCTACGAGGTCCCTCAGCAATTGAGGGTCGCGGTCCACACGAGACAAAAGCAGCGCGTCATCCAGAACCTCCCCAGGAGGTTCTTCAGGAGGCGCGGGGGTAGAAATGTTGGGCACGTCCATGACGAGTGCTTGAATGGTATCAAACAGGTCTTGGTGTCGGATGGGCTTGGGCACATAGCCGTCCATGCCTGCCGCCAAGCAGCGTTCCCGATCACCTTTCATGGCGTATGCTGTCATGGCAATGATCGGGATGTGCTTACCGCTGACCTTTTCCTTCTCGCGGATGATGGCAGTGGCCTGAAAGCCATCCATGTCCGGCATTTCCACATCCATCAGCACGATGTCGCAATTTGCCGCGTCCTTATCCATAAGATCCACAGCTTCTCGACCAGTCGTGACAGCCATCACGGTGTGCCCGTGTTTCTGGAGCAGACGCGCCACAAGCTCGCGGTTGATCGCGTTGTCCTCCGCCACAAGAATTCGGAGCTTGCGACGTGATTCTCGAATCGTGGCGGGTCACAAGGTAAGCGTGGTCCTTTTTCTGGGCGGGCTGGCGAAGAACGAGCAGAATGGCCTCCAAGAGCTCGGACTGCCGTATGGGTTTGACGAGATACGCCGAGATGCCAAGCTCGCGGCAGCGGGCGGCGTCGCCGCGCTGTCCAGCCGAGGTCAACATCATGATCGCGCTTGGGGCAAGGGCTGGATCTTGCCTGAGCTTCTCAACCACCATGAAGCCGTCCATGCTCGGCATTTGGGCATCCAAGATAATCAAAGGAAAAGTGCTGCCCAAGTCCTTTGCCCGCCGCATTGCGACCAGACCCTCTTGCCCCCCCTCCGCTAAGGTGGGCGCCATCGACCAGCACTTGAGCATGGCGTCCAAGATTCGTCGGTTGGTCGCATTATCGTCAATGACCAGCACCGGCGTACCTTGCAGGCTGACCTCGGTTAGGGGAGCGGGCTGTGGCTGTGCCCCTTTCACAAGGCCAAACTTCGCCGTAAAATGGAACTTGCTTCCTTTATTCGATTCGCTCTCCAGCCAAATCCGCCCTCGCATCAGCTCCACCAGCCGGGTCGAGATCGCCAAGCCCAAGCCGGTCCCGCCATATTTGCGCGTGGTTGAGCTATCAGCCTGCATGAAGGCCTCAAAGACCCGCTGTTGCTTTTCCCGCGGGATGCCGATGCCGGTATCAGCGACGCAGAAATGCAGGACGATCCAATCTTCCCCTCGCGACTCGGTCTCGACGCGCAAGTCCACCTCCCCACGTTCGGTGAACTTGATGCCATTCCCTACCAAATTCAGAAGAATTTGGCGCAGGCGTCCTGGATCCCCGACTAAGCGGGTCGGAAGATCGGGCAGGGTCTCCCATGTCAACTCGAGTCCCTTCTCATGCGCGCGGGCGGCGAGCGCCCGCATGGTGTTGCTGAGGGCATCTTGCAGGTCGAATTCACTAATGTCGAGCGAAAGCCTCCCGGCCTCAATCTTGGAGAAATCCAGGACATCATTGATCAAGTTCAGCAGGGTGTCAGCGGACTCCTTCACACTGTCCAGGTACTCTCGCTGCTCACGCGAAAGGGGCGTGTCGAGGGCCAATTCCGTCATGCCAATGATCCCATTCATGGGGGTTCGGATCTCATGGCTCATCACGGCCAGGAACTCACTCTTGGCCCGGTTGGCCGCTTCCGCAGCATCTTTGGCATGACGCAATTCTATTTCCGCCTGCCGCCGATTGGATATGTCAATCAGGCTCCCTTCGATTTGCGCGCTTTCCCCCTCCCCACTCACGACCAGGGTTGCATTCTCCAGGACCCACAAAGGGCTCCCGTCCTTCCTCCGCAGACAATGTTCGTAATTGGTTAGAGTCCCATGCTGCTTCAACATGCTGAGAAACTCGCCGCGGCCCGTGGGCTCGGGATAAAAATCTGAAGCCCTGTGCTCCAACATCTCGGACGCTGAAGCGTAGCCAAAAATGCGCCGGCATGCGTCGTTGCAGTCCAGAAGACGGCCGTCCACCGTGACGCGATATACCCCTGCCA
>Ga0187784_10002226_pt1 | contig 15559 bp, 12 predicted proteins | sample 1015_SJ02_MP15_2_FD_132964 | JGI IMG/M metagenome (GOLD analysis project Ga0187784, IMG submission 132964) | Tropical peat soil microbial communities from peatlands in Department of Meta, Colombia - 1015_SJ02_MP15_20_MG | ecosystem: Environmental > Terrestrial > Soil > Wetlands > Peat | place...
GGCTCGCGCGTCGCTTCAGCGAATTTGAATGGGTCGGAACTTCCCTCGGCGCGAGGTTTCTGGCTCGCTAACGCCATTGATTCGGCCTAAGGGGGCGACGATGGCGGGGGAAGAGATCGGCGTGAAGAAGTATGTCGCGCGCTGGAGCGCCGACGAGCGGTCGCAAGTGGAAGCATGTTGCGCAAAGGCAGGCGCTTGGTCAAGACGCCGGTGAAGGCGGAGATTTTGTTGAAGGCCGACGTTTCTGATGCTGGCGAGGGCGCGATGGTCGAACGGTTGCGGCTGAAGGCCTTGACGCGGGAGAATCGCGAGCCGCGTTAAGTTCTCCCCTCGGAGCTCGACCGCTAAGTCAAGTTCTGGTCGCCTTGGTCCATGATCAAGGCGACATTTTCAGGGTGCGCCGATCTGGAAGGTCTTGCCGTTCACCCCGCCGACGTATCGCGTTCCTGGTGCGCTAACGCACGCTCCGAGACAGCTCTCGCCACGCGCCTGTCGCGCCCCAATCGAAATGGCCTCGGGCGAACCTGTAGTGGCTCAAATGAGATAGATCGTATTTTCCATTGGGTTATTTCCTTCAGGCCACTCGCCATGCCCCGATCAGACGCTCTACCCCTGCTTCAGGCGTGTCGTTCTAGACTTTCGGCGCTCCGTCTGAATCTTAGGATTTTCTCGGCAAGGGAATAGGCCGCGAATGCAGTGGCAATCCCGCCGATGCTGTCCACGGCGTAATGGCCGCCTTCCGTGATAGTGCCGATGATCAGCAGCGCGTTTATTGACAGCAGCCCGAAGAAAGCCGGCCTTATGGCCCGCAGACTTAGAGTCACGACCATCGTCGAGGCGACATGAAACGAGGGAAAGGCCAGCAGGCCGCCGAGCCCCTCGTTGCCGATGACAAGAGGCCCGGCTTCGCGAAGCCTCCGCAACTGATCGACCGGGGTTTGACCCGTGAAGTGCAAGACGTTGAGATTCAGGTGCTCCGTAAGCCAGACGGATCCGGTCGAAGGCGCAAAGGCAGCGACCGCGATTGTAAGAATGAGCGCGAGAGGGAGGGCCACCAAATAGCTTCGCAACTCTTGCTCGTGCTCCGCAAACCCTAAAATTAGGATGGGAGCCACCATTTGTAACGCCATTGTCGCATAAGCGTGCCGGAAAACTTCCGCCAGCAGGAGCCGCTGGTCGATCCATTGGAGGAACGTTGGCAAGTCAACCCCAAGCGCGCGGTCCATCGCCACGAAGAGATCATCCCGAAGGGGCATACCAAGGCGTTGCGTCGAATAGCTAGCATAAATGCCGATTGCGCAGGTGATGGCGAGAAAAAACACCGCATAGGATATTTTTGGCGCGGTGCGGGTTAGAGTGCTCGGCGTGGCGATGCGGCAATAACCGTCTAGCATTGCTAAAGACACAAGAAACAAGGAAGTGTCCGGGAACGGCGGCAATTGCAGTTGTGTGGCACGCGCGCTGAAATACCCTACGGCTGCGAGCGCTCCAGTAGCAATAAGCGCCGGTCGCGGAATAAGCGCCAGCCGATCACCGAAATGCTCTCGAATCTGACCAATAAATCGGGACAATGAAAAGATGTTGGAACGCGTGAAGGATGCGCTCATGTCGCTGTTCTCACCTTCTTTATCGGATTGCGACACGATACGATGAGAGCGGTTAAGGCCGTACTAAAAGACTGCAGGGCGAAATCGGGTTAACAGCCCTGATCCTCAGTCCGTGAAATAGGTTCCCAGAGTTGAGAGGAGGCCTCACAAGAATCGCGAAAATGGCGACGAGAGGCTCGCTGACAGAGCATCTGCGTGCCGTATGGAACCCAGAGAGCAGCGGTCGATCTCAGGAGCCGCCTTCGTCCCACGCCTCCGCACAACATCTAAACGAGGAACGACGTGAGGGTCGAGTAAAGCCGATAATTCTGATTTTTGTTGCCGCGCAGATCTGGGATCTGCCCAAATTCGAGCGCTACTTCACGTCGGCGACCCCACGAATCGTGAAACCCTTTCGAATCAGGTGGTCCGTATTCCTTCGACGGCTTATTTCGTTAAGCAATTCACGAGGAGGGACGGATACTCTTCGTTCATTCCGATGGTCCATATTGGCGGTAGAGAGCTTGAAACGCAAAGAAAGAAAGCCTTATGAATGAGCCTCGCCCAAGTCATGCTCCGGTTTGTTCCGAAGCCGCCGTCCCTGCGCTCGACCTGCGTGGACGATTGCGCAGCCGCAGTGCGCGCTCTGCGGAGTAATCGGAGCCTGTTAAGGCCTGGAGGGGGGATCTTCATTCTGCCGAACGCTACCTCCGCCGTCGGGCTCGACCTGCTTCTGGAGACGACGATCATTGTTGGCTGCGCCCTCTTTTTCGTCGTGCTACGACGCACGCCCCGAGCCGCGCATAGGTTGCTCTCTCGACCAGTCGACATGCGCGCGCTCGCAGGACGCGTCGCCCTAACCCCGGCCACTTCGCTCGCCGCGCCGCCCGATCTGGCCAATTATGATTTAGTCCATTCTTTCTCAAACAACGGTAACGAATATTTGTTTCTCTCGACTCGAGATGTATCCGCCCGCGATGGTCTGGCGCGCCTTTGGACTGAGGGCGCGGCATTTTGCGTTCGCATCTGCAGGCCAAACGATCCCTACGCCCCGAAACCCGAAGACGCCCGACGCTGAGGGCTAGCTGAGCACGTCCGACCTTCGCATGGGAGCCAGGAAATGACCGCCTTTGAGCGCTTCATATCGGCAACGACGCCGTCACGAACGACGGCTAAGGCCGCTCTGGGGACGAATTTCGATCTCCTTCGGGCCGGCGGTCTGATAGTTCTTCTGCCGAGTGCGCTTTTTGCCAAGGAACTCGGCCCAATTCCTGCTGTCTCCGTCCTCGTCGGCTGCTTGCTGGTCGCGGCGATCCTCCTGCGTGCGGCGGCGCGTCCCGAATCGTTGCTCGCCAAGCCAATCGATTTGAAAATGTTCGCCGGCTGCGGCGCGGCCGCGCTCGCGCTCTGCGCTCTGGGCGGCGAGGGACGTATCTTCTTCGCCAACTACGACTGGCTGATACGCGACGCCGTGTTGGCCGATTTGGTGAAGCATGAGACGATTAATGTTTACGGTTTTGACAACCACACGTATTTTTTGCGTGCGCCTTTCGGCATGTATCTCGCGCCAGCGATGGTCGGCCGCGCTTTTGGGCTTATCGCCGCGCATTGGGCTTTGCTCGTTCAGAACGCTTCAGTGCTCGGAGTCGTTCTCTATTTCGTCGCGGCCCTGACGCCTCGATTTCGGGTTGCAGCAGTCGCCGTCTTCGTTCTGTTCAGCGGAGTCGACATCCTGCCGACCCTGATTCTGAACGCCGAGCAAATTTGGCGCACTGGCCATTTCACTTTCGAGAGGCAGCTCGACTGGTGGAACGGCGATATCCAATACTCGAGCCATCTGACGCAACTGTTCTGGACGCCGAACCACATGCTGCCGGCTTGGTGGTTCGCCGCACTCGCATTGCTCTATGCGCGACGCGAGGTCGGTTTCGCTTTGCTCGTCGCCTCCTTTGCGCCGCTGCTGTTCTGGTCGCCTCTAGCGATGCTCGGCGCGCTGCCGTTCCTTTTGCTGTTCTGGGGTGAGGAGCCGCGCAGCCTTCTGGCGCCTGATGGCCTGGCGGCGCTCGTTTCCGGTGCGGCGTTCCTGCCCATCGCGCTGTTTCTCACGGTCGCGAGCGGCGATATTCCGCACGAATTCCTGCTCTGGCGCAAAAGCTTCTGGCTGCTTTGGCCCATATTCCTCGCCGTCGAAATTCCGCACACGGCGATTCTCGCACTACGATGGCGCTTGATAGAGGAATGCGATCGCCGGATCATCCTCGTCGCGATCGCGTCGTTGGTGCTGATCCCGATTTATTCGATGGGCGAGAACGACGATTTCGCGATGCGCGTTTCCTCGCTGCCCATGTTTCTGCTCGCGTTCGCATTCACGCGCGTCGCAGTGCTGACGCCGCGCGATGGCGGCAGAATGGCGACGACCATCTCGTGTCTCGTCATCATCTCCGCGACGACTCCGGGCTTCGAGCTCAGGCGCGCCTTCGTTCCGGCCTCTCCCATCAGCGACTGCAACTTCATGACCGCCTGGAAGGAATCGGAAGCGCCGTTTCCTTACCACTATCTCGCCCCGCGCGAGGCCGCGCCCGCTTGGCTCAACGCGTCGACCGCCGCGCCCTTGGAGATCGAGCAGAAGACGTGCCGGCTGGATCGCGCGTCGAGCCCACAACAATAGGATGACCACGATGACTGTCTTCGAGCGTGTCGCTGAAGTCGCCGCCGAAAGAGGCGCGGCGGAGCGAATTCGTGGGGCGGCGCGAAACAGGTTTGGCGCAAACGTCGACGTGTTGCGCCTCGCCATGGCGCTCTTCATTCTGCCGAGCGCGCTCTTCGCAACGAAGATGGGCCCTCTTGCAGGCGTCCCCATCCTGGCGGGCTGCGCTCTCGCCTATTTCGTCCTTTGGCGCGCGACGCCGCAACGGTCCGATGCGCTGCTGGCGTCGCCGATCGACTGGAAGCTCTTTTGCACTTGCGGGGCCGCGGCGCTCGGGCTCTGCCTCCTGGGCGGGGAGGCGCACATATTCTACCCCAACAAGGACTGGTTGATCCGCGACGCCGTACTTTCCGACATTGTAAGCAACGGCTATCCGCTGCTGTACCATTACGAAGGGCAAGACTATTTGCTGCGGGCGCCCCTCGGCGTCTATCTCGCGCCCGCGTTCTTCGGCCAGCTGGCCGGTCTGCGATCCGCGCATTGGGCGCTGCTCGCGCAGAATTCGGCGCTGCTGACGACGATCCTTTACTTTGTCGGCCTTCTGGCGCGTCAGCGCGCCTATCTGGTCCTCTTGTTGGTCCTAGGCTTCAGCGGCCTGGACATCGTGCCGACAGCGGTCGAAAGCGTCTTGCGCCGGATCGACGAGGGTGTGTGGCCGCCGATCGACCACATCGAGTGGTGGAACCAGCTTGTTCAGTATTCCAGCCACATCACGCAGCTTTTTTGGGCGCCCAATCACGCTCTGCCCGGATGGCAACTCGGCGTCCTGGTCCTGCTCTATGGGCGCCGCGAGATCGACCTCGCGACAATGCTCGCCGTATTGGCGCCTCTCATGTTCTGGTCGCCGCTTGCGGCGGTTGGCGTGACGCCGATCGTCGCGCTGTATTGCCTGGAAACGCCGCGGCGCGAGCTGCTCCAGGCTCGGGGGTTGCAGGCTATCGCGAGCGGGCTTCTATTTTTGCCGCTCGCCTATTTCATCACGCGCGGGGCTGGCGAGAATTCGCACAGCCTGCTCATGGCCATCGACGGATATCCCCCGCTCTACATAATTTTTCTCGCCGTCGAGATTCCTCATGCGCTCATTCTCGCGGCCGCTTGGAGCAAAGTCGAGGTCTGCGATAGGCGCCCGCTTCTCGTCGCTCTTCTGGTGCTGGTCCTGCTGCCGATGTTCGAATTTGGCCAAGGCAACGACCTCGCCATGCGCGCCTCGATCACGCCTCTGTTCCTGCTCGCTTTTGCTTTTGCGCGACTGGTCGCCGCTTCGCTTCCCCTGCGGAGAAACTGGCAAAGCGCGGGGATCGCGACGATCGTCACGCTCGCGATCCCGACTCCTGGACTGGAGATTGCGCGCGCCTTCACGCCGACTTTCGCGATCAGCGACTGCAATTTCTTGACAAGCTGGCGAAAGGTGTCGCCAAAGACCAACAGCGCCAATTATCTCGCCAAACCCGACCAGATTCCGGATTGGCTTGTTGCGCCTGTCGGGCCAGTCCTTTCGCTCGAGGACAGGCGCTGCTGGCCTGACCACCCGATTCTACACAGGTAACCGGCGTTCGCTCAGGTGGCTCGGGCGAAGAGGCAGCCTCGAGCTGCGCCGATGGCGACAAAGTTTTTCTGATGCGACGCAAAAAGAACGTGGTTCCAAGCCGACCAACACGTAATTGATGCTTTCGCCGCGCAGAGGCGCTCGACGGCTTACGCCTGCGTGCGACGCAGCACGCTTCTCGCTTGAAAGGCCGCCTGGGCTGTGCGCTAATTTGTCGCAGGGAGGACGCAGAAGCCTCCAATGATTGGCGAGTGAAGGGCGGCCCTGTCCTGTCCAAACCGGCCATCGAAACGGAACGGGGCTGAACGAGCGCTTTTTTCGTCGGCGAACTCTAGCGCAAGGTGAGGGAACGTTCATGAACACGATCACCACGATCCTGTCGCTTTTCGCAGCCGCCGCGGCGATTACGGCCGCGATTACGGCATTGGCGAATGCTTGAGACAGTTGCGCCGACGCGCTAGGCGGCGCGCCGGCGCACGAGCGTTTACGTGGCCGTCCAAGGGCGCTGCAACGTGAGTTGGGCGCGCTCAAGGTGGTTGATTGCTTCGTATTCGGCAGTCGCGAATCCCTCGGTCTTGATGCGCCGACCGAAACATAGCTTGTGAAACTTTCCCCGCCCTCGCCGATGTCGGCATTCTTGCCCGCTTCAAGCTTCTAAGACTTGGCTAGGCGCGCTCACGGCGACGAGAGAGGTCTCGGCGAAGCGCTTCGATGTTGCGCGAATGCGGGCTCCGCATCCCGGCGGGCGCTTTGACCACATTCATGCTACGTTCACCCGGATTCGAGCATCGTGCTTCCAGGGAGAGCGCCATATGCGCTTGCGGATGGCAATTATCCGGGCAATTGCTGCGCTTTGCGCGTCGTCTCTCTCGGAGTCTGCGCTGGCGAAGGACGGCGCGCCGCCGGTCGTGGAGTGCTTTTCAACGGCGCAAACCCGTCAGAAAATTACGCAGCACCACTTCGTCGAACCCTATCCGGCGTTGCAGAGCGCGCGGGGGGCAGGGCAGGGGGAGCCGATTTCGGCGCAGCTGTGCACGAACGGAGAGAGCTATTTTTATGAGATCAGCGTGCTGCGGCGTGACGGTCGAGCGATAAAGGTGCATGTCGACGCTGCGAGTGGAAGAGTGCATCCCATCCACGGCGAACATTCGACCCCTTGAAAAACGGAGAAGCGACTTGCGGCTGCTTGTCGTCGAGGACGATCGTGATCTCAATCGCCAGCTTGTGACCGCCCTTTCCCAGGCCGGTTACGCAGTCGATCGCGCCTTCGACGGCGAGGAAGGGCATTTCCTCGGCGACACCGAGCCCTACGATGCGGTCGTGCTGGATCTGGGCCTTCCCAAGCGAGACGGCGTGAGCGTGCTCAAGCAGTGGCGCGAAGCGGGAAGAGTCATGCCGGTGCTGATCCTCACGGCGCGAGAGAGCTGGAGCGACAAGGTCCAGGGCTTTGACGCAGGCGCGGACGATTATGTCGTGAAGCCCTTTCATTTGGAGGAGGTGCTGGCGCGGCTGCGCGCGTTGCTGCGACGTGCGAGCGGGCACGCCACGAATGAGATCGTCTGCGGTGCGGTGCGACTCGACGCCAAAGCCGGCCGCGTCGTCGTGGACGGCGCGGCCGTGAAGCTGACGTCGCACGAGTACAGGCTGCTCGCCTATCTCATGCATCACGCGGGGCGGGTCATCTCGCGCACGGAGATCATCGAGCATCTCTACGATCAGGATTTCGATCGCGACTCCAACACGATCGAGGTCTTCATCGGACGACTGCGGAAAAAGCTCGGCGTCGAGCTCATTCAAACCGTGCGCGGGCTCGGCTACATTGTCGCGCCGGAGAATGGCAAGGCGTAGAGCTGGCCATGCGCCTTCAGGGATTGGCTATCCAATCGATCGCGCGCAGGCTCTTCATCACGGCGGCGGCGTTGAGCCTCGTTGTTCTGCTGATCGCCTCGGTGGCGCTCACGCAATATTTTCGTCGTAGCGCCGAAGAGGTGTTCGAAAACCGGCTTCAGGGCTATTTCGAGACGCTCACCCAGGTCGCGTACCCGGCCGTCGAAGAAGGGCGTAAAGACTCTATCCGGCTCAACGAATCGAGGTTCGATAAGCTTTACTCTGGATGGTACTGGCAGCTCACGCGCCTTGATGATGAGGAGCACGAGATCTGGGCGTCGCTGTCGCTTTATGCCTCCCAATTGCCGAAGCTCTCGGACAGCCGCGTCATGGTTGGCCCGGACGGCGTGAGGCGAGGCGTCGCGAGAGGGCCGGACGGGCGCGATCTGCGGATCTTCGAGCGGGAAGTCGTCATTCCCGAAAGAGGCGTGTTCCTCTTGCAGGTGGCGGGCTCGACCGAGGAGACGGAGCGGGAGATTGCGAATTTTCGTTTCGCGCTCCTCATCGCCTTCGCGCTCCTGGCGTTGGCTCTCGCCCTTGCGACAGCGATCCAGGTGCGTATCGGCCTCGGTCCGTTGCGTGGGCTCGAGCGCGAGCTTGGCGAGGTTCGTCGCGGCGCGCGCGAGCGCATTGGCGGAGTTTACCCCACAGAAGTGACGCCGCTCGTCGACGAGCTCAACCTGCTGATCGCGGCCAACCGCGACATCGTGGAGCGCGCGCGCACGCAGGTCGGCAATCTCGCCCATGCGCTCAAGACGCCGCTCAGCGTCCTCATCAACGAGGCCGACGCCGCCCCTTCGCCGCTCGCCGAGAAGGTCGGCGAGCAGGCGCGAATCATGCGCGATCAGATTGGCTTCTATCTCGATCGCGCGCGGGCGGCGGCGCGCGCCGGCGCGATCGGCGCCACGACCGAGGTCGAGCCGGTGATCGCGGCGCTGCTGCGCACATTTTCCAAGATCTATGCGGAGCGCGGCGTCAGTTTTGCTGGCGAGGCCCCGCAGAATCTTCGCTTTCTCGGCGAGCGCCAGGATCTCGAGGAGATGATCGGCAATCTGCTCGACAATGCCGGCAAATGGGCCTCGGAGCGGGTCGCCATCGAGGTGGCGGTGGATGAGGAGGCTGGCCCGGCGGGCCGCAAAACGCTTCTCTTTAGGATCGACGACGACGGACCCGGCCTGCCGCCGCAGCTGCGCTCCGAGGCGACGCAGCGCGGACGTCGGCTCGACGAGACCAAGCCAGGCTCAGGGCTCGGCCTGTCGATCGTGACGGATCTTGCCGCGGCGCATGGCGGTTCGCTGCAGCTCGAGGCGAGCCAGAACGGCGGCCTGCGCGCGCTCCTGCGCCTGCCGGGAGTCTAGCCGCTTTTCGGTTTCGTGATCAAAAGCTCTTGCATGACGGCGTGATGGGCATTCTTCATGGCGACCGTCGCGACGGCGAACCCATGTCGCGCCGCGAGCGCGCGGACCTCTGGCGCGTCGTCATAGCTCAGCAGCGCCGCGCCCCTCACGCCTGCGATGAGCGAGAAGAGCGCTTCGTGATTGACGTCGTTGTGAACATAGAGGCGCTTGCCCGCCCTCTTGCCGCCGGCGGTGTAGGGCGGGTCGACGAAGAAGACCGCGTCGGGCTCGTCGGCGTAGCGCGCGATGACGTCGAACGCGTCCGCCTGCTCGAAGCTGACGCATCCGCGCAGTCCCTGCAGCGCCTCGATGCGCCGCACGAGCGTCTCGGGATACCAGCGCGACTTCAACCCGCGCCCGGCTTCGCCGGCCTTGATGAGCCCGGCGCCCGGCGCCATGACGCCGCCGCGCTGCATGCGGTTCTTGACAATGGTGCGGAAGGCGCGGTCGGGAAGCGAGATCGGGTTGGAGTCGAGCACGGCGCGAACGTTTTCGAGCGTCACGTCGAAGCCATTGATGCGCGTGCAAAGCCAAGTGACATTGCGGGCCGAAGCATGAAAGATGGTGTTCCAGACGGCCGCCACGTCGTCGTCAAGCTCGTAAAGGCGCACGTGATCCGCGAGCCGCTCGGCGGCGGCGGTGAGCCCGGCCATGGCGCCGCCTGCGAAGGGCTCGATGAAAGCGCTCGTTCTGCTCGGCGCTGCAGCGAGCCATAGATGCAGCTGCGGCATGAGCCAAGTCTTGCCGCCGGGGTAGCGGAACGGACTGAGCTGACGAACCTGCGCAACGTTAGGAACCGCGGTCGAGCGTCGCGGCAAATACGGTGAAGATCCGGGATTAGAATTCATTCGGACATCGACTGTCTTGGAGGAGCAACAGCCGTCGACCGCAAACGGTTCCTAAGCCAGGCCCCTCAGATCCCTCAAACCAGATCCCCAAACTCCCTCACGACTCGCTCATAGACCGCCCGCTTGAACGGCACGATCAGCTCCGGAAGCCGCGAGGGCTCCTCCCAGCGCCATTCGTCGAACTCGGGCTGGTGCGCGCCGCCCGCCGGACGGGCGATGTCGATCTCGCTCTCGGCGCCGGTGAAGCGCAGCGCGAACCACTTTTGCATCTGTCCGACATATTTGCCGCGCCAGCGCCCTAGCGCTTGGGGCGGGAGGTCGTAGCTCAGCCACTCGCCGATCTCGCTGATGACTTCGACGCTGCGCACGTTCGTCTCCTCGTAAAGCTCGCGCAACGCCGCCTCGCGCGGCGTCTCGCCCTCGTCGACGCCGCCCTGCGGCATCTGCCACTCGAAATGCGCGTCGGGGCGGTCGTCGGGCCCCTTCGGTCGACGCCGGCCGATGAAGGCGAGGCCGGAGCTGTTCAGCAGCATCACGCCGACGCAGGGACGATAGAGGCGCTCGCTCATCTCACGCCCTCCGAGGAGGCCGTGTGACCCGGCGGCGCCAGCGTCGCCGACACGGGCGCAATCGTGATCCCGTGCCGCTCCGCCTCATGCGCGAAGCGCGCCAGCCGCGCGATGGTCGTGAGCTGCGCGTTGGCGAAGCCGACCGCCGCTCCGTTCTTCAGAGCTTCGGCTTCGAGCTGCGCCAGGGCCGCGTCGAGCGCCTGCGGCGTCTGGCGCGCGTCGAGGATCACGTCGACGCGCGCGGCCGGCAGCTTGAGCCGTCCCGCGACGTCGGTCGCAAGCGACTGAGGCGAGGCGCCGTCGTCGAGAAAGAACAGGCCCCGCTGCGAGACCTCGGAAAGCGCGGACGCAAGCGCCTTTTCATCGGCGGTGAAGCGTCCGCCGAGGAAGTTCATGACGCCGGCATAACCCGTAAATCGCGCCATGAGCCAGCGCAGATCCTCGACCTCGCCGCCGCTCGTCAGCAGCGTGTGCGGACCCGGGTTGCTGCGCGGATAATCGAAGGGCTCCATCGGGATTTGCAGCAGCGTCTCGTGGCCGCGCGCGCGCGCCTGCGCCGCGGTTTCGGCGATCGTGGAGCCATAGGGCGCGAGGGCCAGCGTGACCGCTTCCGGCAATTGGTCGATCGCGGCTTCCGTGCTCTGTGGATTGAGTCCGACGCCGCCGACGACGAGCGCGATTTTGGGCGCGTTGGTCTTGAGGCGGGAAGGGGCGATAAACGGCCGTGAGTACACGGTCATCGGCTTCGACCCGTCCGCGCCGATGCGCGGCAGCACGCCGTAGCGGCTCTTTTCCGCGACTCGACTGTCGGGCGCGGGCGGCAGGCGCACGCCGGACGATCCGACCTCGATGATGATCGGGCCGGCTCCGCCGCTGGCGCCGTTGCGCGTGACCTTGACGCCGGATTGTTGTTCGATCTCGCTGACGCTCGCCGCATGGTCGCGTCCGCCAAGGAGCGAGGTCTCAGCCTCGGCGTTCGCTGGCGGGGGCTTTGGCGCTTCGACCGAGGCGGGCTCCGGCGGCTTATAGGCCTCGATGCGGGCGACGGCGAAGGAATGGCCGCCGAGGCTGTAAGCGAGCGGGTCGCGGGTCGCGAGGAAGTAGCCCAGGGCGCAGAGCGCCGCGGCGCCGACCCCGATGGCGGCGAACCGGCCGGCGCGCAAGACCTTCGCGGCAGGCGGGGCGTCGCTTCGACCTCGCCCCAGGGGCTGATGCAGTTCGTCGTCCATCGGGCTTTCGGGGTCCGCGCACGCGAATCAGCGGCGCCTCTGTTTGCATTTTGCCGATGCGGCGCGATTTCGTCGAGAGCGCGGCAAAAGCGCTCCGCGAATTTCCATGCGTATTCGACGTCTCGCGGATTGCTCGAGGCCGGCCCATTTGCAACGATGCCCGGTGCGGGCGGGCGAATGCGCGAGGATGGCGCTCTTGCGCAGTCATGGGAAGTATGCAGTGCATCGCCCGACGCTCTGGGACCCTTTCATTTCTTGGAGTCAGGATGTCCGACGAACTGCCGACCGAACACTTCGAACATGCCGAGCACGCGGAGCACGCCGCGCATGAGGGCGCGCCGTTCCTCCTCACGGTGTCCGTGACCATCGCCATTCTGGCGGTCGTCGCGGCGAGCGTCGGGAGTCTCGAAACGGTGGAGACGGCGGCCACGTTGACGGAACAGAACGCCGCAGTGCTGGCGCAGAGCCAGACAAGCGATCAATGGGCGTTCTTTCAGGCGAAGAGCATCAAGAAGAGCCTCTACGACCTCGCAGCGCGCCAAAATCCCGAGAAATCATCTGAATTTTCCGAGGAAGCGCAGCGCTATGATCGGGAGTCGGACGAGATCCGCTCCAACGCGGAAGGGCTGGAGCGCGAGGTCGAGCGCCGGCTTCACGAAGCCGAACGCCATGAGCGCCGCCACCACATTTTGACGATCGCCGTGACGCTGCTCCATGTCGCCATCGCGATCACCACGATCGCGATCGTGACCAAGGGTCGGCGGTGGCCCTGGCGCGCGGGGCTCGCGCTCGGCGCGGGCGGCGTCATCCTCGCGGCCTACGCCTATCTTTGAGCCGTGACCTCGGGCGGACGGCGCAGCCAGATGAGATATTCGGGCTTCATATAGTTGAACTTGCGCTCGCCGAAGACCCGATCTGGCCAGCAACTGCGCTGCTCGATCGCCAGCGGCTCTTTGGCTTCGGCAGACCGTATCAGCCAATCCGGGAAGCTCGCCGCCGGCGCGAGATAGGTCGCAAAATATTTCGGTCCCGACAGCTTCGCGTTCGAGGTGAGCAGGTTGCAGTCGCTCGCGGCGTAGCGCGGCGTGACGATCGAGTCCCAAAGCTCAAGCGCCGGCGTGACTGAGGCCGCAAGGAAGATGACCAGCGCGCTCGCCGCCCCAAACGCGATCCTCGGCTCGAGGGCCTTCTCGCGCAGCGATCGCCATCCGGTCTCGCAAAGGTCGATCAGCAAGGCGTTGAACCCGAAAGCGAGAATGCAGTGCGGGACGATCGAGCCGCGCTGCGAGAAGTCGCTCATGTAGCCTATGGAATAGCAGGGGATCAGCGCCAGAAGCAGGGTGGAGGCGAGCAGGGGATAGCGCATCTCGGGCTCGATGCGACGCATGAAGAGCGCCAGCACGACTGCCTGAGTGAGCGAGAAGATCAAAAAGATCGGATAGATTTCGGCGACGCCGTCTTCGGCGATTCGCCAGCCGTGGGGGGCGGAGTCCGCGGCTGTGACGAGGTAGACCAGAATGGGCGCGAAGGCCGCGGCGCTCGCGCAGGCGAGCGCGAAGCGAGGCGTAAGGAGCGCACGCAGGTCGCGAAGCGCCAGCAGAACGAAGAGCAGCGCTGCGCCAGCGAGCGTGATCGGCGACCACAGGGCGAGAGGCGCGCTCGCCGCCGCCAGCCCCGCCAGATCGACCTCGCGGCGTATATAAAGGGCGACGAGCGCCGCGAACCAAAAGCCGGGGAAGGCGTGATTGGGCGTCCAGAAAATGAGCGAGAGATTGGCAGGGTAATACATGCCGTCGACCCAGAAGGCGAGGTAGCGGGGGATCCACTCACCCTGGGTCTTGATGAGGATCGGGACGATGTCGACGCCGGCGAAGGCGATGAACAGCCCGAGAAACAGCAGGCGACGCCGCGGCCAGACCAGCGTGACCACATAAAAGACGCCGCCGAGAATCGCGCCGCTCTGGGCGAGCTGCGCGAAATGCGCCGCCCCTAGACCGAACATTCGGCCAAAGGCGGCCGGCAGGAGAAACATGCCGAGCGGCGCGCGCAAGAGCGAGACGTCGGCATTGATCGCGTAGGGCACCGGAAGCCAACGCGAGACGAGATCGGCAAGCACGGCGTCGCGGATCAGCCAATCATCCTTGGAGAAGAAGAAGTGCCCCTCTCCGCCGAGCGCCGCCAGCAGAAGCCCCAACAAAACGCAAAGGAGGAGCCAACGGCCTTGGATTGGACGCGCGAGCGCTTCGCTGCGTCGAAGCCCCGCGGCCAGGATCAGATTTGCGCCCGCGACGCCCGCAAGGCAGGCGAGCATGGGCGCCGTCTTGAAGCTGGTGGCCAGGAGGACTGAGCTAATGGAAAAGATGCATGAAACGAGCAAGATTAGATGCCTGTCGCGAACCATGCGCCTCTCCTGGGAAGACAGTTCGCGAACATGCTTAGGACGTCGAGGTTAACGGAGGGCGCCGGCGGATTTCTCCAAAGCCAGAAGAGCCAAGGCGCAGGCCGGCGCGCAATCCGCGACGCCCGAGACGTCATTGGCCGTGGCGAAGAATTCCTTAATGTCCCGATAATCTCGTCCTTCGCGCCGAGCGAATTCACAGACCAGCCTCCGTCCAACGCCCGCGCCAATGAGCGGCGCTCGCGCGGCGAAGGGCGCGCGCGACGCGATCAAGGCGATCTGATCCTCGATGCGCCGCCATTGCGCGCGCGCCAGAAACGCCGCGAGAGCGTCCCATTCCTCCGGTGTGGCGTCAGCCGCGTCGCAGCCGACGAGCCGCGCGAGTCTCGCACGACTGGCCGCGACGGATTTCGGGCGACCATCCGCGGTGGGGAGCATGTCGGCGCCTTCGGGAATGTTGTTCAAAATTCGGTGCACGTCCGCCATCGTAGCGAACTGCTCGTCTACGAGCTGCGTCCAGCATCCTCGGAGCGGCGCGCGCGCAAGCCCGGCCGCCGGGCTGCCGCGCAGCAGGCCGGTGTAAACGAGTTCGCCGAAGGCCAGTCGGCTGTTGTCGTCCTCGCCCCGTGCGGTCACCGCGCGTTCGGAAATCGGGATGATGTCGGTCGTCGTCGAGCCCACATCGATGAAGAGCGCTTCGCCGCAGGCGCGCGCTGCGATCTCGGCGCTGACGCGCCAGTTGGCCGAGGCGATGGAGGAAGCTGCGTCCGCCACGGCGGCCCGACTCACGAGCCCGCGGGCTCCCGCGAAAAAGGCCAGGTTGGAAGCGCCCAGTTCATTTGCGCATATCGCGGCGATCTGGACGACGCCGCGCGTTCGGTCAGGGAAGGCGTCGGAGAGCTCGGCGGTCATGGTGACCGCGTGCCGATCGACGACGCCAAGCGCGGCCCGCGTTTCGCGTAGCGCCGTCTCGATTTGCGCAACGCCGGAATGTGGCGCGCAAGGCGTCTGGACGACGGCGACGATTACGCCGTCTTCCGCCCGAGCGGCTTTGAGGTTCGCGCCGCCGATGTCCCACCCGATGGCGCTAGGCATTTGGGGTTTGCAGGCGTGAGAAAGAAAAAGGGAGCCGCGAACGGCTCCCCAGGGCAATGGCGGAAATTTTGCGGCGCCTCTCAGTGGGCGGCGAAGGGGTGCTTGGCGTCATTGCGCTTGGCGACCACATCCGCAGCCTTCGGCTCGCCCTTGACGGCGCGCGCGATCGCTTCCTTCGTCGCCTGATAGTTATAGTCCTGGATCTTCGCGTCGTCGCTCGCATCCCAGTGAATGAACACGCCGACCGAAATGAAGATGTCGTCGGCTTCAGAGGCCGGGATCACGCCCTCGGCCACC
>Ga0187784_10002227_pt1 | contig 15557 bp, 12 predicted proteins | sample 1015_SJ02_MP15_2_FD_132964 | JGI IMG/M metagenome (GOLD analysis project Ga0187784, IMG submission 132964) | Tropical peat soil microbial communities from peatlands in Department of Meta, Colombia - 1015_SJ02_MP15_20_MG | ecosystem: Environmental > Terrestrial > Soil > Wetlands > Peat | place...
CAGGTGTGGTCGACGCTGTGGCAGCGGGCATCCGGACCGGCATCATCAAGCAAAGTGGAGGCTTCTTGCCGGACCACCCTCTCCTGGCACGAACGTCGTGGGGGCCGGCGTGCGTCCTCGTCCCAGCGGCGGGTACCGGCCACGGCCAGGACATCCTGCTCACCCGGGCAGACGTGAGCGAGATCCAATTGGCCAAGGCTGCCATCGCGGCGGGGGCCGAAATCCTGCTCGCTGCAGAAGGCATTGGTGCGGACCAAATTGACGAGGTGCTCATCGCAGGCGCCTTTGGCACCTATCTCAACCTGGAAAGCGCAGTCGCCATAGGGATGTTGCCGCATTTGCCCGCCACGCGCTATCGGCAACTCGGTAACGCCGCTGGGCACGGGGCCCGGCGGATGTTGACATCGAGGCAAAGCAGGCATGAAGCGGAGTCGATATCGCGGCGCGCTCGTTATGTCGAGCTGACGTCTTGTCCAGATTTTGCAGGCACTTTTGCAGCTCAACTGAACTTCCCGCCCCCACCGGGAGCCCTTCTTGGATAGCGCCCGCGCTCCCCGCGCGACGCCGACGAGAACCTGGCGACGTTGGGCACTCGAGCTTGGGACCGAGGACATCGTCCGCGCGGAAGGCGCCGACCCCGAGCTCCTCACGGCGCGCCGCTCGCCAGCTCTAGAAGTGGCCTCTGAAGCGCTCGCTTTTGGTGGGCTCTTGCTCGCCCCTGCGGTCGCGTGGCGGCGCTTGAACGTGGTCTCCTCTCGTCACGATGCGCTGCGCGTGGGCCCGCGGGGCGCTCAGTTGTTCGGCGTAGGCCTGAGCGAACGGCTTCTGCCCGCCTGCGAAGTGTGCGCTCTTGTCTGTACGATCGGGCCGTACGTGGAAGACGCCGCATCGGCTTTGTTCAAGGCCGACCCCGCTCTCGCCTTGGCACTGGACGCCTTTGGCTCAGCAGCGGTCGACCGGCTAACGTTCCTCGCCCGGTCTCGCGTTGAGGCCCAAGCCGCATTACGGGGGTGGCTGGCCAGCGCGCCGTTGAGCCCAGGGGGCGCGGGTTGGCCAGCGGATGTCGGGCAGCCACAAATCTTCAGCCTCGTCAAGGCCTCTTCAATTGGCGTCTCCTTGACGGCATTCAACATGATGCGGCCGCGAAAGTCGACGTCGTTTGTGATCGGTTTGGGGCCAGATGCAAAGACGGCGGGCTGGGGCCCATGCGAAGCCTGCGAACTTGCTGCGAGTTGCCGGTACCGGGAGGCCCGCGAACAGCTATATGACGCACAGCGCGCAGGTCCCCTCAGCGGCGCCTCCCCACTGCCCAGGCCGTAGTTGCGCAACCCGCTAGGGCCCAGGCACCGAGCACCACGAAGGCGGTAGTGACGTCTTGGGCGATGCCCCGGGTCAGGCCGGCCCGGATGACCACCGCCATATTGTAAAAGGGCAGGCCCCGGTGAAGGTCGTAGAGCCAGCGAGGCAGCTGAGAGGCGGGGAAGACGATCGGTGAGAAGAGCAGCACGAAGAACACGAGAGCATTGGCTACGACGTTCATCACCATGGGGTTCGAGATAACCAAGGCCATCCCGTAGCCAAGGGCCACCGCCATGACCGCGGACACGAAAACCGCCGGGATGAGGAGCGGGGAAAGGGAGAGGTGCGCACCGTAACGCCAGGCGGCCACCACGAGGGCGAGGAGGGCCCCCGGTAAGGAGATCAGAGAGTACAGCCCGAAGGCCGCGGTTGCTTGCGCGCTGCGGGGTGCGGGCAACGACCACACGTAGTCGAAAGTCCCCTCCAGCCTCTCGAGCGTGATCCCGCTTGGGACCATCACGAACCCTAGAGGTACCAACGCCAAGGTGGGAGCGCCTGTTGCGATGTACAGCGCCCGGGCGGGCGTGACATGCGGGTAGAAAAAGCCGTACATCAGCGCCATCCCGGCGCCCATGAGGGCCTGGACTATGACCATCATCCCGGCCCATTGCCGAGCCCGGCCGAGCTCGAAGCGGAACATGGCTCTCAGGCTCGACAGCCAGTACCCGGTACCCGAGCGCAGCGGCGACAGAGAGCCGGCTGCGGCGCGGGCCCCCTTGGCCGAGCCGGCGTAGAGGGACTTGCCTTGGCCGGTGGGGGCGCTCATAGCCGCCGCCCGAGGGCGCGGCCTGCCAGCGCCGCACAGAGCACCGACCAGGCCCCGAGGACGGCGTAAGAGGTGGTGAGCCCTGGGTGCGGGCCGGGCGTAAGAGCGGCCCGAGTGACCACGGCCATGTGCCGGAAGGGGAACCACCAGTTGAGGGTGCCCAGCCAGCGGGGCATCTGGGTGATCGGGAACAGGATCGGGGAGAACCCGAAGACCACGAACACGAGCACCTGCGCCACCATGGCCGTGACCATGGCGTTGGAGATGGCGTGCGCGATGGCGTAGCCGAGCATCGTGGCGCTGAGGGCGGTGAGCAAGACTGCGGGCACAAGCATGGCCGTCACGTGCAACGCCAGGCTGTAGCGAAGTGATGCCACGCCAAGGGACACCACCATGGCGGGCACGCCATTGACGAGGCAGACGGTGTACCAGGCGGCCGCGTTCACCGAACGGCTCACCGGCATGGCCCGCAAGTAGTCGTAACTGCCCGCAGTCTTCTCGTTGGCCACCAGTTGCGGGCCGAGGATCAGGCCGATCATCACGAGGTTGATCACCGGCACGCCCGTTGAGACATAAAGAGCGGCCGAAGCGGGGATGCGCCGGAAGAAAAGCGCGATCCCGAGCACCAGCCCGACCCCCGAGAGCACCTGGACGATGGCCACCAAGGCCATCCATATCCTCAAGCTGGCGAGGTGCCAGCGGAGCATAGAGGCATAGTCGTGCCAGGACCGGCGCAGGCCGTGGCGGACAATGCTCGAAGGCACGGCCGTCATTTCGTTGGGCCTTCTTCGTCAACGTCCTCGGAAAGGTGCGACGTGAGGCGGATATAGGCGTCCTCGAGGGTGGTGGCGCCCAGCGCGTACTCCTCGGCGACGCCTTGGTCGATGAGGGTCTTTGCCCATTCGATGCCCGCCGCCGCCTCGTCCTCGGCGATCGTCGTGATGAGGTTGTGGCCCACACGCGTCGGAGCCGCCGCCCACACGGGCAACGGCGGGGTCTCGGTCCCCGGAGCGAGCATGATGTGGAGGCGCAAATGCGAACGGTCGGCGGCCTTGAGCGACGACGGCGTCCCTTCCGCCACGATCCGCCCGCCGAAAAGCACGGCAAGGCGGTCGACAGACTTCTCCGCTTCGAGCACGTTGTGGGTGACCAGGAGCACAGAGCAGCCCATAGCCCCGAGGTCGCGGATCTGCTCCCAAAGGAGCCGGCGACGGAGCGGGTCGACGTCGTTGGTGGGCTCGTCGAGGATGACCAGGCGACCTGGTCGTACCGCGGCCATGCAGAAGCCGACCAGGCGCTTCACGCCCCCCGAGAGCTTGGCCCCTAGAGCGTTGCGCCACTCCCCAAGGTCGAGCGCTTCGATCAAGTCCTCGGTGCGCGCCCGCACTTCGTGGCGGTCCCCGCCTCGGATCCTGCCTGCCAGCTCGATCGCCTCTCGTGCCTTGAACGCTTCGATGGGCATCGGCGCCTGGGGGAGGTAGGAACATAGCTGCCGAGCTGCGTCGGGATCAGCCACGAGGTCGAAGCTCCCGAGCATGATCCGCCCCGAAGTAGGCATCATCAGACCGATCGCTTGCTTGACCAAGGTGGACTTGCCGGCTCCGTTGGGGCCGAGCAGCCCGTACACTTCCCCTGGCTCGACCCGCAGCGTGATGTTGTCGTTGGCGGCGAGAGCGCCGAAGCGCTTGGTGACACCGTCCACCTGGAAGGCCCAGTACTCTGCGGTCCTCCCGGCTGTTGGAGCGGTCTCAGGACCAAGTTGTGAGGCCATTCGGGCTCCCTTGTTGGATTGGCAACGGACCAGCGGACGCCGACGGCCGCGCCTCCCGAGCTGCTGGCTGTCCTCGTTACCCTGCAGCTTGGTCGGGGCCGACAGGCCCTAAGGCTTTCCTGATGATCTCGCGGAGCTGGTCCGCGTTGAGCTGCCGGAGGGCTGCGGCAACGTCTGGGTCGCTGATAAGGGCCGTGGTCTGGCCGACGGTGATGGCAATGCTTTGCGCGGAGGGGGTGGCGTCGCTGGTCCCGGCTAAGGGCACCTGCATGAGCGTTTTGGTGACCGCCTCAGCACCGACCCCCAGGGCCGCGAGAGCTTTGGCCGCCTGGCTGTCTGTGTCCGCGACCATTGCCGCAAGCAGGTGGCCTGTGGTCATCTCGGCCCCAGCGGCTTGCCGGGCAGCGGCGCTCATGGCTGAGCGAAGCGCGGGCGAGCGCATCGAGGCTGCTGACCTCCCCCCTGCTAGCAGCTGCAGGACCCGCTCGTGCACATCGGCGGCGCTGACGCCGAGCAGCTCGTCGAGGTCCTCGCCGCGCTCTTCTGCCTCGCGCTGCGCCCCGAGGAAGAGGTGCTCGGTGCCTATGTAGTTATGGCCGAGCCGCAGAGCTGCCCGCAGGGACTGCTCCATGGCCTTCTTGGCTTGCGGGCTGAAGGGGACTTTGTTCAGCTTTTTCGCCGAGGGGCTGCTCTCAAAGCGGGCGGCCACCTTGGCGCGTAGAGCGGTACCGTCGACGCCGCTTTGGGCCATTGCCTCGGAGGCGATCCCCTCCCCCTCCCTCAATGCGACGAGGAGGTGCTCAGGCTTGATCTGTTGGTGGCCCATCTCCCGGGCGATGTCCTGGGCAAGGACGATCACCCGGCGCGCTCGGTCTGTGAACCTTTCGAACATGCTCTAATGATAAAGGACCATGTCAAGCCCCTATCAAATGATAGGGTTCTCCGGTGTGACATTACCGTACCGTGGTGGTGACAGCGTGGACCAGCCCAGTGAGAGCATGGACCAGCCCACAGGAGACGGCCCCATCAACGACTGGGACCGCATGCTGGGCGAGCTCGCCGCGCAGCCCATCGAAGAAGGCTGGGTGGCTATCGACGAGGCAGCAGGCGCCACTGGGGTCTCCCGTTCGACATTGCGTTCCTGGTACCGCAGCGGGCTCATCCCCTCCAAGATGGTCGCCGGCCGCCACGGCCCTCAGCGCATCGTGCCTCTCGACTTGGTGGTAGACCGAGCGCTCGGGTCGTCCCGGTCCCGACGCCAGCTCGAGCAAGCCCGCTCCCTCCAGGCCGAGGTAGAAGAGCTGCGCCGGCGCATCGAAGTGATCGAGAGCCACCTCGGGCTGAGCTGACGGTCCCTCGGACTTCGGGCCGGGGAAGGTGGGCATCTCGGATGTGCCAGTATGCGCGCCGAGAACTGCTTTCCCTTCCGCTTATCTGAAGCCCTGATAGCCCACGGCCGGCCGGACGTACCGACTTTCCCGTCAACGGCCGACCCACACCGTCTTCAGGTTGCAAAAGGCCCGGATCCCCTGTGCAGATAGTTCACGCCCATAGCCAGATGTCTTGATGCCTCCAAAAGGAAGCTCTGGGTAAGAGGTCACCATCCCATTTATGAAGACGGCACCGGCCTGGAGCTCGCTAATGAAGCGAGCGCGCTCGTTGCCGTCGTTGGTCCACGCATTGGCACCCAGGCCGAAGTCGCTGTCGTTGGCGAGCTCGATCGCCTCGTCGGTACCGCTCACGCGGAACAACCCAGCGACCGGGCCGAAGACCTCCTCGTTGTAAATTCTCATCTGCGGCGTGAGCTCGGTAAGGACCGTAGGCGGGTAGAACCAGCCTGGGCCGGGAAGGCGCTCGCCACCGCACAGCAGCTTCGCCCCCTCGCCAATAGCGTCAGCGACGAGCGCTTCTACCTCGTCGCGCCCCGCGCTCGTCGCCAACGGCCCGACGTCAGTCATTTCGTCTAGCGGGTCGCCAACCCGCAACGACGACATGTTGTCCACAAACCTGCGCTCGAACTCGTCCGCGACGGCTCGATGAACTATGAAGCGCTTGGCAGCGATGCAAGATTGCCCGTTGTTCTGGCAGCGCGCTGTCGTGGCAGTACGGGCAGCCGCTTCGAGGTCGGCGCTCGGCATGACAATGAAGGGGTCGCTGCCGCCGAGCTCTAAGACACTGGGCTTGATCATCTCGCCTGCCACCCTGCCTACGGCCGCGCCGGCGGGCCCGGAGCCGGTGAGGGTGACCGCAGCCACGCGCTCGTCACGGATGACCCGCTCGACCCGCGACGAGCCGATGAGCAGCGTCTGGAAACTGCCAGCCGGGAAGCCGGCCCGCTCGAACAGCTCACCTAAGTACAGTGCGGTCTGCGGCACGTTGGAGGCGTGCTTGAGGAGGCCCACGTTGCCGGCCATCAAAGCGGGCGCGGCGAAGCGGGCAACCTGCCAGAGCGGGAAGTTCCAGGGCATTATCGCCAGGACCACACCTAAGGGCTGGTAACGGGCGTAGGCGGCGGTTGCCCCTACGCTTTCTGGGTCGGCCAGCTCGTCTGCCAACAGACGCTCGGCGTGCTCGGCGTAATAGCGAAAGCCGCGGGCGCACTTGGCAACCTCGGCCCGAGCTGACCTTATGGTCTTGCCCATCTCGGTCGTTACCATCTGCGCGACCTGCTCTTGCTCAGAGCCGAGCAGATCCGCCGCCGCGCGCATCCACCTGGACCGCTCCTGGAAGGTACTAAGGCGCCCTTCGGCGAACGTGGCGAGCGCCCGCTGGAGACGCCGGTCGAGCTCGTCGTCCGTGATCTCGTCGAAAGCCTTGAGGGCCTCGCCCGTCGCCGGGTGGATCCTTGCAATCGCCATCTCTGGCCTCCACTCAGAGTTGCCCAAGGTCTTTTATGTCTACTCGGCGCTCAAGGCACTGAGCACATCGAGCTTCGCCGCCCGCCTCGCCGGGAGGGTGGCGGCACCCACCCCGGCCAGGCCCGCCAACACAATGAGGACCAAAAGGGTGCTCACCGGGACCGATACGACCGCCCCCGAGCCCCCCAACGAGCGGACGATGACGACCCCGAAAACGAGGCCGACAACAAGCCCCGTGACGGCGCCGATCAGCGAAGTGACGACCGACTCGTAACGTATGACTTGGCGGACTTGGCGCCGGCTCGTCCCGACAGCGCGCATCCTGGCGAGCTCCCGCGCGCGCTCGTAGATGGAGAGGGCGAGTGTGTTGACCAGCCCGAACAGCGAGACGATGACGGCGAGAGCCAGCAGCACATAGATGAGGTCGAGCAGGCTGTCCACCTGGTTGCCCTGTTGGTGCTCGAACTGCGCTGCGGTCAGGGACTTTGCTTGCGCGTACTGCTGGGTCAGCAAGCGGTCCACCGCCGGTTGCACCTTCGTGTTGGCAGCACCTGGCGCGTAACTGGCGAAGTCCACCCCGTCCGTGCTCTGAGCGAACGCCTGCTGGACCAATGTGCGCGAGAGCGTTATATCTCCAAAAAGACCGGCCCGGTCGCTGGCGATCCCCTGGACCACCACGTTCAAGTGGCGTCCCGACGGGGTCAGGAGGCCGAGCTCCCGCCCCAGCCGGAGCCCGTGAGAGCGGGCGAACGACTTAGTGACAATTGCGTCCTCGCCGTGGAGCTGCGCGAGCACTTGCTCGGAGCCCTTGTCCCAGACAACCTTGTACAGCTTGGACAATGCCGGCCCGTAAACGCCGGTCACAAGTTGTTCGCCGGAGATGCCGCTCACGCGGGCTTCAGAGAAGTTGACCGCAGCGACTGTGGAAATCCCCGGAACTCGGCTCAAAGCTGAGGCCAAGGAGGCCGGGATACCCTGGTTGGAGACCGTCGAAGAGTTTTCGACGATCAGGTTGCCGGCAAACTCGCCATTGACGGCGCTGTCAATTGTCGCCTTCGTCCCCGACGCTACGATCGAAACGAAAGTCACCAGGGCGAGGCCGATCATCAAAGCCGAAGCGGTTACGGCCGTGCGGCCAGGCTGGCGGCGGGCATTTTCTCGTGCCAGCCTGCCCGTCACGCCCCGCCAAGCTACGACTGCCCCGAGCACTTTGGCCAAACCCGGGACGAACCTCGGGCTCAACAACGCAACGCCCACGAAGACCAGGAGGCCCCCTGCCCCCACCATGGCGACGTCGCCGTTGCCCGCCAGCCCGCCACCCAACAAAAGGGCACCGCCCGCCAGCACGGTCAGGCTGATGGGCAATGAGTAACGGGCCAGCCGACCGGGCTCCGGGGGCACTCCGTCGCGCAGGGCGGCTACGGGAGGGGTGCGGGTCGCACGCAGTGCGGGCGCCAGCCCGGAGATCACCGATACGCCCACTCCAGCCAGCAAGGAAACTACCACCGTGCGGGCCTCCAAGACCGTGCCGCTGTCGGGGAGGTCCGCCCCGAAGCTCTTGAAGAGATCGTCTAACCCTGGGGCGGCCAACATCCCTAGACCGAGGCCAAGCACCGACCCGGCAAAGCCCAGGACGAGCGACTCCCCGACTACCGCACTGAGGACTTGACGTCGTGAAGCGCCCATGGCGCGCATCAGCCCAAGTTCACGCGTGCGCTGGGCAATGGTGATGGAGAAAGTGTTGAGGATGATGAAACCGCCGACGAACAGGGCGACGTAAGCGAAGACGAGCAGGAAAGTCCGCAAGAAGCTGAGCTGGCTGGCGGAGTTAGCGGCTTGCTGAGCAGCTTCCTCCGAGCCGGTCCGGACAACAACCGGGCCCGGTAGAGCCGCCTTCAGCCGTTGCACGAGCTCAGTAGAGGTGACCCCGGGACGGGCCGACACGTCGATCTCGTCGAAACGCCCAGTTTCGTCCATAACCGCTTGTGCTTGAGGAAGGACCAGCATCGCCACACTTGCGCCTCCGAAAGAACTTGCGCCCGGCAGGCGGTAGGTACCGACGAGCGTGTAGCGGCGAGCCGGCCCAACGCCGGCCACCTGGATGACGTCCCCAAGGTGAAGCCTGGCCCGCTGCATAGTCATTTGGTCGAGGTCGGCTTGGTCCGGGCGCACCGGCAGATGGCCGAGCACTTCGACCGTCGTCTCAAAAGGAGCCACTTGAACGGAGCCAACAAGCCCAGGAGCGAAGGAGCTGAGGGAACGCCCCTTTGGACCGAGCAAAGTGGCGGGCCCGAATATGTCCCCCGCCGCCTCAGCGACTCCCGGCACCTGGCGTACCTTTTCGAGCATCGGCTCTGTTATGGGGGATATCTGAGGCGCGTTGTTGCTCCCCAACGCGTCGGACGGAGAAACGACAGCCGAGCTCGTTGCGTAGGAGGAGGCGAAAATGCTCGCGAACGAGGCGTTGATCGTGTCCGTGAGGATGTAAGTCCCCGCCATCAGAGCCACGCCAAGGGCAATGGCCAACGCCGTCAAGGCGGCCCGCGTCTTGCGGGCCGTGAAACCGCGCCAAAAGACCCGCAGCATCAGCTCACCGCCTCGACGAGATCGCCGACAGAACCGAGGCTGTCAATGGCCCCGTCGTGGGCTAAGCAGCCGTCAGCCAGCACTACGAGGCGGTCGGCGATGGAAGCCGCCTTCGGGTCGTGGGTCACCATGACTACTGTTTGGCCGAGCTCGTCCACCGCGCTTCGCAAGAGGCCAAGGACTTCCCGGGAGGCCTTGGAGTCGAGGTTGCCCGTGGGTTCGTCGGCGAACACGACCGCGGGGCGGGTGATCAGGGCCCGGGCCACGGCCACCCGCTGCTGCTGGCCCCCCGACAGCTCGGCGGGCCGGTGCCTGAGGCGGTCGGCAATGCCCATCGTCGTCACGAGCCGGTCGAACCAGGCTCTCTCCGCCCGCTGGTGGGCGATAGAGAGGGGCAGGAGCAGGTTTTCCTTGGCGTCGAGGACAGGCAGGAGATTGAAAGACTGAAAGACAAAACCCACTTTGTCGCGCCGGAGCTTGGTGAGCCGCTTGTCGTCCAAAGCCGACAGGTCGACCCCGTCCAGCACCACCCGGCCAGAAGTGGGCCGGTCAAGGCCCGCCAACAGATGGAGCAGGGTGGACTTCCCCGAACCGGAAGCTCCCATGATGGCTACAAACTCGCCGGTCCCGAACGAAAGGTCCACATGGTCCAAAGCCGTAACGGCGGCTTCCCCGGCGCCATAGACCCTGACGAGGCTGTGGGCGGAAACGATGGGGCGGCGGTGGGTGAAGAGGGTGGGCGCGGCAACTTGGCTGCCTGTGATGTTGTGCATGAAGTGATCGTCGCATGGCGGACCGGAGCCGGAAATGGGGGATCCCCCCGGCTCGGCCCGGGCCCCGAGCGGCCGGGACCTCAGGGGCGCACCCGGTGGCCTGTTGCCCGCCGCTCCCCGCGGGTTGTAGCCGAGAGCTCCTCGGGGACCACTCAAGTTGCCGTGCCCGCGAACAGCGCCTCGAAGCGCCTTATCGACCTGTCCGCCGCCTCTGGCAAGGTCAGCGTCGTGCCGTCTTCTTAGTGGGTGGGCTCGACCAAACCGGTGCAAAGCGCCTAAAAGGGCCGGTGGGTGAGGCATTCTGGTCGCGCATTTCTGGACCGGTCGCGGTAGTGGGCCGGGACCGGCGCGCTAACGCGACCGCCTCGGAAAAGCGCGTCCAGAAAGCGCTCTGGGACGACCTGCGCATCCGCTACGGCTTCGGCCTCGTCCTCGAGGCGCACGCTCCCCACCCCCAGGACCCCCGAACTCAGGACCGCGACCGGGCAAAAGCCCTTACGCCAGCTGGCCCGTGCCAGGGTTGCGCCGGGTGACGCAGTACGCAAGCCCTGCGGGGTCGGCGAGAGCCGTCCAGTTGGGCATCTCCCGGACAACGGCGGCCCCGAGCGCCTTGTGGCGCTCCGCCTCGGCCGCCACATCGTCACAGGCGAGGTCGAGGTGCGCTCCGGCGCACGCCCGCCCGTCGTCGCCTAAGCGCTGCAGGAGCAAGCGCAGTGGCAGCGACGGAGGCCGCACCAGGTAGGAGAACTCGGGCCGGGATCCAGGGCGCAGCTCCCAGCCGGTCAAGGCTGCCCAGAAGGCACACTCCGCCTCGAAAGCGGGCGCCGGCACGTCGATGCACAGTTGGTCGACGAGGCTACGGGCACCGCCGGGCCAAGTCTGCGGCGGCGGGCGGTGGCCGTGATCCGCGCGGTTGGCCACGAGGCAAAAGGCGAGCCCCGCCGGCGACGACAAGCCGAGAACGCCCCCTCCCGGGGGCGGCGCAGCGCCCAGGCTCTTGGCCCTCTCGAGCGCTCTGGCCGGGTCGTCCACGTGGAGGTCCAAGTGGCACCCGCTGGCCTCGGCGCTCGTGCGTTGGACCTTTAGGAAAGCATCGCCTTCGGGCGGCTTCAGCGTGTAGAACTGCTGGAGCTCTCCTCGTGGCGCCGAGAGAGCCGAGCCCGTGACCGCTTCCCAAAACGCGCACGCGCGCTCGAAGCGTCCCGGGGGCCGGCCCGGGAGGTCGATAAAGGCGCTAAGCCAAGACAGCCGCATTGCTTCAGGCTAAACCTCGGCTCTCCCCTCGGGCGGGCTGGCGGCGCAGCCGCGCCGGCGAGCGCCCGCGCGACGACCGGACCGCCTCACGTGCAAAACCTCAGCCGCTCAGGCGCAAACCCGAGCCGGCGCATGGCGCTCGCGTAGTCTGGTGGGCCCAGGGTCATGAACAAATGCCGCTCCTTTGAACTCCCACCGACGATAATCGGCGAACTACCACCAGCGCCGATTGGTGGTGGCGGCGGCGGCGCTTGGGCCGGGGTGCACCCGTGAGGCCACTACTGGCGCCCTTGCGCAGCCGTGCGTTCCGCTGGCTTGAAGGCACTGGCGTTTCTGCCAACACCGGGGTCTGGATGGTCGCCTTGGTCGGCGGCTTCATCATGGCCCGCCTCACGACATCACCTGTGCTCGTAGCTCTCGCCTCCGCGATGAGCCCCCTGGCAGGGATCTGCGCGGTCGTCTTTTCAGGCGCCGCCGCCGACTCCCGGGACCGGCGCGCGGTCCTGCTGGTCGCGAAGATCCTCTTGGTCGCGTCCGTGACTTTCCTTGCCTGCGTGGCATCGGCCGGGTTGCTCTCCCCCGGGACGCTGCTGCTCGGGCTGGCTGGCATGGGCGTCTCCAACGGCATGTCCTCGCCGTCGTGGTGGACAACGGTGGCCAGCCTGGTACCACCCGACCTGGTCCCTACTGCCTTCAGCGTCGACAGTTTCCAGTGGAACATCGGCCAAGTTGTGGGGCCCGTGCTCGGCGGTGCTGTGCTCCGCGGTCCCGGCACGGCGGCCTTCTTTTCCCTCTGTGGCCTCGTGATGATCCCCCAGGTCGGCTTCCTGATGCTTTGGCGGGGCCGGGAAGACCTTCGCCTGGCGGCGACATCTGGCTCGGCCGTCGAGAGCCTGCTGGGCGCGGTGTCGTCGGGCTGGCGCTACTTCTCCAACACACCGGGCCTGCGGGCGATTACTGCTCGCACCGCTCTCTACGTAGCCCCCGGGGTGGCGCTCGGCGCTTTGCTGCCCTTGTTCGCCAGTCATTACCTGCACACCACAGCCCTCGATTACGGTCTTCTCCTCTCGGCGAGCGGCGTGGGAGCACTGTTCGCGGCCATCACGCTGACCCGGCTCCAGCGCCGCCTCCACCTCGACGCCGTCGTCGCCGGCGCGACGTTAGCCAACAGTGCTGCTATTGCTGTCCTGGTCATCTGGCCGAGCCGCTGGGCCGCGGCTCCGGTGCTGTTCGTCACCGGGGCCTGCTGGGTGTGGTCGACGGTGGCATTCATCATCGCCGCTCGCCAGGTGACGCCCGAATGGGTGCAGACCAGGGCGCTATCGCTTTTCTACGTCGTCCTCCAAGGTCCGTTCGTCGTAGGCGGGATCGGTTTTGGGATTATTGACACTTTTCTCCCGCTACGAACAACGCTGCTGCTCGCCGCTGGCGCGCTCATACCCGGGATCCTCGTCATCCCTCGCTTCGGGCTGCCCGTAGTCGACCGCTCGTCGCTCCAGTTGGTCGCGAGCCCATCCCTCTCCATCGGAGAGCACGTCCACCCCGAGGACGGGCCCGTCTTGGTACTCGTCGAGTACGACGTAGCAGTAGGGCAGATCGACGATTTCCTGGCCGCCATGGCCGAGCTGCGGATCGTGCGGCGCCGCTTGGGGGCGACGCGCTGGGGGGTTTTCCAAGACGTGAGGGAACCCGTCAAGTTCGTGGAGACTTTCCTTGTCCCCTCGTGGCAGGGGTACTTGCTCCAGCGCAACCACTACACCAAAGCGGACATGGACGTGGAGGCAAAGGCTTTTGCATTTCATCGAGGCCCGGGCGAACCGAGGTTCACTCGGCTCATACACCCCGAGACTGTGGAGGCGGCCCGAGCTCGTTCCGCCTGGCGGCGCGACATGCTGCGGCTGCTGCGCCCGGAGAGCGGTTAGTGCCCTCCCGGCCCAGACGTTGCGCAAAGCGCTCGACGCTGCGCTAGCGGCCGAGGAGCTCGAAAGAGCGCAGCGACCGCATGTAGTTCGCCCGCTCGAAAGCCTCCGGACGTTCTGCCGAAGCCGCCGAAAGAGAGCCTCGCAGCTCACTGAGGGAGTCGTACTCGTGCTCCGATAACCACCGCCGCAGCCCCACTTCGAGCGATCTCACCCGCTCGGGCCCTTCCGCCAACAGCTCGGAGGCAACCATGACGACGTCCGCCCCCACTGCGATCGCCTTGGCGATGTCGGTGCCGGCGTGGACGCCCGAGGTGAGCGCGAGTGAGACGTCAGGTGGCAACTGCGGACGTAGGATGGCGGTCCAGCGCAACGGCAAGCCGAGCTCGACGGAGCTCGAAAGATGGACCTTGGGCACTACCGCCATCGCCTCGAGGTCGATGTCGGGCTGGTAAAAGCGGTTGAACAACACGAGCGCGCCCGCCCCTGCCCTCACCACCGAGTGGGCGAAATCGGCCATGGCCGAATAGAACGGGGACAGCTTGACGGCGACGGGGACGCTGGAAACGCGGCACACTTCCGACACGAGCTCGAGCTGTTCCGACTCTATGTCTGCCGAGCTGCGGCCGGGGTCTGCGGCCACGAAGTACATGTTGAGCTCGATGGCGTCGGCGCCAGCCTGCCCGAGGAGCCGGGCGTAACGGGTCCAGGCCCCCCCCGAAGTGGCGTTGATGCTCGCTATCACTGGCACGTCGAGAGTGGCTTTTGCCCGCTCCAAGCTGGAGAGGTAGCGCTCAGCCACCCCCATGCCACCCGAGAGGTCCGGGAAATAGCCCAACGCCTCAGAGAAGATCTCTGTCCCGGCCTCCAAAGCAGCCGACAGACCTGTCTCTTCGGCGACGACTTCCTCCTCGAAAAGCGATGGCAGCACAATGGCACCGACGCCGGCCGCTGCCAAACGGGCCAGCTGCTCGGGCTCTCGGGTCAGCGGGCTGGCCGACGCCACGATCGGCGACAACAGCGAAAGCCCCAAATAGGACGTGGACAGGTCAATTCTTTGGCTGACGGGCATGGTCGCAGTCATTCTGCCTCCTCCTCTGCCTGAGCCCAGCTCGACACGGCCACCTCATGCGGAGCCGGCTCGTGAACGGTGCGCTCGAGACCGGCCAGCTGGCTGTAGTACCGCCAGCGCTCCTGGACATCGGCCTCCAGCAAGGCCAGGAGCTCTTTGGCCCGCTCGGGCTGGGTGCGAGCCAATGCGGCGTACCGTACTTCGGAGGACACGAAGTCGGCCACCGGTACCGACGGCTCCTTGAAGTCGAGGGAGAGCGGGTGGCCGCCTTCCTCCTCGGTCGGGCGGAAGCGGTACAGCGGCCAGTACCCCGAACGCACGGCGTCGCGCTGGTGAGCCATGGACGTCGCCATGTCTATGCCGTGCGCGATGCACGTGGAGTAAGCGATCACGAGGGACGGCCCCTCGTGGGCATCGGCCTCCAACAACGCTCTCGTAGCCTGGATGTCGTTGGCGCCGATGGCAATTTGGGCCACATAGACATTGCCATAGGCCCGGGCGATGGCGCCGAGGTCCTTCTTGGCCGTCGACTTGCCAGAGGCCGCGAACTTGGCCAAAGCGCCGCGCTGAGTTGCCTTGGAGGCCTGCCCGCCCGTGTTCGAGTAGACCTCGGTGTCGAGGACGAGCACGTTCACGTTATGCCCGGAGGACAAGACGTGGTCCAGCCCGCCGAAGCCGATGTCATAAGCCCAGCCGTCACCTCCGACGATCCAGACGGTCTTGGCCACTAAGTAGTCCGCCAGGACGAGCAGCTGCTCGGCCCGCTCGGCTTCGCTGTCGGAGCGCTCAGGCCCCTGCAAGAGAGCAGAGAGACGGGACTTGAGCTCGCCTACCCGGGACCGCTGCTCCCGCACCAGTACTTCAGTACCCTGGCCGGCTCCCAAGATCTCAGCTACCAGCGCTTCGCCGACAGCTGGGGCCAGGCCGGCCAACAGGCCGCGGGCGGCGCGCTCTTGGGCCTCGAGGCCGAGCCGCAGCCCGAGCCCGAACTCGGCATTGTCCTCGAACAACGAGTTCGCCCACGCCGGCCCTCTGCCTTCAGCGTTGGCCGACCACGGGGTCGTCGGCAAGTTGCCGCCATAGATAGACGAGCACCCAGTTGCGTTCGCAACCAGGAGGCGGTCCCCGAAGAGCTGAGAGAGCAGCCGCAAGTAAGGAGTTTCGCCACAGCCCGCGCATGCACCTGAAAACTCGAACAG